>Ga0209257_1002361_pt1 | contig 18937 bp, 15 predicted proteins | sample AraplaCvi_mCL_r2_FD_184277 | JGI IMG/M metagenome (GOLD analysis project Ga0209257, IMG submission 184277) | Arabidopsis root microbial communities from North Carolina, USA - plate scrape MF_Cvi_mCL_r2 (SPAdes) (version 2) | ecosystem: Host-associated > Plants > Roots > Endosphere | place: USA...
AAGCCCGTGCATTCCAGCGCGATGTCGATGCCGTTGGCGGCATGGGGCAGCTTGGCGGGATCGCGCTCGGCGGTCACCTGGATACGCTTGCCGTTGATGATCAGGTCGTTGCCGTCGACTTCGACGGTGCCATTGAACGGGCCGTGGACCGAATCGCGCTGGAACAGGCGGGCGTTCGCCTTGGCGTCGGCCAGATCGTTGATCGACACGAGTTCGAGGTCGTGGTCGGTCCGCTCCAGAATGGCGCGCGCCACATTGCGGCCGATGCGTCCGAAACCGTTGATTGCGACTTTCACTGCCATTTTGGAGCTGTCCTTTCTGCGTGTGGAGGCTTGCGTCTCAAGCGCCGAGCCGTGCCAGGATCTGGGGTGCGATAGCATCGGCGGTAAGGCCGAAATGCCTGAATAGGTCTTCAATGGGTGCCGAAGCGCCGAAACTGTCGATGCCGAAGCGCAGGCCGTGGCGGCCGGTATAGCGCTCCCACCCGAAGGTCGTGCCTGCTTCGATCGAGACGATCAGCGCATCGTCGGGCAGGATATCGGCCTGATAGGCTTTGCTCTGCTCGTCGAACAATTCGGTCGAGACCATCGAGATGACATCGGCGCCCTGGCCCGCTGCTTCGAGCTTGTCGGCGATTTCCATCGCGAGCGACACTTCGGAACCGGTGGCGACGAGCACCACCTTCTTCGAGGCCGACGCCGCGCGCAGGCGGTAACCGCCTTTCGCACAAAGATTTTCCGTGACGTCATGACGCAGCGGCGGGAGGTTCTGGCGGGTCAGCGCGAGGAGCGACGGCCGGTCTTCCTGCGCAAGCGCGAGAGCCCAGCATTCGGCGGTCTCGACCGCGTCGGCAGGGCGCATCACGAGCAGGTTCGGCATCGCGCGAAGCGACTGGAGATGCTCGATCGGCTGGTGCGTCGGGCCATCCTCGCCGAGCCCGATGCTGTCGTGCGTCATCACATAGACGACACGTTGCTTCTGCAGCGCCGACAGGCGGATCGCGGCACGGCAATAGTCGGCGAACACAAGGAAGGTGCCGCCATAGGGAACGACGCCGCCGTGCAACGCCATCCCGTTCATCGCCGCCGACATGCCGAACTCGCGAATGCCGTAATAGACATAGCGACCCGAATAATCATTCTTTGTCAGTGGTTTGGTCGACGAAGTTTTGGTATTGTTCGAACCCGTAAGATCGGCGCTGCCGCCGACAAGCGACGCGATATCGGCGGTCAGCGCGGTCAGCGTGTTCTCCGATGCCTTGCGCGTTGCGACCTTCGGCGGCTCGGCGACAAGCCCGTCGAGATAGGCCTTGAAGGCATCACCCGGGACGATCTTTCCGCTTAGCCGATCCTCAAAATCGCTTTTCTTTTCGTTATTTGCGAGACGATCGTTCCATTCGGAATGAAGTTTCTTGCCCTTCTCGCCGAAGGCGGCCCAAGCCGAAGCGATGTCGCCCGGGATAACGAACGGCTCGGCGGTCCAGCCCAGCGTCTCGCGTGCTGCAGCGACTTCGTCGGCGCCCAGCGGCGAACCGTGCGTCGCCGACGTGCCCTGCTTGTTCGGAGCCCCGAAGCCGATCAGCGTCCGGCACGCAATCAGCGACGGACGGCTGTCGGCAAGCGCGCCGTCGATCGCTCGGCGGATATCGGCCGCATCGTGACCGTCACAGCTATCGACGTGCCAGCCGGTTGCGGCGTAACGCGCCTTCACATCCTCGCTCGTCGACAGGTCGGTCGAGCCGTCGATCGTGATCTTGTTGTCGTCCCACAGCACGATCAGCCGGCCGAGGCCGAGGTGGCCGGCAAGGCCGATCGCTTCGTGGTTGATGCCTTCCATCAGGCAGCCGTCGCCGGCAATCACCCAAGTGCGGTGATCGACAAGATCGTCGCCATAGATCGCGTTCAGATGCCGCTCGGCGAGCGCCATGCCGACCGCGGTCGCCAGCCCCTGCCCCAGCGGCCCCGTCGTCGTCTCGACGCCGGCAAGCTCGAAATTCTCGGGATGCCCGGCGCACGGGCTATTGAGCTGACGGAAATTGCGGATTTCATTCATCGTCGGATGCGCATAGCCCGCGAGATGCAGCGTCGCATAAGCGAGCATCGAGCCGTGCCCCGCCGACAGCACGAATCGGTCGCGATCGGCCCATTTCGGCGCCGTCGGGTCGAATTTCAGATAGTCCGAATAAAGGACGGTGGCGACGTCGGCCATGCCCATCGGCATCCCCGGATGGCCGCTGTTTGCGGCCTGGACGGCGTCCATCGCTAGCGCACGGATCGCGTTGGCGAGCTGACGTTCGGGCAGTGTCATGAGTCCCCCGGAAAAGGATGTGAAGATGACCGGATTCGGTGGGGACAGCCCTTTGCGGGGGCGGGGTCAGGAGTCAACCGTTCGCGGCAGAAAATAGCACGCATTTCGGGATCGAGAGGCGATTGCACGCCTGTCCCGGCGCTGCTACCCCTTCGGTCATGGAACTCGATCTCGACGAATCCAGCCTGGCCATCGGCCGCATCGAACGCGCGATCAGCCGGATCGAAAAGGCGCTGACCGACCGGGCGAGCCGCCCTGCCCCCGCCGAAACCGCAGCAAACGACCAATCGGCGCTGAAAGCCGAGGTTGTCGCCGTTATCGGCGAACTCGACCGGCTGATCACGGAGGCGAAGCGTGGCTGACGTCAAGCTCAACATCGCCGGGCGCGTCTATGACGTACATTGCGCCGACGGGCAGGAACCGCAGCTCATGCAGCTTGCGACCCTCGTCGACGAGAAAGTGCGCTCGATGCCGGGCGGCACCGAAATCCGCCAGATGCTCTTCGCGGCGCTGATGCTTGCCGACGAGGCGCAGGACGCGAAAGGCAAGGTCGACAAGGCCGAGCCGCAGTCCGATTCGCTCCGAGCGGCGGTCGCGCTCGCCGAAAGCCGCGAGGCGCAGGCGCGCGACGAGCTGAAGGCTGCGCTCGCAGACCTGGCCGAGCTGAAGAAGGCGCCACCACCCGAGGCGGCCCAGTCGCGTCCGTCGCACGACCGCGCGCTGCTGCAGATCGCCGACCGTATCGAGGCGCTCGCGACGAAGGTCGAGCAAATCCCTTGAGACTGGCGGTCGGCGCCCCTACATAGGGGACGGCGGGCACTGCCCGGTACGAGCTTTTGCGAAAATCCCTGAGGCGATACATCATCCTAGGGGGCTGTCCCTGCCCGGACCTTGGTCCGACGTATATGGTCCCCACCTGACGTTACTGGCGTCAGAGGATCTTCCAGCAAACGACCCACGGTGGTCCCGCCACCCCGCCCTTGCGGCCCGAGGAGCCGGAAAACATGCTTTCCGACGACCTTGCGAAGCAAAAACAGCATCTACGCGAGAGACTGCGCTTTCGCCGCAAGCACTTCGTGGCGAATCTCGACGCTCTTGCGCGGCTCGCGGCCTTTCGCGCCCTTCCCGCCCCGCTCGCCGCACCGGTTGCCGGTCGCGCGCCTGTGGCGGCCTATATTCCATGGGGCGACGAGCCCGACATACTGCCGATGCTCGCGGATTGTCCGGAACTTGCATTGCCGCACCACGCAGCGCGCGTCGAGGCCATGGACTTTCGCCGCTGGACACCCGGCGATCCGCTGGTCAAGGGGCCGTGGAGCACACAGCAGCCCGCCGACATCGCCGAAATGGCCCGGCCTGCCCTCATTTTCTGCCCGCTCGTCGGTTTTGACCGGAACGGCGGACGGCTGGGCCAGGGGGGCGGCCACTACGACCGCTATTTCGCGCGTTTTCCCGATGTTCCGCGGATCGGCGTTGGCTGGTCCGTACAGGAAATCGACGCAATACCTGCAGAATCCACCGACGTCATGCTCGACGCCATTCTGACCGAGCAGGAATATATCGTTACCGGAGACCGATTGTGAGCCAGCTTCCCGCCGACCCGCAGCCGAGCTGGCGCAAGCCCGCCGGCATTTTCATCATCCTTGCCCTGATCGCGATCTGGGCGGCCGGGATCGTCGCGCTGTCTCCGTGGGTCGGTACCTGGCCGATCCTGGTACAGGCGATCTTCTACCTCGTTGCAGGGATCATCTGGGTGCTCCCGCTGAAGCCGCTGCTGCGCTGGATGGAACTGGGGCGGTGGCGCGGCTGAAAAGCCGCGCCAACCCCGTGATATTCCGGTCATGGAATGGTCCCAAGCTGCGGTGGCCATTTCGCCCGAAAGGGCAGGAAATGGCGCGAGTGACGGGGCTCGAACCCGCGACCTCCGGCGTGACAGGCCGGCACTCTAACCAACTGAGCTACACCCGCGTGTGCTTGGGAGCAGCGCCAATATGCGCCGCGCCCTACCCTGTCAACCGTCGCTTTCGTCCTTTGTGCGATTTAATCTGTCGCGCACCTCTTCGGCGGTCGTCAGCGTGCCGTGCTCGAACAGGAAACCCGCCAGATCCGGCGTTCCGGTCGACGCGAGGATCGTCTGCAGGATCAGCAGCAGGGGCACCGCGAGCAGCGCGCCCGGCGTTCCCCAAACCCATCCCCAGAAGCTGAGCGACACGAGAATCAGCAGCGGATTGATCGTCAGCCGCTTGCCGAGGACCAGCGGCGTGACGAGATTCGCCTCGACCAGATGCACGCCGATGAAGATCAGCGCCGGCAATAGCGCGAATCCTACGGCGTCGAAGGTCATAAGCCCGCCGAGCGCCAGCAGCGTCGCGGCGACGATCGGCCCCAGATAGGGCACGAAATTGCATATGCTGACGATTCCGCCCCACATGAAGGGCGACGGCATGCCGAGCGCCCACAGCAGCAGCGACACGGTGAGCCCGAGGATCGCATTGATCATGGTGATTGTGGCGAGATAGTCGGCGGTCGCATCGACGACATTCTGGATGACCCGCGCGGTCTGCATCGCCCCGTCGAAACTGCCGCGACGACGGATCGTCCCGCGCCGCAGCCGCGTCCAGCCGGCAAGGAAGAAGAAGATCACGAGCACCGCGAAGAAGAGCTGGATCGCCGCCGCGGGCGCCGCCGAGATGAAATAGTCCACCACCGACGCCGGCGCCTGCGCTGCGACCGCCTGCGCCGTCGCCTCGGTCCCGGTCGCGACCGACGTCAGGGTGCGATCGACAAATTTCTGAAGGCTCGAATAGAAATCGATCAGCGGCGCGAGGTTGCTCTGGATTCGCGGAATCGATTCGGGAATCCTTGCAAACCAGCCGGTTGCGGGCAGCACGATGATCGCGAGCGCGGCATTGATGATCGCGACGAAGCCCGCGAGCGACAGGAATGCAGCCAGCGACGAAGGCACGCCGTGCCGCTCGAGCCATTCGAGCAGGGGCACAAGTGCGATCGAGATGACGATCGCAGCGGTCAGCGGCAGGAAGAATTCGGCGCCGGCTTTCAGCGCGAAAGGCAGCCCCAGGCAAAAGGCCGCACCGAGGATCAATGCCAGCGCCGCCAGCAGGCGGTCGCGCCGGAAATCGTCGATTTCGAGCTGGCGCAGGGGGTCTGCGGGCGCGCCGCGTGCGTCCTTCCTTCCCCTGTCTTCAGCCACGCGGCGGTCCTTCCCCGGTTAACCCGTTCGTCTTACGCGACCTTTACCTGTCGCGCCAGCCCGCCCGATTTGCGACGAACTGCGTGCCCCGCCTGTCCCCAAATGGGTCAAAACACCGTTTTCTATCGGTATTTTAACCAGAAATTACCCTTTTTCTCCGATGACGGGCTCCACGGACCAGCATTTGGAGTCAAAATCATGGTGAAAGCGCCTGTGGGGGGCGCGAAGCATCATAAGCTTCTTCTTCCCTCTTCTACCGCCCTTGCGCTCGTCATTGCGCTCACGCTGCCTTCGCAGGCCCATGCCGCAGGCACGCGTGCCGGTACCACGATCAGCAACACCGCAACGGCCAGCTTCGACAACGGTTCGGGAACGACGACGGTCGATTCGAACCGCGTCGACCTGCGCGTCGACGAACTGCTCGACGTGACCGTAGCGTCGGGCAACCCGTCGGATGTGCCGACGACCCCGGGCGCGACGAACCAGGTGCTGACCTATTCGGTGACCAACACCGGCAACGGCCAGGAAGCGTTCCGCCTCAGCACGATCGCCAATGTCGGCGGCGACAACTACGACCCCGTCGTTACCCAGATCTACATCGACAACGGTGACGGCGTCTTCGATGCCAGCACCGACACGCTCTATACGGCGGGGACCAACGATCCGGTTCTCAATCCCGATCAGAGCGTCCGCGTTTTTGTCATTGCGACCACGCCGGGCACCGTCACCGACGGCAATCGCGGCATCGTGACGCTTGTCGCAGCCGCAAAAACCGGCACGGGGACCCCCGGAACAGTCTTTGCGGGCCAGGGTGAAGGCGGCGGCGACGCGATCGTCGGCTCGACCGGCGCCGACGGCCAGGACAATGGCGCGTTCCGCGTCTCGGCGGCGACCGTCACGCTCGTCAAATCGGCATCGATCGTCGATCCCTTCGGCGGCAGCGAGCCCGTCCCGGGCGCCACCATCACCTATACGATCACCGCGACCGTCGCGGGTTCGGGATCGGTGAGCGGACTTGCCATCACCGATAATGTTCCGGCCGATACCGCCTATGTCGCGGGTTCGATCACGCTCGGTGGCAGCGGCCTGACCGACGCGGTCGACGCCGACGCCGGCGATTACAACGGCACGCGCATTCGCGTCGGCCTTGGCACCGTAGCCGGTGGCCAGACGCGCACCGTCACCTTCCGCACGAGGATCAACTGATGAAGATCAAGGCCTTCGTCCTGTTTCTGGCGGCGCTTGCGCCGGCGCAGGCTTTCGCCGCGAACAATGTCGCGCTCGACAACAGCGTATTCGTTGAACGCGTCTCGACCGACGCCGCCGGCAAGGAACGCGTCCTGCTCGAGGAGCCCAAGGTCGTCGTTCCGGGCGACAAGCTCGTCTTCGTCCTGAACTATCGCAATGCGGGAAGTCAGCCCGCGGACAAGTTCGTGGTCACCAATCCGATGCCGTCCGCCGTGCGCTTCGCCGGCGCCGGCAATGCCGGGACGCTCGTCTCGATCGACGGTGGCAAGGCCTGGGGCACGCTCGAGACCCTCACCGTCATTCAGCCCGACGGCACCCGCCGTGCGGCGCAGCCCGCCGATGTGACCCACATCCGGTGGGCGTTCCAGAAACCCATTCCCGCTGGGGGCACCGGGAAGCTCATGTTCCGGGGAGTAGTAAAATAATCCTTTGAAAAAAGCCGCTTAACGGTTGCCAGCGGTGGGGAATTCGGCAGCCAACCAAGCCTAGGAGCTCAGCTATGACCAGCAAGCTGACTTACTGGGGTGTCATCGGTCTGGCAGCGACGTCCGTCGTTGCTGCCAACCCGGCTTATGCAGCCGGGACCGCCGCAGGCGCCTCGATTACGAATACCGCCACCGTCGACTATCAGGTCGGGGGCGTCTCGCAGGGCCAGCAGACGGCGTCGAACACTTTCGTCGTCGACCGCGTGGTCAACCTTACCGTCATCGATCTCGACGGCGCCACGACAACCGTGGTTCCGGGACAGGCCAATGCCGTCACGACCTTTCGCCTGACGAATAACTCGAACGAAACGCTCGACTTCGCACTCGCGGCTACGCAGCCCGTGGGCGGCGCAGGCGCGCATGCGGGACCGAACGACAATTTCAACGTCGCCGCGGTTCCGATCTACCGCGACACCAACGGCAACAACACCTATGATGCCGGCACCGACACGCTTGTCACCTACGCCGATGAATTGGCGGCGGATTCGAGCGTCGTCCTGTTCGTTGTCGCGAACATTCCCGCCACCCAGGTCAACGGCGACAGGGCCGTCGTCCAGCTGCGGGCGACCGCACGCGAGGGCGGCACCGCGGGTTCGCAGGGCGCAGCGATCACGCAGACGACAGGCGCCAACACCGCGGCGAAAGACACGGTATTCGCCGATGTCGCCGGGGTGAACGATGCCGCACGCGACGGCGCGCACAGCGCCGCCGACGACTATACGGTGCAGACGGCGACGCTGGCTGTGTCGAAGAGCAGCCGCGTCATCTCGGATCCGATCAACGGTACGACGAATCCGAAGCTGATTCCGGGCGCTGTGGTCGAATATTGCATCGCGGTCGGCAACTCCGGCGGCGCTCCTGCGACGTCGGTGCTCGTCAATGACCCGGTTCCGGCGCAGCTGACCTTCAATGCAGGTTCGATCCTGCTTGGCGGCACCTACACCGGCACCGTGCCCAGCGGCACCTGCGACTTCAACGGGACCGCCGGTGGCAGCTACACCGGCACGACCGTGAGCGGCACGATCGCATCGATCGCGGCGGGTGCTTCGAGCACCCTCGTGTTCCGCGCGACGGTCAACTGACCTGACGGAATGACGGGGCAGCGGGGATAAGCGTCACAGACGCGCCCCCCGCTGCCCTCTTCGGGACCAGCGATGAACTTCCGCCAGACATACAAGTCCTTCGTGACCGCCTTGGTCGCGGCAGCCACGCTGCCCGCGGCGACCCCGGCGCTCGCGCAGGTGATTTCCAATACCGCTTCGGCGAACTGGACCGACAACGGCCAGAATGGCGCGACGCTGTCGAACCGCGTCGATGTGACGGTGACGTCGCGTCCGCCCGAACAGCCCGTCATCAAGACCTATCGCATCGTCGACGACGGCGGCAACAAGACGGCACCGCTCGTCCCGACGCGCTGCGCGGGTTCGGGTGGCGGCATCGCCGCGCTTTCTGCCGCCTCGAATGGCGGCCAGCTCATCCAGCTTGCCGGCGTCTATGCCGGCATGCCGACCAGCCCGGCTTCCCTCCAGAGCAGCGATGCGTTTCGCGCCGGAGAAGTGCTGGTGGTCGGCGTCACGCTCGCCTCGGCGAACCTCAACCCGAACGCGATCGATACGCTGCCGGTCATCCTCGACCTCGCCAATGGCGACAGCGAGCGCATCACGTTGACCGAAACCGCCGCGAACAGCGGCGAATTCGTCGGCTTTATCAACACGATCGGCGTTCCGCCTGCGGTCGTCGCGGGCGACTGCCGCCTGTCGGTCAATCCGGGAACCCCGATCCAGCTGCGCGTGACCGATGCTGCCAACGCCAGCCTCGTCGCGATTGCGACGATCGACTTCCTCGTCGATCCTTTCGGCATCGTTTTCGACAGCGGCGACGGTTCGGCCGTTCCGGGCAGCCGCGTCACGCTGATCAACACCGCGACGGGCCAGCCCGCGCAGGTATTCGGCGACGACGGCGTGAGCGCCTATCCCGCAACGGTCATCACCGGGCAGAATGTCACCGACAGCAGCGGCAAGGTCTATTCCTTCCCGCCCGGCGACTATCGCTTCCCGTTCGTGGCGCCCGGCTCCTACCGTCTGGTGGTCGAGCCCCCGGCGCCCTATACCGCGCCCTCGAAGACGAGCGCCGCGGATCTCGCGGGCCTCCGTCGCCCCGACGACGGCCTGCCCTTCACCATCACCGACGCAAGCTACAGCCGGGACTTCACGCTCGACAGCCCTGCGCCCGTGCGTGTCGACATTCCGGTCGATCAGCCCGGCCTGCCGCTGATCCTGCGCAAGACGACCTCGACGCAAACCGCGGTTCCCGGCGATGTCGTGCAATACCGGATCGAGGTCGCAAATCGCGACGCACGGCGCTCGACAGGCTCGGTAACGGTGAGCGACGAACTTCCCGTCGGGATGCGCCTGCGCGCCGATACGGTCCGGATAAACGGCATCCGCGTCGACGCGACCGTCAACGCCAACGGCCGCAACTTCTCCGTCACCCTGCCCCCGGTCGCGCCTTCGGGTACCGTGCTGCTGACCTATGTCGCCGAAGTCATCGTCTCGGCACAGCCGGGCAGCGCGCTCAACCGTGCGTCGGCCGCCGACAATCGCGGGACCGAGAGCAATGTCGCCGAAGCGACGATCTCGATCAAACGCGACCAGCTTGGCGATCGCATGACGATCATCGGCCGTATCACCGACGGCGGATGCAGCGTGAACCCCGCCAAGGCACCGGGCGTCGCGGGCGTCCGCGTCATGTTGCAGGACGGCAGCTACACCGTCACCGACGAGGATGGCCGCTATCATTTCGAGGGCGTTCGTCCCGGGCTGCATGTCGTCCAGATCGACCCCTCGACGCTGCCGCTCGATCGCGAGGCGATCGACTGCGCCCGCTCGACGGCGAGCGCCGGCAGCGCGATCTCGCGCTTCGTCGAAGGCCGCGGCGGCTCGCTGAAACGCGCCGATTTCCGCGCTGTCGCCGCTGCGCCGCGCACCGCGCCGAACAAGGCGCAGTTCGAGGCGCCCACGCCCCTCGGCGACCCGGAAGCCGCCGGAGCGAACCGCGACTGGCTTGCCGGACAGGCACCGGGCATCGGCTGGCTGTTTCCCGAACCCGATCATAATCCGCGCACCAAAGCCATCCGCGCGGCGATCAAGCACGCGCCGGGACAGAAAGTCTCGCTGACGATCAACGGCAAGCCCGTCGACGACCTGACCTTCGAGGGGACGAGCAAGTCGGCCGACGGCCTCGTTGCGGCAAGCGTCTGGCGTGGCATCGAGATCCGCGAGGGCGAGAACAAGCTCGTCGCGCAGGTAAAGGACGAGAGCGGCAGTGTGATCGAGACGATCGAGCGCAACGTCCATTATTCGATTACCCCGATGCGCGCGACGCTGATCCGCGAAAAGTCGGTGCTGATCGCCGATGGCGTGACGCGCCCGGTGATTGCCGTGCGCCTGACCGACCGCGACGGCAAGCCGATCCGCGCCGGCCTGACGGGCGACTTCAGCGTCCCCGCGCCCTATTACCCCGCGGTCGAAGCCGACGCCCAGCAGGCGCGCCAGCTCGCCGGCCTCGAACGTGCGCAGCCCGTGTGGCGCGTCGATGGCGACGATGGCATCGCCTATATCGAGCTCGAGCCGACCACCGCGTCGGGCACGCTGACGATGGATTTCGCCTTCCGCGACGACAAGGTCGAGCGCCGGCAGACGATCGAAACCTGGCTCGATCCGGGCGATCGTCCGTGGACCGTCGTCGGCTTCGCCGCAGGCACGATCGGCTACAATACGCTCGACGACCGCATGGAGCCCGTGGCGGAGACGCTCGACGACCTGAACGCCGACGCGCGCCTCGCGCTCTACGCAAAGGGCCGCGTCCAGGGCAAGTGGCTGATGACGCTGTCGTACGATAGCGACAAGGACAAGGACGACGCACGCTTCGGCGGCGTGATCGACCCGCGCGCCTATTATACGATCTACGCCGACCGCAACGAGACGCGCTACGATGCGGCCTCGATCCGCAAACTCTATCTGCGTCTCGAACGCCCGCAATTCTATGCGATGTTCGGCGATATCGAGACCGGTATTTCGGAGCCGCAGCTCGCCCGCTACCAGCGCGCGCTGAACGGCGGCAAGGCCGAATATCGGGGCCGCAACGTCGCGGCGACGGCCTTCATCGCCGACACGCCGTACCGGTTCCGCCGCGACGAGATCCAGGGCAACGGCCTGACCGGTCCGTACCAGCTTGGCGCGCGCGACATCCTGCCGAACAGCGAGCGGATCGTCATCGAGACGCGCGACCGCATCCACAGCGAGCGCATCGTCGAAAGCGTCAGCCTGACGCGCAACATCGACTATGACATCGACTATCTGGCGGGGACGATCCGTTTCCGCTCGCCGGTGCTCAGCCGTTCGTCGAGCCTCGATCCGCAGTTCATCGTCGCCGAATATGAGGTCGACGGTGTCGGCGAGCGCGTGCTCAACGCCGGCGGCCGGGTCAGCTACCAGTCGAACGATGAAAAGCTGCGCGTCGGCGCGACCTTCATCCACGATGAAGATAACAGCACCAAGACGAACCTCGGCGGCGTCGACGCCCGCTATCGCCCGAACGTCGATACCGAAGTGCGCGCCGAATATGCTGTGAGCGACGCCAAGGCGAAGAATGGCAGCAGCGTCGCCGCGGCCGGGACCGCGAAGGCGTGGCTGATCGAGGCCGAGCATCACAGCCGCAACGCAGACTTCCTCGCCTATGTCCGCGAGCGCGAAGCGGGCTTCGGCACCGGTCAGCTCAACAGCGGCGAGGATGGCACGCGCAAGTTCGGCTTCGACGCCCGCCTGAAGGCGACGCGCAACCTGTCGGTGACCGGCAGCGCGTGGCAGGAAGATTATCTCGATGTCGACGCGCGACGCCGCGCCGCGAAGGCACTCGTCGAATATGACACCGGAACGACGGTTCTCCGCGCAGGGCTGACCCACGCCGACGACCGCCTTTCGGACGGTTCGCGCAACACGTCGAACATCGTCCAGCTCGGCGCGACGCAGCGGCTGTTCGACAAGAAGCTCGAACTCGACGCGCAGACCGAATTCGCGCTGGGCGGCAAGGACGGCAGCGTCGATTTCCCGACCCGCCACCGCATCGGCGCGCGCTATGCCGTGACGCGCGACGTGAACCTCGTCGGCAGCTATGAAATCGCCGACGGCGACACGATCCGCGCTCGCACCGCGCGCATCGGCTTCGACCTTGCTCCTTGGGCCGGCGCTCGCCTGCTCGCGACCGCGAACCAGCAGGAAATCGGCGAATATGGCCCGCGCAGCTTTGCCGCCTATGGCCTGTCGCAGTCGCTGAAGCTCGACGAGCATTGGTCGGTCGACCTCTCGCTCGATGGCAATCGCACCATCGGTGGCGTCCGCGCGCGCGACGTGCTCAACGTCGACCATCCGGTCGCGTCGGGCGGCTTCCTGGGCGACAATGGCACGCTGACCGAGGATTTCACCGCGATCAGCGCGGGCGCAACCTATCGCGCCGACCGCTGGACGATCACCGGCCGCGCCGAGTATCGCGATGGCGAGCTCGCCAACCGCTACGGCCTGACGCTCGGCGGTCTCCGCCAGCTTGGCGAGGGCCAGGCGTTGGGCGCACTCTTCACCTACGCCAAGGCCAGCGGCGCGGGCACGACGCCGACGACCGAAGTCATCACCTTCGAGGCAAGCTGGGCGCATCGTCCCGCCGACTCGCAAATCTCGTGGCTCAACAAGAGCGAGTTCCGGTCGGACAAGGTTCGGGATGCGATAGCCGGTCAGGCTGGCCCGGTCGGCGGCGCTGTGCTGACGATCGACGGTGACGCAACGAGCCGCCGCCTGCTCAACAGCCTGTCGATCAACTGGACGCCGCTGGGCGACCGCGGGATTGGCAGTGGCGACGGCTGGTACGAACGCGCAGAAATCGGCCTGTTCTGGGGCACGCGCTATAACTTCGACCGCTTCGGCGCGGATGATGTGAAGGGCTGGTCGAACCTGCTCGGAGCCGACTTCCGCTTCAACCTGACCGAAAATGTCGATGTCGGCGCCTCGGGCACCGCGCGGATCGGCACCGGGGGCGATACCGTCGCATGGGCGGGCGGTCCGACCGTGACGCTGGCGCCGATGAAGAACGCCAACATCACCTTCGGCTACAACTTCTCGGGCTTCCACGACCGCGACTTCGAAGATGCGCGCTTCTCGCGGTCGGGGGCCTATGTCACCTTCAAGCTGAAGTTTGACCAGACGAGCTTTGCGGGCCTCGGCCTTTAATCGGCAAACAGCAGAACCGGCGTCTCGATCAGCTTCTTGAGCGCCTGCACATAGCTCGCAGCGTCCCAGCCATCGACGACGCGATGGTCGCAGCTGATCGAGAGGTTCATCAGCTTGGCGCGGCGAATATCGTCGCCGTCGAACACCGGGCGCTCGACAATCTTGTTCGGGCCGATGATCGCGACTTCGGGGCGATTGATCACCGGCGTCGTCGCGATCCCGCCGAGCGGACCGAGCGAGGTGACCGTCAAAGTGCCGCCGGTCAGTTCCTCGACCTTCGCCTTGCCGGTCCGTGCAGCCTCAGCCAAACGACTGATTTCGCTCGCGAGTTGCCAGACATTCTTGTCCTGCGCGTCGCGGATGACCGGCACCATCAGCCCCGCGTCGGTCTGCGTCGCCATCCCGAGATGCACGGCGCCGTAGCGCGTTACCACGCCGCCTTCGTCGTCATAACGCGCGTTGATCATCGGAAACTGCGGGATGGTGCGGCAGATCGCGACGATCAGGAAGGGCAGCATCGTCAGCTTCGGACGCCCGCCGCGATTGGCGTTCAAATCGGCGCGCATCTCCTCGATCGCGGTGACGTCCATTTCCTCGACATAGGTGAAGTGCGGAATCGCGCGTTTCGAGGCCGCCATATTCTCGGCGATCTTGCGGCGCATCCCGATGACCTTGACCGGCTCATCGGCGCGGGCGCGGCTGGCGCCAGGGGTGTGATAGCCCTGCCCGCCGCTGTAACGCAGGAAGGCGTCGAGGTCGGAATGGCGGATGCGGTCGCCCTCGGCATGAACCTGGCCGAGATCGACGCCCAGATCCTTGGCGCGGGCGCGGACGGCCGGCGATGCAAGAACAGCGCGACTATGAGCGGTGGGCACGGCAGGAGCCGGAACGGGCTCCGGCGCCGGAACGGCCGCAGGTGCCGGAGCAGGTGCAACCTCGGCAACCGAAACCTCTTGGGCCCCCGGCGTTTCCGCGACGATTTCTTCCTCGACGGACGTATCGGCGGGCGGCGCGCCTACGGCACCCCCATCTCCTTCGGCGCCTTCGGTCTCGATCACCGCGAGCGTCGATCCGATCGACACCATATCACCGACTTCGCCCGCGAGCTCGACGACAATCCCCGTCACCGGCGATTCCATTTCGACGGTCGCCTTGTCGGTCATCATGTCGGCAAGCTGCGCATCTTCCTCGATACGGTCGCCGATCTTGACGTGCCAAGCGACGATTTCGGCCTCGGCAATGCCTTCGCCGATGTCGGGCAGACGGAACGAATAACGAGCCATGGCGATCAGTCCTTCAGAATCTTGGTCAGCGCGGTCGCGATACGGACCGGACCGGGGAAATAGGCCCATTCGAGGCTGTGCGGATACGGCGTGTCGAAGCCGGTGACGCGTTCGACCGGCGCCTCGAGATGATAGAAGCAGCGTTCCTGCACCAGCGCGGCAAGTTCGGCGCCAAAACCCGACGTTCGCGTCGCCTCATGAATGATCAGGCAGCGCCCGGTCTTCTTTACCGACGTCTCGATCGCGTCGATGTCGAGCGGGAGCAGCGTGCGCAGGTCGATGATTTCGGCGTCGATGCCCATTTCCTCGACGATCGTCCTGGTCACATGGACCATCGTGCCATAGGCGAGGATGGTGAGCGCCTCGCCCTCGCGCACCGTCGCGGCCTTGCCGAGGTCGATGCGGTAATAGCCCTCGGGCACCGCGCTCGCATCATGCTTCGACCACGGCTCGACCGGGCGGTCGTAATAGCCGCTGAACGGGCCGTTGTAGATGCGCTTGGGTTCGAGGAATACGACGGGGTCGTTGTCCTCGATCGCCGCGATCAGTAGGCCTTTTGCGTCGTAGGGGTTCGACGGAATGACGGTTTTCACGCCGCAGATGTGCGTCATGATGCTTTCGGGCGACTGGCTGTGCGTCTGACCGCCGAAAATGCCCCCACCGAACGGGGTGCGCACGGTCATCGGGCAGATATAGTCGTTCGCCGAACGATAGCGCAGCCGCGCCGCCTCGCTGACGAGCTGGTCGAGCCCCGGGTAGATATAGTCCGCAAACTGGATCTCGGGAACCGGACGCAGGCCATAGGCGCCCATGCCGACGGCGACGCCGATGATGCCGCACTCGTTGATCGGCGTATCGAACACGCGCGTCTTGCCGTGCTTTTTCTGCAGGCCAGCAGTCGCGCGGAACACCCCGCCGAAAAAGCCGACGTCCTCGCCCATCACGACTGTGTTGGGGTCGCGTTCGAGCATGATGTCCATGGCGCTGTTGATCGCCTCGATCATGTTCATCGTCTTGGTCTCGTCAGCCATTATTCGGGCTTCCAGTTCGGGCCGAACTTGGCCTCTTGCTCGGCGAGCATCTGATCGCATTGTTCCTTGAGATGCCAAGGCATGTCCTCGAACACGTCCTGGAACATCGTCTCGAACGGCTGGTGCATACCATGCCCGAGAATTCCGAGCTTTTCGGACTGTTTCTGGGTCGTCTCTACCAGCTCTTCGAGCTCTTTCGCCTGCGCGGCGTGACGCTCGTCGTCCCATTCGCCGAGCACTTCGAGATGCTGCTTCAGCCGCGCGATCGGATCGCCGAGCGGCCAGGCGGTCGCTTCGTCGGCGGCGCGATAGGCGCTCGGATCGTCCGAGGTGCTATGCCCCTCGCTGCGGTAGGTGAAATGCTCGATCAGCGTCGGACCGTTGTTCGTGCGTGCGCGATCGGCCGCCCACTGCGTCGCCGCATAAACCGCGAGCGGATCGTTGCCGTCAACACGCAGGCCCGCGATGCCATAGCCCACGGCGCGCGCTGCAAAGGTCGTACGTTCGCCGCCCGCAAAGCCCGAAAAGCTCGAGATCGCCCACTGGTTGTTGACAACATTGAAGATGACCGGCGCGTTATAGACGGTCGCAAAGGTCAGTGCCGAGTGGAAGTCGCCCTCGGCCGACGAGCCCTCGCCGCACCATACGGTCGCAATCCGCGTATCGCCCTTCGACGCCGAAGCCATCGCCCAGCCCACCGCCTGCGGATATTGCGTCGCGAGATTGCCCGACACGCTGAAGAAACCATGTTCGGGCGCCGAATACATGATCGGCAGCTGACGGCCGAGCAGATGGTCGCCGCGGTTCGAATAGATCTGGTTCATCATCTGGATCAGCGGATAGTCGCGCGTGATCAGGATACCCTGCTGGCGATAGCTGGGAAAGCACATGTCGCCGCGGTCGATCGCCATGGTCGAGGCGACCGACGTCGCCTCCTCGCCGGTGCACTTCATATAGAAGCTGGTCTTGCCCTGCCGCTGCGCACGGAACATGCGATCGTCGAACGCGCGGGTCAACATCATGTAACGCAGCATTGCGCGCAGCCGTTCGGCACCCAGCTTCGGGTCCCATTGCCCCTTTGCGACACCGTCGAAATCGAGCACGCGGACAAGGCCGTAGCAAAGGTCGCGCATCGCGTCGGGCTTGGTTGCTTCGCCCGGACGGGGGGTCGCGTCGACCGCGGGAACGACGATATCGCCGAAGTCGGGGGTGTCGCCGGGACGGTAGCGGGGCTCGGGAATATGGAGCGAAAGCGGCGGCAGATTGCTCGCCGGCCGCCGATGCGACTCAGGCATATCTTCTTCCCTTCGGGCGCGAATCGCGCGCCTAGTTATATTTCAACGTGGCGACATATTATTACGGTCGCCATACGAATGCAACGGCAGCGATCAGACCGCGACAGGCGCGGAAATATGCGCTTGCGGCGCATAGGCCTCGACCGCGAAATCCTCGAACCGATAGTCGAAAATGCCCGAAGGCCGGCGAAGGATGCGCAGCTTGGGTTTCCCTTCCGGAATCCGCTGCAACTGCTGTTCGACCAATTCGGCATGGTTGAGGTACAGATGCACGTCGCCGCCGGTCCAGATGACCTCGTGCGCGTGCAGATCGCACTGCTGCGCGATCATCCGAGTCAGCAACGCCGCCTCGAAAATGTTGAAGGCGAAGCCAAGTCCCAGATCGCACGAGCGCTGGAACAGCAGGCACGACAGCCCGCCGTCGCTGCGGACGTGAAACTGATAGGTCATGTGGCACGGTGGCAGCGCCATCCGGTCCAGATCGGCGACGTTCCACCCGGTGAAGATGTGCCGGCGCGATCCCGGATTGTTCCTGAGCGAGTCGATCAACGCCGCGATCTGGTTGTGCCCCGCCGCGGCGCGGCGGAAGAGGCCGTCGCCCGCAGGCTCATAGCGCGGCCAGTTGACCCACTGATGGCCATAGACCGGACCGAGGTCGCCCCATTGCTTCGCGAAGGCTTCGTCGGCGACGATCCGTGCTTCGAAATCCTCTGCGCTGATATCTTCGCCGCTGGCCTTGCGATATTTTTCGAGCGGCCAGTCGGTCCAGATCCTGACACCCTGCGCCACCAGCGAACGGATATTGGTGTCGCCGGTCAGGAACCACAGCATCTCGCGCAGCGCCGTCTTCCAATAGACGCGCTTGGTCGTCAGCAGCGGGATCGCGTCATCCTTCAGCGAGAATCGCATGGTCTCGCCGAACAGCGAACGCGTGCCGACGCCGGTGCGGTCGACGCGTTCGTCGCCTTCAACCCAGATGCGGCGCATCAGGTCGAGATATTGCAGTTCATAGTGGATGGAATCGGGCAAGACTCGCTCCTGGCTGGGACACTCTTTGCTAGGCCGCACCGCGCGGCGCCACAAGGGGCGCGGGAGAAGGTCCGATACGGCCCAGTCCGCACTTTCGTGGCGGCCGCCGTCGGCGCATGTCGCCGATGTGACCCTGTTCGAACCCGTCGGCCTTCCGCCCCAGACCGCAATCGCAGCCGGTTTCGTACCGCGCGAGGCAGAAGACGAGCTCGCGCGCCAGCTTCTTCGCCCCATGTTTGCCGCCACCGGAGAATCCATGCTGCTCGCGGGCTTCGACGCCCATGCGCGGCTCGTCGGATTCGAGGATATTGCCGGCGATCCGACGGGACGCTGCGTGATCGTCCCGCAATCGTGGCGTCGCCTGCTGGGCCGCCCGGTGGCGGCCGTCGTCATGGCGCATAACCACCCGTCCGGAATTGCGCGCCCGAGCGAGGCCGATATCGCCTGTACGCGCGAGGCCGGACAGTTTCTGCGTCTCGCAGGCATCGATCTTTCGGATCATCTGATTTTCGTCGAAACGGGTCATTTCAGCTTTCGCCATGCCCGGCTGATCTAGTCCGAACAATCGTCAGGGCTATGCCGATTGGCGCTTGATGTTCGCAAAATGCGCGTCTAGAGGACCGCCCTGCCTTCGCGCCGGCCTGCCGGCGCAAAGATCGGTCGGGGAGTAGCTCAGCCTGGTAGAGCACTGTCTTCGGGAGGCAGGGGCCGGAGGTTCGAATCCTCTCTCCCCGACCAGTTTCTTTTGAAATCAACAACCCTTGTATCCT
>Ga0209257_1002364_pt1 | contig 18923 bp, 17 predicted proteins | sample AraplaCvi_mCL_r2_FD_184277 | JGI IMG/M metagenome (GOLD analysis project Ga0209257, IMG submission 184277) | Arabidopsis root microbial communities from North Carolina, USA - plate scrape MF_Cvi_mCL_r2 (SPAdes) (version 2) | ecosystem: Host-associated > Plants > Roots > Endosphere | place: USA...
ATGCGACAGGACCGGCAGCGTGGCGAACAGGCGTTCGATGATCATGCGCACATAGGAGCGTGTTTCCGGCGAGGTGACAAGTGCGAATGGCAGACCGCGATCCATGAACTCACGGATAACTTTGGTGGCCTGTTCGCTGAATTCTTCCAGGTTACGCGGATCGATGTCGAATTCGATCACCTCGCCCTTGGCGTCGCGCTTCAGCGCCTGGTGGAAAGCGAGATCCCATTTGCTGCCCAGCCTGAGGACGCGCAGCACGCCGTTGTCGGCAAGGTCGCCGCAAAGCTGCTGGGCCATGCGGATGCGGACATGCTCGACGATCTGCTCGGTCTTCCTGACATGCGGGGCGAGTTCGGCCACCGCTTCGAGGATGAGGTGCAGGTTGCGGATCGAGACGCGTTCGGCAAGCAGGAGCTTGAGCACCGCCTGCAGGCCCGAATAGGACATATGCGACGAGCAGATCTCGTCGGCGAGCTTCTTGTATTCGGGGTCGAGCCGGTCGATCAGCACCTTGACGTCCTTGTAGGACAGAAGCTGCGGCAGGTTGTTGCGGATGACCTCGCTCATATGGGTGAGCACGACGGAAACGTTGTCGATCGGCTGGAAGCCCTCGCGTTTCAGATCGTCGGCAAAGTTTTCGAGGATCGAGACGGCCGGCATGCCGAAAGCGGGTTCGCGGATTTCATCGCCGGGGATGCTCGGCCGGCGGCCGGCGCCGGTGACGACCAGAACTTCACCGACGCGTAAGAGGTTGGAGGCCACCGTCGTGCCGTGGATGCGGATCTGGTAGGACTTCTCGGCGATGGCGATGTCGTCGGTGACCTTGATCTCGGGCACGACGAAACCGTATTGGGTGGCGAACTTCTTGCGCATCTTGCCGACGCGGAAGGCGAGTTCCTGGTGGGCGCCGAGTAGACGGGTCGAGACCATCTTGCCGAGCGCAAGCTCGATCTCGGAGGTCCGCAGCACCGACTTGACCGAATCCTTTTCCAGCTCCTTGCTCTGGACGACCTTCTTTTCCTCCTGCTCGCGGCGAAGCTTGTTTTCAGCCTCGACCTGACGCGGGATGAACCAGGCGCCGAAGGCAAGAAGACTGCCGAGGATCACGAAGGGGACGAAGGGCAGACCCGGCATCAGCGCCAGGACGAACATCAGCACGGCCGAGACGGAGAGCGCGCGGGGATAACCGCTCAGCTGATTGACGACAGCCTGGTCGGTGGAGCCGGTCGTGCCGCCGCGCGAGACGAGAAGGCCGGCGGCGAGCGAGACGATGAGGGCCGGCATCTGCGAGACGAGGCCATCGCCGACGGAGAGCTTGACGAAGACGTCGGCTGCTTCGCCGATCGGCATGCCGTGGCGGAAATAGCCGATGATGATGCCGCCGAAGACGTTGATGGCGGTGATGATCAGACCGGCGACGGCATCGCCGCGCACGAATTTCGAGGCACCGTCCATCGCACCGAAGAAGGAGCTTTCCTCTTCGAGTTCCCTGCGCCGGCGCTGGGCTTCCCTTTCATCGATGATGCCGGCCGAAAGATCGGCGTCGATCGACATCTGCTTGCCGGGGATGGCATCCAGCGTGAAGCGCGCGCCGACTTCGGCGATACGTGTGGCGCCCTTGGTGATGACGATGAAGTTGATGGTGATGAGGATCAGGAAGACGATCAGACCGATGACGAAGTCGCCGGACATCACCAGGCTTGCGAAACCCGCGATGACGCCGCCGGCCGCGTCGTGGCCTTCATTGCCGTGGGACAGGATGACGCGCGTCGTCGCGATGTTCAGCGCCAGCCGGGTCATCGTCGCGATCAGCAGAATGGTCGGGAAAGACGAAAAATCGAGCGGTTTCTGGATCCACAGCGCAACCATCAGGATCAGCACCGAGAAGGCGATCGAGAAGGCCAGCCCCATGTCGATCAGGAATGGCGGGATCGGCAGGAAGAGAATGCAGATGATGCCGATGATGCCGAGGGCAAAACCGACATCGCGCAGGCTCGGGGCGACTTTCGGAAGGGGGAGTGCAGGTGGTTGCGCCATAACAGTTCCGTCTCTTCATGAGAGGAGGCGGACTCGGTCCGCCCAATTCGGATCGAGAGTTAAATGGCGAAGCTTGCGCGAAGGTGGCTCAGAAACCGGACTGGATGCGCGAAAAGACGAGATTGGTGAAAATCGAGATCTGCGAGCCGACGAAGGGTGCTGTGACGCCGACGGTGATTAGCACGGCGACGATCTTCGGCACGAAGGTCAGCGTCGCTTCCTGCACCTGGGTCAAGGCCTGGATCAGGGCGATGACGAGACCCACGACCATCGCAGCAATGACGGCCGGACCGGCGGCAATCAGGACGGTCCAGATCGCAGCCTGGAACAGATCCAATGCATCAGCTTCATTCATCTGAAGGCAACCTCATATCGCCTCGAAGCAGCCCGCCGTGGCCGGGCCGCTATTGATTGGTGTCCCTCGGCGCGTCGGCGCCGTGGTATCAGGTATCGCTGTCGCTGGTCGGCGCCTTGTCGGCAACAGTGATTCCCGCCTGGACGAGTATATTACCGCCATCGGTGGTCGTCGCAATGATGCCGTCGGAATAAACCTTGACGGATTCGATGGTGCCTTTGACGGTGCCGTCTGCGCTTTCCATGTATTTGCCGACGTAGCTGCTGGCCTGGGTGAGGCTCGAGCTTGCCAGCAGCGTATCCAGCTTGGTGTTGGTCTGGATCGTCTGCTCGACCTGCGAGAAGCTTGCCAGCTGCGACATCTGCTCGCTGGCATCGACCGGATCGGTCGGATCCTGGTTCTTCATCTGCGCAATGAGCAGCTGAAGGAAATTGTCGTAGTTCAGCGTCGCCTTGCTCTGGGCCGAACTGGTCGAGCTCGTCGTACTCGTCGTGCTGACGCTTGATGTCGCATCTACCGCCATGGTGCAATCTCCCTGCGAATCTGCTCGACCATTGTCGGCGGCATCTCGTGGTTGTTGAGGATATTGTCTTCGATCGCGTAGAGGCCACGGATCGCCTTCAGCGCATCGAAAGCACGGCCGGTCGAGACGAGTGCATCGATGCGCTTCAGTTCGGCGAGGATTTCCTCGTTTTTGAAGCAGCTGAGCAGCATGGTGATCGACTTGCGGAACATCGCCGTCGAGTGGTCCTTGCCCTCGGGATTGATGAGGATCATCTGTGCGATGAAATACAGCTGACGCAGGGGCGTGGTGGCGCCTTCGGGCTGGAGGACGTGGTTTTCGAGAAGGAACGTCACATCATTCAGGAATTCCAGCGCGACCTTGCGGTCGACACGCAGGACGGCGCCGTTGATGAAGATTCTTTCTCCGGCTTTCAGAGAAATGCGAAGTGTACTTTTCATTTAAGTCCATCCCTGATGATGGTGGTAACGTCGATGATGCCCTGGTAGTTATTCGACAGACGTTTTCGGATCCTGTCGCATTCCTTCAAAATCCAGATTGCGATCGAGATGAGGTTGGCCCTGAGCTCGATCTCCAGCTGGTTGTCGGGATGCTTCAGATCCTCGATGAAGCTGATCCATACCCTGCGCGTATAAAACAGGGCTTCGATGGCTTCCCGGCCGTATTTTTCCTTTTCGCGCGCCAGCGACAGCAGATCTATGGACCGGTCAAGAACCTGCCATTCCCGCTCTTTCGCGTCGGCCACCGAGTCCTGCATGACTTCGGCATAAGAGAACTGATACATTCATGCATCCTTCTTAGTCTTGCGCGCCTTTGCTCATCAAAGGTAGTTTACGAGACTCAACTGCTGGATCTTCGAGACGATCGTGTAAGCCGTTTCAAGCTGCGTTTCCAAGGTCTTGACGAGGGTCGAAGCCTCGTAGGGATCGACGCCCTGAAGGTCGACGAGCTTGTTCTTGATGATGTTCGACTGGGCGTCGAGGGCGTCGTTGGACTTCTTGACGCGCTCCTGGGAAAGACCGAGCTGGCTTGCCTGCGTCACGAGGCCGCTGGTCGCCTTCGTCGTGTAGCTGATTGCCTGCTTCGACACCGTGCTCATCGCGTCGCTGCTCAGGTCCTGGCCAAGCAGCGCCGAGGTCATCACCGAGGCGAGCGCCATGTAGCGCATGCCATCGGAATTGGCGTTGGTCGAGGATTCGATGACTTCCGAATTGCTGATGCGGCTCGTCATGTTCTGGCTCGATGCCTGCGACCAGCCGGTCGTCGCATTGGTCCAGTTTGCCTCGCTGAACATCGGCTCGACCATCGTCGTAATGAAGGTCTCCATTTCGTCGCCGGTGAGATCGCTGACGCCCTTGCCGAGGCCCGTCGCATATGTATTCAGCGCGGTGACGATATCCGCGCTCGTCGCCGTCGTCTGGTCAGTCAGCGGCTGCACATCGGTGTTGATGCCGGAGAACAAGTATTCGCCGTTCACCATGGTATTGGCCGTGTCCATCATAGTGGACAGCGCGCTGGTCGCCGACTGGATGGCGACGGTAATGCTGCCGGGATCGTGGCTGCCCTGGAGCGCCGTCAGCTTCGAAACGAGACCGTCGCCGACGTCCTTCATCTTGGACAGGCCGAGTTGCGAGGATTCCATGCGCGCGGTGACGAGCGAATTGCTCGATTTGATCGTGTCGATCCTGTCGACCTCGCGGCTGAAGTCGACGCTTCTGGCGGCGTTGCCGCCGAGCGAGACACCGATGTCGGCATAGACACCCGTCGTTGCCTCCATCGTCGCCTTCGTCATCTGGTTCTGCCCCTGACGAATGGTCAAGCGCATCGCATTCTGAATGGCTGAACTTGAAATAAATGAGCTCTTCATGGCTTAACTCGCAATATCCAGCAATGACTTCAACATTTCGTCGACAGCGTTCAGGATTTTGGTCGCCGCCTTGTAAGATTGCTCTATGTCAAGGAGCAGCGTCAGTTCCTCGTCGAGGTTGACACCCGTCTCGTTGGAATAGGCTTCGTCCGAGCGCGACAGCGCCGCCGAGGTGTTTTCCGCCGCGGTCGTGGCATTGCTGCGATACTGCTCGAGCCAACCGAGGGAATTCGTGGCGTATTCCATGATGCTGACGTTCGAATCGATGCCCGTCGAGGTGTCGAATCCGGCCGTCGTCCCCGTTGCCGGATCGAAATCGATATCGGAGCCCAAGGCATTATAAAGACTATCGAGGTCCGTCGTATAACCACTGAGGTGGGTAGGATTGTTGACGACGCCGTCAGCGTTGACGCCGCCATCGCGCAGGCGCATCGGGTCGCCGCCCTGCGAGGTGATGACGGTGCTGCTGACGGTGATGGTCGACGCCATACCGGCAACCGCGGTGCTGCCGGCCTCGACCGTGTCGCCGCTCCAGGTGAAGAGACCTGTCACATAGGCCGGGGTCCCCGACGTGCTCTGCTCCTTGAAGAGCGATACCAGGCCGCGGGCGATTTCATCGAGCTGCTTCTGGAAGTTGGGAGCGATCTCGTCACGGACCTGCAGGAGCGACTGAAGGCTTCCCTGCCCCGTCGCCGTCGATCCGCTGCCACGCGGAAGCGCGACACCGTCGATATAGACCGAATTGCCGGCGATGGTGGCATTGTAGGCATCCTTCGCCTGGAACGTCACCGTGCGCGGGATCGTCTCGAAGAGAATCGTCCCGTCAGACGTGCTCAGCACCATGTCGTTGTTGTCGCGCGTCGTGGCGCTGACGCCGACGATCTGCGAAATCTGCTTGAGGGCCTTCTCGCGTTCGTCGAGAGCGCTGGAGGGATCCGCGCCCGTGGCCGTGGCGGTCTTCACCGCATTGTTGGCGGTCTCGAACTGGCTGAGCAGCGTATTCAGCGTATCGACCGCGGTAGCGATCTGCTTATCGGCGCTGGCGCGGACATCCTGTACGGAAGTCGACGCATTGTTCAGCGAGTTGGCGACGTCCTGGGCGGCGGTGATCGCGCCCTGGGCGGCGACGGTGCTGCCGGGCGTCGTGCGGAAGGCCTGAAGTTTCTGCTGGAAAACACCGAGATAGGTGGATGGCGACGTCTCGTAGTCGTTGCCACCCATGATCGACTTGAGGTCCTCGAGACCGCTGAGCAGGGTTTGCTGGGCGCTGTCCTGGGAGGACGACTTCAGATATTGGCGCAGCAGCGCATCTTCCTGCGCCCGGTCGATCTTGACGACCTGCGCGCCGTTCAGGGACGTGGTGAGCATCGCCTGCCGGCGCACGTAATCCTTGTTGCCGGCATTCGAAATATTGTTCGATACGACACTGCTCTGCGTGCCGGTATTGTTGAATATTCCCTGCGCGGTATTAAGTGCGGACGTGAGCGACATGGCTTACCCGTTACCCTGATTATCTCTTGAGGTTGACGAGGACGTCCATGATGTCGGACCCCGTCTGGAACACCTTGGAATTGGCGGTATAGCTGCGTTGGGATTCGATCATCTCGGTGAGCTCGCCGGCAAGGTCGACGTTCGAACCTTCGAGAGCACCCGACTTGATCGTGCCGAGGCCGTTGGTCTGCGGGAAACCGGTGACAGTGACGCCCGACTGGCCGTTGGCGCTGTAGACGTTTCCGCTCATCAGCGTCAACTTGTCCGGACTTGCGACATTCGCGAGCGGAATGCGGTAGAGCGGCTTGGTGCTGCCGTCCTCGTATTTGGCGTAGACGATGCCGTCGCCGTCGATCGTTACGTCCTTGACCGGGCTTGCGGCTTGACCGTTCGGCGTGCCGGTGCCGGCAAACTCGGCGCCGAGCTGCGTAAAGCCCGTGAGATCCATGTCGATATCCAAACCAGTTACCGGATCGGAGATCGTGACGGTGCCCGTTGAGTTGGTGATCTTGCCGGTTGAGTCGAACTCGAGCGTGGTCTCTGCCACGGTGCCGCCGGTGGGGGTGGTGGTACTGTAGGGGAAGGAGGTCGTTCCGCCGGTTGCCGCATCGGCGTTGCGGAAGATCGCAACCTCCCAAGTGCTGGCGGTGCCGGTTGCCGGCGGTGGTGTAGTCACCGAGGTCTTGGTGAAGTAGAAGTCGTACATCACCTTGTTGCCGAGCGTGTCGTAGGCGACCATCGAGAACTTCTTGGTGTCGGTTGTCGGGGTGCCGGTTGCGCCGTTGTCGCTCGGAAGCGTCGCAGGAGCGACCGGAGCAACGTTAGCGTTGGAATTAAGGTTGCCCTTGAAGACGCCTGACGTCGAGGCGATGGCAGTTAATCCTTCCTGGTTGACATTGACGGGAACGAGGCCGTCGAAGCCGTTGACGACGACGGCGGGAGCGCCGGAGTCGTAGGAATAACCCATCAGGCCGAAGCCGGCGGCGTTGACGAGATTGCCTTCGTCGTCCTTCGTGAAGTCGCCGGCGCGGGTCAGGACAGGCGTGCCGTCGGCGCCCTGGACGATGAAGAAGCCGTCGCCCGAGATCGCAAGGTCGGTGGTGGAGGTGGTGTAGGAAATATCGCCCTGGTCGGAGACGGCCTGGCGGACGGAGGTCTGAACGCCGCCGGAATTGTAGTTGCCGCCCGAGGATGGCAGAACCAGCGACGAGAAGCTCGTCGACACGGCCTTGTAACCGGTCGTGTTAACGTTGGCGATATTGTCGGAGACCGTGCTGAGGCGGTTCGCCTGCGCATTCATGCCCGATACCGCCGTCTTCATGCTGCCGAAAATGCTCATCTGAAAACCTCGTTTTACCTGTTAAGCTCGAGAGTATTTGTCGGGCCTTGCGTGAAGCTGTCTGTGATGGCGCGCTGCGAGGCCAATATCGAGGTTCAGCCGGGCGTCGCCGCCCGGCCGGAAAAATCAGGCCCAATCGATGCAGTAGCCAAGGAAGCGCTTGGAATCGACCGGATCGACGCCGAGCTTCTTGCGCAGCTTCTTGCGCAGCTTCGAGATATGGCTTTCGACGACATTCTCCTCGACCTCCTCATCGAAGATGCCGTAGATGGCGTTGAAGATCTGGGTCTTGGTGACCCGGCGACCGCGATTGGCGATTAGATATTCGAGGATGCGGCGCTCGCGCCGGGGAAGCGCGAAGACTTCGCCGTTGATCTCAGGGTCGCGGCCGTCCGAGAAGACGCGGATCCCGCCGATTTCGGTGTAGTTGGCAATCGCCTTCAGCCGGCGCCGGATCGCAGCCGCCCTTGCCAGGATTTCGCGCGGATGCACCGGTTTGCGCACCACATCGTCGACGCCACAATCGAATAGCGCAAGGGTGTTTTCGAGCGAGGGCTGGTCGCTGACCGCAATTACCGGCGCCATCGACCGGTCCCGGATCGCCCGGGGGAGTTCGAGGCTGCGCTGGCCCTGACCGATCAGGAAGGCCTCGACTGCCGCAATATCGGAATCGGCGGCGGTCTGTACCCACTCGCCAAATTCCGCTGGATCAAAGCCGGTGGAGGGAATGCCCTCACGACCAAACAGAGATGTGTATCCATCTTTCACGAGCTCACGCTCATCAACCACGACGATCATTCGTCCGCCTCCGAATCAGTGTGGCACTTCGATGATCTATGGGTACGAATCGCACGAATCGGCGACAACTCGTTAAAGTTAATGGCAGAAACTAATAATTGATTAAGATCTGGGTAGCGATTTGATCTATATCTAGTGGGTCTAGCTGTTTATGCACACCAAAATTTCGTGGAAAAGTTAACGGCCCCTTAATTATGACTTGCGCAGGGGATTCATGCCGGATTCCTGCCATATTGTGGCACAGTTTCGTCACAATGGGCCCATTCCATCTTTGGTTGAATTAATTTCGGCAAAAGTTACTCGCATTGGGAGTCCACTTGCCGTAGCCCGTAGCGACCAGATTGGCGATGACGCGGCAGACATATTGCTTCTGCGCGGGGTCATTGTTGGGGCCTGCATGGTATCTGGCTACCGCCATCGTCCATGTCTCGTGACGGTCATGCAGGTCGCGGAGGAATTTTGCTGCATACTCGACGTTGCGATGCGGGTCGAACATATCCTCGGCCGAGCCAAAATTTTCGCCATGATAGTAATGGTTGATCTGCATGCAGCCGATGTCGATGAGCTTGGCGCCGCTGCTGCGGGCGACATCGAACTGCCGCATCGCGTCCTGTTCGGAGGGCGGAAAGATCGCCTTGCCTTCGACGTTCATTGCATAGGGATAGAGCGAGCCCTTGCGGCCGGTCTCCGTCAGGCCGACCGAATAGAGGATGCCTTCCGGGATACCGTATTTGGCAGCTGCCGACTGGATCTCACGCTCGCAGGCGCCGGTGGAGGCTTTGACCTCAGAGGTAAACGCCGCCAGTGCCGCCGCTGCGGCCAGCATTAGCGTCTTCAATACCGGTCTCGCCTGCACCATTGAAGCCTCCGTCCGCCCGCTGTGCCGTCTGATTGTGACGCTCGCGCGCCTCGCCGCCCTGCCCCTGCTGGGCGAGCGACTGCTGCTGGGAGGCCTGGCCTTGACTGCCTGCCTGGTTGCCGGCGTCGCTACGCTCGACCGGCGCCATGCTGATGGTAACGTTGTCGACGGCGTAGCCCTGGCTGCGCAGTGCTTCGAGAATCTTGCCGTGATCTTCCTTCATCTGACGGTAGGCCGCGCCGGTTTCGACCTTGAGGTCGACATTCAGGGCGTCGCCGGACAGGCGCATGGTCGCCGTCACCATGCCGAGATCGAGCGGATTCATCTGGATCTTCAGCGTATTGACCACCTTGCCGGTGCTTGTCCATTCCGCCGCATTGGAGAGCGCCGAGCTCGGTTCCATGGCGCGCGCCCATTCTGAATCGCCGGAGAGAGCGGCAGTGACGGCGGCGGAATTCGAGTTCTGCATCAGGCCGATGTAGCGGCGCGACTCGAGAACCGAAACGTTTTCGACATCGGCTTTCTTGGCGCTGTCCTCAGGCCCGGCCTGATCGGTGCCGAGGTGAACATCCATCGACACGCCACGGCCATCGGCGCGGCTGATCCTGAACGTCCTGCCGTCGGCGGCTTCCGCATTCTCCGATCCCGGCACCTTGACGTCACCTACCATGCCACTGTCGACGTTGCCGCTGACGGCCGCCAAGGCGTCGGACGCATGGCCGCCTGCCTTGGCTTCGATATCCTCGATCTTCTTGTCGGCTTCATCGGCTTTGGCGGACGCATGATGGACGCCTGCGGTCACCGGCGAACCAACGGCGCCGTCGGCAGGTCCCTGCTTCAGCAGGCCGAGGACATCGGAAATGCCTCCGTCGTTATCCTCACTGTCCTTGTCCGTATCGGTATCCAACGCGTCGGCTTTGGCATGCTTGCCGCCTTTGGCCGCCTGAACGACCTCCTCGGTCGAGCGGTCTTTCGGGTCGACCTTGCCGAAGGCGATATCCGCCTGCACTTTGACTGCAGCCTTTGCGGGCTTTGCCGCGGCGACATTGGCGATGGTCTCCGGCCGCCCTTCAGCCTGCGCCTTCAAAGCGGCATCGCCGAGATCGATCAACGGCTTTGCGCCATCGCGGCTGCGGATGGTCCGCGCCACTTTCTCGGCGCCGGCATCGGCAACTGCACCCTGATCCGGCTGCGCATCGTCGGCGTCGTCATTGACGGCGCCGTTGCTTGCCTTGGTAAGCGCGTCGGAAAAGCCGTTCTTTTGGCCGCCAGCATCGTCTTTGCCCATCGGCCGTGCAGATTTCGCAGCCGCGGCAGAATCAGGACCGGCGGCTCCGCCCAAGACGCTCATATCCATCATTGTTCGTTGCCTTCCTGCGCCAGAAGACCGTCGATCTCGTCGAGCTTAGACCGATTGGTCGTCACAAATGCGTTGAATGAGGGGTCGGTACCCTGGCTCTGGCCAGTCGATGCCACACCTCCCGGAACAGGCTCGGAAAGCGCGCCTTGCGCTCCCGGTTGCGGAGCTATAGCCGCAGCCTTTTCAGAAGTGATTTCTTGATCAGAAGTGTTAGGGCCCGAGGCTTGCGTCAGGCTTGCCGGGTCGGGAGCGCGCAGGATCTGCTCGGCAACCGATCGTGCCGCCTCCTGCAACGCCTGATCCCGCGGCGAAAGCGTGTCACCGGCGATGCCGCTGACATTCTTCGCTGCCCGGTCGATATCCTCTGTGGTAAGGCCGGCCATGCCGCCATAGAAATCCGCAAGAGGACCGAAGGCATTGTCAGTGCCGGCGCCAAGCGACTGCACACGGTCGACCGCCATATGGGCCAGCTGCGGCTTTCCCGCGATCGCCGCAGCCCGGGCGATGCGCAGATAGACCTCGCGCTGGCGCGGCGCGTCCATGAAGGACAGGATGTCGATGACATCCTGCGGCTTCACGTCGTGATCATGGCCGACGACGAGTGTCACGAAAAGGTCGGCGAACTGGCTGGCATAAGGCGAATGCAGGAAGCGCCTGATATAGCGCTGCGAATAGGCCATGCCCCTGTCGAGCATCCCCTTGTCGACGCAGATGGCGACGGAGCGGCGCAACGCCGCTTCCTCGACGATCGTGCCGGGTGCGGCAAGGCGCGCCTGGTCGTAGAGATCCAGTGCGTCTGTCGGCTTCGTCGCGATCAGCACGTTGCCGCCGATCAACGCAAGGTATGGGCCGATCTTCTTGTCGCGGTATTCCCTGGCCGTCTCCTCCAGGGTCTTGGCGACGAGCAGCCCCTTACCGCTCAGATATTTTCTGAGCACATCGGTGACACGGTTGTCGAAATAGCCGTTGACGTCGTGGGCGATCAGATATTCGAGCGTCTGCGGATTGCCGCCGCTCATCGCGTAGATCAGCGCTGCATCGACGTTGCGGTCGTCATCGAAGACCGAAGTATCGACGCTGCGCAGCCGCTCGTCGATCGTTCCCAGCATGAAGCGCTGCATCTCTCCGGCCGAATGATCCCCGGAGACGACGGAATCCTGCACAAACTGCAGCGACCGCAGCATCTTGTACGGTGCAAGATCGTCCGGATCCTGCGCCTTGGCTGCGGCCGGCGAAAGCATCGCCAGACCGAGAGCCACAAATCCGACATAGCGATGCTGCCGACGCGCCATCCTGTTATCCTCGATCCGCCTGCACCAGGATCTCGATCCGGCGGTTGGTCGCGTTGAACGGGTCGGACGGCAGCTTCAGCCGGCGATCGGCAAAGCCCGAAACCTGGGAGATGCGTTTTTCGTCGAGCCCGCCGCGCACAAGCATATAATAAGCGCTCTGGGCGCGGTCCATCGAAAGCCGCCAGTTTTCATTCTGCGCGCCCTTATACTGGCGCCCGTCCGTATGGCCGCGGATGGCGACCGCGCCGCCCCTTTCCTTCAGGATCGCGCCGATCTTTTCCATGGCGAGCACCATCTCCTGGCGGGGAACCGCGGAACCGATATTGAACATCGAGTCGTCGCTCTGGTCGGAGATGCTGACGAGCAATCCGCCTTCGGATGCCGTTACGGTCAGGCCTTCGGCAAGCTTGCCGGCAATGCCGCCGATCTGCTGAGCGATCTGCTCCTGCAGTTGCTCGGCTTGTTTCTGCTGCTGCTGTTCGGTCTCGGCCGCGCTCTTGTCCGCATCCTTCTGATGATCGGCGTCCTTCTGCGCTGCATCCTTTTGCGCTGGGGCCTTCTTGTCCTCAGCCTTCTTATCGCCAGACTTCTTGTCATCCGGCGCCTTGCCGTCCTTGGCCTCGGCCGCGCCCTTGGCTTCCTGAGCGGCCTTCTGATCGATGGTCAGCGGTATCGGCTTCATATCCTCGACCTTGGCCATCTCGGTTGTCGCGCTTTCAGCCGCCTGCTCGTCGCTCTTGCCGGGAGGCGCGGACTTGCCGGCTGTCGTGACCTCAACCTGCTTCGTCCAGAAATCCGGATCGAAGGGATCACGATAGGCTTCGCCGCCATCGGCGCCGGTGGCCGGGCCGGAATCGGCGGCACCGCCATCGCCCTTGGCGCTGACATTGGCCTGCTGGCCGACTTCCTGCGCGATCTCGGCCAGAACCGAATACGGATTTTCGAAGAAATCGGCCTCGGAATAATTGGTCTGGTCGCCTGATGTCGATGTCTGGTCGTCACCATCCGCCGAAGCCTTGCCGTCGTTCGGATTTTCTTCCTTCTGTTTCGACTTCTCCTGCTTCTCCTCGCCTTCGGCGTTGTCGACGGGCTTCTTCAATCCCTTCTCGGTCGGCTTTTCGTCGGAAAGCTTGATCGGATTGAAATAGGTCGCGACCGAGGCCTTGGTCTCCTCGTTGGCGGCATTGACCAGCCACATAACCAGGAAGAACGCCATCATCGCCGTCATGAAGTCGGCATAGGCAATTTTCCACGCACCGCCATGGGAGCCATCGTGATCACCGCCGCCATGTCTCTTGACGATGATGATCTCGTTCTTGCCGTGGTGGTGGTTTTCGCCTTCGCTCATTCGAGAACTTTCTTCAAGCTGGCTGCCCAGGCGGACATACGGGTGACGATGACGGAATCGCCGATTTCGACGGCAAGATCGATATCGTCAGTCTCAATGTGTCGAACCGCCTCGGCATGTTCACCGAGCTCGGCGGCTAAGAGTTCGAAAAGCCGGCTTGGCCCGCGGACGACGATCGGTCCGGCAGCGCCCTCGAGGATCGAGTCGCGCAGCAGCACGGCGAGGCTTTCGGCTGCCCTGGCGGCAAGCGCTTCGGTCATCACGGGCGCGATGGCGATAGAGGCACCGGCACTGACCAGCTGCGCGACCTCTTCGGCAATATCGCGGACGCGGGATGCAATGACCGCTGCCGCCTCGACTTCGTAGCGAAGCCTCAGCTCGGCGAGCTCACGCGCGTGAGCCTCGGCCAGCGTCCGCGTCTCGCGTTCGTATTTTTCGGTCAAATCAGCGGTCGCTGCGGCATGACCTTGCGCATAGGCATCGCGGCGCTCCGCCTCGACGTCGATTACCGGTTCGCTCGGCATTTCGGGAAAACCGTCGCCGCCGAAATCGTCCATCTCGATGATCGGCGCTGACGGTTCCGGTTCACCGAAATCCTTCAAATACCGGGAAAGCGTAATGCTCATAAAAAACCATCCAGCATTCGGGAGGCATGCAGCATATCCACCCCCGCTCAAAACGACCTTGCGCGCCGGCACGTCGCTTCGAACGGGCAAGGGCTTCACCTTGCACCGGCACGGATTCGGACGATGCCTTCATGCCGGAAACTAGGAAGTCAAACTTGCGCGAGGATGAATGGCACCGCCATCCGCGATCGCGCCCACCTTTATTCCAGCAGGATCAAAATCTTGCTCGAAGCCGTGTTGAGGATCGAGATCGCTTCGACGGCCATCTGCTTCTGGGTTTCGATCGCCTTTTGCCGGATCGAAGCCTCGTCCATGTCGGTATCGACGAGCGCGCCGACGCTCTTGTCGATCGAATCGGAGAGATCGGCCGTATAGTCCATCTGATCGTCGATACGCGTCTTCATCACACCGATGGAAGCGGCCGTCGTCGTCAGCGAGGAAAGCAGCAAGTCGGTCACATCGAGCATATCGGTGAGTTGCGCATCGGTCGTATTCTTGTCGATCGCAATTTCCGTGCCCGTCGCCGGCGTGGTCGAGCTGGCGTCCAAAAGGTAATAGTTGCGCGCCGTCGCGCCGCTGTTGTTGATCGCATTGGCATCGACCGTCTTGGTAAACAGTCCGCCGCTCGCATCGTTCTTATCGATGAGGATGGTTTGCGACGAGGGGAAATCGATGGTCTGAGCTTGATATTCGCCAGTCGGCGCGCGCACGAAACTCGAAATCACCGACCATGTCGGCGGCGCGGCGGTGTCGCCGTTCAGCAGCCAGTTTTCGCCGGCAAACGACGTCGATTCAACGACGGTCTTCAGCTGCTCCTTATATTCGCTGATCTCAGCATTGATCTTGTCCTTGTCGGTGCCGGGCTCTTTTGCCGCAACCAGCTTGGCGCGAATCTGGCCCATAAGATCAATCGCCGAGGTCATCGCCGTGTAGGTCGCATCCACCTTGGCAGCGCCGAGTCCAAGCGCATCTCCGATCGTGCCCAGATTGGTGCTGTCTGAGCGCATGACGGTTGCGATCGACCAGTAGGACGCATCGTCGGAGGCCGTCTCGATACGGTAACCCGAGGAAACTTGCTGCTGTGTCTGGCTGGCTTCTTTGTTGATGCTGCGTAGCACCGCAAGCGCATTCACCGCGGCCGCGCTGGTAATCTTAACGGTCATCGACAGGTCTCGGAATAAGGTCAAGGGGCAGGCCGGAATGCCGGCGGCGACTGAAGTGGCATCATGCCTCCGGTAGAGTTTCTACCGGCGTGTCGCAAAAGCAAATCAACTGAAAGCGAAGGTAACTCGATATCAACCCGTTGGGCAAGAGCGCAGCGCCGAACGCGCCGCGTCGATCGCGACGCAATTCAAGCCATTGATATAAAAGAAAAAACCGCGCCGTTTCGGACGCGGTTCGTAGGCTTTTCGCTTGTTGCCGGACGAGGGCGCAAGATTCGGTCCAGCTTCAGCGCCCGATTTAGCTGCGGAACAGCGTGAGAATGTTCTGAGCGCTGGAGTTGGCGATCGACAGCGACTGGATCGCCAGCTGCTGCTGCGTTTGCAACGCCGTCAGCTTACTCGATTCCTCCTCCATATCGGCATCGACAAGGCGGCCGACGCCCGAGTCGATCGAGTCGCTGAGCGCGCCGACGAAATTTTCCTGCAGTTCGATTCGCGTGGAAATCGAGCCGAGCTGCGATGCGGCCTTGGTCATCGCGTCCAAGCCGGCCTCGATCGAGGTCAGGGCCATGGAGATCTCAACCGAGCCGAAGGTGCTGATGTCCATCGAGTAGATCGAGCCGATCGTACCGTATGATGTGCCAATAATGCCGGAGCTCGTCTCGATCGAGCCGACCGAGTCCATGCCGAAGAGGACGTTGCCCGTGGAGCTTGAGTCCAGGATGTAGTCCGTCGTCTTGACGGAGACATTGCCGTTGCCATCGCGCACGAAGGTGGAAACCACGCTCTTAGTGCCGTCAGCGCCGGCAACCCAGTTTTCACCGGAAAAGGAAGCCGATTGGGCAATGCTGAGCAACTGCTGCTGCAACTGGCCGATTTCTTCCTGGACCTTGGTCTTGTCGACGCCCTTTTCGGTCGCGGCGACGATCTTCGCCTTGATTTCGCTGATGACGTCGATAGCGCTGTCCATGGCGGAATAAGCGGTATCGACCTTGGCGGCACCGAGGCCGAGAGCGTCGGAGACGGCGGAAAGTGCCTTGTTGTCCGAACGCATGGTCGTTGCGATCGACCAGTAGGCGGCGTTGTCGGACGCTTTTTCGACGCGATAACCCGACGATACGCGGTTCTGCGTAGCCTCGAGGCCGTCATTGATTCCGCGGAGTGTCTGAAGGGCGGCCATCGCCGCAACGTTCGTCAAAATGCTGGTCATGAATTGATTGCCCCTTGTCGGCAGTTGATAAAAAGGGACATTCCGGAAGCTACCGGGAACGGGGACCAGCCTCATGCCTGTTAACCGGTTCTTAAATTTGGTTAACCCGCCGTCTCGTTGACCTGAGAAAACAGCATTATGGTTAATCAACCGTTAACAGACATTAAAAAAAAGCCGCGCTCCATTGAAGCGCGGCTCGTTTCCGAAGTCCCGCCGGAGACCGGCGGGCCGATATTTCCGAGGGTTATTAGCCGCGGAACAGCGTGAGGATCGTCTGCGAGGAGGAGTTCGCGATCGACAGTGACTGGACGGCCAGCTGCTGCTGGGTCTGCAGAGCGCTGAGCTTGGAGGATTCTTCTTCCATGTCGGCGTCGACGAGACGGCCGACACCGGAGTCGATCGAGTCGCTGAGAGCGGATACGAAGTTTTCCTGCAGTTCGATGCGCTTGGAGATCGAGCCGAGAGCAGCGCCGGCGCTGGTCATGGACTTCAGAGCCGCTTCGACATTGGTCAGAGCCGTCTGGATCTCGCCGAGGGTGAAGTTGGTGATGTCCATCGCGTAGACAGAACCGGTGGCGCCGTTCGACGTGCCGAGGATACCCGTGGAGGTTTCAACAGCGCCGCCGCTCATGCCGAACAGAACGTTGCCTGCGGAGCCGTCGTCGAGAACGTAGTCGGTCATCACGACCGAGACAGCGTTGGAGCCGTCACGAACGAAGGAGGCAACGACGTTCTTGGTGCCGTCGGCGCCGGCAACCCAGTTTTCACCGGAGAAGGAAGCCGACTGAGCGACGCTCAGGAGCTGCTGCTGCAGCTGGCTGATTTCTTCCTGGACCTTGGCCTTGTCGACGCCGTTTTCAGTCGCGGCAACCAGCTTGGCCTTGATGTTCCCGACGACATCGATGGCGCTGTCCATGGCGGAATAAGCGGTATCAACCTTGGCGGCGCCGAGGCCGAGAGCGTCGGAGACGGCGGAAAGCGCCTTGTTGTCCGAACGCATGGTCGTTGCGATCGACCAGTAAGCAGCATTGTCGGAAGCCTGGCCAACGCGATAGCCGGACGAAACGTGAGCCTGGGTTGTCTGGAGACCCTGGTTGATGCCACGGAGAGTCTGGAGGGCTGCCATCGCAGCGTTATTGGTGTTGATGCTCGTCATAGTTTGTTTGCCCCTTGTTGGCAGATTTTAAAAAGGGACATTCCGGATTTTCGGCCGGCCCACAGCGATCAGCATCATGCCTGTTAACCAGTCTCGTTAAGGTTAACTCGCCGTTTCGATGGGCCTAGAAAACAGCAAGATGGTTAAGGAAAGCTAAATTCAAAATGGAAATAGCGTAAAAATATCTGACACTTAGAAGGTTTTTCATTAACCTTATGTTAAAACATTTCGCGGCCGGGAATGACCCGGCCGCGAAACTTGAAAACCTTTGCCGACCGCTCTTAGCGGAAGAGCGACAAGATGTTCTGCGAAGAGGAATTCGCAATCGACAGCGACTGGATCGCCAGCTGCTGCTGGGTCTGCAGGGCGCTGAGCTTGGAGGATTCTTCTTCCATGTTGGCGTCGACGAGACGGCCGACACCGGAGTCGATCGAGTCGCTGAGAGCGTTGACGAAATCGTCCTGGTTGTCGATACGCTTGGAGAGCGAGCCGAGAGCAGCACCGGCGCTGGTCATGGACTTCAGAGCCGCTTCGACGTTGGTCAGAGCCGTCTGGATCTGGCCGGCGGTGAAGTTGGTGATGTCCATCCCGTAGATTGAACCGGTGGCGCCGTTCGACGTGCCAAGGATACCCGTGGAGGTTTCGACCGAGCCGCCGCTCATGCCGAACAGAACGTTGCCTGCAGAGCCGTCGTCGAGAACGTAGTCGGTGGTGGTGACCGACACGGCGTTGGAGCCGTCGCGGACGAACGAGGAAACGACGCTCTTGGTGCCGTCGGCGCCGGCAACCCAGTTTTCACCGTTGAACGAAGCCGACTGAGCGATGCTCTTCAGCTGTTCCTGCAGCTGGCTGATTTCTTCCTGGACCTTGGCCTTGTCAACGCCGTTTTCAGTGGCGGCAACCAGCTTGGCCTTGATGTCGCCGACGACGTCAATGGCGCTGTCCATGGCGGTGTAAGCGGTGTCGACCTTGGCAGCGCCCATGCCGAGAGCGTCGGAAACGGCAGAAAGCGCCTTGTTGTCCGAACGCATGGTCGTTGCGATCGACCAGTAAGCAGCGTTGTCGGAAGCCTTTTCGACGCGGTAGCCCGACGAAACGTGGTTCTGCGTGCTGTTCAGGTTCTGGTTGACGCTGCGTAGCGTCTGGAGAGCGGCCTGTGCGGAAGAATTGGTGTTAATGCTTGTCATAAATCTGTCCCCTGGAAACTAGATACAAAAAGGAGGACATACCGGACTATAGTACCGGCGATGACGGACCAGCTTCATGCTACTCGGCGCCTTTTTTGTTTGGCCCAAACCCGTCATGTCCAGGGCAATCTCGCAGCCAATGCTTGCCAACTCCTTAAAAATACAGGCTCCAGGCCGGCTCCTCGCGGGCCATAGTTAATGCTTGCTGAATATATTCCTTTGCATTCTAATTCTCTTGAAAACCAAGCGTTTTCCCTGGGCAAAAGTCGGCATTTCCCCGCGAAAACAGAGGTTCACCAAGCGCACCGGTTT
>Ga0209257_1002367_pt1 | contig 18915 bp, 16 predicted proteins | sample AraplaCvi_mCL_r2_FD_184277 | JGI IMG/M metagenome (GOLD analysis project Ga0209257, IMG submission 184277) | Arabidopsis root microbial communities from North Carolina, USA - plate scrape MF_Cvi_mCL_r2 (SPAdes) (version 2) | ecosystem: Host-associated > Plants > Roots > Endosphere | place: USA...
GTACTCCTGCTTGGTGCCCGGCATGAAGCCGGGCACGTCCACCAGGGTGATGATCGGGATGTTGAAGGCGTCGCAGAACCGCACGAAGCGGGCGGCCTTGCGGCTGGAGTCGATATCCAGCACCCCGGCCAGCACCTGGGGCTGGTTGGCGACGATGCCGACGCTGGTCCCGTCCATCCGGGCGAAGCCGCAGACGATGTTCCTGGCCCACTCGCTGGAGATCTCGAAGAAATCGGCCTCGTCGACGATCTTCAGGATCAGCTCCTTGATGTCGTAGGGCTTGCCCGGATCGGCGGGGATCAGGCTGTCGAGGCTGGGCTCCTCGCGATAGGGCTCATCGAAGCTCTGACGCTCGGGAGCGGGCTGGCGGTTGGACGACGGCAGAAAGTCGACCAGGCGGCGCACCTGGGTCAGGGCCTCCAGGTCGTTCTCGAACGCCCCCTCGGCCACGCCGGACTTGGCCGCGTGCACCCGCGCCCCGCCCAGCTCCTCGGCGGTGACCACCTCGTTGGTCACCGTCCTGACCACGTCCGGCCCGGTCACGAACATGTAGCTGGTGTCCTTGACCATGAAGATGAAGTCGGTCATCGCCGGCGAATAGACATCGCCGCCGGCGCACGGGCCCATGATCACGCTGATCTGCGGCACCACCCCCGAGGCCATGACGTTCTCCAGGAAGATGTCGGCATAGCCGGCCAGGCTGTCGACCCCCTCCTGGATGCGCGCCCCGCCCGCGTCGAACAGGCCGATGATCGGCGCCCCCACCTTCATGGCCTGGCGCTGGACCTTGACGATCTTGGCCGCGTGGGCCCCGCTCAGCGAGCCGCCGAACACCGTGAAGTCCTTGGAGAACACGTAGACGACCTTGCCGTTGATCGTGCCCCAGCCGGTGACCACCCCGTCGCCCGGGACCTTCTGCTCGGCCATGCCGAACTCGGTCCCGCGGTGCTCGACGAACATGTCGAACTCCTCGAACGAGCCCTCGTCCAGCAGAAGGTCGATCCGCTCGCGCGCCGTCAGCTTGCCCTTGGCGTGCTGGGCCCCCACCCGCGCCTCTCCGCCCCCGGCCCGGGCCTGCTCGCGACGGCGATCCAGTTCCTCGAGTATGTGCTGCACGCGGAAGGCTCTTGCAAAAGGAGTGATAAGTTCAAAGTCAGCTTATTGTGCTTGTCAGCAAGGAAAACTTGGGGAAAATCGAGCTGGCGCGCGATGCTGCGATGGCAAAATCTGTGAAACTGCAAAGTTGTAAAATATGCGCGACAAGCTGTTCATCGGTCCCAAGGTCCGCCTTCTGCGCCTCGCCAAGGGCTGGAAGCTGGAGCCGTGCGCCGCGCGGCTGGGGGTCTCGGCCAGCTACCTGTCGCAGATCGAGGCCAACCAGCGGCCGGTAACGGCCCGGGTCCTGATCGACGTGATGCGGGTGTTCGAGGTCGACGCCGCCTCGCTGGACGCCGCCGACGACCAGCGGATGATCGCCGACCTGCGCGAGGCCACGGCCGATCCGATCCAGGACGGCGACCCGCCCAGCCTGCACGAGCTGAAGTCGGCGGTGGCCAACACCCCCAACCTCGCCAAGGCCTATCTCGCCCTGCACCACGCCTATCGCCGGCTGGACGAGCGGCTGAAGACGACCGAGGAGGCCGTGTCGCTGGACGAGCGCGGCGCGGCCAGCGCCCTGCTGCCCTACGAGGAGGTGCGCGACTTCTTCCACTACAAGAACAACTACATCCACAGCCTGGACATGGCGTCCGAGGCCCTGGCCGCCGAGCTGGGCCTGGACGGGCGCGAAGCGGCCGAGACGGTGCTGGAGCGCCGGCTGCGCGACGGGCTGGGCGTCCGGGTGGTGCGTTCGCCCGAGCCCGACCTCCTGCGGCGGTTCGATCCCGCCGCCGGCCTGCTGACACTGGGCGCGGCCCAGCCCGCGGCCACGCGCTGCTTCCAGATGGCCTACCAGATCGTCGCCGCGGCGCTGTCCGACACGGTCGAGGCCGAGCTGGCGGCGGCGGGATTCCGCAGCGAGGGCGCGGCCAAGGTCTGTCGCACCGCCCTGCTGAACTACGCGGCCGGGGCTCTGCTGCTGCCCTATGAGCGGTTCCGTGAAACTGCCCGGGGGCTCCGGCACGACACCGAACAGCTGAGCCTGATGTTCCAGGCCAGCCTGGAGCAGGTGTTCCACCGCCTCAGCACCCTGCAACGGCCGGGCGCGAGGGGGGTGCCGTTCTATTTCGTGCGGGTCGACCAGGCCGGCAACATCACCAAGCGCCACAGCGCCACCCGCCTACAGTTCGCGCGGTTCGGCGGAACCTGTCCGCTGTGGAACGTGCACGACGCCTTCGCCCGGCCTGACCACTGGCTGGTGCAACTGGCCCAGATGCCGGACGGCGCGCGCTATGTCAGCATCGCCCGGGGAGTCGTGAAGTCGTCCGGCGACTACCTGCGCCCGGATCGCCGCTATGCGCTGGGGCTGGGCTGCGAGGCGCAGTACGCCGACAGCCTGGTCTATGCCCAGGGCCTGGACCTGGGCGGGCCGTCCGTGCCGATCGGCGTCAGCTGCCGGATCTGCGAACGCGACGACTGCGCGCAGCGGGCCTTCCCGCCGGTCGATCGGGCCTTCGAGGTGTTCGAGAACGAACGACGCCTGGCGCCGTTCGAGCTGGGGCAGGGGGGCGGACGGCGACGATAGGCGGGCGGCGAGCCTCCGGTTCAGCGCGTTTTCGCGAAGCGCGGCCACGTCTCTATTCCCGGAGTCTTTCCAGGTCGACCTCCGCTCGGGCGATTCTCCAGTGGGGGGTTCCACAGAAACCGACGTTCTGTCGCAGTTTTCCACAGAAATTAGCCCAGGCGTCTCACGTCCCGTCTTCTCGTCGGAGGCGACCGCCTGTCGCGCCCGACGCGCACGCCCGGGTTTGAAGTTCTTCTGTCGCCGGAAGGCTAGCCTTGGCTTCAAAGGCCAAGGCGGCGTCTGTCATGATCCGTCCCGGCTCAAGTCGGCTCGGCGCTGGCAAGTCTTTGTGTTTTCAAGGGCAAGGCGCAGCTTCGACAAGCTTCGGCTTCAAAAAGCCGCTGATCTTTGCCTCATCTGCCGGGGTTCGAATCATTGCGGCGTTGAAACTTTTGTCCCAGCAACGTCGGTCTGACAGCGCTTGTTCGGGACGGAAAAGCCAGCTGCCGACCGCTTCCCATGGTTTAGAATCAAGGCGGATTTCTCGTTTCTGTTCTCAAGATTCGCCGCCTTAAGGGCTCAGAAAGCACGATTACCCAGATAGAGTACTTGTATTTCGACGAGGCGGGTGTATTTCCAAGTCAAAGAACCACCGGAGAGACACTCGTGGAAGACAAAGCTACCCTGATCGAGCTCACCGCCGAGATCGTCGCCAATTACGTGGCCAATAACAGCACGTCGGTCTCCGATCTGCCGGCCTTGATCCGGGCGACTCACGACGCTCTGGCCGGTATTGGCTCTCCGGAAGCGGCTCCGGTCGAAACCGTTACGAAGGCTACGCCGGCGCAAATCCGTCGCAGCATTACGCCGGACGCCCTGATCAGCTTCGAAGACGGCAAGCCCTACAAGACTCTGAAGCGTCACCTTACGACGCATGGCATGACCGTCGCTGAATACAAGGCCAAGTGGGGCCTGCCGAACGACTATCCCACCACTGCCCCGGCCTATAGCGAAGCCCGCTCGGCCATGGCCAAGGCCCTGGGCCTGGGCCAGGGCGGCCGCAAGGCCAAGGCTCCGCGCGGCCGCAAGGGCTGATCGGTCCCGCCTACAAAGGCCCTATCGAGCAAGACCCCCGCCGGCGACGGCGGGGGTTTTTGTTTGGCCGGCCGTCAGACGCCGCGCAGTTCCAGGCCTGGGGCGTCGGGCGCGCGCGAACCGCCGCCGTTCAGCGGGCGCTGCATCCACACAAGGTCGACCCAGCGGCCGAACTTGTAGCCCATGTCGGGAAACACGCCCTTCTGTTCGAAGCCCAGGGCGGCGTGCAGGCCGACCGAGGCGGTGTTGCCGCTGTCGCCGATCACCGCGCACATCTGGCGCAGGCCCAGGGCCTCGCAGGCCTCGATCAGGGCCGACAGCAGGGCCTTGCCCACGCCCTGGCCGACCGCCTCGGGGCCGACATAGACGCTGTCCTCTACGGTGTAGCGATAGGCCGCCCGCAGGCGGAACGGGCCGGCATAGGCGTAGCCCAGCACCGCGCCGTCCCGCTCGGCGACCAGATAGGGCAGGCCCTTGTCGAGAAACGACGCGCGGCGGCGGCCCATCTCGGCCGCGTCCGGCGGAACCTCCTCGAACGTGCCCAGGCCATTGAGGACGTTCCAGCCGTAGATGGCGGTGATGGCCGGCAGGTCGGCCTCGGTGGACGGACGGATAGTGACGCTCATGCCTTGGTCCATCCCTTGTCGACCGCCCACACGGCGAAGGCGTAGTCCAGGGCGATCTCCTTGAGGAAGTCGAACCGGCCCGAGGCGCCGCCGTGGCCGGCCTCCATGTTGATCTTGAGCAGGATCGGGGCGCCGCTTGTGGTGTGTTCGCGCAGCCTGGCCGTCCACTTCTCCGGTTCCCAGTAGGTGACGCGCGGGTCCGACAGGCCGCCGGTGGCCAGCACGGCCGGATAGGCCCTGGCCGCGACGTTGTCGTACGGCGAATAGCTGGCGATGTAGTCGTAGGCCTCTGGGTCCTCCAGCGGATTGCCCCATTCGGGCCATTCCGGCGGGGTCAGGGGCAGGGAGGTGTCGCTCATGGTGTTGAGCACGTCGACGAACGGCACCGCCCCGATGATCCCGGCCCACAGGTCCGGCCTCAGGTTGGTGATCGCCCCCATCAGCATGCCGCCCGCAGAGCCGCCATAGGCCACGGTGCGGCCCTTGGCGCCATAGCCGGCGGCGTGCAGGTGCTCGGCGCAGGCGATGAAGTCGGTGAAGGTGTTCTTCTTCTTGAACTTCCGCCCCTCGAGGAACCAGCCGTAGCCCTTTTCCGAACCGCCGCGGACGTGGGCCGTGGCCCAGATCCAGCCGCGGTCGACCAGGCTGAGGTTGCGGATCGAGAACGACGGGTCCATCGACATGCCGTAGCTGCCATAGCCGTACAGCAGCAGCGGCGCCTGGCCGTCCAGGGCCACGCCCTTCTTCATCAGCACGGTGATCGGCACCTCGGCGCCGTCCTGGGCCTTGGCGTAGAGCCGCCGCGTGACATAGGCGGCCGGATCGTGGCCGGAGGGGATTTCCTGGGTCTTGCGCAGGGTCTTGGCCCCCGTCGCCATGTCGTAGTCGAACCACTGCCGCGGCGTGGTCGGCGACTGGTAGACATAGCGCATCACCGGGGTGTCGAACTCGTAGCCGCCCTCCAGGCTCAGGACATAGGCCTCCTCGTCGATGACGATCGGCTTCTCGGCCTTGCTGGCGCGGTCGGTGATGACGATGCGGGTGTTGGCGTTGACCCGCTCGACCCGGACCAGGTGGTCCTTGTAGGCGGCCAGGCCGGTGATGAAATGGCCGGGCTTGTGCGGGACGAAGTCCTTCCAGTGGGCGCGGCCCGGCGTGGCGACCGGGGCCTCGACCAGCTTGAAGTCGATGGCGTCGTCGGCGTTGGTCAGGATGACGAACCGGTCGTCCCAGTGCTCGACCGAATAGCGCAGGCCCACGGTGCGGGGCTCAACCACCTTCGGCGCGGCCGTCGGGTCGGCGGCGGGGATCAGCAGGCTCTCGGAGGTCTCATGGTCGCCGGCGCTGATGATGATGAAGGCGTCGGAGCTGGTCGCGCCCACGCTGACGAAGAAGCCGTCGTCGGGCTCGTCATAGACCAGGACGTCGTCCTTCAGCCCGCCGCGCGCGGGACGGCGATAGATCTTGTCCGAGCGGCCGTTGTCGTCGCGGTGGGTCCAGAACAGCCATTGCGAATCGGGCGACCAGGCGAAGTCGCCGGTGCTGCTCTCGACGGGTTCCTTCAGGATCTCGCCGGTCGCCAGATCCTTCACATAGATGTGGTGGACCTCCGACCCTTGCGCGTCCTCGGCATAGGCGAACAGTTTGTGGTCGGGGCTGTGGTCGGCGGCGCTGACCTGGCTGTAGGCCTTGCCCTTGGCCAGGGCGTCGCAGTCCAGCAAGATCTCCTCGCCGTCCGTCTTGCCGCGCGGTCGGCGGCAGAAGATCGGGTGTTGGCCGCCGATGTTGAAGCGCGAATAGTATTCGAACGGGCCGTCGGGGGCGGGGACGGAGGCGTCGTCCTCCTTGATGCGGCCCTTCATCTCCTCGAACATCGCCGCCTGCAGACCTTCGGTCGGGGCGAGCAGGGCCTTCACATAGGCGTTCTCGGCGGTCAGGTGTTCCTTGACCTCGGGCTTGATCAGGGTCGGGTCGCGCAGGACCTTCTGCCAGTTGTCGTCCTTCATCCAGGCGTAGTCGTCGACACGGACCCGGCCCAGCTGTTCGGTGCGCTTGGGAACCTTGCGGGCGACGGGCGGAACAGGCTTCGAAGACTCGGACATTGCGCTCTCGGGCTGGAGGACCGACACCGACGTAATGAGCGCCGCCGCGCTCGTCATCATTTTGCGCCGGTTCATGGTCAGATTTTCCCCCGCGATGCGTCAGAACGCCAACTTGTGCGCCCTGACGACGCTGGTCAAACTGGCCCTCGTGTAGGGTGAATCGGGGCTTGAGGGCTTAGATGGCTTGGGACCTGTCGGTCGATCTGATCCAGGCTACCGTGCAGCTTGAACAGCCGCTCGGCGACGGATCGCGAACGGTCGGCACCGGTTTCCTGATCGAGAATCCCACGCCCGACGGCCGGCCGCGCACCATCCTGGTCACCGCCGCCCACGTCTTCGACAAGATGCCGTCGGCCTCGGCCAAGATCGGCTATCGCATCCAGAGCGCCGACGGCGTCTGGCGCTACGATCCCCACACCCTGAAGATCCGCGACGGCGACCACCCGCTGTGGGTCAAGCATCCCACCCGCGACGTCGCCGCCATCGAGGTCGAGGCTCCGCCGGAATTCGCCAAGGCGGCGATCCCCCTGGCCTGGCTGGCCCAGGACGACACCTTCAACAAATACAGCCTGGGGCCGGGCGACGAGATGATGGCCCTGGGTTTCCCGCGCGGCCTGTCGGCCAATCCGGCGGGCTTCCCGATCCTGCGGTCCGGACGGGTAGCCTCGTACCCGCTGGCCCCGGCCAGCGTGTTCCCGACTTTCCTGATGGACTTCTCGGTGTTCCCCGGCAATTCCGGCGGGCCGGTGTTCATGGCCCAGGGCGCGCGGCGCCGGCCCGGCTCGACCGAGAGCCAGGAGGTGCAGTTCGTGGCCGGCATGCTGACCCAGCAGGTCGAGCTGTCGGGCGAGCGCCTGGAGATCGGCATCGTCACCCACGCCAAGTACATCCGCGAAACCGTGGCCATGCTGGACAAACTGGCGGGACCGCCCCTGATCCAGGCCAAGCCCGCCAAGCCGGCCGAACCTTCCACCCAGGCGGCGACCCAGGCCGCCGCGGCGGTGTCGGCCACGGCCCTGGCGGTCGCACGGTAGGATAGCCGACACAGGAACCTCGCTCCGAGCCTCCCGTTTCTACGGGGAGTTCAAAATCAGCAGGAGCGAGCCATGAGCACCAATCGAGTCGAAGGCGCTGTCGACAAGGGCGTCGGCGCCGTCAAGGAAGCCGCCGGCAAGGCCACCGACAACGAACGCCTGGAAGCCGAAGGCAAGGCCCAAAAGGCCAAGGGCGACCTGCAGAACAAGGTCGGCCAAGTCCAGGACAAGATCGGCGACGCGATCAAGCACTAGGCTGGTCCGGCGCTAGACGAGCAAACGGCCGCGGAGCGATCCGCGGCCGTTTTCTTTTGAGCGCGAACGAGGGCGAACCCGCTGCCTAGCCGTAGAGGATCGCGATCGTCTCGGCCACGCAGGCGGGGCGCTCCTCGCCCTCGATCTCGATGGTGCACTCGTTCTTCATCTGCAGGCCGCCGGATTTGGGCTCGACGCTGAGCACCTTCTGGCGCATGCGCACCTTCTTGCCGACCCGGACCATGCCGGTGAACCGCACCTTGTCGCAGCCGTAGTTGATGCCGCGGGTCACGCCGGTGACGCGCAGGATGCCGTCGCCCAGCATCGGGATCAGCGACAGCGTGAGGAAGCCGTGGGCGATCGGGCCGCCGATCTCGCGCGTGGCGCGCTCGACGTCGACGTGGATCCACTGGTGGTCGCCGGTCGCCTCGGCGAACTGGTTGACCCGTTCCTGGCTGATCTCGACCCAGTCGGAGACCCCGATCTCCTGGCCGACCAGGCTGGCGACGTCGGCGTAGGCGACTTCCTTCATGGCGTTCCTGCTCCCAAACATTTGTTTGGATAGAGACCAGCCGCCGGGCTCGCGGTCAACCCGTGAAGGTCTGGAACACCAGCCAGGCGTTGGCCGACGAGATCACGACGAACAGGGTCCAGGCCACGGCCTTGGTGGCCAGGCCGTTGGCGAACACGCCCATCAGCGCCTTGTCGTCGGTGAAGCGCAGCAGCGGGAAGATGGCGAACGGCAGCTGGGCGCTCAGCACCACCTGGGTCAGGACCAGCAGCTTGCCGACCGAATGCTCGCCCATCGTCAGCACCCCGACCAGGGCCGGGACGATGGCCAGGCCCCGGGTGATCAGCCGCCGCTGCCAGCAGGGGATCGACAGGTTCAGGAAGCCTTCCAGGATCACCTGGCCGGCGATGGTGCCGGTGAAGGTCGAGCTCTGGCCCGAGGCGAACAGGGCGATCGCGAACAGCACCCCGGCCACCGCCGCGCCGGTCAGCGGGGCCAGCAGGCGGTGCGCCTCCTCGATGCCGGCCACCTCGGTATTGCCCGTCCGGTGGAAGGCCGAGGCCGCCAGGATCAGGATGGCCGCATTGATGAACAGGGCCACGGCCAGCGAGACCACGGTGTCCAGCGTCGCCAGCCGCAGGGCCGCGCGCTTGCCGGGTTCGTCGGCGGGGACCACCCGCGTCTGGACGATCGACGAGTGCAGATAGAGGTTATGCGGCATGATCGTCGCCCCGACGATGCCGATGGCCAGGTAAAGGGCGTTGCCCTGCTTCAGCGCGTCGAGCGATGGGATCAGGCCGCGCGCCACGTCGCCGGCGTCGGGCTTGACCAGGATCAGCTGCACCAGGAAGCAGACGCCGATCGTGCCGACCAGGCCCAGGATGATCGCCTCCAGCTGGCGAAAGCCCTTGCCCTTCAGGCCCAGCACGATGACCGTGTCCAGGGCCGTCAGCAGGACTCCGGCCCACAAGGGAACGCCCAGGAGCAGCTTGAAGGCCAGGGCGCTGCCCAGCACCTCGGCGATGTCGCAGGCGATGATGGCGATCTCTGCCAGCAGCCACTGGACCCTGACCGTGCGCGGGCCGTAGCGGTCGCGCGACATCTGGGCCAGGTCGCGGCCGGTGACCAGGCCCAGGCGCAGGCTGAGGGTCTGCAGCACGATGGCCGCCAGGCTCGACAGCACCACCACGAACAGCAGGGCCGTGCCGTAGCGCGACCCGGCCTCGATGTCGGTGGCCCAGTTGCCGGGGTCCATGTAACCGACGCTGACCAGCAGGCCGGGGCCGGCGAAGCGCAGGGCCCGCTTCCAGGAGGAGAGGCCGGCGGGTACGGCCACGGCGCCGCGCACCTCGGCGGGACAGAAAGGGGCGGTGGCGGTCTTGGGGAGGCCGAACATGGCCCAAGCGTTAGCGTGGATTCGCGCGCCGTATAGAAGGGAAAGGCGCGGATCGCATCGCCGCCGACGGTCGACGGCGCCTTGCTCAGGCTTGCAGGGCGGCCCGCGCGGTCTCGGGCAGAAGGCTGACCGCCTCGTCCAGCAGCTGTCGCCAGGTCTCGCCCCGATCACGCGCCTCCGCATAGGCGTCGCGCAGCGCGAACGGATCGTCCTGGGCGAGGGCGTCGATCAGCTGCGTGGCCTGAAGCCGGTCCTTCAGCCCCTTCTCTGGATTGACCTTGCGGTCGCGACTGACGATCAGCTTGTGGACGGCGTACCGCGCCGGAGCGGGGACGTTCACGAGGACGCCCGCGCCGTGCAGGACCGCCGTCTCCACCGGTTCGCGCAGCAGGAAATCCATATAGGGCAGGGGCACGGCGTCGCTGCCCAAGGTGGGCAGGTAGGATGGGGCGTCACGCGGCGCGCCACGATTGGTGGTCAGGACATCGACCCGGTAGCGCTCGCCCAGCGCATAGCTCGTGGTCCGGGTCGAGTCGAAGGCGTAGCTCACCGGCGAAAAGCGGGGGTCCAGGCCGCGCAGAATGTCGAGGATCGGCTTGTCGAGCCTATCGTCCAGGTTCGAGGCGATGCCGAAGTCCTGGGCGATGTCCAAGTCCAGGGTCGCCAGGCTGGAGACGGGCAGGCGCACGCCGAGATGCGCGGCATAGGTCTGGAACGCGATCGTGCCGATCAGCAAGGCGCGCAGGCGAAAGGCGCCGGCCTCGGCCATGGCCTGGATGACCTGGGCGCTCGTCCGGTCCGGGCGGGGAGCTCCCGAGGCGACGATCGCGGCCACGAGACGGCGGCGGTCGTCCACATCCGCGCGATATTCTCCGTGTCGCGCGATCCGCTCGCGCAGGGCTTCGCTGTCGGGTCCGGCATAGATCTGGCGCCGGCTTTGAGCGCCGCCGGTCGGCATCTGGACATACCAGTAGAGCCGGCCTTTCACGGTTTTGGAGACGAAGGTCGAGCCAGCCGGATAGTCGCCGAACCGCGCCAGTCGCAGCCGCTCCATCAGCTCGGCATAGCTGGTGTGGGCGGAAAGGGGCAGCCGCTCGGTCATGGCCGTAGGTTATACGCAAATTCTGATTATGCGTATAACTTTCCGCGTCGCGCTGGCGGCGATGGCTGTCCAGCGGGATTGCCGCGCATTCATACACATGTTTGAGTGCGCAAAACCCGGAGGAACATCATGGCCGCGCCCAGCTTCGAGACCCTGCTCTACGCCGTCGAGGAAGGGGTTGCGACCATCACCCTGAACCGTCCGGACAAGCTGAACGCCTTCACCGCCCGGATGATGAAGGAGCTGATCGAGGTCTTCGACCTGACCGACGCCGACGACGCCGTGCGCGTGGTGATCGTCACCGGCGCCGGCCGGGCCTTCTGCGCGGGCGCCGACCTGTCCGCCGGCGGGGCCACCTTCGACCGCACCAGCCCCCAGGCCCTGGAGCGCGAGGAGGGCAAAGTCGGTGACATCTATCGCGACGGCGGCGGCCGAGTGGTGCTGCGGATGTACGAAAGCCTCAAGCCGATTATCGCCGCGGTCAACGGCGCGGCGGTCGGGGTCGGCGTGACCATGCAGCTGCCGATGGACATCCGCCTGGCCTCGACCGACGCCAAGTTCGGCTTCGTGTTCGCCCGCCGGGGCATCACGCCCGAGGCCTGCTCGTCCTGGTTCCTGCCGCGACTGGTGGGGATGCAGACGGCGCTGGAATGGTGCTTCACCGGCCGGGTGTTCGGCGCCCAGGAGGCCAAGGAGCGCGGCCTAGTCCGCTCCCTGCACGCGCCGGACGAGCTGCTGCCCGCCGCCCGGGCCCTGGCCCGCGAGATCGCCGACAACACCGCCCCGGTCTCGGTGGCGCTGTCGCGGCAACTGTTGTGGCGCATGGCCGGCGCCGACCATCCGATGGAGGCCCACAAGGCCGACAGCCGGGCCATCCAGTCGCGCGGCGCGGCCGGCGACGCCAAGGAGGGCGTCAGTTCCTTCCTGGAGAAGCGCGCGCCGGCCTATCCCGACAAGGTCTCGGCCGATCTGCCCGATATCTGGCCGGAGTGGGGCGAGCATCCGTTCCGTTAGGACCGGATCGGAGAGGGTGCGCGGAAACGCCTCGCCCTCTCCCCAAGCGCTGCATATGGAGCCGCTACCGCTGCGGTCCATGACCCCAGTCGAACGCCCCCTCGCCAACCAGCACATCGTCGTCCTGCTCGGCGGCCCGTCCGCCGAGCGCGAGGTCAGCCTGGTCACCGGGGCGGCCTATGCCGGCGCGCTCGAGCGGCTGGGCGCGCGGGTCAGCCGGGTGGACCCCGGTCCCGACGTCGCCCAGGTCCTGGCCGGCCTCGCGCCCGACCTGGTGGTCAACGGCCTGCACGGCCGCTGGGGCGAGGACGGGTGCGTGCAGGGCGTGCTGGAGACGATGGGCGTGGCCTACACCCACTCCGGCGTCCTGGCCTCGGCCCTGGCCATGGACAAGGCCCGCAGCAAGGCGGTGCTGGCGGCGTCGGGGATTCCCGTGCCCGGCGGCGGCCTGTTCAACCGCCACGATGTCGCGCGCGACCATGTGATGCAGCCGCCCTATGTGGTCAAACCCAACGCCGAGGGCTCGTCGGTCGGGGTGTTCGTCGTGCGCGAGGGCGCCAACGGGCCGCCGCGCGAACTGGCCGCGCCGGACTGGACTTTCGGGGAAGAGGTGATGGTCGAGCCCTACATCCCCGGGTTGGAGCTGTCGGTCGCAATCCTTGACGGGGCAACGGGTCCCCGGGCCCTGGCGGTCACCGAAATCCGCTCGTCCACAGGTTTCTATGACTACCACGCCAAGTACGCGGAAGGCGGTTCGACCCACGTCTTGCCGGCCCCGATCCCGGACGGCGTCAGAGATCGGGCCCTGCATCTGGCCAAGCTTGGCCATGCAAGTCTTGGTTGCCGAGGTGTGACCAGGGCCGACTTTCGTTATGACGACATTAACGACCTTCTGGTCCTTCTAGAGCTCAATACGCAACCCGGCATGACACCCACCTCGCTCGTCCCCGAGCAGGCGGACCACGCCGGAGTTCCGTTTGATCGTTTAGTGTTCTGGATCGTGGAGGACGCTTATGCCCGCAAGCGTGCGGGGGGGACCGCGTAAGCCAACGCGCCCCCGGGCCGAAGCGCCCGCAAGTCCGAAGGCTCGACCGGCCGCGCGCAACGCCGCGCCGCCGGCTGGAAAGCTGCAAGCCGCGCGCGGCGGCGTGGGCGTTTCGCCCGGCCTGGCCCTGGGCGTGGCCGGCGGCGCCCTGGTCGTCGCCCTGGTCGCCACCCTGGCCACCGGCCACCGGGCCGAACGCCTGGGGCAGGCCATGGCCCGCGGCGTTGACGGCGAGTTCGCGGACCTGGGCTTCAAGCTGAAGACTGTTCACATCGAGGGCGCCTCGCCGATGGCGAAGGCCGACATCCTCAACGCCACGGCGCTGTACCAGGACCAGCCGACCCTGGGCCTGGACCTGGCCGACCTGCGCGCCCGCGTCGAGGGCGTGGGCTGGGTCAAGTCCGCCAAGGTCGTGCGCCTGCTGCCCGACACCGTGTTCATCTCCGTCGAGGAGCGCCCGGCCCTGGCCGTCTGGCAGCATTCCGGCGCGATGCGGGTGATCGACGGCGAGGGCCGTATCATCCGCGAGGCCGACGCCGCGCGCTTCCCGCAGCTGCCGCTGGTGGTGGGGCAGGGGGCCGACCAGGCCGCCGGCGCCATCCTGCCGGCCGTCAACGCCCGGCCGCGGCTGCGTGACCGCCTGGAGGCCCTGGTGCGGGTCGACGACCGCCGCTGGGACCTGCGCCTGAAAGATGGTTCGCTGATCCAGCTGCCGGCCATTGACGAAGAGTCCGCGCTGATTCAATTGGATCAACTCGATCAACGACAACGAATCCTCGATCTCGGTTTCGCGCGCATCGATCTGCGCGACCCCGAGATGGTGGCCGTAAGGCCTCGCGACGCGGTGCTGCCCGGGCAGCCCGTGGCCGGCGGGGCCTGAACATGAACTTGTGTGTGAGGTGACTGTAACCATGTCGCGACTGGATGACCGGAAGCAAGCCCGCGAAGGCTTGAAGGCGACGCTCGTGCGTCAGCCGGCGGTCGCGGCCGTCGACCTTGGCGCGTCCAAGGTCACCTGTTTCATCATGAAGGCCGATGGGATCCATCGCGACAACCGCACCCTGACCACGGCCGGCGTCGGCTATGTGCAGTCGCGCGGCGTGCGCGGCGGGGCGATCGTCAATCTGGACGAGGCCGCCCAGGCCATCGCCCAGGCCGTCGAGCGGGCCGAGACCGTGGCCGGCGTCAACGTCCAGGGGGTCAGCGTCTGCACGGCCGGCGGCCAGCTGGCCAGCCACCGCGTCCACACCCAGGTGTCGCTGGGCGCCCGGCCGATCGGCGACGGCGACCTGTCGCGCGCCATCGCCTCGGCCCTGGCCCAGGTCCGCATCCCCGGCCGCAAGCCGATCCACCTGCTGCCGATCGCCTGGTCGGTGGACGGCCAGCGCGGCATCCGAGATCCTCGAGCCATGTTCGGCCGCGCGCTCGGACTCGAGCTGCTGGTCGTCTCGATCAACGAGAACGTCTTCCACACCCTGGCTCACTGCGTCGAGCGCGCCCACCTCAGCTTCGAAGGCGTGGTCGCCGCGCCCTTCGCCTCGGCCCTGGCGGCCCTGGAGGAGGACGAGATGGACCTGGGCGCCGTCTGCATCGACATGGGCGGCGGCTCGACCTCGGTGGCGGTGTTCAACAACGGCGCCCTGTGCCACGTCGACAGCCTGGCCGTCGGCGGGGGGCACGTGACGCAAGACATCGCCCGCGGCCTGCAGACCTCGGTCGCCGGCGCTGAGCGCATCAAGACCCTGCACGGCAGCGCCATCGCCTCGGCCAACGAGGACCGCGAGATGATCGAGGCCCCGCCGCGCGGCGACGATCCGGGCGCGGGCCCGGTGATCGCGCCCCGGTCCCTGCTGAAGGGCATCATCCAGCCGCGCGTCGAGGAGACGCTGGAGCTGCTGCGCGAGCGGCTGAAGGCCTCGGGCGCGCCGGTCGAGCCGGGCGCGGGCATCGTCCTGACCGGCGGCGCCAGCCAGCTGGCCGGCGTGCGCGAGGTGGCCGTGCGCGTCTTCGACCGTCCGGTCCGCCTGGGCCGTCCGCGCCGGGTGCCGCACCTGGCCGACGCCGCCTCGGGTCCGGCCTTCTGCGCCGCGGCCGGCGTCCTGCACCGCTCGGCCTTCGGTCCGCGCGAAGTGGTGTCGCCCAAGGCCCTGGCCGGGGCGGCGATCCGCAAGCGCCCGCTCGATCCCAACGCCAGCCCGGTCGCCCGGGCCGCGGCCTGGCTGCGCGACAATCTCTGACTGGACGACCGCGGGTCCCGCTTGGTTTTTCCGCCAGCGTCGTAAAAGCTTGGCCGAGGCGCGCCCCTCCGAGCGTGACTGTAAATTTTTGTGAACCGACGATTTTTTCGTCTTGGCCAAGCTCGCCAAGAACAGCGGCCAAGTCTTAACCGATCTTAAGCATGACCGTTTACGATCTAAGTGTCGGAAAGACCTGACAGCCTAGTTTTCGAGGCGTCGGAAACGGGGTTTTCCAAGGGTTTTTCGCTCAGCGGCGTTCCGCCGCACGGCGGTTCCGGCTAGCTTCGGGAACCCAAGGAATCTCAGGTGATTCCTTTGGATAACTGGATTTTTTCGGCTGCTTTGGGATCGACCGGAAGCCGACTCAGCTTATGCAGTTAACCACCGATTAAGGTTGGTGGTTGTTCTGTTAACCCGATCGTCGAGATGACTCCCGGCGGTTGATCCGCTCGGTAGTTGACGAATTCGGCGTTTAGGACGCGAGGGTCCCATGGCAATTTCTCTTTCCGCGCCGCGTACCACTGAACTGAAGCCGCGTATCGTGGTGTTCGGCGTCGGTGGGGCCGGTGGCAATGCTGTCAACAACATGATCGAGGCTGGCCTCGAGGGTGTTGAGTTCGTGGTGGCCAACACCGACGCGCAACAGCTCCAGTTCGCCAAGACGGACCGCCGCATCCAGCTGGGCGTGCAGGTCACCCAGGGTCTGGGCGCGGGCGCCCACCCCGAAGTCGGCATGAGCGCCGCCGAGGAGAGCTTCCCCGAGATCGGCGAGCACCTGGACGGCGCGCACATGGTGTTCATCACCGCCGGCATGGGCGGCGGCACCGGCACCGGCGCGGCCCCGATCATCGCCAAGTGCGCCCGTGAGCGCGGCATCCTGACCGTCGGCGTGGTCACCAAGCCCTTCCACTTCGAAGGCCGCCACCGCATGCGCCTGGCCGACGCCGGCATTGGCGAGCTGCAGCGCTATGTCGACACCCTGATCGTCATTCCAAACCAGAACCTGTTCCGCGTCGCCAACGAGCGCACGACCTTCGCCGAAGCCTTCGGCATGGCCGACCAGGTGCTGCACTCGGGCGTCCGCTCGATCACCGACCTGATGGTGCTGCCGGGCCTGATCAACCTCGACTTCGCCGACGTCCGCACGGTCATGACCGAGATGGGCAAGGCGATGATGGGCACCGGCGAGGGCTCGGGCGAGGACCGCGCCCTGATGGCCGCCCAGAACGCCATCGCCAACCCGCTGCTGGACGAAGTCTCGCTGAAGGGCGCCAAGGCCGTGCTGGTCAACGTGACCGGCGGCATGGACATGACGCTTCTTGAAGTCGATGAAGCGGCGAACGCGATCTCGGATCAGGTCGACCCGGAAGCCAACATCATCTTCGGCGCCGCCTTCGATCCGTCGCTGGACGGCGTGATCCGCGTGTCGGTGGTCGCCACCGGCATGGACGGGGCCTCGATCGCCCAGATCGAGCCCAAGCCCGTCTCACGCAACACCACGGCCCAGCCGCTGATCGCCGAGACGCGCCCTGTCGCGCCGCAGGCCGCCCCGGCTCCGGCCCCGGCGGTCGCCGAGACCACCCGTCCGGGCATGCGCTACGAGCCGCGCCCGATCGAGCGTCCCGCCGCCACCCCGGCCGCGTCCTACGCCCCCGAGCCGGCCTATGAGGAACCCGCTCCGGTCGTCGAGGCCCAGGAAGACCTGCGCTTCGAAGAGCCGGTGATGGAAGAGCCGCGCATCGCCGCCCCGGCCCCGCGCGTCACCCGCATCGTCGACCCGATGGTCGCCGAGGCCGACGACGAGCCGCTGTACAGCGAGACCTACGAGGACCGCCGGGCCCAGAAGTCGGGCGGCTGGATGAGCCTGTTCGGAGGCGGCCGCCAGCAGCGCTACGAGCAGCCGGCCCAGCAGCAGCCGCGCCAGACGGGTTCGGCCCGCCCGCAGTTGCAGCCTCTGGACCAGCCGGCCGCGGACGAAGGCGAGGATCTGGAGATCCCATCCTTCCTGCGCCGCCTGGCCAACTGAAAGTCCCCGAAAGTTTAGTGGCGTACCCGTAAGCGTAAACGAGACCCCCGGGGCGAAAGCTCCGGGGGTTTTGCTTTCGGGCTGCCGGCGGGGACAGGCGCGGGCGCCTGCCCCCGATCGCGTGGGTCAGTGGGTCTTGGCGGCGGCGTCGGCGGCGGCGTCGGCCTTGCGTTCGGCCACTCCGACGGCGTCGGAGGTGTTCTTGGCGGCCTGGTCGGCGGCGGCCGCCGTGCGGTCGGCCGCCTTGTCCGTGGCCGCGGCGGTGTTGGCGGCGGCGGTGTTGGCGTTGGCGGCGGTGTCCTGGGCGGCCGAGGCGGTGGCCGCGCCGGCCTGATCGGCGGCGGCGGCGGCGTGGTCCTCGGTCTTCTGCGAGCAGGCCATCAGCGACAGGCTGGCGATCGAAGCGGAAATCAGCAGGGCGATGCGCATGGGGGTCTCTCCGTAGCGGCGGGACGTTGATCGTCCTCGCGGTGACCGGGCGCCGATCGGCGCCGGGCGGGGTGGAGGCGGAAGCCTCGGGGTCCCAACGCCCGGGCTGGCCCTAAGGCTCCGGCCGATGGTGTCGCGGGGCCGAAAGACAGGCTAGAGTCGGCATGGTCTGCCAAGATCTTGGGAAATCAGGTCACGATGAAGCTCACCCGCGCCGATCGGAAGATCCTGGAGATCCTCCAGCAGGACAGCTCGGTCACGAACGTCGAGCTGGCCGAGCGGGTCGGGCTATCGCCCAGCCCGTGCCTGCGGCGGGTCAAGGCGCTGGAGGCCTCGGGCCTGATCGCCGGCTACGTGGCGCTGCTGGACCGGCGCAAGGCGCGGCTGGATCTGCTGGCCTATGTCGAGGTCCAGGTCGACCGCCACAGCGAGACCGCCGCCGAGGCCTTCGCCGAGGCCGTGCGCCGCGAGCCGATGGTGGTGGGCTGCCACGCCATGACCGGCGGCTACGACTACCTGCTGCGGGTGGTGGCCCCCAACCTCGACGCCTATGCCGACTTCACCATGAAGCGCCTGCTGAAGATGCCGGCGGTCAAGGACATCCGGTCGTCCTTCGTGCTGGAAACGATCAAGGACGCCACGGCGATGCCGCTGGATTATCTGGAGTAGGACGATTGATCCCTCTCCCAGAGGGAGAGGGAGGGGCCCGCCGCGAAGCGGTGGGAGGGTGAGGGGTTACGAGGTTTGACGGCGTGCCGGCGCTCCGTCAAACGCCGTAACCCCTCACCCCGGCCCTCTCCCTCTGGGAGAGGGAGCAGCATACGCGATCCGCCTATGGCCTATGCGATAGGAGAGGGAAGGTGGGTTTAGGGGGATCGAGCGCCGTCCATCTCCGCCGACGCCGCCGAAAACCCCAACCCTTTCAACGCCCTGAAGAAAAAGCAGCGTCACGAACGCGCCAGTCCTCAAACCTCGCGCACAATCAGAGCCGTCCCCATCGCGGGGGAGGGCTCTTGGTACCGGCCCAAGCAGGCGATGGGGATGGAACCGAGCGGGGCCGCCTGGGCCTGGCGATCGGCTCCCGGCGGACGGCGGGGCTCAGAAGGCTCCAAGGCTTGTCGGGGACGGTGGCGGGACGGGCGGGTCGACGGGGCCGGGAGCTCAAACCGGCCTGTTCCAGGATCAGTCGGAGTCGCCGACGGCCCCTTCCGGGCGACCTGATCCTGCCCGTCCGAGGGGGAACGTCGATCGGGATGAAACAAGCCCTCAGTCGCCGTCCCTCGAGACAAACGGTTCCGCGGAGCGGTCAGGTCTAGCCGAAACGCAAACTCACTACCCACGGTCATCCGGGCTCGGCCCGGACCGCTCCGCGCCTCCCCAT
>Ga0209257_1002369_pt1 | contig 18887 bp, 20 predicted proteins | sample AraplaCvi_mCL_r2_FD_184277 | JGI IMG/M metagenome (GOLD analysis project Ga0209257, IMG submission 184277) | Arabidopsis root microbial communities from North Carolina, USA - plate scrape MF_Cvi_mCL_r2 (SPAdes) (version 2) | ecosystem: Host-associated > Plants > Roots > Endosphere | place: USA...
GAAGCCGCGACAGGTTACTTGGAGCGGGAAACGAGCGGAAGGAACGCCCGCTTCATATGACGATCAACGCCGGTCGGCATCCTTCTCCGGCGGCGTACCGGGCGCGCCCGGCGTCGCATCGCGTTGCGCGCCGCCGCTGAAGCCCTTCCAGTCCCTCTCGCTCTTCTTGGTGTTGCGATCGCCCGAGCTGTGCTCGTATTCGCGCTCGGACTTGCCGGTTGCGTTCGGATCGTTCTCGACGTGGCGCTGGCCCATTGCATGCTCTCCCATCGGGTGGAACGTGCATCGAGGCTGCGCGGCGCGGCCTGAACCGGTTGTGTCGAAGATGTAAGCGCGATGCGAAATCGCGCGCTTACCAGGTGTCTTCCAGCATGCGCGGCCGACTCGCGAGCCAGCCGCCATACAGCAGCGCGAGCAGGCACAGCGTCAGGAACGCGAACGGCCACGTCCAGCCGTGCGTGGCTTCATGCAGCCAGCCGAACAGCAGCGGCCCCAGGCAGCTGAGGCTGTAACCCACGCCCTGCACGAAGCCCGACAACCGCGACGAACCGCCCGGCGTGCGCGTGCGCAGGTTGATCAGCGTGAGCGAGAGCGGGAACGTGCTCGGCCCGAGGCCCAGCAGCGCAACCCACAGCAATGGCGCTGCCATCGGCGCGAGCAGCAGGCCTGCGAAGGCGCCGATGTAGCTCAGGCCGCAGAACGCGACGATCGGGAACGGATTGCGGATGCGCACCGCCAGCGCCGGCAGGAACAGCGCGCTCAGCAGGCCCATCGTCGAGAACAGGGCCACCATCGTGCCGCCGAGCGCGTGCGTGCCGCCGGCTTCGGTCAGCAGTTTCGGCAGCCAGGTGAACATCGAATAGGTCGTGAGCGAGGTCATGCCGAACATCAGCGTGAGGCCCCACGCGACGGGCGAGCGCCAGACGCGGCCGATGGCGGCGTTGTTCGCGGCGTCGACATCGTTTGCGGCATCGAGCTCCGGTGCCGGATCGCCGCAGGCGACCGCCTCGTCGTGCGTTTTCGTCAACGCCTTCGCCTGCCGCGAATGACCGAAGCGTTCCATCCACAACACGCCGATCCAGGGCAACGCCGCAGCGGCGGCGATCAGCGACCATGCGCCCAGCGACACGCGCCAGCCGGCAGCGTTCGCGATGGGCACGGCGAGCAGCGCCGGCAGGATCGTACCCAGCTGCAGCACGGTGATGTAAAGCGTGCTGACGGTACCGACGCGATCTCCGAAATAGCGCTTCACCAGCGGCGGCAGCACGACGTTGCCCATGCCCATGCCGGACAGCGCGATGGCCGAGGTCACCAGCAGCATCGCGGTATCGCCGATGAGCGCGCGTGCGATCAGGCCGATCGTCGCCAGCAGCATCGCCAGCAATGCGGTGCGCTCCAGGCCGAGTCGATGCGCGATCGCAGGCGTCACCACGCCGAATACCGCGAACGCCGCCGTCGGCACCATGCCGAGCACGCCGGTCATCGTCGGCCCGAAGCCGAAGGTTTCGCCGAGCGTGTCCAGCAGTGGCGTGAGCGAGGTCACCGCCGTGCGCAGGTTGAAGGCCGACATCACGATGCCCGCCAGCACGAGCGCGCGGTCGCGCCACAACGGGCGGACGAGCGGGGCGGCGAGGGAGTCTGCGTTCATTGCTTCAAATCCTGTGCATCCCGCGAATCGGTGCGGGGCATCTGTCGGGCGTTTCGATGTCGCGCGAGGCGCGAAGGCGTGCGGACCTGCGGGCCCGAGGGTGGCAAGTGTGCGGGATCGACGCCGATGCGGCCACCGTTGGGGTGGCAACACTGGGTTCCATCAGGCCGCGTGCGCGCGTGTTTTCACGAGCGCTTTCACCGCCAGCTCACCATGCTGACCTCCGCCGAACGCACATCGCGCGCAGACCGCAGGATTCACTTCCGATTCGCGGCCTCGCACGAAGACTCCAGTCCCGACATGACGAGGAGGAGTTACAACGCATGAAGAACCGCATGAAGAAGACCATCGTGCTGACCGCGCTGCTTTCGTTGTCGACCGCGGCGTTCGCGCAGGACGCGGCGCCGAAGGAGCCGCTGACCGAGGCGCAGGTGCGTGCGCGCCTGACCGAGCAGGGCTACACGAAGATCAACGACGTGAAGTTCGAGGACGGCGTCTGGAAGGCCGACGCGCATAGCGCCGAAGGCAGCAGCGTCGACGTGCGCCTGGATGCGAAGACCGGCCGCGTCTATCCGGACAAGCAGGTCGCCAACCTCAGCGAGGCCGACGTGCGCGCGCGTCTTTCGGCCGCCGGCTACACGAACGTGCATGGCGTCGATTTCGACGACGGCATGTGGAATGCCGAAGCGGACGATCCGTCGGGCAAGGGTGTGGAGCTGAAGCTGGATCCGGCGACGGGGAAGGTGGTGGGGAAGGAGAAGGACTGAGTCACCTCTTTCCTGCGATTTGCTCCCTCCCCAGCGAATGCAGGGCTGAGGAGGGACGTTTGCGCGCCACTGGCGCGCGTCCCGACGAACGCCATCGGGCTATGCCCGATGGCCGTGGGGCTGGAGAGGGGTGAAGTCGGCGCCGGGAACGCTTGATGGCGCTCGCTTCACCCCCTCCCGGCCTCCCCCTGCATTCGCAGGGGGAGGAGCAACACCCATGACCAACGTTGGCTGGCACCCCGCCCGCGCCCTCCGTACCATCGGCCGGCACTCCGACCTCAGGTCCCATCCATGAAGCTACCGGCCGTATCGCTGCTCGCGCTGTCCCTTTCCCTCGCCCTGAACCCCGCCGTCGCCGGCAAACCGGCGGCGACGGACATCGATCCCAAGCGCCTCTCGCAGGACGTGAAGATCCTGTCCTCCGATGAATTCGAGGGCCGCGGCCCGGCCACGGCCGGCGAAACCAAGACCATCGACTACGTCGTCGGGCAGATGAAGGCCGCCGGCCTGCAGCCGGGCGGCGACCTCAAGGACGGCAAGCGCGAGTGGACCCAGGCCGTGCCGCTGGCGCGCGCCGAGATCAAGGGCACTCCGGCGATCTCCGTCTCCGTGAAGGGCAAGACGCAGGCGCTGACGCAGGGCGACCAGATCGCCGTTCGCGCCGCGCAGGACGGTTCGACCGCCATCGACATCTCCAAGGCACCGCTCGTGTTCGCCGGCTATGGCGTCAGCGCGCCGGAGCGCGACTGGGACGACTTCAAGGGCGTGGACCTGAAGGGCAAGATCGCCGTGGTCCTGATCAACGATCCGGACTTCGAAGGCGGCGAAGGCGACTTCGGCGGCAAGGCGATGACCTACTACGGCCGCTGGACCTACAAGTACGAAGAGGCCGCGCGCCAGGGCGCGCTGGGCCTGCTGATCGTGCACGAGACCGAGCCGGCGTCGTACGGCTGGGCCACGGTCAAGAACTCCAACACCAACACGATGTTCGATGTGGTGCGCGACAACCCGGCCTCGGTGCATCCGAAGCTGGAAGGCTGGATCCAGCGCGACTTCGCCACGCAACTGTTCAAGCAGGCGGGCCTGGATTTCGACGCGCTCAAGGCGCAGGCGAAGACCAGGGCGTTCAAGCCGGTCGAGCTCAAGGGCGCGACGTTGAGCGCGAAGTATGACGTGGATCGCCAGATCATCATCTCGCACAACATCGTCGGTCGCATCGAAGGCACCAAGCGTCCGGACGAAACCGTCATCTATTCGGCGCACTGGGATCACCTGGGCGTCGGCCAGCCGGACGCGAAGGGCGACAAGATCTACAACGGCGCCGTCGACAACGCGACCGGCACCGCGGCGCTGATCGAACTCGGCCGCGCGTTCGCCAAGGCGCCCACGAAGCCCGAGCGTTCGGTGGTGTTCCTTGCCGTGACAGCGGAAGAAAAGGGCCTGCTGGGTTCGGAGTACTACGCTTCCAAGCCGCTGTATCCGCTGGGCAAGACGGTCGCGGTGCTCAACATGGACGCGCTGGATCCGCACGGCCCGGCGCGCAACTTCACCACCTCCGGCAGCGCGAAGCAGGAACTGCTCGACGAGCTGATCGACACGGCGAAGAAGGTCGCGAACCTGGATTACGTGACCGATCCGAAGCCGGAAGCCGGCCACTTCTTCCGCTCCGATCACTTCCCCTTCGCCAAGCGCGGCGTCCCGGCGATCTCGTTCGGCTCGGGCAACGACCTCGTCGACGGCGGCCTGGAAGCGGGCAAGAAGATGGAAGACGCCTACGTCGCCGACCGCTACCACCAGCCGGCCGACCAGTGGGAAGCCGACTGGACCTTCCTGGGCATGGCGCGCGACCTGGGCCTGCTGTACACGGTCGGCCGCGACCTGGCCGATTCGGACAGCTGGCCGAACTGGGATGCGGCGAGCGAATTCCGCGCCGCGCGTGACCAGACGGCGGGCGATCGCAAGTAAGGCGTGATTTCCCCTCTCCCGCTTGCGGGAGAGGGGCTTCATTCGGTGCGCAGGGTCGCGATGACCTCATCGGTATCCACCACCTGCGCAAACTCCGCCCGCAACGTCGCCAGATGCGCGCGGTGGATCTCGTCGGCGGTGATCACCGATCCGTCCGCATCCTTCAGGTCGAAGCATGCACAGGCATCGCCCACGACGATCGTGCGATAGCCCAGGTTCGCCGACACGCGTGCCGTGGTCGACACGCACATGTCGGTGCTGATGCCGAACAGCACTACCGTATCGATGCCCTGCCGACGCAGGCGCAGATCCAGGTCCGTCCCGATGAATGCCGCGTTGACCGACTTGGTCACCATCGCTTCGCCTTCCAGCGGAACGAAGCCGGGACGATGCGCATTGCCCGGATGATCCGGCGCGAGCACCGAGCCCTCCATCACCGAATCGTGCCGCACATGCACCAGCGGTAGTCCTGCGCGACGCCACGCATCGAGCAGCCGCAACCCGTTTGCTTCCATCGACGGATTGTTGCGCGGCGGCCACGGCGGCAGGTCGAAGCCGCATTGCACGTCGATGGGGATGAGCACGCTGCGCGCGTGCAGTTCGAGTGGGGCATTCATGGCGCGATCTCGCGGGACGAAGGACGCCACGATGCGCGCTCGCCAGCGCCGGTCTCAACCCGGCACAATGCCGGCCACACCGGCACTGATGTTGCGATGAAACCCCTCGACGCCATCGATCGCCAGCTCATCGCGCTGCTGCAGGACAACGCGCGCCTGTCGACGGTCGCGCTCGCAAAGGCCGTGGGCCTGGGCCGCAGCACCGTGCAGGAACGACTGCAACGGCTGGAAAACGCGGGCGTGATCGCCCAGTACACGGTGCGCCTGGGCAGTGGCGGCGATCCGCTGCAGGCCTGGCTGATGCTGCGCTACGCCGATGGCTTCAGCTGCGACGATGTGATGCCGCTGCTCGTCGCGATGCCGCAGGTGCGCCTTTGCCACAGCGTCGCGGGCGAACTCGACCTGCTGGTGCTGGTGCAGGCCGAGTCGCCGGGAGAACTCGCCGATCTGCGCGAACGCGTCGCCGCCTTCAAGGGCGTGGACGACGTCACCACGGTGCCGGTCCTGCGTACGACGCTGGACCGGCGTTAGTCCGCCTCGACCCCGCGCGCTCAATTCAGCTTGCGCGACGCCGCGTAGGCCGCGAGGTTGCCCAGGCCCGTGACGCCCAGCAGCACGGCGACCACGCCGGGGGTGATCTCGGTCCAGCCGAAGGCTTCGATCAGGCCGAAACCGAGCGCGACTGCCAGCAGCAGGATGCCCCAGCGCAGCGACGCGTGGCGGCGTTGCAGCGCTTCGGCCTGCACGAGCGAGCGGATCAGGTCCTCCGAACCGTTGCTGGCGATCAGCTTGGCGCGGGTGCGGGCGTCCACGACCACCTTGATGGCGTAGACGACGCAGATGAACAGGGTGATCGGGATCAGGATTTCGAAGTTCATGGGTGCTCTCTCGGGGCCGTGATGTGGGGTACGGGACGAGAGATACGGCCGCCGTGAGACCGGTTGCAGCCGGTCGACGCGATTTTGTGAAGACCGCGTTGCAACCATCGGGCCCCTGAACGTATCCACAAAGGTCATGACCGGTGAAACCCCGTGACCGAGGACGACCGCAAGCTGGTGGACGCCGTGCTGGGCAATGTGCCCGGCGCGTTCGAACGCCTCGTGCGCGAGTACCAGGGCCTGTGCTGGCACATCATCCAGCGCATGGTCCGCCAGCCGGAGGACACCCGCGAGCTGTGCCAGGAGGCCTTCCTGCGGGTCCATCAGTGCCTGCACCAGTACCGCGGCGAGAGCGCGTTGAAGTCGTGGATCGGGCAGGTCGCCTATTCGGTGGCCAAGCGGCACCTGGAGAAGCGGCGGATCGCGATCGTCGAACCGGTGGGCGACGAGGACGACGGCCTCTCGCTGCTGGACCAGATCGGCGATGGTTTCGACCTGGAAACGGCCTGTGCCGACGCCGAGATCGCCGCCGGCCTGCACGAGGAAATCGAGGCGCTGCCGCCGTTGCAGCGCACGCTGCTGACGCTGTATCACCTGGATGAAGTGCCGATCGTCGAGATCGCCCGCATCACCGGCCTCGCCGAAGGTACGATCAAAAGCCATCTGTTCCGGACCCGTGCGCGACTTCGCGAACGCCTGCAGGCCCGGATGGGAGTCACCGCATGAACACTCCAGACGACCGCATTCCCTCCGACCGCGTGCCCGACCACCGCGACGATCCTCCGATCGGACGCAACGGCTGGCGCAGCCTCGACGCACTGCGACTGGAAGCCGAATGGCAGGCGCAGGAACATGCGCTGGAACAGGAGCGGCGCGGCCTGCCGTTGGATCGGGCCGACTCGCGCCTGTCCGAATACCGCCTGATCGCGCGCGCGCTGCGCACGCCGGCGATGGAGCCGGTGCCGTACGACCTCGCCGCACAGATCGTGCGCCATGTGGAAGGCACGCCGGCGGCGGGCGAACTGTTCGAACGCTGGTTGCTGCGCGTGCTTGCGGCAGTGTTCGCCGCCGCGATGATCTACGCGGTGGCGACCTATGGTGCGCAGTGGATGCCGGCGTTCTCGCAACTGTGGCCGACGCTGTCGCCGCAGTCGGCCGACTGGGCGGGCCTGCTGGTCGGCTGCCTCGCGGTATCGCTGGCGTGGCAGGGCGTGGTGCGGCTGATGCGGCACGATGTGGAGATGCCGGCGGGGATGGCGTGATTCCAGCCTGAAGCAAAGGAAATGGCGGGAACCGAGGTTCCCGCCATGCTCATCCCTTGATGCACACCACTTGCCGCAACGTATGCACGATCTCCACCAGATCGCGCTGCGCCGCCATCACCGCGTCGATGTCCTTGTACGCGGCGGGAGACTCGTCGATCACGCCCGCGTCCTTGCGGCATTCGACGTGCGCCGTTGCTTCCCGATGCTCCTTCAACGTGATGCGAGCGCGCGCCGCGGTACGGCTCATCACGCGGCCGGCGCCGTGGCTGCAGCTGTGGAAGCTGTCCGCGTTGCCCTTGCCGCGCACGATGAAACTGCGTGCGCCCATGCTGCCCGGGATGATGCCGAGCTCGCCTTCGCGCGCGCTGACCGCTCCCTTCCGCGTGATCAGCAACGACTCGCCGAAGTGGTCCTCGCGCTGCACGTAGTTGTGGTGGCAGTTCACCGCCGCCTTGTCCGTCTGGAACTTCGGCAGGCGGTGACGCATCTCGTGCAGCACGCGCGCCATCATCGCCTCGCGGTTCGCACGCGCGTAGTCCTGCGCCCACGACACCGCCTCGACGTACTCCTCGAACAACGGCTCGCCTTCGATGAAGAACGCCAGGTCGCGGTCGGGTACGTGGAAGCCGAGCACGCGCTTCTCAAGCTGGCGGCGAGCCAGTTCGATGAAGTACGTGCCGATGAGGTTGCCCGTTCCGCGCGAACCCGAGTGCAGCATCACCCACACCGCGTCGCTCTCGTCCAGGCAGATCTCGATGAAGTGGTTGCCGCCGCCAAGCGTGCCGATCTGCCGGTCGAGCTTGTCCGGCCGGATCTTCGGATGCTTCTCGCGGATGCGTGCCAGTCGTGCGGCGAGGTTCGACTTCACCAGCGCCGTCTCGACACTGTCGGGAATGCGCCGGTGCTCGCCGCCCGGACCGTTGCCGACCGGGATGCCGCGCTCGATCGAGCTGCGGAGCAGCGACAGGTCGTCCGGCAGATCGTCGGCGCGCAGCGTGGTGCGGATCGCGGCCATGCCGCAGCCGATGTCCACGCCGACCGCGGCCGGGATGATCGCGCCCTTGGTCGGCACGACCGAGCCCACCGTCGCGCCGATGCCCAGGTGCACGTCGGGCATCACCGCGACCCACGGCCCGACGAAGGGCAGGGTGGTGATGTTGCGCAGCTGCTGCCGCGCCTGGTCCTCGACCGGCACGCCACGCGTCCAGCCCTTGATGGGCGTGGTCGCGCCTTCGGCGTGCAGCAGGTCGAATGCAGTGTGTTGCGTGTTCATGGTTCCAGTTCCTTTGAAAAACCGTGCAGGCGGATCCTTCCGCCTGCACGGAGCTTACGTCTTCAAGCTCACCAGTTGCTTCATGACGCCATCCAGGCCGCCGAACACGGTGAGCTTGTCGATCTTCTCGGTCACCTTTTCCAGAGCTTCCAGCTCCTTCAGGCGCATGAGCACCGGGCTTTCCTCGATCAGGCGCGCGGTGTTGAGCAGCGAACGCGTGGCGTTGGCTTCCTCGCGACGACGGATCACGTTGGCCTGCGCCGACTTCTCCGCCTGCACGACCGCGTTGAGGATGTCCTTCATCTCGCCCGGCAGGATCACGTCCTTCACGCCCACGCCGAGCAGTTCGGCACCCACGTCCCCGACACGACCACGCACGTAGGCGAAGATGTCGGCGTCGAGCGAGGCCTTGTCGCCCAGCAGCTCGTCCAGCGTCTTGGCGGAGACCGCCTTGCGCAGGCCGAACTGCAGTTCGCGGTACACGTAGTCGGCATACTTCGCGACCTTCGTGATCGCGGCCACCGGATCGACGATGCGCACACTTGCGGCGAGGTTCACGCGCAGGCTGACCTTGTCGCGCGTCAGCAGTTCCTGGCCGGAGACCTCGAGCGACTGCACGCGCATATCGACCGCCTGCACGACCACGTTCTTCCGGAAATTCCAGAAGGCGTACGAACCCGCGCCGACGACGCGCACGAGCTTGCCGTCGACGAACACCAGGCCCGCGAACTCCGCCGGCACCGGCAGCACCACCGCAACCTTCTCGAGGACGGCGAGCTGGCGAAGGCGCGTCGCGACGTCGCGCGGTACGTCCGGCTCGTCCTGCAACGCGAGCGTGCGCACTTCGACCGCGATCGGGCCCTTCCAGTACAACCGACGCGAACCCGGTGCGAGCACGTCTTCGATGCGGCCGTTCTTCACGACGAGGCCGACCTCGTCCGCGCCGATGTCGGCGAGCACGAAGGTTTCGGCCAGGCGCGAGCCCAGCGCGTCGATAAGCGCGTTCTCGTCGCTGCCCACGTACTCGGCGCGCAGCGCGATGTTGTGCAGCTTCACCTCGACCCGACCCAGCGGGTCATTGAAGCGGTACACGCCCGGCGCGATGACGCCTTCGAATTGACGGTTGCGATACACCAGGCCGCGCTCGCCGTCGCCGATCACGACCCTCTTGGTCCAGAACATTGGAATGTCCTCCTTGTTGTTGGCTCTGATGTGTCGATCCGCTTGGCGCGCGAGGGATCGGATGCCGCGTTGCACGTCATCCCGGCGAAGGCCGGAATCCAGGCCTGCAGCGTCAGGAGTCGACGCATGCAGGACCTTCGAAGGAGTTGGAAACACCCCCGACACCGAAACCGCGGAGCACATCGCGCTCGATACATGCGCAGACGAAGGCTTCGAAGCCCCGACGCATGCCAACAACGCATGCGGTGAACCCGAAGTACCAACGTGCGCATGCCCGAGGGCGGAGGCCCGGCGAGATCGCCGCTGCGGATTCCGTTGCGCATCGCGTACGAGACGCGATGCATGGCGGAACACCGCAAGGGGTGTTTCCGTTGAAGGGACTTTCGTCCCGATGTCACGACGTGACAGGTCGTTGTTGGAGCGGGATTTGAACCCGCGACGGTCAGGTTATAAGCCTGATGCTCTACCCAGCTGAGCTATCCAGTGGAGAAACGAACGGGATTCGAACCCGCGACCACGGCATGCGCCGTTGCTCTACCAGACTGAGCTACCGCTTCGGTTGTGGAACACCGATTTCCAGCCCACGGCATACGCGACGGCAGGGCCGCGCGCACCGGGCAGGCATTGGAGCCTGCACCGCTGTGAAACTGTCCGGCGATGTTCCCTATTGGCGCAGCACGCCAATTCGTTGCGAACGCACCCGCCCGCCGCCCGCGCCGAAGCATCCAGGCGCAGCGCTGATGCGCTTCACGGCATTCCCCTCATCGAAACCAGCAATGCTTCGGATGCTTCGGGATGCGCGATGCAATCGCGTTGTGATCGTGTGTGTCTGATCGACCGTTGCCTTTGCGAACGCTGGAAACAAAACGCCCCCGGGTGTGAACCCGAGGGCGTTCGCGTTGCCTCGGGGAGATCGGGGTGACCGATCTCCCGCAGGGAAGATCAGTCGTGTCGGTCCGTTTCGTCGCGCAGCCACGGCGCGCGCACGGATCCGCCGCAACCGTTCGGCTGCAGTGCGATGTGCTTTGCGATGTGGGCGGTGAATTTCATGACGTTACGAAGATCGTGTGATTTGTATGGAACGAAGGGCGCGCACGTTACGCGTTAGAAAAAACGAATGCAATACCGTTCGTCGGGTTCGAACGGACGAATTTCAACGCAACAGCGGTGCGAGTTGCGTCCAGACGTGATCGCGCAGCTTCGGTTGCGCGCTCGCGATCGGATGCAGGTTGTCGTCCTGGAATGCGTTGCGATCCAGCGCGATCGGCTCCAGCAGGAACGGCAGGAACGCGATGCCATGCTGTTTCGCCAGCGCCGCGAAGTTGTCGCTGAAACCCTGCGTGTACTCGCGGCCGAGGTTGGGCGGCATGCGCATGCCGATCAACAGAACCTTCGCACCGGACTTCTTCGATGCGGTGATCATGCGGTCCAGGTTCGCACGCGATTGCGCCAGCGGCAGGCCCCGCAGTCCATCGTTCGCGCCGAGCTCGATGACCACCACCGCCGGCTTGTTGCGCTTGAGTTCGCCATCGATGCGCGACGCACCGCCGGCCGTGGTCTCGCCGCTGATGCTCGCATTCACCACGCGCCAGCCGGGCTTCGTCTTCGCGACGCGCTCCGCGGTCAGCGAAACCCAGCCCTGCGACGCGGCCAGCCCGTAACCGGCGGAGAGCGAGTCGCCCATCACCAGCACCGTGCGCGCCGGTTGCGCTGCCGGCGCCGCCCTGGCGGCCGTCTGGGCGAGTGCGGGGAAGGCAACGGCCAGCATCAGCGACATCGCCGCGACCCAGCCAATGGCACATTGCATGCGACGCGACGGCGCCGCATATCCGTGAATGGTCGAAACCCCGCCGCGGGGATGGGTTTTCGTGAAGAAACCGGTCTTAAAGAACATTTAATCCGCGCTCCCAATAGTGATGCCCGATGAACGATCAGAGCATAAGGACGAACATGGCAGATTCCATCGCACCGCGTACACGGACTCAAGCGGCGCTTCAGGTCAGCGCGCTGGGCAAGCGCGTGATGCTGCCGTCGGGCGAGCTGGTCATCCTGGACGATGTCGGCTTCGACATCGCGCCCGGCGACACGGTGGCGATAGTCGGCGCGTCGGGTTCGGGCAAGAGCACGCTGCTGTCGCTGCTGGCGGGCCTGGATACGCCCAGCAGCGGGCGCGTGGTGCTCGATGGCGAGGCGTTGTCGACGCTGGATGAAGACGGGCGCGCCCGCGTGCGCGGCGAGAAGGTCGGCTTCGTGTTCCAGAACTTCCAGCTGCTGCCCTCGCTGACGGCGCTGGAGAACGTGATGCTGCCGCTGGAATTGCGCGGCGATCGCGACGTCGACGCGCCCGCTCGCTCGATTCTCGAAAAGGTCGGCCTCGGCCAGCGCCTGGACCACTATCCGCGCCAGCTGTCCGGCGGCGAACAGCAGCGTGTCGCGCTCGCACGCGCGTTCGTCACGCAGCCCTCGTTGTTGTTCGCCGACGAGCCCACCGGCAACCTCGACACGCACACCGGCCAGGCGATCATCGAACTGCTGTTCGAACTCAATGCGCACGCCGGCACGACGCTGGTGCTGGTCACTCACGACGAACACCTCGCCTCGCGCTGTGGCCGTTTGCTGCGCCTGGACAGCGGCCGGCTGGTGACTTCGTGAGCGGAGCGCGCGGCAGCGTTTTCGGCCTTGCGTGGCGGCAGCTGCGCCGCGATCTCGTGGCCGGCGACGTACGCATCCTGATCGCCGCGCTGGTGCTTGCGGTGCTCGCGGTCACCGCGGTCGGCTTCGTTACCGATCGCGCCGAACGTGCGCTGGCGATCGAGGCGAACCGCCTTCTGGGCGGCGATGCGGTGGTGCGTGCCGATGCGCCCATCGAAGGCGTCGTCCGCGATGCAGCCAACGCATCGCAGCTGCAACGCACCGAAACGATCGAACTGCAGACGATGGTCCGTGTCGGCGAGCGCCTGCAGCTGGGCGACCTGCGCGCGCTCGGCGAAGGCTTCCCGCTGCGTGGCGCGTTCCGCATCAACGGTCCCGACGGCGTCGAACGCGACGCCGGCGGCGTGCCCGCGCGCGGCACGATCTGGATGAGCCGCGCCGGTGCCGATACGCTCGGCGCGAAACCCGGCGACGAGATCGCGCTGGGCGACGCGCATTTCCGCCTCGCGGCGCTGGTCGTGCAGGAACCCGATGCCGCGCTGGATTACTTCAACGTCGCGCCGAAGGTGTTCCTCAACCTCGCCGACGTGCCGTCCACCGGGCTGGTGCAGGAAGGCAGCCGCATCCGCTATCGCCTCGTCGTCGCGGGCCCCGCGGCGGCGGTGGAGCAGTTCGTCGAAACAGCAAAGCCGGCGCTGGGTCGCGGGCAGCGACTGGAAACCATCGCCGATGCGCGGCCGGAAATCCGTTCGGCGCTTGATCGCGCCGGCCGTTTCCTCGGACTCGCCGCGCTGGTGTCGGTCGTGCTGGCCGCCGTCGCGGTCGCGATGGCCGCGCGTCGCCACAGTGCGCGGCATCTTTCCGGTACCGCGGTGATGCGTTGCCTCGGTGCGAGCCAGCGCACGCTGGTCGGCATCCAGGTCGGCGAACTGCTGATGCTCGGCGTCATCGCGAGCACCATCGGCGTATTGCTCGCGTTCGCGCTGCAATGGGCCATCGGCGGCTGGCTCGCGCAGGCGCTCAAGCTGTCGATTCCGCCCGCGGGTTTGATGCCTGCGCTGCAGGGTTATGGCGTTGGTCTTGTGGTCCTGATGGCGTTCGGCGCGCCGCCCGTGCTGGCGCTGCGTCGTGTGCCGGCGCTGCGCGTGCTGCGTCGCGACCTGGACCCGACCGAACCCAGCGCGTGGCTGGTCGGTATCGCCGGTTTCGTCGGGCTCGCCGCGCTGCTGTGGTGGAAGGCGGGATCGGCGGCGCTGGGGCTGTCGATGCTCGCCGGCATTGCCGCGACGCTGCTGGTGCTCGCCCTGCTGGCGTGGGCGTTGATCCTGGTCGTGCGCCGCGTGCGTTCGCGCCTGCGCGGGAGCCTTCGCTATGGGCTTGCGAACGTGAGCCGTCGCGCCGGAACGAGCATCGCGCAGGTGTCGGCGCTCGGCCTGGGCCTGATGGCGCTGCTGCTGTTGACCTTCGTGCGCACCGACCTGCTGGATCGCTGGCAGCTCGCGCTCGCAAGCGATGCGCCGAACCGCTTCATCGTCAACGTGCAGGACGACCAAGTCGACGCGGTGCGTGCGTTCATCGCCGAACAGGGCGTGGCCGAGCCGACGCTGTATCCGATGATCCGCGGCCGACTCACCGCGTACAACGGCAAGGCCGTCACCGGCAAGGACTACGAAGGGCAGGGCGAACGCGCGCAGCGGCTGGCCGAACGAGAGTTCAACCTGTCCGTCGCCGATCACCTGCGCGACGACAACCGCATCACGGAAGGAAAATTCTGGACGGGCAAGCCCGCCAGGCCGGAAGTCTCCGTCGAGGAGGAGTTCGCCGGGCGGCTGGGCTGGAAGATCGGCGACCGCATCGCGTTCGACATCGCCGGCCAGCCCTTCGAGGCGACCATCACCAGCCTGCGCAGCGTGGAGTGGGAGAGTTTCCGGCCGAATTTCTTCGTGATCGCATCCCCCGGCTCGATGGAAGGCTTTCCCGCCAGCCATATCACCGCGGTGAGCGTGCTGCCGCAGCGCACCCGCTTCACCGCCGACCTGGTCGAGCGATTCCCGAACCTGTCGGTCGTCGACATCGACGCGGTGCTCAAGCAGGTGCGCAGCACCGCGGACCAGGTGTCGACGGTGGTGGAAGTGGTTTTCTACTTCTCGCTCGTCGCCGGCGTGCTGGTGCTGATGGCGGCGGTGAGCGCGAGCCAGGACGAGCGCCTGCTCGAAGGCGGGGTGATGCGGGCCATCGGCGGCAGCCGCCGTCAGTTGCGGCTGGCGCAGGCGTCGGAGTTCATGGCGATCGGTTTGTTGTCCGGGCTCACCGCGGCGATCGCGGCGTCTTTGCTCGCGGGCGTGGTCGCCACGCAGGTGTTCGACCTGCCGTGGGAAGCGGACTGGCGCATGGCGGCGGTCGGCGCGGTCGCGGGGGTGCTCGCGGCATTGCTGGCGGGCATGTTCGCCACCAGGCGCGTGCTGGATGCGCCGCCGTCGGTGACGTTGCGGGAGTTGCAGGGATAACTCCCTCCCCTGCTTGCAGGGTGAGGAGGGACGTTTGCGCGCCACTGGCGCGCGTCCCGACGAACGCCATCGGGCTATGCCCGATGGCCGTAGGGTTGGGAGGGGTGACGTGCACGGCGCGGTTCGCGTGACGGAGCGTTGCGCGTTTCTGGCTCGGCGCTTCGCGCCTCGTACCCCCTCCCAACCTCCCCCTGCGAGCAGGGGGAGGAGTAGAAGCCGCTACTGCATCACCGTCTGCGGCCGTGCACTGAACCGTCGCGCGTAATCGCGCTCCTCGATCACGCGGTCCACCTCGTCCGTCGCCAGTTCCGGCGCGCCATAGACGGCATAGGCGATCTCGCCGTCGCGTACCCCGATCTGGTGCAGGCGGTAGCGCGGGCGGCCGCCGCCGGTGTTCTCGGGGTAATGCAGCGGCGGCTCGGCGCCGTCCATGTCCAGTTCGCTGTTGTCGACCATTCCGCCGACGAAGAGGGCGCGCATCGCGATTCTCCCTTTGGGCTTTCGGGCGATGTTGGCCTGCGCGGCGTTGAAGCGGCATGAAGTCGCAACGGGATGCCCGATCGCGCACAGGTAGAATTGACGACTGTCACCTTCCTCGCACCCCCGGATCTGCCCATGCGCGCCGAAAGTGGCGACGACGCACTGGAAACCCTGTTCCTGCCGTTCATCGACGGGCCCCTTTCGTGGCCGTCGTCCGGAGGCGGGCTGTTCCTGCGCGCGCGCGACGGCTGGCCGCTGCATCAGCGCGCCTGGGCGGGCCTGCGTTGCGAACAGAGTTTCCGCCCCGCCGCCGAGGCGCTGGAGCGCTCCGGCCTGCCGTTGGCCGACGAGGACGAGTCCTCGCGCTTCCCGCTCGTGCTGCTGCTGCCGCCGCGCCAGCGCGACGAGGCGCGCGCGTTGTTCGCACGCGCCCTCACGCAGTGCGCACCGGGCGGTCGCGTCGTCGCATGCATCCCCAATAACGAAGGCGCGAAGTCCGGCGAAGCGGACCTGGCGCGCATAGCGGGGCCGGTGTCGAGCCTGTCGAAGAACAAGTGCCGCGTGTTCTGGACGGCGCCGCTCGACGGCCCAGCCGATGCCGCGCTCGCCGCGCAATGGGCGAAGGCCGACGCGCCGCGGCCGATCGCCGAAGGTCGTTTCACCAGCCGCCCGGGCGTGTTCGCGTGGGATCGCATCGATGCCGCCTCGCGCCTGCTGGTCGAACACCTGCCGACGGATCTGAGCGGCCATGCCGCCGATCTGGGCGCGGGCTACGGCTATCTCTCGACGGAACTGCTGACGCGTTGCCCCGGCATACGCGCCGTGGACCTGTACGAAGCCGAGCGTCGAGCGCTCGATCTGGCGCGCCTGAATCTCGCGCCGTTCGCCGGGCGCGTCGCTCTGAAGTTCCATTGGCACGATGTCACGCGCGGCATCGACGAGCGCTTCGATGCCATCGTGTGCAATCCACCATTTCATGCGCAGGGACGCGGGGATCGCCCGGATATCGGCCGGCGTTTCATCGCCGTTGCCGCACAGGCGCTGAAGCCCGGCGGACGCCTGTGGCTGGTGGCGAACCGCCATCTGCCGTACGAAGCCGAACTCGACCTGCATTTCGGTCGCGTTCGCACCGTCGCGCAGGAAGGCGGGTTCAAGGTCGTGGAAGCCGTGCGTTCGTAACAGGAACTACTGAATGAAGCTGGTCAAACTCATCGCCAATCTCGGCTACGGCAGCCGCAAGGACGTCGCGGCGATGTTCCGCGAAGGCCGCATCACCGATCCGCAGGGCGAGGTGCTCTACGCCGACGACAAGGTCGGCCACGACGCCGTCCGCATCGACGGCGAACCGCTGGATCCGCCGGCCGGCATGACGCTGATGCTGCACAAGCCCATCGGTTACACCTGTTCCACAAAGGATCCGGGCCGCGTCATCTACGACCTGTTGCCGCTGCGCTTCCGCGCGCGTTCGCCGCTGCTGTCCAGCGTGGGGCGCCTGGATCGCGACACCAGCGGCATGTTGCTGATGACCGACGACGGCGCGCTGCTGCACCGCATCGTCTCGCCGAAAGCGAAGCTGGCGAAGGTATACGACGCGACGCTCGCGCAGGACCTGCGCGGCGATGAGGGCGAGGTATTCGCCAGCGGCACGCTGATGCTCGAAGCGGAAAACACGCCGCTCGCGCCTGCCGCGCTCGACGTGCACGATGCGCGCCACGCATCGCTCACGTTGACCGAAGGCAGATACCACCAGGTACGGCGCATGTTCGCCGCGGTCGGGAACCACGTGGACGCGCTGCATCGCAGCCGCATCGGCGGCTTGTCGCTGGACGACCTGCCTGCCGGGCAGTGGCGTCTGCTCGATGCGGCCGATCTTGAAACGTTGTTCGGAGGCAACGCATGAGCCTGGGATTCACGCCCGTCGCGGTGCTGTTCGACATGGACGGGTTGATGATCGAAAGCGAACGCGCACTGCTGCAATGCTGGCGCGAGGCGTCGCAGGAACTCGGCCTTGAAGTCGAGGATGCGTTGTGGCTGTCGTTCGTCGGGTTGTCCGATCGCGCCTGCCAGGAGCTTCTCCGCCAGCGGTTCCCCGATGAAGAAACGCTGCGGGCGCTGCTGCATGGCTTGCAGGTTCGCTACGACGCGCATGTCGAAGCGGGCCTGCCGTTGAAGACGGGCGTACTTGAACTGCTCGCGCTGCTGGAGGAACGCGGCATTCCGCGCGCGGTGGTCACCTCGACGCGCCGCGAGCGCGCCTTGCAGAAGCTCACCAGTACCGGGCTGCTGCCGCACTTCCATGAAGTGGTGGCCGGCAACGAGGTGCAGCACACGAAGCCTGCGCCGGACATCTACCTGCTAGCCGCGCAGCGCCTGAATGTCGCGCCCTCGCGTTGCGTCGTGCTGGAGGATTCCGTGCCCGGCGTTCGCGCGGCATTGGCGGCGGGGATGACGCCGATCCAGGTGCCGGACCTGGTGATTCCCGACGATGCCGTGCGCGCACTGGGGCATCGCATCGTCGATTCGCTGGTGCATGCGCGGGCGTTGATCGAGCCGGCACTGGGTCGCTGATCGCGTTCAGCGCATGAGGTCGTCCCAGCCCTCGGGCCCCAACTTCTCCAGCGTCGCGATGTTCCGCTCCACGATCACATCCGGATCCGGAAATGCCGCCACCGCTCGGTCGATGCTCGCCTCGCGCAGCAGGTGCAACGTCGGATACGGCGAGCGGTTGGTGAAGTTGCCCATCTCGTCGGGATAGGTACCGGCGAACTGGTACTGCGGATGGAAGCTCGCGACCTGCAACTCGCCTTCCAGCCCCAGCGCCGCGACCGTGCCTTCGGCGCGATCCAGGAAATCGTTGTAGTCCAGGAAATCGGTCAGCACGCGCGGATGCACCAGCAGCGTGGTGTCCACGCTGTCCGGGTCGGTGCGGGCCAGCAGCGACAGTTCCGCGGCCAGTTCCTCGAGCAGCGCATCGACCGTCGTCGCCTCGCTCAGCACGAAGCGCACCTGCTGCTTCACGTACACGGCTTTGGCGAACGGGCACAGGTTGAGCCCGATCACCGCGCGCTCCAGCCAGCGGCGGGTCGCGGCGATGGGGTCTTCGACGTTCATCGCATCACCCGCGCAGAATCAATCGCGGAAGTTCTCGAACTGCAACGGGCGCTCGAACTCGATGCCGCGCAGCAGCGCGATCGCGGTCTGGAGGTCGTCGCGCTTCTTGCCCGTCACGCGCAGCTTGTCGCCGTTGATCTGACTTTCGACCTTCAGCTTGGCGTCCTTGATCGAAGCCTGGATCTTCTTCGCCAGTTCGCGCTCGATGCCCTGCTTGACCGTGATCTTCTGGCGCGCGCCGGCGAGGTTGGTTTCCACGTCGCCGAACTCCAGGCAGCGCACGTCGATGCCGCGGGCGATGAGACGCGCACGCAGGATGTCGTTCATCTGCTTGAGCTGGAAATCGCTCGGCGCGGACTGCGTGATGGTCTGGTCCTCCAGCACGAACTTCGCGTCCACGCCCTTGAAGTCGAAACGCGTGCCCAGCTCGCGGTTGGCCTGGTCGACGGCGTTGGTCAGTTCGTGGCTGTCGACTTCGGAGACGATGTCGAAGGAAGGCATGGGCCGCTCCGCGGGCTGTTTCGGGGGCGCAAAGGGTAGCG
>Ga0209257_1002379_pt1 | contig 18851 bp, 19 predicted proteins | sample AraplaCvi_mCL_r2_FD_184277 | JGI IMG/M metagenome (GOLD analysis project Ga0209257, IMG submission 184277) | Arabidopsis root microbial communities from North Carolina, USA - plate scrape MF_Cvi_mCL_r2 (SPAdes) (version 2) | ecosystem: Host-associated > Plants > Roots > Endosphere | place: USA...
GTTTCCCGTTTGCGCAAAGGCGGAAGATCTCGCGAAGATCAAGAAGCCGGCTCGACTGCCCGAGTGTGCTTCGCAGTAAGCTACGGCCAGTTCGCTAGTGCACCTCAGATTGCTCCTTTATGTTGCAGAGCGTGAAACTTGTGATCACTGGCCATCATGGCGGTGGCCTCATTTCCAGTGATACCTTCGGAGCCGGCCCCCTCCCGTTAGGCTGCTTCAGGATGGAGCGGGCCCACAGCTCATCCGTCACCTCCCCGCTCACGTCGAGCAGTGATCGCGCCGAATCCTTGGAACAAAAACCGCACGCTCGCGGTTGCCCCCGAAAGCGGAGGCCTGCATGCCAAAGTCCCCGATGCCGAATACACCAGATCCCGAGTTTTCCCCGGATGTGCCACCAGATCTGCCGGAGCCCCCTATCGAGGAGCCAGAACCCGACGTCGGCCCCGACGAGGTACCTCCTATCACTCCGATGCCAGGCGCAATTATTCCGCCGAAGATGGCCGCTTGAGCTTGCCGCCGCATCCCGAAGTGCCCACTTGGAACAGTTCTCCCCAATATACGTTTGTGGGAAAACCTGCCCGTCGGAGGACGCGATGGCCGCCAGCATCTGGGATGCAAATGTTGAGTTGAAGATAGATGAGCGTTTTCACGTTATTCGGAATGCCCGAGAGGCGGTTGCATTCCTGATCAAATCATGGCCCGAACCGAAGAGCGAGAGTTACGCAACCGCTCGCAAGATCTGCCTTGATGCAGCCAATGGAGTAGCCTCGAGCGCGGAAGCCAGGGCGGTGTTCGAAGCCGCAGCGAAGGAAGCCGGCCTGTTGCAAAGGTGATGATCTCAATCACCCCGCCTGCGCTCGACCCTTAAGTCTTTCGTACGCGGCCTTTGGCAGTCAGGGTTTCCGAGCGCGGGTTCGTCGTGGTTTTCGAACCCGCGGCAATGATATCTCACCCGCGTTCAATTCCGTTCAATACATTATGCGATCCCAGCCCCCCTCACAGCTGGAGAATATCAGAACACCCTAATGCGTCCTTTTCTGTCCTGCTGGCCCTCCTGCTTGGAGGCTGGTCCACAGCCACCGCACAGGAAACCGGACGCAAACTGGCACTCGTCATCGGCAACTCGAAATATCTTTCCGCCGGGGCCCTCCCCAATGGCGTGCGCGACGCCGCCGCCTCCATGCCTTCCTGACAAAGAATGGTTTCCAGTCAACACTGATCCTCGATGGCGACCGACGGATGCTGGCGGAGGCGCTGTCGACGTTCTCGCGCGATATCCAACCTCAGGATGCCGCCCTCTTCTATTTCGCCGGACACGGCATGCAGATGCAGGGAAACAACTACCTGCTGGGCACTGAGGCGAAGCTGGCCAGCGAGTTCGACGTGCCGGGCGAGACGCTGGCGCTGGCCGACATCATCGGTTCGATCGAACGACGCGCCAAGATCGGCCTCATTTTCATCGACGCCTGCCGCAACAATCCGCTCGCTGACCGGCTGAATGCCGAGATCGGGGGCAAATCTCGCGCTCTCGCGACCCGCGGCCTTGCCCCCATACACGCCAGCGGCGCCGGCACCATGGTCGCCTTCGCCGCCGGGCCTGGTCAGCTCGCCTCTGACGGGGCCGATGACAACTCCCCCTTCACCAAAGCACTGATCGACCATCTGGCACAGCCTGGCCTGGAGCGGCGTTCAAACGGGTCATTCGCCAGGTACGCCTTGAGACGCAGGACACGCAATCGCCACAAATTCTCTCCTCGCTCGCGCTGGAGTTCTACTTTGGCAATGAAAGAGCGACGTCATCGAGTGACGTCGACTTCCTCGCGGAGATCGATTTCGCAAAGGCCGAGCGGGTTGCGACGCCCCGTGCCTGGAAGCAGTTCCTCACCAAGCATCCGGATGGCGAACATGCCCAAAAAGCCCGACAGGCCCTTCTCGATCTCGAGGGCAACATATCTGCAAGCCGGCTCTCCCCCTCAGAAGCCGAGAATAGGCTTAAACTCAGCGCAGCACAGCGCAAAGAAATTCAAGTCGCGCTCGCGCAGCTCGGCTACGACATCGGCAGCGCCGATGGCTCGTTCGGCAAGCAGACACGCCGCGAGATCGCACGCTATCAGAAGGCGCTGGGCCTGCCGGAAACCGGCTTCCTAACCGAAGTCACAATTGCCGGGCTGAACATTCCCCTTGTCGCGAGCCAGCCTCCCCGACCGCGAGATCCTTTACGGTGTTTATGATAGTCGTCTCTATGTCATCGTATACAACCGAGATCGGATCGGTTGGCAGGAGGCTGACGCCGTCGCCAAGCAATGTGGTTCGCGCTTCGCAACCATTACATCGCACGGCGAGAATATGTTCATCGCGTCGCTCGCCCACACCGACGTCCGGCTTTTAAACATCCAGAACAGATGGGACCTTGGATCGGGCTCTATCAGCTTCCCGGCGGACGGGAGCCACGTGGAGGCTGGCGGTGGGTGAGCGATGAAAAGTTCGACTTCTCCGCCTGGTACGAGGGAAAACCAAACGAACACCAGCCAGGTGACGATTTCGCGATGTACTAATGCTTTCACCACCGGTTCGGTCGACATGCAGAACGTCCAGACGACGACATATAATCAGGACGCTCCGCGCAACTACCGGTTTCTTTGAGGCCCCATAGGACGCGACAAACACTGTTTCGTCGATCAACGCGTTCGCTTTGGTCACGGGTTCACCTGCGAGCGCCGTATCGGACGCGCGCGACAAGATCGACGGAGTCGATGACAAGGATCAGGGTATCCAAGTCGATGGCAAAGCCAACATCGTGCCTTCGACACCGACTGCGATCGCCTTTACCCGCACCCCGCAGGAGGTTCTGCGCATCGTTTATCTGACCGACAAGGACGGTGAGCAAAAGGGCGGCTTCTACCCGAGCGGCATGAATGGCAAAATCAAAAGTACCTGGGCTTTAGCATTGCCCGCTCGGCAGACCACCATTTCACCTTGGCCGCATCAAGCGATCGAGGTGGTCGAAGAAGCGGGTTCGCTGCAGTAGTGGCCTGCGATGCCGACGAATGCATGGCTTCATCGGTCTTAGGTCCGATCAGCTCGCGCAAAGGTCGCCTATCGCTACCAGCCTGGAACAAAGCTTGGCTGGACGGGTTGGACTTCTACCAAGGAGTTCTGGCGATGATCCTCATCCCACCCGAATTTGACAGCCTAGGCGGCGAGGGTTCTGATGCTTCGGGGCTCATCGCCTCCATCAAGTATGCGCTTGCGGCCGAAGCACCATTCGACATCCAAAACATTTCCTTCAGCATGCTCGGCAACATCGTTCTCATCGACGGGCTGGTCGACGCGCCCGACGCCGACGAATTTATCCGACGCGTGGCGCAGGACATCGCCGGCGAGGGTCGGATTCTAGTCCGGGTGAGTTGCCCGAAGGGCGATCCGGGCGGCGAGACCCATTAGTCGGCGCTTCCTTAGGGTGATCGCGCACTGCCCTTGCTCGTCTTACAGCCGCACTGGGAAAACGATCTGACATCAAAAGGCCCCAAATTCGAAATGGGGAAGAATCCAGGGCCTCTCCTCTGAGCGTTCGATTCACAGACGCATAAGTTATGGCTGAATTTCCTTGATACCCCTCCAGCGCAACACGCGTGCCTCTTATCGGAAAAAGGCCCCATAACGGGGCCTTGAGGTGACCGTCACCCGATGGGCAACCGGTCGAGAAGTTTCGAGCAAAACAGACCTCGGCGGGCTCCATCTTCGCGGGGACACTGGGTCGGCAGGTGGGGCCACGAGGTGCCCCGATCGCGGGTCAGTGATCGAGCGCGTATAAAACCTAGGGCGATGAATACGTTCCTCCATGGGACATCAGTCCCGTAAGGTTCCTGCAAAGGCCTGGGGTTCATTGCCGGGCAAATACGACGCTTTAGTTTTCTCCCGCAAGGCACTTTGGCCTCTGCCCTGGGTGGCATAGCACCCTAGGCCTTCCCTCACTGTTACGGGCGTTGTTGCCACACTGGAACGTTATACAATTGGAGTATTACAAGAGCAGAAGGTTACAACCGACCTTCCGATCGTGGTAATAAGTGTGTCGATACTGGCAATTCCGCGTACCTCCTGGTCGGAGGGGCTTGGACGAGCGAAACCGCCATACGGCGCGCGCGGACTGCCCTTCCATACCGCAGGATCGAAACCCCGGCGTTCAGTTGGTCCGAAAAACTATCCCTTTCGTAAGGGTGTCAGGCGCCGGGCGGCTCACGCCGACGTTTCCCAAGGATTGGTTACGGAGGCATCTGTATCTTCGAAATCCTTGACGTTGCGTGTGACAAGGATGAGATCGTGAACGATGGCAGTCGCGGCGATCAACCCGTCGATATCGCCACGGGGCCGGATTGCCGCGATGCGGCCCCATTCGACCGCGATTTGGTCAGTTATCGGCAAAATGCGGTCGCCATGGTCGTGGCGCAGTTTTCGCAGCCATTCGGTGAGGTGCGCGGCAGTCTTCGGATCCGACTTCTGTTTGAGGGCAATGCCGCGCATGATTTCGCCGAGGGTGAGCGCACTTAGGTGGACGCTGAGCGGATCGACAGAGCGCAGCCAGGACACCGCCTGCGGCGTGCCGCGTCGCGCCTCTGAGACGATGTTGGTGTCAACCAGATACATCAGAAGGCCACATCGCGGCTTGGCGTCTTGACGCGTACATTCACCGCATTAGCGAGCTGATCGTCCCAAGCGGGACCGCCAAGCAGATCATCGACCAGCGTTGGCCGGCCGGCGCGCAGAGCGTCGTAGTCATGAGCGGACAGTACGACGGCCGTGCGCTCACCGCGCAGCGTGACAATCTGCGGCCCTTCATGGCGCGCCTTCTGCACCACCTTCGAGAATTGGTTCTTGGCGTCCTGCAGTTGCCATTCCATAGTTTCGCTCCAAACTCGCTAGACTGTCTAGCTATATAGCCCTATTTATCTGCCATTGAAAGTGCCAATGTACCACGCGGCCGATCGACGGCCTGCGCGCGACGCCGCACGATCGGCGATCTCGATTGTCCGTCCGCGCGGGCGACTAATCTTCCTCACGTCATGGAACGACGGCTACCGAAATTCCCACGCCGTCGCTTCCAGACGATACATTATGCGATCCCCGACGCACAAAGCGGAAGCAAACCCAGCACATGATGGTGGCGGCTACAACGTTCGCGACAGGAAGCCGAAAAGGAGCATCAGGCCGCTGGCGCTAAACTATGCGTCGCGGACAACTCCAGTCATCGCTTATAAGGCGTAAAAAACGGCCCCGAAACGGGAAAACGGGGCTGGGAGACTTCCAATGTACTCCGACGAGGTAAGGGAGATCGGAGCTGCGATGATCCCGCATCAATGATCATCGGTAGATCAGAAACGGGAACCCGCTCGAAATGTTCCGTCAGAGCTGAAGCGCATAGCCTGAGGCCCATTTAACAGTCCTGCATGATCCGCAACGCTCGGATGATGTCCGCGGCGTCGATCAACGTGTCTCTGGCATCCTTCGGCGAAAGGTCTCTCGCGCGCGAACCCGGCGTTTTTTCGGATTGATCGTGGCTGCAACTAGCCCGTCGCGTTCTAAAAACAGGAATGCGAACTTCGGTCAGACGCGGATAGCCGTGTTGGTTTTTACATCGCTCGCCGCTGCGCCCAAAACATTCCGCCACATCCGGCTGGATGGACCAGTCTTTCCTGGAAGCAATGAACCCTTAACCCAGTGGCTGTGCCTGCTGGGCGGATGATCCACCCCGGAGCGTCTCTCCCTCGCGCGCCGACTTTTCGTGACAAAGCACAATCCTCGAACTCTTGATACTGGGACGCGGGCCACGAACTTGGCTTCGGGATCGGTCGTTGCGTGTCAATCAGCGTCCAAAATTCACCCCTTATTGGAGTGCGCCCCTGAGGGTGGACAGTGATCAGGCCGCTGTTTTGCCAGTCTGCCGGATGTGTTGATCCTCGAACTGCTGCGGGCTCAGATAGCCGAGCGCTGAATGAAGTCTGCGTGTGTTGTAAACCTCCTCGATGAAGTGGGGAAGGTGTTCGGTCACCTCTTCGAATGTTTCATAGGCCATCGGATAGACCGCTTCGACCTTCAGCGTCTTCATGAAGCTTTCTGCCTTGGCATTGTCATAGGGATTCCCCTGCGGCCCATTGAACCGACGAGATCACTGCCAGACAGGGCATCCCGGTACACCTGAGCTGCGTATTGGGAGCCGCGGTCGGAATGATGTACGCAGCCCGATGGCGGCCGGCGACGCTCTATCGCTGCCTTCAATGCTGCAACCGTCAGACGCGCGTCGATACTCCGACTGACGGCGTAACCGACGATCAACCGGGACCAGGCATCGAGGACGACCGCGACGTAGATGAAGCGGGTTGGCAGCGCGACGTAAGTGATGTCGGAAACCCAGAGCTGGTTGGGACCGGTCGGCACGATGTCCTTCGCCGGGTTCGGGAAGATCAGGCCGTCATGATTGCTGTCGGTGGTGGCGACGAACCTGCGGCGAATCTTCGGATGCAGATCGTGTTGACGCATTAACCGTCTGATCTTCTTGTGGTTGATGACCAAGCCCTGCTGGCGTAGCGCGGCACCAATGCGACGGTAGCCGTAGAATTCAAATTCATCGCAGATGGCAAACATCGCCTCGACGATAGCGGTATCATCGACAGGCTTTTCCGGGCTGTCATAATAGGTCGAGCGTGCGATACCCATTAGCCGGCATCCTTCGGCGACGGAGATACCAGCGGGCCGGTGATGGCGCTGATAGGCCGGACATATGACTGCACCGTCCGAAGGTGAATTGCGCAAAAAATGCCTTGCTAACCGGGCCGTTCCACATATGAGTCACAGCCAAATTTGCACGCCGGAACACATTTCAGCGCAAAGCGCGCCGAACTCCTGCGAGTCGCCGTCATCGCTCGGTGGCTTCGTCCAGTTCGGCATGGCTGCGGCGCGAGGCGTTTGGCCGGACCATGCCAATCCGGTTGAGCCAGCGCGATGGCAGCTGTTCGCCGAAATGCTCGGGATGGGCGCAGTTGATTTAATAACGAGCGTAGCCTCCAGTCGCGGCTTCGACCCCGCTGAGCACGGAATCGAGGTCCTGCCCGGTCGGCAGCCGCCCGTCGGACTCGACCGTAAATGAAAGAACGAAAGGCAGGCCAAGGTCGCGCGCCCGGTTGACCATGCCGATGGCCTCGCCGGGATGGGTGATGGTGAAGGCCGACGCGATGTCCACACATTCCTCCGCAAACGTCTCCAGCTGGGCGCTGTGCAGGCGGGCCGCTTCGGTCGGGGTCAGAAGCTGCTCGGGCATAGCCATCGCCTGCCGGCCCGAGCACCCCCTCCATCAGGATATGGTCGCGCCAGGGATGGGCGGTCCGCAGATCGAAGGCGAAGGCGACGGCGCGCCGGTTGAGGTCCCGGATCCCTGCGTCGTCGAGCCCGAGCTTCGGCCCCCAGCCGCCATTGGCGCGCCATGTCGGCGTACCCATCACAAAGTCGCGACTCGCGATCTGGGCCAAGTCGAAATACGAAACCGCCTAGCGCCGCAGCATCTCGCGCCCCCCTGGGCTGTCGAGCAGGACGAAGGAGGCGAACAGCGGCATTTCGGCGCCTTCGTGGAAGATCAGGTCTGTCTCCATGCCTCCGTCGCTGATGAATGGGTCTCGCGATGAAAGCAGGCGATCAAGTATACCCATGATATCCTCCCCAACGAGACCACTGTAGCAAATTCCGGCGGCGCGGTCGAAACTTGGTAGCGCGGCGCGGCCGGCGTACTCACAATGCTCCTCGATCCAATTGCAAGATCAAAGGCAGATTCAGCAGATTGCGACCAGCGATCGTCGACAAACGCCAGTCGTGAAAGTCTGACGGACGCTACCTAGCAACAAGCCGTCGGACGTCTAGTCAGCCCGACCGAATTTTTGACCCGAAGCCGACATTCCGAGAGAGAGCCATTGTCGTGGCGCGACTATACAACTAACCTCAGCTCAGAAGTGTTCGGTTGGCACTGGCGGATCACAGAATGACTGTCGATCTGAGGCTACAGGTAATCCGTCGTACCGTGGCGGAACTCGCCGCGTCCGAGGGTGACGTGGCAGGAAGGCTTGAGCAAGCGCAGCAACTGTCCTCCGGACACCTCGATACCCTCGCCGCCATTCAGCGCCTCCGGCCGATGGTGCAGACGCACCGCGATCAGCTTGCCACCTATCTCAAGGACACCGCTGAAGCCGGACCGAGCGAGGAGACGACGAGCCCTCAATCAACACCGAGGGAGGCCACCGCACTCTCCGAGGTATTGCGGGACCTGTGTCTGGCGTTCCACCATTGCGCACTCAGCTATGGGATGCTGTACGAGATGGCGCTACGGCTCTATGAGCCACGTCTCAGGGCGATTGCGCCGAAACATCTGAAGGCGCATGCCGACGCCGCGTTATCCACGGCGCGGCTGTTGCCAGGGGTTGTGGCTTGGCAGCTCGCCCAGGACGGGCTTGGATGTGCATGTATCTGCCCCATGTGCAGCATCGGTGCCTGCGGCTGCGTCTCATTGGGCAACCGAACACTGGCCGCCGCATGGTGCGACGCAGCCCCGGCCGAATCCGAGTCGCCCGGTGTCGTCCTCCAAAATCCCAAGCCGGGAAGCCAGCTGGCGCGGGCCGGAGTAAAAGGCGGAGAACTGCTCCTCGCCGTTGACGCTCAAGAGGTGAGCACCACCGACGAGATTCAGGCCGTAATCCGCAAGCACGCGCTCGGGGACGAGGTGCGTTTCCTGATACAGCGCGGTTCGGAATCTCCTCGCGAGCTCATCGTCCGGCATGTCAGCGACTATCCGAAGACGTGAGATCGGGGTGCCTCTAACATCGTCTTTGCTGACGAGGCAGCGGAGCTGACCACGGGCTTGCGTACGGCGTCATTTGCATTATGAGTCCTTGGACCATGGGCCGCGACTGGAGCGTCCCTTCTCTGAAGAAGCCCGCTGGGGCGCGTTTGCCTAGGTAGTAGACGCGTCGCGGATGACGAATTCGGTCTGGCGGACGCTATTCGATGCCTAAAACACGCTTTTGCAATCGATAAGTAAAAGCCACAATTGTCCAAGCCCTTGTGGGAGCGATGTTCGACACCGGGCATGACATCTCGTTTTGCTGCATCGGAGGAGCCAAACTTGTCGGTGATCATCACCTGCGGCGCGCGGCCCTTCAACAGCTTGCGCATCAGGCGCCTGGCAGCCTTTGCGTTACGGCCGATTGAACCAGAACCTCAAGGACGAAACCTTCCTGGTCGACGGCGCGCCACCGCCAGTGCTTCTTGCCCGGATCGAAACAACAGCCTCGTCGAGGTGCCACTTGTCGCCGAACCGCTCAGACGAACGACGGCGGATGTCGTAGGCAAAGGCCCGCCCGAATTTCTCCGCCCATGACCGAACCGTCTGATGTGAAACAGTGATCACACCGGCAACGACCATCCTCAGGCTGAGAGGAAGTGAAAATAGAGCCAGACGGCGTGGGAAATGTTCTCAGCGGGGAAACGATGGCGGCGGTAGAGCGGACCACGGTTCATCATAGCCCGTAGTCGCACATCAAAGTCCAAATGCCTTTAACCTGGCGGTGCCCGCGCCACGCCTCAAGCAGAGGCAACATCATCCGGGGATTGTTTCGGCATACAGCCTTCTGCGAGCGCCGCTATCGTCGCCAGCGTCCCCTCGGCTCTCGTCGCAATGCTGCGGTTCATCACTCCAGCCGGGCCGGAAAGCCCGGTGCGCGCAGGTCGGTCTTGAGCAGGTCTTCCAGAAGCTTGGCGATCATGGGCGATTCGGCGTTGCCGCCATACGCCGCCTTGGCGGCAACGTAGGTTTGCTGGGTGACCCCCGCAAGGTCGAGCGGGACGCCGAATTCACGGCCGAACGCCATGGCAAATCCGAGGTCCTTCAGCGCCAGGTCAATGTTAAAGGCAACATCGTACGATCCGTTGAGAATGAGCGCGCCCTCCGTCTCGTGGACGAAGGAGTTGCCAGAGGAAGCCTTGATGGCGTGCCAGGCCTGACCGAGATCAAGGCCACCGCGCCGGGCAAGCATTAGCGCTTCGCTGCATGCCTTGAGGTGGATGAAGGCCAGCATGTTGGTGATCACCTTAATGATCGCAGCATTGCCAAGCGTACCCATGTGGAAAATCTTGTTGCCCATGGCTTCGATCGCCGGCAAATGGGTGTCAAAGAGGTCCTTGTCGCCGCCGGCAAGCATGGTGATCTTTCCGTGCGCGGCAAGATGCACGCCGCCCGTCACCGGCAGCTCCATCGCTCGCACGCCATGCCTCGCCGCCACAGCAGCGAGACGAAGAATTTCATCACGGCTGAGCGTCGACATCTCAATCCAGGTCGATCCGGGTCTCAGGCCGGAAAGTAACTGGGTAAGAACCAGCTCGGAAACAGATGGTGAGGGTAGGCAGGTGATCACTGCATCGCACTGCCGCGCCATGTCTTCCGGAGAATCCGCCCAGGTCGCCCCATCTGCAACGAGGCGATCTGAAAGATATTTGTGGCGATCATGCACAACTACCTTGAAGCCGGCCTTGAGCAGGCTGGCAACGAGGTGCCCTCCGAGATTTCCTAGCCCGATATAGCCATAAATCATTGGCATTCGATCCCTGTTAAACCGAAAGGTGAAATCATAAGCGGAGGCGAAACGGCCACTTAGCAGAGCCGGAATTTACTCCGCCCGCAGCCTTACTATTCCGCAGCCACCGTGGTTGGTATTTGCGCCGCCGCTCTAATTTTCGTCCGAGACTTGAGACAACCTATGGCAATCAGACCAAAGATACCCGACGCGGCGATGAAGCCGAAGTACAGCTGATAAACTGCGAGTCCCGTATAGTGATCTGCAAGGTACCCATTCAGTTTAGGGAGATAAATGTCAGGTGTATATGCGATCAGGGAAATCACGCCAATGGCGAGCCCTGTCACCCGGTTCGGGATATTGCGACTTTCAAGGATCGACCAATATAAGCCTCGAGTGGCGTAGGTCATCACCCCGATCAGCAATACGACAAACAGCAGAACGAAACTGCCAGCCGTCGATGGCAGAAACAGCAGCGCCAGCAGCCCGAGAATGCTCAATGTCATTGTGATCGCCAGTACATTTTCCCGGCCGATCTTGTCGCCCAGAAAACCAGCCCCCAGACCACCGATGGGGCGCATCCACAATTTTGCTACGGTCATAAACGCGGCGGCGCTTGCCGTCATCGTGTATTTTTCCTGTAGGAAAGCGGAGAAGGAATAGGTCGCCCAAAACAACTGGTAGCCACAAAGAATGATAATGGCGATAAGCCAAAGCTCGGGCACTGCCAGGAGGAACCTGAGATCAGCCAGAAGATTGTTCTTGCTTGCAGCGGTCTTGACCGGGGTGTCATCCTTCAAACGCAGAAACAGGAAACACAAGACCCCTACTGCGAAGCTGTTGTAGACATAAAGCATGATGACCGATGGCAGGGTCTCTGCCGCAGCGCGGCCTTTACCATCAACGTAGTAGCTAAATAGCGCGACCGCGGCGGTAGCCAGGATAGCTTCCACAAGGCCGCGCATCCCTTCTAGCCCGCCAAAGAATCGTCCCTGTTCATGGGGTCGAGCCAGGATTTTAACGCCCTTCAGGAGCGCCGCCCAAAAAGTCAGGCCGGATGAGATGCCCCAGCCAAGAAATATCCAATACAAGGCCGACTTATCTGGAATGCTGGCATACCAAAGACCCAGCATGCCGGTGGCCATCATCGAGACGGTCAAGAGCAGGCGCGGCGATACGCGGTCCGCCAGCCAGCCGCTTGGCAGATAGGTGAGCAGAAACATCGTGCCGAGCATCGAGTAATAGGTGCCAAGTTCGGAACTGGAGATGTGGAAGGTTTCGAGAATTGTCGTTTCGAAGTTCTGGCGAAGATAAATCAGCGGATAGATCGAGCCCGCCGCGAGCAGCAGGATGAAAAACTGAAAATAGCGCCGGAGGCCAGACTGATGCGGTTGCGCATTGCCGATGCCTGTGGCCGGACTGAATTTTGCCATCGCCTTAAACTCCTCCCAAGAGTGTGAAGCTGTGAAACCGTGCGGTTAGTGAGATGGGGTGAAATAGTAGGTCGCCCGCCAAGGCGGGCTTAGGCTTAAACGCGGATGGAGCTACGAACCTTGAGTTCCTGGTAGTCCTCGAGCCCGAAGATCCCACCTTCGCGGCCATTGCCCGATTGCTTGTAGCCGCCAAAGGGAGAGCCGTAGTTCGTGGCCTGGCCATTTACTGTCACGGTGCCCGCGCGAAGGGCGTCAGCAACGCGCTCAGCCCGAGCCACGTTCCCGGTTTGCAGATAAGCGGCTAGGCCAAAATCGCTGTCGTTTGCGATGGCGATAGCCTCGGCTTCGGTGTCGAAGGGAATGATAACTAGAACCGGACCGAAGATTTCTTCGCGCGCAATCCGCATCTCGTTGGTTACGTCTGCAAAGACTGTGGGTTTCACAAAGCACCCCTTTTCCAGCCCTTCGGGCTTGCCAGTCCCCCCCGCCAAAAGGCGCGCACCTTCGTCGATACCCATCTTGATCATGGTCTGCACACGGTCGAACTGCAGTTGGTTGAACAAGGGGCCAATATGGTCGCCGGGCTTGGCGGGATCGTCGACCATTTGCGTCTCTGCAACCTTTTTTGCAATTTCGAGAACACGATCGTAGACGCTTCGTTCGACCAGCATCCGAGTGGGTGCGTTGCACGACTGTCCCGTATTATGGAAACAATGGGCAACCGATGCGGCAACACGGGTTTCCAAATCGGCGTCGGCAAAGACCAAGTTCGGGGATTTGCCGCCCAGTTCCAGCGTTACTCGCTTGACCGTATCGGCGGCGTCCTTTGAAACCGAGATGCCCGCGCGTGTGGATCCCGTGAATGACATCATCGCGATATCACGATGGCGCGACATCGCACTGCCCACCTCTTGTCCATCGCCGAAGACGAGATTGAACGCGCCCGCCGGATAGCCTGCCTCGTGCACGATCTCCGCGAACAGCGCCGCTGACAGGGGCGCATATTCTGACGGCTTAAGCACACAGGTCGCCCCCGTGGCAAAGGCGGGTACGACTTTCAGCGCTATTTGGCTGATCGGCCAGTTCCATGGAGTAATCAGCCCGCAAACCCCGATTGGTTCACGAAGCAGCGTATCACCATTGGCTAAGATCTCGCGCTCGGCCTGGCCTTTCAGTGCGGCGATAAACGCCTCGATATGTTCGACGCCGCAAAAAGCCTGTTGTTCTCGCGCCATGCTAATCGGCGCGCCCATTTCCGTGCTTATCGCCTGCGCCACTTCCTCCACCCGAGAGGAAAATACCGCTTTCAACCGCTCCAGCAGAGCAATCCGTTCTTCTTTGTTTGTCTTCGAAAAAGTGTCGAACGCAAGCTTTGCCGCTGCCACTGCTGCGTCGACATCGCGGCTGTCGCCTAAAATCACCTGACCAACAACTTCGCTGTTGGCGGGGTTTGTGATGTCAAGCGGTGTGCCTGATACGGGCGCGACCCAGGCGCCGCCAATATAGAACTTGTCCAGCTTCTTCATAGATCTCTCATTCCGTTTGGATGCAGGTCAGGGCGCGACCGGTTCGGTGATTAGGTTGAGGTGCAGTTCTGACCCCGCATAGGGACTTTGGGCGATCGCCTCGTCGTTCAGCGTCACGCCGAGACCCGGAGCCGTGGGCGGAATAACGAAGCCGTTTTCCCAAACGATCGGCTCGTTTAGAAACCGCATGAAAGGACCGTCGAAGCGGCCGATCGATTCCAGGATCAGGAAATTCGGGCTGCATGTCGCGATCTGGATGTTGGCGGCCGCCACAACCGGCCCGCAGTAAAGATGCGGCGCGATCTGCGCCGATCGCGTCTCCGCCATCCCGGCGATCTTTTTCGCTTCCAGCATGCCGCCGACACGACCGAGGTTCATTTGCAGGATCGAGGCAGCGCCCGCCTCGAGCAGGCGCGCAAATTCGTGCTTCGTCGTCAACCGCTCTCCTGCTGCGACGGGGATCGAGGTAAAGCGTGCCACCTCGGCCATGTCGGCGGGATTTTCCGGCGGGATGGGTTCCTCGAACCAGAGCGGATCGTAGGCTTCCAGTCGCCGTGCCAGGCGTTTGGCGCCGGAAACGGTGAACTGCCCATGGGTGCCGAACAGAAGGTCGGCCCTGTTGCCGACGGCTTGCCGGATGCGTTTGCAGAAAGCTTCCGACCGCCACAAATCTTCCATGCGGGGCTGATGACCGTCATAGATCGTATAAGGGCCGGCCGGATCGAACTTGACGGCCGTGAAGCCCTCTTCAACGGCGGAAGCGGCGACTTCGGCTGCGATATCCGGATCGTTATAGACGTTGGGAAGGCTCGGATCGGGATAGACGTCACCATGGGGGGGATAAAGATAGGTGTAGCTGCGCAGCCGCTCGTGAACCTTGCCGCCAAGCAATTGATAGACAGGCTGGTCGGCGGCCTTGCCTACGATATCCCAGCAGGCCATTTCGAGGCCACTCAGGACGCCCATCACGGTCACGTCGGGGCGCATCGTGAAGCCGGCGCCATAGCATCTGCGCCACATCCGCTCGATATGATGCGGATCGCTGCCTTCGAACTGGCGGGTGAACATGTCGACGGCCATCGCGGCGCAAAGGTCCGGGCCGAAGGTGGCGTTGTAAATTTCGCCAACCCCGCTGATACCACAGGCGGTGGTCAGGCGGACGAAGATGAAATACCGGCCGCCGTGTCGCGGCGGCGGGTTGGCGACAACGAAAGTCTCTATCCGATCAAGCTTCATGAACTGGGCCCTTTGCGATCACGCATCTTGTAAAATCAGCTCGGCAGCTCGCGCAGCCAACATGATGGTTGGACCGTTGGTGTTGCCGGACGTGACATTGGGAAAGGCCGACGCATCGACAACGCGAAGCCCCTTCATTCCATGAACACGCAAGCGTGCGTCCAACACGGAATCGCTCGCATCCTGGCCCATCCGGCAAGTGCAACTTGGATGGAAAACCGTGCCCGCGCGACTACGAAAGTTCTCCAGTAGCGCAGCATCGTCCATGGTGGAGATGTCGGGCTGAAGTGGCGCCTCGGTCACTGCGCGGATAGCTTTTGTCTGAGCCAATTTTTTAAGAAGTCGGCTGGCCTTGATCACCGTTTCGCAATCCTCAGAGGTAGCGAGCGAATTGGGCTGGATCAGCGGCGGGTCCGCGGGATTGGCCGAGGCAATTGTCACTTGACCCCGGCTGGTTGGGCGGCTGGGTTGGACGCACAGGAGAAATCCCGGAGCAGGATCCACGGCCACCACGCCTGAAGTGTGTGTAATGTAAGACATCGGATTGCAGTACACCTGCACATCGGGAACTTCCGATTCCGGCGATGAGCGGACGTACCCGCTAATCTGATTTACAGGTATACTCAGCGGTCCCTTGCGCGTCAGGATGTAGCGGAGCCCGGCCAACATCCTGCCCAGGCCGGTGCCCAAAGTATTGTTCAATGTAGGCTCAGTCGCGCGATAGTATTGTGAAACGGCCAAATGATCTTGCAGGCCTTTGCCGACTTCGGGCAGTTCATGCAAAACCTTAATGCCATGCGCCTCCAGCAGTGCCGCCGGGCCAATTCCTGACAATTGAAGAATCTGGGGAGAATTAATGGCGCCCGCGGATAAGATTACTTCCTTTTTCGCCCCGACAATATGTTGGACCCCGCCTGAGCGGAACTGGACGCCGGCTGCGCGCCCATTTTCAACGACGAGCTTTTCGACGAATGCCCGCGAGGTGACGCGCAGGTTTGATCGCTTCATTGCAGGCCGAAGGAATGCGTCCGCAGCCGACCAGCGTCGACCGTTGCGAACCGTGCTGCGCATGCGCATGAGGCCTTCGGCATCCTCACCGTTCAGGTTGCGAGCGACCGTCCAACCCATTTCACCAGCAGCATCCAGGAAGTTCTGCACAAAAGGGTGCATCTCCGCACTGACGTCGCTCACCACCAAAGGCCCGCTACCCTTTTCGATAGCACCCTCGACCTGACATTCTAGCGCTTCATAGGTTTTGCGGACGGCCTCCCAGTTCCATCCGGTCGCACCTGCGCGTTCCCAATCGTCAAAGTCATGTGGCAAGCCCCGCAAATAGGCCATCGCATTGATTGAGCTTGACCCCCCGATCACCCGGCCACGTGGCCAATATGCCTGCCGCCCATTCAGGCCGGGGTCGGACTCGGTCTTGTAAGCCCAGTTCACGGCCCGATCGGCAAAGGTCTTCGCATATCCCAACGGGACCTTGATCCAAAATCGCGCGTCGCTGCCTCCAGCTTCGATCAGCAACACCTTGTAACGAGGGTTTTCACTCAGCTTGTTCGCCAAGACGCAGCCCGCGGATCCAGCGCCTACGATGATGTAGTCAAATGGAGCTTCATTCATCGCCGGATCAGCCTCCCAACTGACATGTGGACATTCGCGGTTGTGGGGGAGGTCTATCGCAGGCCTAGACTTACAACACAAACAATGCTTTCGTAAGCAAAGGCATCATTTTCATTGTAGGTAGAGTTATGGCTAGGCTGCCCCATGTCACGTGGCTCCACAGTTTCGAAGCGGCGGCTCGACATGCCAGCTTCTCGGCAGCAGCAGAAGAGTTGGGGATGACCCCTGCAGCAGTCAGCCAGCAAATCCGACTTTTGGAGCGCAAGCTCGGCACAGAATTGTTCGTGAGGCTTCCGCGGGGTGTGGCCCTGACCGACACTGGCAAAGCATACGCCCAGCCCATTCGGCGATCGTTTGCAGACATGATGTCCGCCACTAACAGCTTGTTTCGAAATTCAACGATGCGAACAGTGCGTGTGCGCGCCTCCATCTCGTTTGCAGGGCTGGTAATTGCGCCGCGTATCGCCGAATTCTACGCGTTACATCCCGACATTTCAGTCCAGTTGACGTCTTTTGTTTGGGCGGACAAGTTTGACGATGATCCCGCCGACATCGATATTCGTTATGGTACAGGGGATTGGGACGATGGCGCCGTGCAGCATCTCGGCCATGAATACGCAATCCCGGTTTGCCATCCGGACTATGCTGCATCCTTCCCGCAGCCACTGACCATTCAAGCATTGGCTGCGGGCAGGATTGTCAGCATAATGGGGTCCGAATCTGACTGGGGTCAATTGTCCGAACAGCACGGATTGAATCTTCAAACAACCGGTGATTGGTTCAAGGTAGACTCCTCGTTTATTGCGCTGCAATCGGCGATCGCTCGGGCTGGTTCCGTGATGGTGCTAAAACGCTTCGCGGACCATTATCTCGAGCAGGGTATTCTAATTGCTCCATTCGAATATCGACTTCCGATCCGATTGGCCCATTTCTTAGTGCGCAGCGGTAAATCTATCCCTTGCGAGGAAGTTCAGATTTTCTGTGACTGGCTGACAACTAGTTTGTGAAAGCCGGCACGGCAAAACTCCAACGAGATCTCACGAAGAGAAAGGCATCATCAGCACCTGATTGGGTTCTGTCGCAAATCGGTATCGAGGTGAGAACAGTGATGACCGGCAAGGCTTTTTCAACGGTATTGCCGGAGAGCATTGGTGCCGGTTGATCGCCGGGACTTTTGGGTAGTTTTCATTGGTCCGATGTCCCACGCTGTATTTGCAGATAGCGATGATCGCCAAAAGGCGAGCAACAGGCTTGAACCAAAGAACGCTTCAGAAGTGTAGTGAGCCTCTGCTGAGGGCGTCCGTCCATGCCCCGTCATCCTGTCTCACCGGCTCTCAGTGGCGCTGTGAGGTCTGCATTGGGCTTTGTACGCCATCTCTATCCATGCTTCAGCTGCCACTCACGTCAGCGCTCCAAAGGGTCGAGAGCCTCGCGCCATGTCCCGCAAGCCGAATTGTTGCCGTTCGCCAGAATCATGAGTGGCCGCCATGAATGTGCAGAAGGGGGCACCAGCTCCGTCGCTTAAGCAGCATTCGGGCGCGGAACAAATGCATTCGCCTCGCCGTTGGACGTTGGAACGCCAGCAGGCATGCGCAGAAGTAAATCAGGAAGAATTCCGATGGCCCGAAGAATCAAAGATGAGAAGGTCCAGAAAATTAACCTCATGTTGAGCCAGGCCGTTACGGCAATGCGCGTTAACGAAAGGTTGCTATGCGAATTGTTGCGGTGGGCTGCCGACCAATGCGATGATCCAAACCGGTTCATCCATGACTCCGTGGAGAAAGCTAGAAACGATCTGACACGTGCCGGCACGGACGACAGTATGACGTCTTTGATCGCCACTCACGAGGCGCTCGAATACCTCGATCATCTCGCCACGGAGATCCAGGAGATTCGGGCGAAGCGCTCTCCAGCCGGAAATACCGGTGAGCGCAGCGATCTACCCCAACTATCCATATTCCAGTTCCATGACTTGCGCGGTCATGCCCCTGACACATGAGGCGGCGTGATAACGCTCTTAACCGGCCTTCCGGGACCCGAAGACTTACGGCCGGGAACAAACGCCAAGTCTGCAGGGCGAAAGCTTTCGAACGGGCCAAGAATGAGTAGCGGAAGGACTTCGGCAAAAACGCTGAAGCATTGATCGGACGTATTGCGAGTGGCGGGCCAAAATCTCGCCCGCCATAATGCCGAGAAAAGCAGCCGCCGGAGCCTCAGTGTCTATCCCTGTTTCTCAAAAATTACGTTCCGAGCCGCCTATTTCTCCCGTGGCTGTCGCAGGTTGCGGCCGGCCGATCCCAGTTTACCTGCCCGCTTTGCCGATACGTGCCGTGTTGCGGACCTCATCCTGCATGGCCTGGTCTGCATTCAACTCGGCGTGGCTCGCGTTCGAGTTGATTCGTTCGTCAACGGGAAGGCTTACCACA
>Ga0209257_1002380_pt1 | contig 18846 bp, 17 predicted proteins | sample AraplaCvi_mCL_r2_FD_184277 | JGI IMG/M metagenome (GOLD analysis project Ga0209257, IMG submission 184277) | Arabidopsis root microbial communities from North Carolina, USA - plate scrape MF_Cvi_mCL_r2 (SPAdes) (version 2) | ecosystem: Host-associated > Plants > Roots > Endosphere | place: USA...
AAGTTGTTCCGGGCCGTTAGCTCAGTTGGTAGAGCAGTTGACTCTTAATCAATAGGTCCAAGGTTCGAATCCTTGACGGCCCACCAATCCCGGAAGGCACCTGGTTACCCCAGGTGCCTTTTTCTTTGCCCGGATGGTTTGTCCCGGATGTTTTTCCGGGCGATTTTCGTTTTCCCGAGACAGCGGCCTAGAATGCCGCCGCGCCGGTATCGCTTACCGGACTTCAGCGAAAGTGGCGGAATTGGTAGACGCCCTGGATTTAGGTTCCAGTGCCGCAAGGCGTGCGGGTTCGAGTCCCGCCTTTCGCACCATCGCCCGCATCGGTCGTTTGACGGGCCGTCCACGATCGCGACGCTACCGTCGTTCGCCGCGCGCCACCTGCGCGGTTTCCACGGGAGAGGTTTCATGCGCGTCCATCTGTACGTCGCCGGTGTGGCCCTGCTGATCTGCGCAGGCGCGGTCGAGGCGAATGATCCGGCGAAGAAGCCGGCGGCCTCCACGCCGGGCGGCCTCCCGTTGTTCAACGCCACTTGCCCGGGAAGACTGGACGTGCACGGCGACGAAGGCGGCCCCGTCTTCGTCAACGGCAAGGAGGCGGCGCTGAAGAAGTTCAACGAGAACTACTTCGAAGCGAAGGACAAAGTGTCCGGAACGACGATCTCGATCAGCCGCGATCCCGACGGCTCGCTTTCGGTGTCCTACACGGGGCGCGGCCGGGCGAACGGGATCTGCCAGCTCAAGTAAGGGCAGGAATCGTCGGGCAGCTCCGGCGCCCGCCCGTCGGGCCAAACCCGAGCCGTGTGCAGACTGGCTTCCCGGCCGGACCGGGCAGGCGGTCCGCCCGTGCCCGCCCGGCGACGCTGGCACGATGGCCCGCAATCGGCCAAACTACCGCGTTCCGCCGGCCGCGAAGCATTCCGCCCGGGCCGCGGGCAGGACAGGATCATCAACATCGTGCCGCGGCCGCTCGCCGCGGTGGCAGGAGTGGATATGCAAGTTTCGGTCGAACAGCTCGGCAACCTCGAACGCCGCATGACTTTCAGCCTTCCGGCGGACCGGTTGGAAGCCCAGGTCGGCGGTCGTCTGCGCGAGATCTCGCGCGGCGCGAAGATCAAGGGTTTCCGTCCCGGCAAGGTGCCGGCCAAGGTGATCGAGCAGCGCTTCGGCGCGCAGGTCCGCGCCGAGGTGCTGGACGGCCTGCTGCGCGAAGGCTTCAGCAACGCCGTGCGCCAGGAATCGCTGCAGATCGCCGGCAACCCGCAGATCGTCCCGGCCCAGGGCGCGGACGACCAGCTGTCGTACGTGGCCACCTTCGAAGTCGTGCCGGATTTCGGCGACATCGACGTCGCCAAGCTCAATGTCGTGCGCCACACCTCCGAGGTGAGCGACGCCGACATCGACGCGATGATCGAGAACCTGCGCCTGCAGCGCCGCACCTGGAACGCGGTGGATCGCGCTGCCGCTGCCGGCGATGCGGTCGAGATCGAAACCTTCTCGCAGGTGGGCGATGAGCGCCTGCCGGCCGAAGGCGTCGAGCGTGGCGCCACCATCATCGGTTCGGCCGCGATGTTCCCGGCGATCGAGTCGGCGCTGGTCGGCATGAAGGCCGGCGACGAGAAGACCGTCGACGTGGACTTCCCGGCTGAATGGCGCGTCCCGGCGTTCGCCGGCAAGACCGTCAAGGTCACGCTGAAGGCCACCAAGGTCTCCGAGCCGGTGCTGCCGGACGTCGATGGCTCCTTCATCAAGAGCTTCGGCGTGCGCAGCGGCGACGCCGACCAGTTCCGCGTGGACATCCGCAGCAACCTGGAGCGCGAGCTCAAGGGCGCGCTGATGACCCGCCTTCGTCGCGAAGTCGGCGAGCAGCTGATCGCGTCGTACTCGCACGTCGAGATGCCGCCGAAGCTGGTCGAGAACGAGGCCCGCGACATGGCCCGCCAGACCATCGAAACCGCGCGCCGCCAGGGCCGCGTCGTCGGCGACATTCCGGCCGATGCGCACCAGGGCTTCATGGACGCAGCGCGCAAGCGCGTGCTGGTCGGCCTGATCGTGGGCGAGATCGCCCGCGCCAACGAGCTGCGCCTTGAACCCAAGCGCGTGACCGAAACGCTGAACCTGATCGCCTCGACCTACGAAGAGCCGCAGCAGGTCATCGAGCTGTACCGCAACGATGCGCAGCTCATGAACGGCCTGCAGGCCCGCGTGATGGAAGAGCAGGTGATCGACTGGATCGCCGAGCGCGCCCAGCACACCGAGCAGCCGCTGTCGTTCAACGACGCGATCCGCCAGTAACAGCAAGCTCCGGCCGCGGCTTCGTGCCGCGGCCCGCTCCACGAAAGGACGCGCCCCTTGCGCTCCGGTCCGGTTGGCCCCAAGTTGATCGGACCGCGCTTACCCAAGCGCCCCATATCCGTTCCAAGGTGCCGTCGAACATGGACAACCTGACCAAAGCTCTGAACCTCGTGCCGATGGTGGTCGAACAGACCAGCCGGGGCGAGCGTGCGTACGACATCTATTCGCGCCTGCTCAAGGAGCGCGTGATCTTCCTCGTCGGCGGCGTGGACGACCATGTCGCGAACGTGATCGTCGCGCAGATGCTCTTCCTCGAGGCCGAGAACCCCGAGAAGGACATCAGCCTCTACATCAACTCGCCCGGTGGCGTGGTCACCGCGGGCCTGGCGATCTACGACACCATGCAGTACATCAAGCCGGACGTGAGCACGATCTGCGTCGGCCAGGCCGCCTCGATGGGCGCGCTGCTGCTGGCGGCCGGTGCGAAGGGCAAGCGCTACGCGCTGCCGAATTCGCGCGTGATGATCCACCAGCCGCTGGGCGGCTTCCAGGGCCAGGCGACGGACATCGACATCCACGCCCGCGAAATCCTGACCCTGCGCCAGCGCCTCAACGAGATCCTGGCCAAGCACACCGGCCAGGCGCTGGAAACCATCGCCCGGGACACCGAGCGCGACAACTTCAAGAGCGCCGAAGCGGCTCGCGAGTACGGACTGGTCGACCAGGTCCTGGAGCGCCGCCCGGAAGACTCGATCCAGGCGAGCTGACCCGCCTGCGCAGGCATCACGAAACCGTAGTCCGGCCCGAGATCCGACCCGCCAAGCGGGCCGGATCGCTGTGTTATCCTCGGGCCGCAGCACCTGAACGCGTCCTGCCACAGCGGGCTTACGGACGAGTTCGAGACACCAGCACCATTTGGGCACAGGCATGAGCGACGACCGACAGGGCCGCAGCACCGGCGACAGCAACAAGATCCTTTACTGCTCGTTCTGCGGGAAAAGCCAGCACGAGGTCCGCAAGCTCATTGCGGGCCCGAGCGTGTTCATCTGCGACGAATGCGTCGAGCTGTGCAACGACATCATCCGCGAGGAGCTCGAGGAGAAGGCGCAGTCGGCCCGCAGCCACCTGCCCAAGCCGCGCGAGATCCTCGAGGTCCTGGACCAGTACGTGATCGGCCAGCAGCGCGCCAAGCGCACGCTCGCGGTCGCCGTGTACAACCACTACAAGCGCATCGAGAGCCGCCAGAAGAACGACGACGTCGAACTGGCGAAGTCGAACATCCTGCTGGTCGGCCCCACCGGTTCGGGCAAGACGCTGCTGGCCGAAACGCTGGCGCGCCTGCTCAACGTGCCGTTCACCATCGCCGATGCCACCACGCTGACCGAAGCCGGCTACGTCGGCGAGGACGTGGAAAACATCATCCAGAAGCTCCTGCAGAAATGCGACTACGACGTCGAGAAGGCGCAGCAGGGCATCGTCTACATCGACGAGATCGACAAGATCTCGCGCAAGAGCGACAACCCGTCGATCACCCGCGACGTGTCGGGCGAGGGCGTGCAGCAGGCGCTGCTCAAGCTCATCGAAGGCACCGTTGCCAGCGTTCCGCCGCAGGGTGGCCGCAAGCACCCGCAGCAGGAATTCCTGCAGGTCGACACGCGCAACATCCTGTTCGTCGTCGGCGGCGCGTTCGCCGGCCTGGACAAGATCATCCAGCAGCGCAGCACCGAGGCTGGCGGCATCGGCTTCGGCGCGAAGGTGAAGAGCAGCGAGCGCAAGAACGACATCGGCAAGTTGCTGGCCGACGTCGAGCCGGAAGACCTGATCAAGTTCGGCCTGATCCCCGAGTTCGTCGGCCGCCTGCCGGTCGTGGCGACGCTGGAGGAGCTGGACGAGCCGGCACTGGTCAAGATCCTGACCGAGCCGAAGAACGCCATCACCAAGCAGTTCAAGAAGCTGTTCGAGATGGAGAACGTCGAGCTCGAGTTCCGCCCGGACGCCCTGGCGGCGATCGCCCGCAAGGCGCTCAAGCGCAAGACCGGCGCCCGCGGCCTGCGGACCATCGTCGAGTCGGTCCTGCTGGACACCATGTACGAGCTGCCGTCGCTGGAGAACGTCTCCAAGGTGGTCGTGGACGAGTCGGTGATCGATCACAAGACCGAGCCGTACCTGATCTACCAGACGCCTCCGGCCGCTCCCAAGGTCGCCTCCGCCGACTGACGGCGACGTGACCGGCGTCCCGGCTCCGGAATCCCGGAAGCCCGGCTAAACGTCTGATTCACAACGGAATAATGCCCCCGGCCCGCAGCATAGTCTGCGGGCCGCTTGCATCCGTTCGCGCCGGACCCCATAACCGTCGCCATGGGCGAAGCTTGCCCACGAAGTCCCCGGGCGCTTCCGCCCGCCCCCGCTTTCCGGAGTCCCCCCATGGCCGTATCAACCGAGCACGAGACGCTCACTCTCCCGGTCCTGCCGCTGCGCGACGTCGTCGTGTTCCCGCACATGGTGATCCCGCTGTTCGTCGGCCGGGACAAGTCGATCCATGCGCTGGACCTGGCCATGGAGGCCGACAAGCGCATCCTGCTGGTCGCCCAGAAGTCGGCAGAAACCGACGACCCGGGCGCCGACGACCTCTACCAGGTCGGCACGCTCGCCCAGGTCCTCCAGTTGCTGAAGCTGCCCGATGGCACGATCAAGGTGCTGGTCGAAGGCGTGTCGCGCGTGAACGTCCATGACGTCAGCGAGCGCGGTGGAGCGCTCAGCGGTCAGGCCGAAGTCGTCGAGCCCGAGAGCGACCGCGAAGAGCGCGAGATAGAGGCCATCGCGCGTTCGCTGATGGGCCTGTTCGAGCAGTACGTGAAGACCAACCGCAAGCTGCCGCCGGAGCTGATGCAGACGCTGTCGGGCATCGACGAGCCGGGCCGCCTCGCGGACACGATCGCCGCGCATCTTGGTGTGCGCATCGGCGACAAGCAGAAGCTGCTGGAGACGCACGGCGTCGGCGCGCGCCTGGAGCAGCTGGTCGGCCTGGTCGACGGCGAGATCGACGTGCAGCAGCTGGAGAAGCGCATCCGCGGACGCGTGAAGTCGCAGATGGAGAAGAGCCAGCGCGAGTACTACCTCAACGAGCAGATGAAGGCGATCCAGAAGGAGCTCGGCGAGATCGATGACGCACCCAACGACATCGACGAGCTGACCCGCAAGATCGCCGAGGCCGGCATGCCCAAGCCGGTGGAAACCAAGGCCAAGGCCGAGCTCAACAAGCTCAAGCAGATGTCGCCGATGTCCGCCGAAGCAGCCGTCGTGCGCAATTACCTCGACTGGCTGCTGGGCGTGCCGTGGAAGAAGCGCACCAAGGTGCGCAAGGACCTCAAGGCCGCGCAGGACGTGCTCGATGCCGACCATTTTGGTCTGGAGAAGGTCAAGGAGCGCATCCTCGAATACCTCGCCGTGCAGTCGCGCGTGAAGCAGATGAAGGGCCCGATCCTGTGCCTGGTCGGACCGCCGGGCGTGGGCAAGACCTCGCTGGGCCAGTCGATCGCGAAGGCGACCAACCGCAAGTTCGTACGCATGTCGCTGGGCGGCGTGCGCGACGAGGCCGAGATCCGTGGCCATCGCCGCACCTATGTCGGTTCGATGCCGGGCCGCATCGTGCAGAACCTCAACAAGGTCGGCAGCAAGAACCCGCTGTTCGTGCTCGACGAGATCGACAAGATGTCGATGGACTTCCGCGGCGATCCGTCCTCGGCGCTGCTGGAAGTGCTCGATCCGGAGCAGAACAACGCGTTCAACGACCACTACCTGGAGGTCGACCTCGACCTGTCGGAAGTGATGTTCGTCGCCACCTCCAACTCGCTCAACATTCCCGGCCCGCTGCTGGACCGCATGGAAGTGATCCGCATCCCGGGTTACACCGAGGAAGAAAAGCTCAACATCGCCATGCGCTACCTGCTGCCCAAGCAGATCAAGGGCAACGGCCTGAAGCCTGAAGAACTCAAGGTCGCCGAGGGCGCGGTGCGCGACATCGTGCGCTACTACACGCGCGAATCGGGCGTGCGTTCGCTCGAGCGCGAGATCGCCAAGATCTGCCGCAAGGTGGTGAAGGAAATCGCACTCGCCGGCCCGACGAAGAAGGGCACGAAGAAGAGCGTCGTCAACGTCACCTCGAAGAACCTCGACAAGTACCTGGGCGTGCGTCGTTACGATTTCGGCCGCGCCGAAGAGCAGAACGAAGTCGGCCTCGTCACGGGGCTGGCGTGGACGGAAGTCGGTGGCGACCTGCTGCAGATCGAATCCACGCTCGTGCCGGGCAAGGGCCAGCTGCTGCTGACCGGCCAGCTGGGCGATGTGATGAAGGAATCCGCTTCGGCCGCGCTCTCGGTCGTGCGTGCGCGTACCGAGCAGCTCGGCATCGACCTGGATTTCCTGCAGAAGCACGACGTGCACGTCCACGTGCCCGAAGGCGCGACGCCGAAGGACGGTCCGAGCGCGGGCATCGCGATGGCGACCGCGCTGGTGTCGATGCTCACGCGCAACCCGGTGAAGGCCGATGTGGCGATGACGGGAGAGATCACGTTGCGTGGTCGCGTGCTGCCGATCGGCGGCCTGAAGGAGAAGCTGCTGGCGGCGCTGCGCGGCGGCATCCGCACCGTGATCATCCCGGAGGAGAACCGCAAGGACCTCGCCGATCTGCCGAAGGCGGTGACGCAGGGGTTGAAGATCATCCCGGCCAAGTGGATCGACGAAGTGCTCGGCATCGCGCTGGAGCGCGCTCCCACTCCCGCGCCCGCATCGGCATCGGGCGAGGGCGAAGTGAAAGTGCGCGACGGTTCGAAAACGATCGCGCAGACCGACGTCAAGCATTGATTCCCGCCGATCGCCGGATCGTGTCAGAAACCGCTGAAAGCCGCGCCACGCTTGGCTTTCGCGGTTGCGGCACCAAAATGCCGCTGGTATAACAAGTGCGGAACCGCGCAGCCCTTGCACTGCAAGGGTTGCGTGGCGAAGACCGATCGGGGGAATCGCCTTCGATTCAATGCTGCTTTCGAACATGCGGCACTCATCCGCACAGGGAGTCAAAACGAATGAACAAGGCTGAGTTTGTCGGCGCCGTCGCCGAGGCTGCCGAGCTGTCCAAGACCGATGCCGCGAACGCGGTCGATGCCATGATCAACGTGGTCACCAAGGCGCTGAAGAAGGGCGACACGGTGACGCTGGTCGGCTTCGGCACGTTCCAGGTCCGCAAGCGCGCCGCGCGCCAGGGCCGCAATCCGAAGACCGGCGAGACCATCAAGATCAAGGCTTCGAAGAATCCTGCGTTCAAGGCTGGCAAGGCGCTGAAGGATGCCGTAAACTAGTCAACTCGCCGCCGAGGTCTTAACGAATCGGCAAGCACCGCCGGGGTTTCGACCCAGGGCAACAGTGCAAGCGGGTGCTTAGCTCAGCGGTAGAGCGTCTCCTTTACACGGAGAGGGTCGGGGGTTCGAAACCCTCAGCACCCACCATCAAGCATCCAGCGGTGGTTAGGTTTTGAAGCACGCGGAGTGGTAGTTCAGTCGGTTAGAATGCTGGCCTGTCACGCCGGAGGTCGCGGGTTCGAGTCCCGTCCACTCCGCCAGTCTTCACAAGGGCGCCGGGAACGGCGCCTTTGTATTAGTGAGAGGGTCGCAGCGCGGTGCATCGCGTCGATCCGCGGGGTTCAGCCCCACAGTTCAAAAAAGCGGAGTGGTAGTTCAGTCGGTTAGAATGCTGGCCTGTCACGCCGGAGGTCGCGGGTTCGAGTCCCGTCCACTCCGCCAGTTTTGAGTCGAAAGGCGCCGGAAACGGCGCCTTTTGTTTTTTCCGCGCTGTGGCGAAGCAGCGTCTTTCGTTTTTTCGCGATCGGCGGAGTCGTTCGGGCGTGCCTGCCGCGTGCCGCTTCCCCCCGCCGCATCGCCGGTCGTCGAAATTCCTCCCGTCCGCCGCCGTGACGGCGTCCGGCCGCGCTAAACTGTCCGGCTTACGACTTGAACGCGTCCCGGACATGCTGCAGAAACTTCGCGACAAGACTTCCGGCTGGATCGCCACGGTGATCCTGGGCCTGTTGATCATCCCCTTCGCCTTCGTCGGCATCGAGCAGTACCTCGGCCAGCGCACCGACAACGCGGTGGCGCACATCGACGCACCGCCGACCTGGTGGCCTTCGGCGCCGTCGTTCTGGCCGGTCTCGGTGTTCTGGACGCACGAGAAGATCACGTCCGAGGAATTCCGCGGCCGTTTCGAACAGGAACGCATGCAGCGCCGCGCGCAGCAGGGCGAAGCGTTCGATGCGCGCGCGTTCGAGAGCGTGGACAACAAGCGCGCGATCCTGGAAACCATGATCGACTCCCGCGTGCAGGAAGTCGCCGCGCAGCGTAACGGTCTGGTCGTCAGCAACGCGATGGTGCAGAAGGCGATCATGGACGTGCCGGGCTTCCAGGTGGACGGCAAGTTCAACTACGACCGCTACAAGCTCGCGCTCGCCTCGCTGACGCCGCCGCAGAACGAACAGCAGTTCGAAGCCACCGTGCGCCAGGACCTCCAGCGTTCGATGCTCGCGCTCAGCGTGGGCAACAGCAACTTCGTCACCAGCGCCGAGATGGATCGCCTGCTCCGTCTGATGGGCGAGCGCCGCGACGTGTCGGTCGTGCTGCTGCCGCCGCCGGCGCCGGACACCGCCGAGGTCAGCGCCGCCGACATCCAGAAGTGGTACGACACGCATACCGCGCAGTTCCGCGCGCCGGAGATGGTGGAAATCGAGTTCGTCGAAGTCGACGCCACCAAGCTGCCTGCGGCACCGGTCGCCGACGAGGCGACGCTGCGTCATCGCTACGAGCAGGAAAAGAACCGCTTCGTCGAAGCCGAGCAGCGTCTGGCCTCGCACATCCTCGTCCGCGTGGATGAGAAGGCCGACGCCGCGACGCAGCAGGCCGCCGAAGACAAGGCCAAGCGTCTGGCCGAACAGGCCAAGGCACCGGGTGCCGACTTCGCCGCGCTGGCGCGTGCCAACAGCGAGGACACCGGTTCGCAGGCCACCGGCGGCGACCTGGGCTGGGTTGCCAAGGGCATGATGGTCGCGCCGTTCGAGAACGCGCTGTTCGCGATGAAGGCCGGCGAAGTCAGCGGTCCTGTGAAGAGCGAGTTCGGCTGGCACGTGATCCAGCTGCGCGAAGTGCAGACCGGTTCGCAGCAGACCTTCGAGCAGGTGCGCGACCAGCTTGCGCATGAGCAGGCCGAAGTTGATCGCGAGCGCACGGTGAGCGATTTCACCAGCCGCCTGGTCGACCTGACGCTGAAGAACCCGTCCTCGCTCGCGCCCGCTGCGCGCGACATGAACCTGCCGCTGCAGAAGCTCGGTCCGTTCGCCCGCACGAACGCGCCGGGCATCGGCGCCAACCCGGCGCTCCAGCGCGTCGCGTTCTCCGAGGAAGCGATCCAGAGCGGCCAGATCAGCGATCCGATCGAACTGTCGCCGGGCCACAGCGTCCTGATCCGCGTCGTCGCGCATACGCCGGAACAGGCGCAGCCGCTGGCGAAGGTGCGCGACGAAGTCATCGCCGCCGTGCGTGCCGACCGCGCCACCAAGGCTGCGGTCAAGGAAGCCGAAGCGCTGGCGGATCGCGTCAACAAGGGCGAGACGCTCGACGCCATCGCCGCGTCGAAGCAGCTGCCGCCGCCGCAGGTCCTGCCGGGCGTGCCGCGCGGTGCGCCGATCCCGGAAGCCTCGGTGTCCGATGCGATCTTCGCCGTGCAGCCGCCGGCCGCGGGCAAGGTCTCGGCCGGTCATGCGGTGCTGTCGAACGGCGGCATCGTGTTGTTCGCGGTGAGCCAGGTCACGCCGGGCGACATCGCCAGCCTGCCGGCAGAGCAGCGCGAGGTGCTGCAGCAGCAGGTTGCGCAGGTCGGCGGTGGCGACGACGTGCGTGCACTCGTCGACTCGCTGCGCAAGCGCGTGAAGGTGCAGGTGATCGAGCAGAACCTCTGACGGTTCGTGCTCCGACAGAAAAAAGCCCGGCCATTGCCGGGCTTTTTTTTTGAGGTCGACCCAGCGCGAATGCGTAAGGCTCAAAACAAAAGGCCCGACTTTCGCCGGGCCTTTCGTGTGTCACCGCGCAACAGGCATTACTCGGTATGGATGCCCGTCATGCCCATGATGTTGTAGCCGGCATCCACGTACGTCACTTCGCCCGTCACGCCCGCGGCGAGGTCCGAGCACAGGAACGCGGCGACGTTGCCGACGTCCTCGATGGTGACCGTGCGACGCAGCGGCGCGTTCTCTTCGACGTGGCCCAGGATCTTGCGGAAGCCGGCGATGCCAGCCGCCGCCAGCGTCTTGATCGGACCGGCGGAGATCGCGTTGACGCGCGTGCCTTCCGGGCCGAGGTTCAGCGCGAGGTAGCGCACGGACGCTTCCAGGCTCGCCTTCGCCACGCCCATCAGGTTGTAGTTGGCGAGCGCGCGTTCAGCGCCGAGGTAGCTCAGCGTGATGATCGAGCCGTTGCGGCCCTTCATCATCGGGCGCGCGGCCTTGGCCATCGCCGACAGCGAATAGGCCGACACGTCGTGCGCGATGGTGAAGTTCTCGCGCGTCATGCCGTCGAGGAACTCACCGGCGATGGCTTCGCGCGGGGCGAAGGCGATGGCGTGCACGAGGATGTCGAAGCCGTCGGTCCAGCGCTGGCCGAGCTGCTCGAAGCAGGCCGCGATCTGCGCGTCGTCGCTCACGTCCAGCGGGATCACGATGTCGCTGCCGTACTCGGACGCGGCCGATTCAACGCGCGATTTCAGCTTCTCGTTCTGATAGGTGAACGCCAGTTCCGCGCCCTCGCGGTGCATGGCCTCGGCGATGCCGCTGGCGATCGAACGCTCGCTGGCGATGCCGGTGATCAGTGCACGCTTGCCTTGCAGAAAACCCATGAGCCGATTCCTTCTGTGATGCCGATACGGTGGGGGCGACGGCCGTATGGCCGCGCAAAGATCGCAGTTTAGCCGCACCCGGCGCCGCGTTGCCGCGATGCGCCGGCGTATGTAGGAGGCGCGCCGTCAGGGCGACACGGCCGCGCCCGGTAACGTCGCCGTCGGGTTCTCAAGCGCGTCGATAAGCAACGACTGCCCCGGCTTCAGTACCGCCTTGAGCGCCAGCCCGTTGCGATGCATCAGGTCGGCGACGGAGATGCGGTAGCGCTTCGCGATGGTCCACGCGCTTTCGCCCTTGGCGACGGTGTGGCGGCGTGCGCTGGAGGTGGCCGGCGGCGTGGCGGGTTCGGTCGTCGATACGGCGCTTGCGACATCGACGGCGACGTCGTCCTTCTCGTCCTTCGTCGGCGCTTCGGCGACTGCGAGCGCGGTCGTGGCCGTATCGGCGACGGCGAGCAGCCGCGCAGGCGAACCCGCCGCCGAACCGACGCGACCGTCGGCGTATTCCGGATTCAGGCGCTGCAACTGCGCCGCGCTCTGGCCGGTGCGCGATGCCCACTGGTCCAGGCGCTGCACGTTCTTCGGCAGCGTCACGGCCTGCAGTCTTGGCACGGGGCGATCGAGCGAGCGCATCCATTCCTCGCGGTCGTCGGCCTGTTCGATCAGGCACGACAGCGCATGCAGCTTGCGGACGTAGGCGACGGTGATGTCGGGCAGGCCGACGAGCTTGTCTAGCTCCACGTCGCGGGGGTTCTGCCCGCTACGCTTGAGCGCGCCGAGCACGCGGTATTCGCCCGCGTTGTAGGCCATCACCGCCAAACGCCAGTCGCCGGCGAACATGCCGTGCAGCGTTTTCAGGTACCGAACGGCGGCCTGGGTGGAATCCACCGGCGACAGGCGACCGTCGTAGCCCTTGCGGATCGGCACGCCGTGGTTGCGCGCAGTGATCGCGATCATCTGCCACAGGCCGGCGGGACCGGCGGCGCTGCGTGCGCCGGGGCGGTAGCCGCTCTCGACGAACGGGATCAGGGCGAACTCGGTCGGCACATGGCTTTCGCGCAACGCCTCGACGACATAGCCGAACAGAGGCAGCACGTCGTCGTCGCCGGCCGCCAGCCGGCGCGGCACATGGGCGAAGTGCTGGCGCCAGCGGACGGAGGTCGCGTCGGCGTCGCATTCGGGTTCGGCCAGGCCGTCGCGGAAGCTGCGGTAGATCTCCAGGCCGTTGCGGACGCGCGGGTCGGACGTCGGCGCGGCTTCGGCCGACGCTTCGACAGCGGGGGCCGGAGCCTTGGTAGCGGCCTCCTGCGCGAACACGGGCAGGACGGTGAAGGCGGCCAGGCAGAGTACGCCCAGCCGGCGGCGCAATCGATCGGCGCCGGTCATGCGGTGAATCCGTCCTTCCAGCGCCGCAGCGCGGCGAATGCGTCCACGTCGTTCGCGGGGGCGTGGCCGGTCTCGCGCGCCAGGCTGGCGCGCACCTCCGGGGCGTCCACGCGCAGGAAGGGATTGGCGGCTATCTCGCCGGCCAGGGTGCTGGGCAGGGTCGGTCGTCCGGTCGCACGCATGGCCTTGGCCTCCTCGAAGCGGCGCTCCAGCGCCGGGTTGCCGGGTTCTACCACGCGGGCGAAGGCCGCGTTTGCGAGCGTGTACTCATGTCCGCAACACACCCGCGTCTCGGGGGGCAGCGCGGCCAGGCGGGAGAGGGATGCGTGCATCTGCTCCGCGGTGCCTTCGAACATCCGCCCGCACCCGAGGCTGAACAGGGTGTCCCCGCAGAACAGCAGCCCGTGGCCGTGGTACGCGACGTGGCTGCGCGTGTGGCCGGGCACGGCGATCACCTCGAAACGCCAGCCGGCGACGTCGATGGTTTCGCCGTCCGCCACGCGGCGACAGGCGGCGGGGATGCGGTCGTCGTCGGGCGCGAAGACCGGCAGGTCTGGCCAGCGGGCCAGCAGGTCCGGCACGCCGCCGATGTGGTCGCCATGGTGGTGGGTCAGCAGGATACCGGCCGGGCGCAGCCCCGCATCGGCAGCGGCGAACACGGGCGCGGCTTCGCTCGGGTCGACGATCAGCGCACGGGCGCCGTCGTCGGCGGCGAGCGTCCAGATGTAGTTGTCGCTCAGGGCGGGCAGGGGGATCAGTTGCATCGAATGTCCGCGGATTCGTCCCGATCGGCCGGTCGTGCCGCACAATCGGGAGGTCGGCGCCCTCGGGCGCCCGGAGGAAACCGGCCCGAAAATGCCCGCCGCCCACCCCCCGCGTCAATCGGAGATGTTCGGATCTGCGCTCGCCTGGTTCAGCAGCGAGGCCGGACAGGGCCTGCTGGCGGTCGAGGAAGCGGCGATGCTTCGCGTCCTCGCCGGCTGCCCGGCGGCGCCGTGGGCATGGCTCGGCGTGGATGGCGCGCCAGCGCCGGAAGTCGGCGGGCGCGGGCTGCTGTTGCGGCGGTTCGGCCTGGGGTTCCACGGCGCCGTGCGCTGCCGGTTGCCGCTGCCGGTGGCCAGCGAAGCCCTCGGCGCGGTGCTGCTACAGCATGCGCTGGACGACGAGGTGCCGATCGATCCGCTGCTGGACGAATGCGGTCGCGTGCTCGCCCCCGGCGGCACTCTGTGGTTGTCGGTGCTCAATCCATGGAGTCCGTATCGCCTGCGCTGGGCGCGCACCGGGCTGCGCGCGCGCGATCCGGGCGTGTGGCAGTCGGCGCTGCGGCGGGCGGGCTTCGCCGCCGATACCGTCAGCCTGCAATGGCTCGGTCCGCACTGGCGCGTGGCGCATGGCGAAGTCGGCGTCGGTGCGTCCGATCGCCTGCGCGCGGGCGTCGCCATCACGGTCAACAAGCGCGTGCACGCGATGATTCCGCCCAAGCCGCTGCGCGGATTGCGGTGGCAGGCCGGCACGCGATCCCACCTCGTGCGACAAGAGCCGGCGATAATGGATCCATGAATTCGCCCGACCCGACGTCCGCACCTTCCCCCAAACACATCGAAGCCCATAGCGACGGCGCCTGCCTGGGCAATCCAGGCCCGGGCGGCTGGGCCGCGCTGCTGCGTTACCGCGGCCACGAGCGTGAACTCTCCGGCGGGGAAGCCGACACCACCAACAACCGCATGGAGCTGATGGGCGCCATCATGGCGCTGGAATCGCTGAGCGAGCCGTGCACGGTCCTTCTCACCACCGACTCGCAATACGTGCGCAAGGGCATCACCGAGTGGATCAACAACTGGGTGCGTCGCGGCTGGAAGACCGCCGCGGGCGATCCGGTGAAGAACCGCGACCTGTGGGAACGCCTGCATACCGCCTCGCAGCGCCATCGCGTGGAGTGGAAGTGGGTGAAGGGCCATTCCGGCGATCCCGACAACGAACGCGTCGACGTCCTCGCCCGCAACCAGGCGCAGCGCCTGCGTTCGGTCGCGGGCGTGCGCTGATCCTCTGCCCGAACATGTGAGAATGCAGCCGATGCGGCAGATCATCCTCGACACCGAAACCACCGGCCTGAGCTGGGAACGCGGCAACCGCGTGGTCGAAATCGGCTGCGTCGAATACATCGAACGCCGTCCCAGCGGACGCACCTTCCACGTCTACCTCAAGCCCGACTGCGATTTCGAGCAGGGCGCGCAGGAAGTGACGGGACTGACGCTGGAATTCCTCGCCGACAAGCCCGAATTCGCGCAGGTCGCCGAGGAATTCCTCGCCTTCATCGACGACGCCGAACTGATCATCCACAACGCGGCGTTCGACCTGGGCTTCCTGGACAACGAACTGCGCCGCCTCGGCGAGCAGTTCGGCCGCATCACCGACCGTTGCCGCGTCGAGGACACATTGCTGCTCGCGCGCCAGCGTTTCCCGGGCCAGCGCAATTCGCTCGATGCGCTGTGCAAGCGCCTGGGCGTGGACAACTCGCACCGGCAGTTGCACGGCGCGCTGCTCGACGCGCAGATCCTGGGCGATGTGTACCTGGCGCTGACGTCGGGCCAGGAGGAAATCGGCTTCGCCGTCGAAGCGACGGCCGCTGCGGTGGACACCTCGCGGTTCCGCGTCGATCCCAATGTCGCGCGCCCGCGCGTGCAGATCGCCGCCGAGGAACTGGCCGCGCACGAAGCGCGGCTGGAAAAGCTGCGCAAGAAGGCGGGCAAGGTGGTGTGGGATCAGTTCACCGTGGTCGAAGCGGTGGGCGAGGCGGAGTTGGCTACGGCGTAGTCGCCGTAGCTCTCACCACACACAAAACCATCATTCCAGCGAAAGCTGGAACCCATGTTGATGCTCGCGTGGCCCGGGTATGCGAAGCGCGCAGCCCTGGACCTGTCACGTCTGCCCCCGGGTGCGCCCGGTTTACCCGGGCTACACCGCTTCGGCTTCGTTGGCCTAGTGGTGCCGCACCAGGATCACGGTGACATTGTCCGAGCCGCCGCCGTCCAGTGCCGCGGCGACCAGCGTGTCCACGCATTCCTGCGCACTGCAGTCGGACTGGGCGAGCGCGCGCGCGATGCCGCGATCGTCCACTTCCTCGGTCAGGCCGTCGCTGCACAGCAGCAGCTGCATGCCCGGCTTGAGCTCGCCCGTCATCGTTTCGACGTTGAGGTTGCGCGGATCGGTCACGCCCAGTGCCTGGGTGACGACGTTGCGGTGCGGATGGCTGCGCGCCTGTTCCTGCGTGATCGCACCGTTGGCGATCAGCTCCTGCACGTAGCTGTGGTCCTGCGACAGCTGCGCGAGGTGTCCTTCGCGCCACAGGTACACGCGGCTGTCGCCGACCCACGCCACTTCGAAGCGGTTGCCGGTGATGCGGGCGGCGACCACGGTCGTGCCCATCGGCAGCGCGTCGTTGCGGCGCTTGGAGGTGCGGATGATTTCCTCGTCGGCGATGCGGATCGCCTGCGCCAGCGGCGTGCCGTCGCGGATCTCGCGAACGATGGTCTCCCGCGCGAGCGCGCTGGCGACTTCGCCGTATTCGTGCCCGCCCATGCCGTCGGCCACCAGCCACAGGCCGAGCTCGCCGTCACCGTAGTAGGTGTCTTCATTGAGCTCGCGGCGCAGGCCGACGTGCGTTAGGTGTCCGAATTCGATCATGCGTCCGTTGATTCGGTCGTCGGGTCTTTCAGGCGGTAACGGAATGATCGGGGCGCGGCGGCCGGGTGGCAAGGCGCGCCGTTAAGGTTGTTGCTTTGGCGGGGATGGGCAAAGGCGGGGTGGGGCGGAATCTGAAGGCGAAAGCGCCGCGGACCGGCCCCGGGATGCGGAGCGATCCCTGTCGATCCGTTGCGGGTCTCCAGGCAGCCTTCGGCCGTCCAGATCGACGGTCCTGCCGCAAGTCGAACCCATGGTTCTCATCAAGTCCTTTTCTTCGCCCAGACAAAAAGAAAACGCCCCCTTTCGGGGGCGCTTTCTTTTTGTCTGGCGGAGAGGGAGGGATTCGAACCCTCGGTACGCTATAAACGTACGCCTGATTTCGAGTCAGGTACATTCAACCACTCTGCCACCTCTCCGGGTGCAGTGAGCCGGCAATTCTACGGGCACGGCGAGCAACCGGCAAGCGGTCTCGCGACACGGCTACACTGTAGCCCCCTGAATGAACGGCCCCGTCATGTCCGAAATCCTCGTCCCGGTCTCCTTTGGCGAACTGCTCGACAAGATCGCGATCCTGCAGATCAAGTCCGAACGCATGAGCGATCCGGCCAAGCTGGAGAACGTCCGCAACGAGCTGTCCGCGCTGGAGAAGACGTGGATGGCGCATCCGGCCGCCGGCAAGGACATCGCCCGCCTTCGCGCCGATCTCAAGGCCGTCAACGAGCGCCTGTGGGTGATCGAGGACGACATCCGCATCAAGGAAAAGGCGCAGGCCTTCGACGACGAGTTCGTCCGTCTGGCGCGCAGCGTGTACTTCGAGAACGACGAGCGCGCGCGCATCAAGAAGGAAATCAACCTCGCGCTGGGCTCGTCCTACGTCGAGGAGAAGTCGTACCAGGACTACAAGACGGGCAGCACGCCGTAAGGCACGCCTGCTACAGGCCGTCATCCCGGCGAACGCGGGATGACGGTGCAGGTGCGATTCGAACCCGCGTCAACGCGTCAACGCATAGACCGCCAGCGCGAATCCCAGCACCGCCGCGGTCGCCGCCACACCGGCCACCCATTGCACCAGGTGCAACCGCCGCTCGTGTTCGATCTGCTGGCGGCGAAGATCGGCCAGCGTCGCTTCCAGCTGGGCCGACGCCTGCTTCAACGCCGACAGGGTCTGCTCCATTTCACCGGCCAGCGTCTTGATCGCCTGGTCGTTGTGGTCGACCGCGTCCTGCAGTTCGCGGATCTGCTGCGGGATCTGGGACGGCTCGCGGCTGCGGGTGAACATGGGGCGTGCGGCGCGGATGAGTTCCGGCAGCAGCGGCGCGACGACGGTGAACCAGGCGGCCATCAGGTTTCCTCCTGTGACGACGCGGGCGCGTGGTCGGCGCAATAGCGCTCGAACGCGGCGATGGCGTCTTCGACGGTGATCAGGTCCATCACGCCGGCATGTTCGATCTTCGTGCCCCAGCGCAGTTCGGATGCGGGTTTGCCCAGGTATTTGCGGGCGGCGTCGTCGTAGCGGTCCACGCAGTAACGGCGATCGCTGTACGGGCCGCTGCGCGCGGGATTGCTCGCCGCATGCAGGCCCAGCACCTTGGTGCCCATCGCGTTGGCGATGTGCATGGGGCCGGAGTCGGGCGTCATCAGCAGCTGGCCGCGTTCGAGCAGCGCCGGCAACTGCTTGAGCGTGTCCTTGCCGATGAGGTCCAGTGCCGGGTGCTTCATCGACGCGAGGATCGCATCGCCCGTGGCGCGTTCCAGTTCGCTGCGACCGCCGCACAGGACGACGCGCCAGCCGCGACCGGCCGCGTGATCGGCGACGGCCGCCAGCCGGTCGGCCGGCCAGTTGCGCAGTTCGTGACTCGAACACGGCGAAATCAGCAAAGTCGGCACACCGTCCTGCGGCCATTGCGCACGGGCCCATTCGCGCGCTTCCTCCGGCACGGGCAGGTCCCAGCGCACGCGATCCTGGTGCAGGCCCAGCGGCTCGCAGAAGCTGCCGATGGCGTCGAGCACGTGGATGCCCGGGCGATCGGGAATGCGTTCGTTGACGAACACCCCGTGCAGGTCCTTCGAACGCGAGCGGTCGTATCCCACCCGGCGGCGCGCCGGTATGAAGGCCGACAGCAGGTTCGCGCGCGCGGCCACCTGCATCTGCAGCAGCACGTCGAAGCGGCCTTGCGGGCCGAGGCGTTCGCGCAACTCGCGGCGCAACGCGCGCATGCCGGCCAGGCCGGTCTTCTTGTCGTACTCGACGAAGTCCACGCCGGGCAGTCCGGCGAGGAGGCGATGTTCGCCCTTGCCGATCACCCACGTCAGCCGCACGTGCGGCCATGCGGCCTGCAACGTGCGCACCAGCGGCACGACGTGGGTCACGTCGCCCAGGGCGGACAGGCGCAGCAGGCAGATCGAAGCGGGCGCCGGGGGCGCGGTGGAGGAGGCAGCGGACACGTGAATTGCTAGACTCCGGGCAATGACGGGGTTCGATGCTGCCGAAGAGTTGACGCCGTTCCGCGACGACAGCGGGTACGGAGCCATTCTGTTCGACCGTAACCGGGT
>Ga0209257_1002385_pt1 | contig 18817 bp, 20 predicted proteins | sample AraplaCvi_mCL_r2_FD_184277 | JGI IMG/M metagenome (GOLD analysis project Ga0209257, IMG submission 184277) | Arabidopsis root microbial communities from North Carolina, USA - plate scrape MF_Cvi_mCL_r2 (SPAdes) (version 2) | ecosystem: Host-associated > Plants > Roots > Endosphere | place: USA...
CGCTTCTACCCAACGACAGGGCGACCGCAGCGCTACGTTTGAGGACCAGCCTGCTGCTTGACGAATTGATGGCACGCCAGACGCCGTCCGGCCTCTGGATGCAAGTCCTCGATGAGCCCGATCTTGCGGGCAATTATGAGGAAAGCTCTGCTTCTGCCATGTTTGCCTACGCATTGCTGCGCTACGCGCGATTGGGCCTTTCTCAGGCTGATCGAGCCACTGTGGCCGGCCGGCGAGCCCTCAACGCATTGATTTCGGGGCGCCTTGTCGCCGATAGCGAGGGCATCACTCGATTGACGACAATCGTCGGTGTCGCTGGTCTCGGCGGCTTCGAAGGCAACTATCGCGACGGCTCGCCCGGCTACTACCTCTCGGAGCAAGTGGTCGCCGATGACGCCAAGGGCGTCGGACCACTGATGATGGCGTTCGCCGAAGGCCTGAGGTGCTGCGACAAGTCCCTCAGCGTTGCAACCGGCCGACAAGGATCGGCCAGCGCCAGATGAACCAGATCCGTATCGAAGACGAGCAAAGTCCGGAACAGATAGCGCTTGCTTAAACGAGGTGCCGGGGAGGTATCTGCTCTCGCTGACACGGCCAGCCGGGATCCGACACCCCGGTTGGAACCCGATCAGATATCCGACCGAGCAGGTTGATATAGGATCGATCAGTATGGCTTGCGAGACACCAGTTAGGGCGCACACAAGCGGCGGCCCCTTATATGTTCAAATTCTTGATTAGGGTATTGACCCTCCCATCATTGGAAGGTTCATCCTCACCCAATTCAGCTGGAAGAGGTGCCCAGAGAATGCTGAGACTGATCACGATTGTAGGTTCCGCGCTGTTCGGGGCGGCAAGCGTTGCGACGACGTCATTCTCAATGGGTCCTAGTCCGGGTGGGGATTGGTGGACACCGTTGGACCACTACTGCGAACGCGTGGGGCCGGGCTTCTGGGCGGAGCCGTTCAACACGCTCACCAACCTGGGCTTCGTCATAGCCGCGGCCGCCATATTCGTTCGCCAGCGCCGGGCTGGACGAGCGGACAAGCAGCTACTTGTCCTGGCACTCCTGACGGCATCGGTCGGCATCGGCTCGTTCCTATTCCATACGTTGGCCAACCGGTGGTCGCTGACCGCGGACATCGTGCCCATCGCGGTGGTCATATACTCGTTCTTCTTCGCGGCGCTGACGCGGCTGCTGCGCCTAAGCGCCATCGTTGCCGGACTGTTGACCGCGACATTGCTGGTCCTTTCGCCCACACTCGAAGTCATCGCAAAGCCTCTGCTCGGAAGTTCGGCGACCTATGCTCCGGGATTGATCGCGACTTTCGGCGTGGCGTTCGCGATACCGCTTGCAGGTCGTGGTTCGATGCCACCGCTGCTGGTGGCGGCTGGCACGATTTTCTCCGCTGCGTTGGTCTTTCGGATCCTCGATGCGCCGCTCTGCGGATATTGGAGCGTAGGCACGCACTTCATCTGGCATGTCCTCAACGCCGTCGCCCTGGGATTCGCGCTCCTGTCGATCGAACAACTTTCGCCAGGAGGCCGTGCAGACTCTTTGTCAAAGCCCATGCCGTCTGAGTCTGACGCTAGTGCTGCCAGCCGCGCAGGCCTCGACCGCGGGTGATATTGGGGCGCAGGCGAACACGAACCGCGCTGCGCCCCAGCGCATTTCACTCCTCTTGCATCCGATCCTCGTGGTATAGTCCAGGCATCCCATGAACCACGGGAGGGGTGAATGCGTATTCTTGTTTCAGCCCTGGTGAGCGGAATTGCGTTGGCAACACCTGCCGCCGCTACCGAACCTTTTCACACAGCTAGCTTCCCCGACCACACCATCGTCAGCCTGAGCCTCGTCGGAAACCAGACGGCGGCAAGCATCGAGTATGACTACGACGTCTACATTTCGCTTTCGACCGTGAGCACGGACGGGTACGGCTCCTACAGCGATCCAAGCAGACACAAGGCGTCGGTTCGCTGCCATGCACCCGAAGCGGTCGCGGTGAGAGGGGTCAGTTATGCCATTCCAACGCCAGCCGAGGGCGGGACCGACTGGAAGGACGATCTCTGGCGGGCTGTATGCACCATTCCGGTATCGTAGCAGGGGTCCCGCCATGGGGGAGCAGCACCGCGACATGGCTGCACTCTACAGGCGAAGCCATCTCGCGGGCGGGGACCGCGCCTTGCGGCCGCGGATTTAGGCCTACTTGACCTCGGTCACCGTCAGCTTGCCGTCGATCCGCTCGGCGACGAATTCAACGCTCGCGCCTTCCTTGAGCTTCTCCAGCAGCGCGTCGTCCTTGACGCGGAAGACCATGGTCATCGCCGGCATGTCGAGGCTCTTCAGCTCATCGTGGATCAGGGTGACCTTCTTGGCCTTGGCGTCAACCTTCTTGACGGTTCCCTTGGTGAATTCGGCCGCCAGTGCCCCATAGGCAGTCCCGAGGGCGAGGACCGAAGCAAGCGTGAGTTTGATCAGCGTTTTCATGTGAACTTACCTTTCCGAACTCGATTATTTTCCGGCAACCGTGACGTCGCCATGCATGCCGGCATCGTAGTGGCCGGGTACGAGGCAGGCGATCTTGAAGGTGCCGTCGTTGGTGAACTTCCAGATGATTTCGCCAGACTCCCCGGCGGCGAGCCGGATGGCGTTCGGGTCGTCGTGTTCCATCTCCGGAAACTTCTCCATCGCCACCTTGTGCTCCATGATCTTGTCTTCCTGGTCGAGCACGAACTCATGATCCAGTTCGCCGGCGTTCTTGACGGCGAAGCGGATGGTCTGCCCCTTGCGGACCTTGAAGGTCGACGGCGTGAAGATCATCTTGCCGTCGTCCGTCTCGCTCATGGTGATGCGGATTGTCTGGGTCGCCTTCGCCTTCTGGCCGGGCTCGCCGACAGCCATGGCTTCGCCGTGGCCGCCTGCATGACTGCCGGAAGCGAGCGCCGGGGAGGCGATAGCGGCGAGGAGAAGTCCGAGCATCGCAGGTTTCATTGTTTGGTCCTTTGGTTGATTCATGGGCATGCACGACCGGCGGTGGGGTCGCCGGGGTAAATTGCGTAGGGAGGCAACGCGGCAGCGTACCCGCTCGCAAGAAGCGGGAGGGCAGCGGCCACCAGTGACATCGGTTTCATGGTGAAATCCGAATTGGCCGAAGCGTCGGCATGGAAAGCAAACCGCGCTCTCCATGCTCGTTTCAAACCCGTGGGACGGGCGATTTCCTATTCAGATGTTCGGGGGGCGGTGGAGAGACGGAAATTGGCCCAAGGCACGGGCATCGTCGATGAATTCGCGGATCGATACCACGCGCGGCCCACCGCCGCCGCTTGTTCCGCCCAAGATGGCAATACTGGCACAGAAGTCCTTGCAGCAGTCCTGCTTGACGACTTTCTGATCTTCATCGGTCGAGGATGGATGATCACCATGCGAGTGGTCGGCGCTGGCCAGTTCATCGTGAACGTCGGGTTGCGCGTGATGGTCAGCCGCCTGCTTTCCAGAATTCGCCCATGACCCATGCATGGCGGCAGAGGCTGTCGGCAACGAGTATCCCGCCAGTGACGTGACGATCACCAGACGAAGCAGAACCAGCATGCTTTGCAATGCGATTCGATACATCTTGCCCATGCGCGAGGACTGCTTTCGACCCCAAAGTTGTCAATTGTCAGGTTCCACCCTCAAAGGGATTCGCGTCTATTATGTGGCACCGCACCAAAACGGCATTTTATCGATGGACCACGGAAGCAATGGGAAGGGAAGTAAGATGGTCAGATGTCGGGCGAGGCAGACCTTCCCGCTTGATCCAGGCGAGAACGCATGGCCGATCTAGCAGCGTATCTCGGATTGTTTCTCGCCGCGTTCGGGGCGGCCACGGTGTTGCCTTTCCAGTCGGAACCGGTGCTTGTCGGCTTGCTCGCGTCAGGGAAATTCTCGACGACCTGGCTTGTCGTCGTTGCAAGCGCCGGAAACGTATTGGGTGCGGCTTTAAACGCCGTGCTCGGACGTTTCCTAGATCGGTTTCATGACCGATCCTGGTTTCCTGTGAGGGCATCCGCGTTAGATAGGGCCGTCGGATGGTACCGCCGCTATGGCCGGTGGTCGCTGCTGCTCTCGTGGATGCCGATCTTCGGAGATGCTTTGACTGTCATCGCAGGTGTCTTGCGGGAACCCTGGTGGTCATTCCTGCTGCTTGTCGGCATCGGGAAGACGGCGCGCTACATCGTCCTTGCCGCGGCGACGCTCAGCACGCAGGCGGCGATCGGAATCTGATGCTGGTTCGGGCGCGGAACTTTTGATCGGCGGACGGGTTGTAGGCTCGAAGGAACCGCGCCTCATGCCTGCCTTCCGAGTTTCACTCCTAATTATTGTGATCGGCGTTCTCTGCCTTGGGGTATTCAATCTGCACAGCACGAAGGCGACACCCTTTCATGTCGACCTCCATTGCCCCTCCTTGACGGAGCCAGATCAGGTCTCATCCGACATCGTCTCGCCGTCGAGCTGCTGCACGAAATCACCATGTTGTCCGGTTCTGGTCGATTCTCCTGGTCTGAACAGCCTTTCATCCGAACATGGAGAGTACAATGAACAGCATTCTCAAGCTTTTGGTCGCCGGGGCGGCCATCCTTCTCGTAACGACAGCAATGGCATCGGCTCAGATGGCGATGCCCGACGGTTGCAAGTCGGAAGCCTCGATGAGTGGCGACATGAAGATGCCCAGCGACATGCATATGGGCGAAATGGCCGACCATCAAAAAGCGATGATGGAGTCGATGCAGAAGATGCACCCGGCCATGATGCAGGGAATGATGGCCAAGGACCCGGATGTCGCGTTCGTCTGCGGCATGATCGGCCATCACGTGGGTGCGATCAGCATGTCCGAGGTCGAGCTGAAGTACGGCGATGACGAGAAGGCCAAGACCATGGCCAAGAACATCATCGAGGCCCAGAAGAAGGAAATCGAAGAAATGACCAAATGGGTCAAAGAGCACGCTAAGTGATCCCTCGGTAACTCGATGACCTCGCTCGGCGGAAGCGGCGGCATTCGCTTCCGCCGAGCGAGCGTGTCATGTGATGTCGCCCGGATTCGTCGGGCGATCTCCTAGGTCATGGCGATGTCCGCCATGGCCACCGTGACCTCCGTGGCCGCCATGGAAAAAGTGCATCAACGGGCAGGCAAGCAGCAGCAGGTAGGGTGTGAAACCCAAGACGTGCTGCCAATGCTCGCGAAGGAAGAAGAACGCGGCAATCACCGCGAGCGACGCTGCAAACAAGGTCCATCTGCGATCCCAGTTCATATCCGGACACTCCTCAATCTTAGAGAATTCCCGATCACGCTGACCGACGACAGGGCCATCGCCGCCGCCGCGATGATCGGGGACAGCAGGAGGCCGAAGGCCGGGTAGAGCACGCCCGCCGCGACAGGCACTCCCGCGGCGTTGTAGATGAAGGCGAAGAACAGGTTCTGCCGGATGTTCTTCATCGTCGCATGGCTCAACTGCCGCGCCCGTGCGATCCCCTGGAGGTCGCCCTTGAGCAGGGTCACGCCTGCGCTCTCGATCGCCACGTCGGTCCCGGTTCCCATGGCGATGCCGACGTCGGCGGCGGCCAGCGCAGGTGCGTCGTTGACACCATCTCCCGCCATGGCGACGATCCGGCCCTCCTTGCGCAGGCGCGCGACGATCTCGCTCTTGTGCTCCGGCAGGACTTCCGCTTCGACCTCCTTGATGCCCAGCTTCCGAGCGACAGCTTCGGCCGTGGTCTTGTTGTCCCCGGTCAACATGACAACGCGGACGCCCTCGTTCAGCAATGTCTGCACGGCTTCGGGGGTCGTCGCCTTGATCGGGTCGGAAATGGCGAAGAGGCCGCTGGCTCGACCATCGACGACCACGAAGATGACGGTCGCGCCTTCGCCGCGCAGACCCTCCGCCTCCCTGGTCAGGGCAGACACGTCTACGCCGGACTCCTCCATGATCCGATGACTGCCGATGATCAGCTTGCGACCCTCGACGGAACCCGTGACACCCTTGCCGACGGGGCTGTCGAAGTCTTCCGCATTGCCGAGCGTCAGGCCGCGCTCCATCGCGGATTCGACGATGGCCGCCGCGAGCGGATGTTCGCTTGCGCGTTCCAGGGTCGCAGCCATTCGAAGCAGTTCGTCTTCGTTCAAACTCTCCGTCGTGGCGATCGAGGTCACCTTCGGCCTGCCCTCGGTGAGCGTTCCCGTCTTGTCGACCACCAGCGTGTCGACCTTTTCGAAGCGCTCGAGAGCCTCGGCGTTCTTGATCAGCACGCCGAGATGGGCGCCGCGGCCGACCCCGACCATGATCGACATCGGCGTGGCCAGACCGAGGGCGCACGGGCAGGCGATGATCAGCACCGCGACCGCGGCGACCAGTCCGTGCGCGAAGCGCGGCTCCGGTCCCAGCCACATCCAGACCGTGAAGGCGATAATGGCGATCGCGATGACCGCTGGAACGAACCAGCCGGAAACCTCGTCGGCGAGGCGCTGGATCGGGGCGCGGGAGCGTTGGGCCTCCGCCACCATCTGCACGATCCGCGACAGCATCGTGTCGCGCCCGACCTTGCCAGCCTCCATGACGAAGCCGCCCGTCTTGTTCATGGTGCCGCCGATGAGTTTCGCGCCGACCTCCTTGGTGACGGGCATCGACTCGCCAGTGATCATGGATTCATCGACCGAGCTGCGGCCCTCCACAAGCGTGCCGTCGACCGGAACCTTCTCGCCAGGGCGGACGCGCAGCTTGTCGCCGACGGCGACGGCCTCTAGATCCACATCCTCGTCGGTGCCATCGGAGCGTATGCGGCGGGCGGTCTTCGGAGCGAGATCGAGAAGCGCCCTGATCGCGCCGCCCGTTTGCTCGCGCGCCTGCAGCTCGAGAACCTGCCCGAGCAGCACCAGAACGGTGATGACGGCGGCCGCTTCGAAGTAGATCGCGACCGCCCCTTCGCCGGATCGGAATGTTTCCGGAAACAGACCGGGTGCGACCGTTGCGACGACGCTGTAGACCCAGGCGACCCCCGTTCCCATGGCGATCAGCGTGAACATGTTGAGGTGCCTATTGATGATGGATTGCCAGGCCCGTTCGAAGAATGGCGCGCCAGCCCAAAGGACGACCGGGGTCGCCAGGACGAGCTGGATCCAGTTCGACATCTGCGGACCGAGCAGCATGTGCAGGTTGGTGAGATGACCGCCCATCTCGAGCGCCAGCACGGGCAATGTCAGGACCAGTCCGATCCAGAACCGCCGCAGCATGTCGACTAGCTCCGCGCTCGGTCCAGTGTCGGCCGTGACGACTTCCGGCTCAAGCGTCATGCCGCAGATCGGGCAATTGCCGGGGCCGAGCTGACGTATCTGCTGATGCATGGGGCAGGTGTAGATCACCCCATCCTGCTGTGAGCCCTGCTTGCCTATGGCCTCGGCGCGCTTCGCATTCTGATTGGCGTGATGATGATGGTCGTGACCTTTATGTTCGTGATGATGCTTATGCTCGTCCATGGGATTTCTCCGTAATGGTACCCGCCTCCAACAGAGCTAGCATCCAGCCACCTAGCAAGGGGGCCGGACGTATCCTGTTTATGCGTAGGCGACGAAGGACATCATTCCCGATGCCATGTGATAGAGGTGATGGCAGTGGAGCGGCCAGCGGCCGGGATTGTTTGCGTCGAACACGACGCTCACGCTCCCCATCGGTGGAACAACAATGGTATCCCTCACGGCGCCGCCGATTGCCTTTCCGTTGATGTCGACCACCTGGAAGTGGTGACCGTGCAGATGCATCGGATGTGACATCATCGACATGTTGCGCATGGCGACCTCGACCCTGTCGCCCTCGCGGACATCAAGGCCGTCGCCGCCCTCGATCCGCCAGTCGTAGCCGCTCATGTTGCCCGTCAGAGTGAGCTCGAACCGCCGCTCGGCGGGACGGGCGGGAAGAGGTGTGACGGCTGCCAGCCGCTGTTCCAGGTCGAGCCCCACGACCGGGCCGGGTTCCGTCCCGCGCGATGCGATCTTGGCGATCTTTGCGCCGGACGGCGCCAGGATGATGCCTGTGCGATGATCCGTGCCCTCGCGCAGCGCCAGGATTGGATGGGCTGCGGCCGACTTCGGAAGTTCAAGCCGGATATCGAGCCGCTGGCCCATGGAGATCGGGAAGTGGTTTCCGGAAATCGGTTGGATCGGCTGCCCGTCGACGGCGATCATCTGTCCGGCGATCGTGCCCGTGTCGATGGTGAAGGCGGTGGCCGTCGCGCCATTGATGATGCGCAGGCGGACGCGTCCGCCGCTTTCGACGGTGACCACTTCCGGATCATCGAGCGTGCGGTCGTTGGCGAGATAGGCGTCGTACTCGATGTCGTTGAGGTCCATGGCGGCCATGCCCGGCATCGCCATTCCCGACATGTGGCCGCCCTGCATGTTGGATGTCATGCCCTGCATCATCCCGCTGTGGTTCATCCCGTGGCCGCCTGTCGCCCCCTTAAGTTTGGCGAGCAGTTCCTCGGCAGGCGTGAAGGAGAAATCATGCAGCAGGACGAACACTTCCTGCTCGTCGCGCTGCCTGTCGTCGGCGGTCCGCACGATCAGGGGCGCGGCAAGCAGGTTTTGCTCCTGGAGCGTATGCGCATGCATCCAGTGCGTGCCGCCGGAGCCGACCGGAAACCTGTAGCGCCGGGTTTCCTTCGCTTTCAGAAGCGCTGCGGGATTGTCCGGAACCCCGTCCATATTCCATGGCGGCACAAGGCCGTGCCAGTGGATGAGCGTTGCTTCCCCGCCTTGATTTGCAAGGGCGACGTCGAACGGAGCCTCCGCGTCGAGCGTCAGCCCGACAGTGCCATTCGGTTGGAGGAGTCCGAACACATCGGCGGCTCTGCCGTTCACCTCGATGACGCGTTTTGTGACCGCAAGCGAGCGGGTGCCCCCGCCCGAAGATGTCGCCTTACTGGCCTCAGCCCAACTTTTGTTTGGATGTAGGGCGGCAGCCGATGCGGCGACCACCACGCCCGACATCAATCCGCCCAGGAATTCACGGCGTTTCATATCCATTGACCTCTCGTTCCGTGCCGGCCAATGCCGGCGAAGGTCGCACCACAGGATGCGACCGGGGAAGACAGCCGACAAGCGACGGCTGTTCTCGTTCATCCGGTGGATCGAGGAGGGCCTATGGCGGGGCGGGAGGTGATCCCGTTGATGGACGGTTGAGGAGCGAGGTCCCGGCGACCGTCCGAGTTCAAGTTGATTTCGCCGATAACTGAAGTGGGGAACACCACGTAGCACAGGCTGCAGACGCTCGTGCAGCACGCTTTCGGGCCGTGTGGTTTGCTGTCGGCGTGAAGATCGGTTTTAACCTGCGAGGAGACGGCATGTTGGCTGCCGACAGCGTGTGTCCCGCAATCCACTTGGGCGGCCTGAGTCATCGGCACGAACAGAAACAGAATCGCGACGAGGACGGCCAGCAATTCCCCTGCACGTTTCCGGACGATGTGACTGGCGGCGATCATGGTTTGGTTCGACACCCCGTACTGTCTTCGAGCATAATGCGCGTTGCGTGCAGGCATCGCCTTGACCTTGATCAATCGACGCTGTCCGCGAAGACTCGGCTACGCGGCGTTGGACTAAACTGGGAGAGCATGAGATTGAAGGTGAGAGCACTGGTACTGTCAGCAGCCGTCTTCACCATGGCGATCTCCGCAGCGACGGGACAGTCGAAGTCGCCGAAGGTGGCCGAGCGACAGCAGGACATGAAGGCGATGGCAGGTGCGGCCAAGATCATCGACGCCATGTTCAAAGACACCTCGACATACGATTCAAGGGCTTTCAAAGCGGCCGCCGAGACCATCCGGGTCCATTCCGGGCATAAGCTCTCGGCGCTGTTCGAAGCTCCGGTCCTCGCCGAAGCGTCCAAGGCCAGCGCCAGTATCGGGGCCGATCGGCCAACGTTCGACAGGCTGGCGGCCGAACTTGGCGTCTATGCGTCGGCGCTTGTTGTCGCAGCCGATCGCAATCCGGCTGTTCTCGCTCCCGAGATGCGAATGAAGGGCGGGGACGTGACAATGGGCGGGCCGCTCGCCAAGAGGAAGGCGGCAGCTCCGGACCCGGTGAAAATGCCTGCCGAGCACGCCTTCCACATGATGCTGCAGATCTGCACCTCCTGCCACGCCAAGTTTAGAGCAAAGGGTGAGTAGCGGTCGTCGTGGCCGAAAACTGGTGCACGGGGCCGAGGCTCAATCCAATCGGTGAGCGCTGTGCTCGCTGTGCTCAACTTCGGCCGCAGCAGGCGTGGCGCTCTGGAACAGCTCGGCGCGGTTCTCACCGCTGACGACCAACTTGCCCACCAGCCCGCGTGCCGCCCGCGACAAGGCGTGATCCACGAGGACGTATTCGCCGGGAAACTCCAGCTTCATGTCGACCGCGGCCGCGCCTCCGGGAGGCACGGTGATCGTCTGGACATCGGATAGAGGCTCCGTGGTCAACGAGGCCAACTGGTAGACCTTGTCAAAGATTTCTCCGATCACATGGAAGCTGGATGTCTTGTTCGGGCCGCCGACACCGAAGTAGATGCGGACTGTCTCGCCGACCTTCGCCGTCAGGGCATTTTCGCCCGCAAGCGCGTTGGCGGCCCCGTTGAAGACGTAGTATTCCGGGTCTTCATCGAGCAGCCGTTCGACGCTCTCCGTCAGCTTCCCCTTGGAGCCGTATGGCTGCGATGTGTAGACCTCGCCCTGCATCACGTAGAACTCGCGGTCGACCGGCGGCAGACCGCCCGGCGGCTCGACGAGGATCAGGCCATACATGCCGTTGGCGATGTGATGCGCGGCAAGCGGCACGGCACAGTGATATACGTAAAGACCCGGCTTCAAGGCCTTGAATGAAAAGCCCTTGGTCTCTCCCGGTGCGGCATCCGTCGCGACCGCTCCGCCGCCAGGCCCCGTCACGGCATGGAAGTCGACGCTGTGGCGTTCGCTGCTGTCGGCCCGGTTGGACAATTCCACCTGGATCGTGTCGCCCACTCGGGCACGCACGAACGGACCTGGAACCTTCTTGTTGAATGTCCAGTAGTGGTAGGTCGCGCCGTCTGCGAGCTTTCCCGTCACCTCGACCGTGTCCAGTTTTACCGCGACCGTCGCAGGCTCTGTTCTTGCAATCGGGGGCGCCAAGTCACGGGCAGGACGGACGACATCGAGCGGAGCCTCGGCGCTGCCGTTCTCTGTCGGATGATCGTGGGAACCTGCAGCAATAGCGGACGTCCCGGTCGCAGCCAGGATTGCAAGTGCCAATATTGCATTTGAAGGTCCGGGGGAACGTCTCATGGGGAAGCTCCTGGGCAATGCTTGTTCTGAAAACAGTCAAGACCTCCCCGGTCATCCGATCTTTGAGCTGCCGCAATGACGGCAGCTGCTCGCGGGATCGTGATAGTGTGATGCGATACGCCGCCAACATCTGCGGCCGAACTGTCGTTCTTCACGCCGCTTGAGCGACGTGTTCCGGCATGTCGGCGGCGTACCCCTATGCTTCAAGCCACGTGGCTGCAGCAGGACTTCTTAAAGGACGCCTGGTATCCCGCTTCCTCGATCGCAGAAACAAAAGCGTCGGAGGCCAGAGTCGATCGATGCGGTCTTGGCATCGATCGACGGCGACCTTGGCGTTGGGATCGACCGACTTCACCGCTTTTCCGACTGCGCCAGCACAGTGTCCGCAGGTCACGTCGGGGATATTGAGATGGTACATTCGAGAACTCCTCGTGAAGGATTGATATGGTCGAATGTGGTGCTTCCAACGATGGCAAGGTCAATAGCCAGCCGACAGAATATCTCTCCTGCGCTGCTTTGATTGTTCTTCTTGGTCTCGCCCGCCTTTGCGACTTCTGATTTGAGCTTGATCTGCGTCAATGTGAACTGTCTCAGCCGTCGTACCCTTGATACCAGTCGTTTATCGGAGCTTAGGAGAAGCGAAATGACGACACTGCGGACGATCCTGCTGGCGGGTACGGTGCTCAGTCTCTCGACGCCAGTCTTTGCTGAAGACGCGCATCACCCCGAGACCCCTGCAGAGCAAACGAGCGAACAAATGGCCCAACCGTCGGATTCCGGGGCGGACCCGAGTTCCATGATGTCCTGCGGCATGATGTCGGGTGACATGATGGGCAACATGATGCGGATGATGGCTGGCGGACCGGGAGGAATGAGACCTCGGAGCATGGGGCCGATGGCCGAGATGATGGCTCCCGAACATGTCGAAGGACGGATCGCGTTCCTGAAGACGGAACTCAAGATAACGTCGGAGCAGGAGGCATCATGGAACGCCTTCGCCGATATTCTGCGTGCCAATGCCGGCGGCATGAAGGATGGCATGATGCAAATGCCAGACGCCATGGGCACGCTGGGCGGGGCCGCAGCGACTCCCTTGCAGCGTCTCGAACGTCGGAGAGCCTATTGAACAGCCGTCTCGGAGGCGTGCGGAAATTGAAAGCCGCCCTTGAGCCTCTCTATCAATTGTTCGGGGCAGAGCAGAAGCAGATGGCCGACAAGCTGCTCCTGCCTCCGATGATTGGGCATGATGTAGGGATCGTGCATGGCACCCGAGAAACGCTGAACTGCCCACCGGCGGTTCAGCGTAAGCAAGGCTAGACGACCCAATTCGCCTTGGAGGAGACGATGACGGAGACGATATTTCGTGCCCGGTCCCTCACCAGAACCTACCTGACCGGCGAAGTCACCGTGCATGCCCTGCGCGATGTCAGTCTCGACATACAAGCGGGTGAACTGGTCGTCATGCTGGGGCCGTCAGGAAGCGGCAAGTCGACGTTGCTGAACATAATGGGTGGTCTCGATCGCCCGACGAGCGGGCAGCTCTTCTTCCGAAACACCGAGCTGACGACCCTCCCGGAACGCGGTCTCACCCTCTACCGACGTGAGCACGTCGGCGTCGTCTTCCAGTTCTATAATCTCATACCGAGCCTGACCGCCTACGAGAACGTCGCGTTGGTCACCGAGATATCGGCCAATCCCATGCGGCCCGACGAGGCGCTGGCGCTTGTCGGGCTCGAGCCGCGGCGGAACCATTTCCCCGCGCAGCTCTCGGGAGGAGAACAACAGCGGGTGGCCATCGCTCGGGCGATTGCAAAACGCCCGGAGGTGTTGCTCTGCGATGAACCGACGGGAGCGCTGGACTCCAAGACGGGCATCCGCGTGATCGACGCGCTGGTCAACGTCAACACCCAGCTCGGGACCACGACGCTGATCATCACCCACAACGCCAGCATCTATGCCGTCGCCGACCGCGTGCTCTTCTTTGCCGACGGATCGATTTCAAAGATTCAGGTGAATGAACGGCGGCTCTCAGCCGCCGCACTGACCTGGTGAGACAATGACTACGCTGAACACCAAACTGAGGCGGGACCTGCGGCGGCTCTGGGGACAGGTCTTCGCCATCGCCCTGGTGATCGCCGGCGGCGTCACATCCCTTGTGCTGTCGACCGGATCGTTCAGGTCGCTGGATGAGACGCGCACCGCCTACTACGAGCGCTACCAGTTCGCTGACATCTTCGCGGAGGTGACACGAGCTCCGAAGACGCTCGTCACGCGCATCGCCGAGATTTCGGGCGTCGCCGTGGTCGAAGCCCGGATCGCCAAGCTTGCGCTTCTCGACATCCCGGAGTTCCCCGAACCTGCGACCGGGCGCTTCATCTCGCTTCCCGAAAGCGGCTCCCCGCTGCTCAATCGGCTCTACATGCGAGACGGACGTTTGCCTGGCGCGAACGATCTGGAGGAGGTGGTGGTCAACGAGAGCTTTGCGAAGGCGCACGGCTTCGAGCCAGGTGACCGTTTCTCCGCCACGCTCAACGGCCGCAAGCGTGAGCTGACGATCGTCGGCATCGCATTGTCGCCGGAGTATGTCTATGCGATCGGCCCCGGCGACCGGATGCCCGATGATCGCCGCTTTGCGGTAATCTGGATGTCGGAGCGCGCTCTGGCCGAGGTCTTCGGTTTGGAGGGCGCGTTCTCCTCGGTGAGCCTCAAGCTGATGCCGGATGCCGTGGAGACGGAAGTCACCGATGCGCTCGACGATATGCTCGAGCCTTACGGCGGCGGCGCTGCCTACGGACGCAAGGACCAGACCTCGCATGCCTATCTCGAGCACGGGCTCGACATGCTCCGAAACATGAGCCGCACGCTTCCGCCGATCTTCCTCGTCGTCAGCGCCTTCCTCGTCAACTTGACACTCAGCCGACTGGTCGCGCTCGAACGCGAGCAGCTTGGTTTGCTCAAGGCGCTCGGGTACTTCGACGCCAGCATTGTCGCCCACTATGTGAAATTCGTCGCCGTCGTCGCCCTGATTGGAATAGTCATCGGCAGCGTGGCGGGAACCTGGCTCGGCGTTTACGTGACGAGGCTCTTCGGCGACTACTACCGTTTCCCATTCCTCGTCTTCGCCGACAATCCCGACGTCTATCTCCTCGCTGCATTCCTCAGCGTATTCGCTGCTCTCGGAGGTGCTTTCCGGTCCCTTCGAGAGATCGTCTCGCTGGCCGCGGCGGTCGCGATGCAGCCTCCGGCTCCTCCGTCGTTCCAGCGCGCGCTGTTCGGCCGGATGGAGCTTGGCTCTCTGCTGTCTCAACGCACGATGATGATGGTCAGGGGCATGGCGCGGAAGCCGATCCGGGCGGCACTGGCGGCCCTCGGCATGGCGTTTGCGACTGCCATTCTCGTGGTCTCGCTGTTTATCGGCAATGCCATGGAGGAGCTGGTCGACGTCACGTATTTCATGGCCGACCGCCAGGATGCGACGATCAGCTTTGTCGAGAAGCGGCCAGAGACGGTTCTGTTCGACGTGAGCAGGCTGCCCGGCGTGCTTGCCGCCGAGCCTTATCGGCAGGTCCCCATCCGCATTCGAAAGGGAAGCCGGGAACGCAGGACGCTGCTCTCAGGCAGGCCACCCGGAGCCGATCTCAGCCGTATCATCGATGTCGACCTGCGCACGGTCAGCCTGCCGGAGACCGGGGTGGCGATTTCCGCCTACCTCGGACGTCTTCTCGATGCGCGCGTGGGTGACACCGTCGAAGTGGACCTGCTCGACGGGCGGCGGCGATCCGTCGAGCTGACGGTAGCCGCTCTGGTGGAGGACTACTTCGGTATTGCCGCAATGATGGACGGTCGGACCCTGTCCCGGCTGTTGCGCGAGGCTCCGGTTGCGAACGGTGTCCATCTCAGCGTGGACGACGGCAGGCTTGACCTGCTCTACGAGGCCATAAAGCAGATGCCGACCGTTGCCGGCGTGGCGCTGCAGCGTGTGTCCCTCGTGAACTTCCGTCGGAGCCTCGCGATCATCGTGACGACAATGGCTGGCATCTACACAGGGCTGTCCATCGTGATCGCCTTCGGCGTTGTCTACAACAGCGCACGCATCTCGTTTTCAGAGCACGCACGGGAACTCGCGACGCTGCGAGTCCTTGGCTTCAGCCAGGGCGAGACGATGCGCATCCTGCTTCTCGAACTGTCTGTCATTGTCGCCCTTGCTCAGCCGCCGGGCTGGGCGATCGGCTACGGCCTTTCGTGGCTCATGGACAAGCAGCTTGCCGGGGAACTTATGCGCGTACCCCTTGTCGTCGAGAATCTCACCTACGTGCTGGCGACCGCGATCATTTTTGTGGCGGCGCTGATCTCGGCGCTTGTCGTCGGGCGTCGGGTCTACGCGCTCGACCTTGTGGCTGTCCTCAAAACTCGGGAATAGGACCATGCAGCGGAACTGGTTGAAACGGGTCGGGTGGCTTGGAGCGATGGGCGTGGCGGCGGTCGCTGTCGCGTGGTTCGCCTGGCCGCGCCCGATTCCCGTCGACACGGCACGGGCGGCGAGGGGCCCGATGGCGGTGACGGCTGACGAGGAGGCAAGAACACGCGTCCGGCATGTCTACACCGTCTCCGCGCCGGTGGCCGGAAGGGTTCTGCGGATATCCCGGCCTGATGGCCATGATGAGACTTCTCTCCACGTCGGCGACGAAGTGGTCCGGGGCAGGACGATCGTCGCGGTCATGCAGCCGATGGCTCCCGGTCTGCTCGATGTCCGCTCTCGCGCGGAACTGGATGCTGCGCTCGTCGCCGCAAACGCCGTCGTAACCTTGGCTGAGGCGGAGATACGTCGCATCGACGCAGCGGTCAGCTTCGCTCGTACCGAGCTTGCGCGCGCGGAGGGCCTCGCACGCAGCAACACGATTCCCGAACGGGATCTGGAAAAGGCGAGATTCGATCTCGAAACCATCCAAGCACAACTCGCGACGGCGAAGGCACAGCTCGAGGTGCGACGTCGGGAGCAGGCGGTGGCGTCAGCGCGCCTTCTCGAGTCATCCGGAACGGATGCCAGTACCAATCAAGGATGCTGCGTTAAGATCAGCGCGCCCGAGAGCGGCCGTGTGCTCAGGATCGTCCAGGAGGACGAAGCAGTTGTTCAGGCTGGCGCGCCCCTCGTCCAGATCGGTGATCCGAGGGACCTCGAGATCGTCGCGGATTTCCTCTCGACCGAGGCCGTCCAGATCAAGGCCGGCGCTGCGGTCACCATCGATGGCTGGGGTGGACCGGTCCTGCGCGGCCGCGTGATACGCGTCGACCCAGCCGGCTTCGCCAAAGTCTCCGCTCTCGGGATCGAGGAACAGCGCGTCGGCACTGTGATCGATCTCGTCGATCCACCCGAATCCTGGGCACGGCTGGGTCACGACTTCCGCGTCATCGTTCACGTGGCCATCTGGGAATCCAAAGATTCACTTACATTACCTGTGAGTGCCCTGTTCCGGCGAGGAGACGACTGGGCCGTCTTTGCGGTCAAGGACGGTCGTGCCCGTGCCACGGTCGTCCGCACTGGGCAGCGAAACAGCAAACTGGTGGAGGTGCTATCCGGGCTTTCGCCGGGTGATCGGGTCGTGTTGCATCCGAGCGACCGCGTAGTCGACGGCACGGCGGTCGCGGATCGGGAGCCGCGCTGACGACACCGGGTCCGCACCGCTCCAGAGCGCTCGGGTCCGAGCTGGTCACCTCGGTGAATTTGAGGATGGAAACCTTGATGAATGATATGATGGGCGGCGGCATGATGCGGGGCAGGGGCTCGGCTCTACAAATCAAAGGATGCAAGGATCGGGCGAACGTCCGCCGCTGCTTGCGCGACAGCCACAGGCCGGCCTCAGACATCCATTGGCGCAAGGTCTCGCGCGACACCGTCAGACCATCACGCGCGGCAAGCTTCTCGGCCGCTAGCGTCGGACCAAAGTCCACATAGCGCTCGCGCACGACCGCCATGGCATAATCGCGCACGCCGTCACAAATCCGATTGTTCGATGGCCGGCCGATCGCCTTGTGCCGAATCGACGCTGCACCGCCAGTGCTGATCCGATCCAGCAGACGACGTACCTGGCGCGTGCTTAAGCCCAGGACATGCGCCGCCGACACCAGCGTCATCCGACCGGCGGTCACTTTCGACAAAACCTCAATCCGTTGCAGATCGCGTTAGCTCATCGCAATCAATCCCATCCGCAATCTCCCAGGTCATCAAAACCCGGGGAGAGTGACATTCCAACTTTGCAGGATCAGGACACTTTAACCTTGCGGATTGGAGAACCTAACCCAAGTGCATCATGCCTGTTTTGAAGGGTAGGGGATCACTCGGCTTCCTGCAAATGTGTAGCAAAAACCTCTGCCGGGGTTTTGTAGCCGAGGCACTTTCGCGGCTGGTTGTTGAGGTCGCGTGCCAGCCGATTGAGCGCGTGCTGCGGTATGACCGCGAGGTCCGTATCGCCTGGCATGAAGCGGCGGATGCGCTTGTTGGTGTTTTCCACCGCACCTTTCTGCCACGGTGCGCTGGGGTCGCAAAACCAGCTGCGGGCGCCGATGCCATCTTCCAAAGCCCTAAAAGCGGCGAACTCCGTACCGCGATCAAACGTGAAGCTCTGTCGGGCAAACGCCGGCAACGGTGCGAAGGTATCGACGATCTTGTCCATGATCGGTCGCGAGTGCCGGCTCGGGTTCTTGATCATCACAGTGTAGCGGCTTTTGCGCTCGATCAGGGAGGTGACGTTGGCAGTACCCATGTCGCGTTGGAAGATCAGCAAGTCGCCCTCCCAATGGCCGAACTGCGAGCGATCATCAATAAAACCAGGGCGTTGTGATATCCTACAGACGGCAGGGAAGACGCCGTCGCGGGGTTTCTTGGAGCCGCGACGGCGACGTTTGCGGCGCGCCTCCGGCAGGTAGCGAAAGAGGCCCAACCCGTAGTCCTCCTTGCTATAGACGAAACGATAGATCGTCTCAGGGCAGATCCGAACGAGGCTAAGCCCATCCGAACACAGACGGCCGGCAATCTGCTCCGGCGACCAGTAGGCCTTCAATCGGTCGATGACCAGTTCGCGCAATTGCGGATGACGTCTGAGCTTCCTCAGGCGCCGCCGACGCTCCTTGCGGATGTCGTCGGCAACCGTCGAGAAGTAGCCGCTATATTCGGGCAGCTCGCGATCGTGGAATGTGTTGCGTCTGATCTCGCGATAGATCGTCGATCGATGCCGACCGAGTTGGCGCGCCATTTCATTGATCGGCACTTTGCGTTCGACAAAATGGTGTAGGCGACGTCGATCGGCGAGATTCAGTTGCGAATAGCGTCGTGACATTCCAAAATCTCCAAGGGGAAGCCGTTGAAATCATTGGCATGTCGCACTTGAAAATAGAATGTACCCGGCTACACACAATGTGGCGGCCAGGTTGAACTGTCCGCTTTGGCGCAAAGTAGAAATGTCACTTGAGCTGCCCTACTGCACAGCGACCAGCCCCGATCTGACC
>Ga0209257_1002386_pt1 | contig 18816 bp, 15 predicted proteins | sample AraplaCvi_mCL_r2_FD_184277 | JGI IMG/M metagenome (GOLD analysis project Ga0209257, IMG submission 184277) | Arabidopsis root microbial communities from North Carolina, USA - plate scrape MF_Cvi_mCL_r2 (SPAdes) (version 2) | ecosystem: Host-associated > Plants > Roots > Endosphere | place: USA...
TCTGACGGGCCGTCATGCCAAGTCCTGTACCTGATTGTTCGCGCTTCCGTCACCTTTCCAGCGACGCCAGATCTTCTCGATCCGCGCCACCGCCCTGAACCGCAGACGGTCGGAGCCGCCCGACAGCGGCGCATTGATCCAGACGAGGTGGCGGCGCTCGCGCCAGACGCTGTCGATCATCGGATGGCCGGGCGCGGCGCAACTGTCGACCCACGCGATGCGATCATCGTCCAGCAGATCGAGATTGTGCTGCTGGAGCAGCACCCCGGGCGAAAAGCGGGCATAATCCTCGTCGAACGCGGTCTTGAACGAGAAACCGCCAGGCAGGCAAAGGAAGTTTATCAGCATCGCGAGCGGCCGTCCGTCGAGGTCGAGCGACCGCATATCGAGTTTGCCCGCTTCGGCCGCCCCGGTGAGGATCGCCCGGAACCACGCTTCGGTCTCGCCGTGGCTTGCCAGCGCCGATCCGGCCTTGCCCTTCCATCCCCGCGCCTCGAGATCGAGGAAGGCGTCGACCCACGGTTCGAGCGGATCGCCTGCCTGCCACCGGCGGAAGGAAACCGTGCCCTGTTCGGCAAGCCGGTTCGCCTGTCGCCGCAATTCCTTGCGCTTCTTCGCCCGCACCGCCTCGTCCCAATAGGCTTCGGGAGAGAGATTGCTTTCGAGCAGCGCGCGCTCCTCGCGATGGACGACCTCCGCCTCGCTTCCCCGCACGCGTGCGACGTCGACCAGCGCACGATGGAGCGGCCCGTCCTCGGTGAGCCGCGGCACATGGACCAGCGTATGCGCCCATCCCGACGCATCGCACCAGCCGAGCAGGATCGACCAGAAGAGATTTTCCATCCCCGCGCGCACCAGCGGCGCGCCGTGAAACTGGTTCGGGTGCGACCATCCCGTCACGTGCCGCAGCGGTAGCCGCCCGTATCGGGTGGCAGGGGCAAGCGGCATCACGCCGATTACCTGCCCCGCGCTTCCGTCGCGAACGATCACCAGCCGCGCATGCCGTTCGGGATCGAGCAGATGAAGTGCCGATTGCAGGCACCAGCGCTCGGCAAAGGGATTCGGCTCGCTCGCATCGTCGGCCAGCCGATCCCATGCAGTCGCCAGTTCTTCCGACAGGGCGAGAGGATCGACCACGCGCACGGTCAGCGGCGCGGCCTCGGCAGCAGCGGTCGGAAAGGCAGGGTGAACCGTCATCGGCGGCGAACCTAGCAGCGAGGTGTTAAAATGAGGTGGCAATTCATCTGCTTCCCTCCCGCCACCGGAGAGCAGAGTCTAGATTCCGAACAGCTTCGCCAGCGACTTTTCGAGCATGAAGAATTGCCAGATCAGCCGTCCGTGATCGCGCCTGCCCGACTGGTGCTGCGCGACGACGCGTTCGATTTCGGCCATGTCGAACCAGCCCGAACGCGCCAGCGTCGACGAGGTCGCGAGCGCCTTTGCCTGTTCGACGAGCGGCCCGCGAAACCACGCCGAAACCGGCGTCACAAAGCCCATCTTGGGGCGATAGAGAATATCGTGGGGGAGATAGCGTTCCATCGCCTGTTTCATGACCGCCTTGCCCGTCCCGCCTTTCACCCGCATCGACGCAGGCAGCGACGCGGCGAATTCGATCAGGCGATAGTCGAGCAAAGGCTCGCGCGCCTCGAGGCTGACCGCCATGCTCATCCGGTCGGTCTTGGTCAGGATGTCGCCGGGGAGCCATATCTGAAGATCGGCATATTGCGCGCGATCGAGCGGCTCGCGCGCGGGCGCCTCGGTCATCGCCTTCCAGTAGCGCGCCTCGGCGATATGATCGCCGAGCGCATTGACCGCCGCATCGTTGAACAGGCGCGCGCGCTGTGCCGGGCCGGTGACGCCGACCGCCTCGGCATACCCCTCCGCGCCGCTCTTCGACAGGCTGGCGAGCGTGGCGCGCGCGCGCAACGGGCGCGGCGCCCAATCCATTTGCGGCCACACGCGCGACAGCGGCCCGAACAGCCCCTTGCGCAGGAAGGACGGGATCATGCCGCGCAACCGCTCTTCCTGATGCTGGAAGACGAGGCGGCGATAGCCCGCGAAAGCCTCGTCCGCACCGTCGCCCGACAGCGCGACCGTCACCTCTTCGCGCGCGAGTTCGCAGACGCGGTAGGTCGGCAATGCGCTCGCGTCTGCAAAGGGCTCGTCGAACATGTCGGCGATCCTGTCGACAATCGCGAAGTCGGCGGCAGCAACGGTGCGCGTGCGATGATCGGTCGCGAAACGCTCGGCGATCTGCTGCGCATAGGCGGTCTCATCGAGCGCCGCCTGATCGAAGCCGATCGTGCAGGTCCTGACCGCCTTCGCGCTTGCTTCGGCCATCAGCGCGACGACTGCGCTGCTGTCGACCCCGCCCGACAGAAAGGCGCCGAGCGGCACGTCGGAGACCATGCGATCGGTCACCGCGGCGCGCATCAGGTGGACGAGATGTTCGGCCGCCTCGCCCTCGCTCGCCCGGATACGCTTCGAAAAATCGGGCGCCCACCAGCGCGTCGGTACCGGGACCGGCTTGCCGCGTTCGAGCAGCAGGAAATGTCCCGCGGGCAATTTCTCGACCCCCGCGACGATGCAATTATCGTCGGGAACATAGCCCAGCGCGAGAAAATCCTCGACCGCCGGCAAATTCGCCTCCTGCCGCAGCAGCGGATGGCGAAGAAGCCCCTTGAGCTCCGACGCAAAGGCGACCGAGCCGTCGGACAGCCGCACCAAGTGCAGCGGCTTCACGCCCAGCCGGTCGCGCGCGAGGAACAGGCATCCGCGCCTGTGATCGTGGATGGCAAAGGCGAACATGCCGTTCAGCCGCGAAAGGCACTCGGGACCCCATTGCCGCCACGCGGCGATGATCACCTCTGTATCGCCGCTCGTCCGGAACCGGTGCCCCCTGTCCTCCAGCTCGGCGCGCAGCTCGCGGAAGTTGTATATTTCCCCATTGTAGGTGAGCGTGACCGCCTCGTCGTCGCTCGCCATGGGCTGGGGACTCCCCTCGATGTCGATGATCGAGAGGCGGAGGTGGCCAAGCCCGACGCCGGGCGCGGTCCACTCACCCGAGCCGTCGGGGCCGCGATGCGCCATAGGGTGCAGCATCGCGCGGACGCGCGCGGGGTCGACCGGCTTTGCCGTCTCCACATGATAAATGCCCGCGATCCCGCACATATTCTTGTGGCTTAGCGGGTTTTGAGCGCGCGGTCAGCCATTGCCTGCGCTCCACCCGACGCAGAAACGAAATCGGCGATCGCATCGCGGCCGCCGCTTGCCTCTTCGGCCGACACGATCAGCGACAGCGCGCGCGGATCGCCGCCGATCAGCCGCGCCTTCAGACCCGCCAGCTTCGCGGCGCGCGGACTGCCCGTCGCTGCGCCGTCGACAACGTACCAGGTCGCGGCATCGCGAAGCACCGGGCCGGGATGGAGCAACCGGTCGGTCTTCGCGCCGTCGACGGGATCGAGCGCTGCGCTCCACGCCCATTTGCTGTCGGGGTCGACCGCGCCCTGCCCGTAGGCGACGACCTCGCGCCCTTCGGCCTGACGTTCGTAGCCGCCGAGCGCGACGGTGACGCGGCGCCCCTCGTCATCGGTGAAATGGCGGATGATCTGCTGGTCGGCGCCATCGAAGCGCGGGCCCCAGGCCATCTGATCTGAAGAAGCTGCGACCCAGCCGGCGGGCGTCGCGACCGGCATGGTATCGGGCAGCGCCGCCGAACGGCCGCCGATCAGGGTCGCCCAAGCGACGAACAGCAGCGGGATTGCCATTGCGGCGGGCAGCACGGCCCTGGCCGGACCGGAATGGCGCGCCGCGCCGTCCAGTCCCGAAACATCGACGGCGATATCGTTCGCCGGCCGGTCGAACCAGCGCTTCGCGACGAGCATCACGATCAGCACGACGAGCCCGAAGAAGACCCAGCCATAGAAGACATGGTCGATCCCGCCGGCGGCCTCGATCCCCCAGATTTCGGCCGCGACCATCGTACCATAGGCGCGCAGCGCGTTGGCGATGATTGTCGTCGCGAGCGCGGCGAGGACAAAGACGACGCGCCGTGTCCAGCTTTTGAAACAGAGGTGCGCGGCAAACACCGCATAGGCGAGCATCGCCATCAGGAAATTGACGCCCGAACAGGCCTCGGCCACCTCGAAAAAGCCGGCGCGCGTCGTGATGAACACACCCTCGAGCTCGGCGCGCAGGCCCGACAGATGGAGGAGCGCCATCGAGATATAGGCGGTCAGCGTCTGGAGCAGCGGCACCAGCTCCTCGCCGAACGGGACGAGAAGCAGCGCATAGGCGAGCGGAAAGAGCAGCCCGCGCACCAGCTTTTCGCCGAGCGTCACGGCGACTGCACCCTGCAGCATCAGGATCAGCCCGAGCTGGCGGAACAGGCCCACGCCCGCCGCCTCGCCGACGAGCCATACGAAGCCCGCACCGGCAATCCAGACCAGCGCCGGCCACCAATATACGGGTGTCAGCGGCTTCAGCAGCGCAATGCGCTGCGAGACCAGCCAGCCGATCATCGGGACCATCAGCAAACAATGGGTGAAGGTCGAGCTGTGCCACCAGATGCCGGCCATGTCGGCGGCATCACGGTGAAAGATGGCAAGGATTGCCACCGACAGACCGGCGAGCGCGATCAGGTGGCGCTGCCAGCGCGACCATGATTTCGGCGTGGAGAGCGCGTCTGCCGTCATGCCGCCAGCCCCAGTAGCCCGGCGAGCGGCGCAAGGCGGGCATCCCAGCCGTAACGCGCGATCATCCGTTCGCGCGCGGCCCGCCCCATTTGCGCGGCGGCGGCGGGCTCGTCGAACAGCCGTACGACGGCGGCCGCCATGGCTTCGGGATCGTTGGCGACAAGCAGATGCTCGCCCGGGGTCGCGTCGATCCCCGTCGCGGCGGCAGCGCTCGCGACCACCGGGCGCGCCATCGCCATCGCCTCGAGCAGCTTGTTCTGCACCCCGCGTGCAAGGAGCAGGGGCGCGACAACCGCATCGGCTGCCGCGAGCCATGGCCGCACGTCGGGCACTTCGCCCGTGACGCTTACCCCCGGCAGCGCCGCGAGCGCGCGTACCTCGTCCGCAGGGGCGCGGCCGACGATCGCGAAGCGCGCCGCGGGGTGCGCCTTGCGGACGATCGGCAGGACTTCGGCCACGAACCACTGCACCGCATCGATATTCGGGCGATAGTCCATCTGACCCGTGAAGACCGCGAGCGGCCCCTCGCCCTCGCCCGCCTCGTCCAGCGCCAGCGCCGGGTCGAAACGTCCGGTATCAATCCCGTTCTCGACGGCATGAACCGTGTCGGTGCCAAGCCCGCTCTGCCGGCGAAACAGCGCTGCCTCGGCCTCGCTCACAAACAGGCTCGCGTCGACCGTGCGCGCTACTTGCGCCTCGAACGCGCCGAGCTTCCTCGCCTCGCGGGCATGGACCCAGTTCAGCGGCTGGCGCTTGTCCTGTTCGGCATAAGTCGCGAACTTGGCCGAATCGACATCGACGAAATCCATCAGCACGCGGCCGGCGAAATCGGCCGGAAGATATTGCGCCATCTGGCCCGAGAAGGCGACGATATGGGTAACCGTCCGGAGCGCGAGCAAGGCCCCGACATGCTCGGCGAGCGCGGCGTTGCGGAACAGGCGGTTCGACACCGGCTCGCCGCGCAACACCGCTCCCGCCAGCGCGACCGGCCGCGAAACCTCGCGCACCTCGACCGCCAGCGTCTTGCAAAGCGGCGCCATTTTCTCGCGCGCGATCGCAGCATCGGCCGCATTGTCGGCGAGTGCCGCGACATGAACCGGCGCGAGCTTCGCCAGCGCCTCGAACATATGCCAGCTACGGATCCGGTCGCCCCGGTCGGGCGGCCATGGCGCGCGATGGACCAGAAAAAGTATCTCGGCCATCATCCGAGCCCGCGTGCAATCAGCGGCCCGATGCGGTTCGCCGCCCACAGCGGCAGCCTTTTCCAGAGGTCGACCTGCAACCGGTATTTGGCGCTGTTCGGGTTCATGTCGCGCGGCGTCTCGCCCGGCGCGAGCCAGCGCGCATAGACGAGCGGTTGCGGCTCGAAACCCCAGTTCTTCTTGTAGGCAAAGGGCCCGGTACCGGTCTTCGAGCGGCCGAAATCGAACCGCGTGCAGCCTTTCGCACGCGCGTGGCGCATCAGTGCGAAATACATGAGCTCGTTCGCACGGAGCCTTCGCGCATCGGCGATACCCCCACCCCAATAGGGCATGACGGTGCCCCGCCAATAGAGGCTGAGGACGCTCGCAACCGGCCGGTCGTCGTCGCGAACGGTCAGGATATCGGCATCCTCGCCAAAGGCATCCAGTACGGCATCGAACAGCCTTTTGGGGAATACCGGCGTCCCGAGGTTGCGGACGCTGGTCGCATAGATCAGGTAATGATCGCGGCGATCGGATCCGGAACGGCCGGTCGTGACGGTCAGGCCGCTTTCCAGCACCTTGCGGACCTCGGCGCGCTGCTTGCGCGGAATCGCGAGCAGTTCGGCATCGTCGTCGGCAGCGAGCTCGCGCGCGAACCCGGCATAGACGCCCTCCTCGCGGTGCCAGCCCGCGCCTGCGGGAAGCGGGCCGCCGCGCAGTTCGACCGAGGGCACACCGAGCGACCGGGCGAGAGCGACCGCCGCGTCGGCGAGCGCGCGGGCGGCCGCTTCGCTGTCGGCGAGCAGACCGCCATCGACCGCGAAACCGCTCGCGACGAGCGCCTGCCCGAAGAGCGGCGAGCGGACATGGTGCAGCGGCAACAGCCCGACGATGGCTCCGCCCGCGTCGCGGGCCGCGAGCAGATGGCATTTATGGCCCGTCGCCTGTGTGATCGCCTGACACCAGGCGCGGCTGTGAAAGGGCGTCGCTTGCGCGTGCTTCGCGACATAGGCGTCCCACGCTGCCGCATCGTCGAACGGCGCAGCGGTGATGGTGTCGGCGACGGGGTGCACCGGCGCGTTCACGCCGCAGCGCGCCACGACTGCGCGCGGCCTTGCTGCGCGGGCAACAGTTCGTCGGCGCGCGTCCAGTCAAAATCGTCGAGCAGTTTCTTCAGCTTGCCCGCCATCGCCGCCAGCCCTGTGTAGTGCCGGACTTTCGATTTGATCGGCGCGTCGGCAACGCGCGGCTGGCCGGGGTCGATTTCCCACGGATGGAAATAGAGGATTGCCGGATGGCCTTCGCGGTTCATCCGTTCGATCGCCCAGCGCGTGAAGCCATAGGGCAGCATCCGCATGAAACCGCCGCCGCCGGCGGGCAGCGTGCGTCCGGCAATCCGCGCGGTCGTCACCGGCCATTCGACAAGATCGCTGTCGGACAGCGGCCGCCAGACGTGGCGCGGGCTTTCGGACCAGCCATAATGGTCGTGCACCACCGGCGCGACGCTCGACGAATAGGCATAGCCCTGCTCGGCAAGGATCGCGTGCGCCCACGGCGTGCGCGTATCGACCGAGAAGCTGGGCGCGCGATAGCCGCGGATCGGCGTACCGCCGGTGTCCTCCAGAATCGCCTGCGTCTTCCTGAGATCGGCGGCGAATTCGTCGGCGGTCATGTTGAACACGCGCTTGTGGTCATAGCCGTGGCTGGCGAGCTCGTGCCCCGCCGCGACGATCCGGCGGATCAGCGCGGGATAGCGCTCGGCAACCCAGCCCAGGGTGAAGAAAGTCCCGCGAACCCCCGCCTCGGCGAAGATCTGCAGGACCGCATCGCAATTGGCCTCGACGCGGCATTCGAGCCCGTCCCAGTCGGCGCGGCCGATCGTGCGCTCAAAGGCGCCGACCTGGAACCAGTCCTCGACATCGACCGACAGGCCGTTCTGCATTTTCCCTCACCTTCATCAGCAGCTTAGCCGATGATATTCGATGCGTCACGCGGCCCAGACTTGCGACTTCGCCGGATTGGGGGCGTTGTCGGGATCGCGCTCGACCCATTCGATCAGCAGATCGAGTACGCGGCGAAGCGCCGCATCCTGTTCGACGAGCCGTTCCTCGAGGCTGGCGATCTGGCGCTGAAGCTCGGCGACCTGTTGTTCGTCGATCGCAGGCACCGCGGCGACGGCGGGCGCAGCAACGACGGCCTCGGCCGCGAGTTCGAACACCTCGCCCGAATCGGCAGCCGGCACGGCGACCGGCGCTGCGAAGGGCGCGCGCGCGTCTTTCACCGGCGCGGGCCATTCGGCCGGTGCCTCGACGGCAGCGGCGGCGTGTGCGACGACTTCCTCGACCGGCAGCGGCGCAAGGCTCGCCTCGTCGATGCCGCGATCGGCCTCGACCTCGGCGATGACGTTGCGGACATGCTGTGCCGAAATGCGATGCAATTCCTCGACGGCGCCGAACAGCAGCAGGCGGCTGACCAGCACGTTCAGTTTGCGCGGTACGCCGTCGCTGTAATCGAAGATCAGCTCATAGGCCTCGGGCGCGAAGCTCGGGTTGCCGGTCCACCCCACCTTCTTCAGGCGGTGGAGGATATAGGGCTCGACCTCTTCGGGCTCCATCGGATCGAGATGGTGCGTCGCGATCACCCGCTGGCGCAACTGTTCGAGCGTCGGCGAGTGGAAGAGCGTCTGGCGGAACTCCGGCTGACCCAGCAGGAAGATCTGCAGCAGCGAATGGCCGCCGAGCGTGAAGTTCGACAGCATGCGCAGCTCTTCGAGCGCCGAAATCGCGAGATTCTGACCCTCGTCGACGATCAGCAGGGTGCGCTTGCCGGCGCGCGCCTGTTCGCGGAGATATTCCTCCATCGAGCGCAGCAGTTCGGCCTTGCTCTGGCCTTCCCATTCGAGCCCGAACTGTTCGGCGACGAGGCGAAGAAGGTCGTCGCCCTCGACCTGCGTCGACACCAGCTTGACCGCGGTCAGGCGGTTCGGGTCGATCGTGTTCATCAGGTGGCCGACCAGCGTCGTCTTGCCCGCGCCGACGTCACCGGTGATGACGATGAAGCCCTCGCCCTGCGCGAGGCCATAGCCCAGATAGGACATGGCTTTGCGATGCGTGCCGCTTTCGAAATAGAAAGCCGGATCGGGCGTCAGCTGGAAGGGACGGCCGGTGAAACCATAATATTGATCGTACATCGAGTATTCCCCGGATCAGAAGTTGTAACGCAGTCCCACCAAGGCCGATCCGATCAGCTGGCTGTTGAAGCCATCCTGTTCGAAAGCGGTCAGGCTGGCGGCGGCTGTCCCAGTCAGGCCGCGCCAGAAACGCCGTCCATAGGACGCCGTGATGCCCGCCGACTGGACATCGCTGCCCCCCGGCGATCCATTGTCGAAATAATTGAGATAGCCCGACAGCGTGATGTCGGAATCGCGATCGATCGGACGCCCTGCGGTCAGGAAGAGATAATAATTCTCGTCGGTGATCCCGTCGAGCGACGCGATCGGCGAGTTGCGCGGGATAAGCAGGCGGCGGCGGTCATAGCCGAGGCCGACGCCATAGTTCCAGCCATAGGCGCGCGAGCTCATCACCGCCTGGACGCCGCTGTTGCGGAACTGCGCCGCGGTTGCGGTACCCAGCTGGTTGTTGAGGCACCCGCCGCCCTGTTCGCCGAAGACGCAGCTGTTGACTTCGCCGCTCAGCGGATTGCGCGTCGGGTCGAACTGCGTCGGCAGCGCAGACAGGCCCGTCGACAGTCCGCGACCGAAGCTGGAAAGCCCGTCATAGACGCCGACCTGGAAAGTCGTCGCATGGTCGGCGCGATAGACGAAGCTGCCGGTATAGATGGTGTCGCCATAGCGGCGGCCGACCTTGGCGGTCAGCGAGGTCCGGCGGCTCGGCTGCCACATCACGCCCGCGTCCCAGATCAGCCCGTCGGTATCGAAGGCGAGCTTGCGCGGGGTCGACTTGTCGGTCACGAAGCGGCCGCTCGCGTCACGCACCGGCACACCGTTCGTGTCGAGCACCGGATCGCGCTGGCCGATCTCGATATCCTCATAGCCGACGCCGCCGAGCAGCGCGACGGTCGGACCGATCGGAACGGTTATATCGGCGCGCGCGAACTTGCCCTCGTACCGCTGGTCGAGCTGGCTCGCGTCCTCGCGCTCGTATCCGCCCGACACCTGCCAGCCGAACGGCAGGTCGCCCGGCCGCTGGCCGACGCTGGCCCACGCGACATGGTTGGTCGAGCTGTCGAACACATTCTGCGCGACCGAGCCCGAAGGCAGCAGCGTCGGCGCGTCGACATCGACCTTGGTGTATCCGAAGCGATACCCCGCCCCGACGTCCAGCCCGCCGATGCGCCGCGCGAACGTGGGGCCGGCATAGACCGAATAGGTGTTCGCGACATTATTGCGATTGCCGATGAACAGGCTGCTATCGCTGCCGCCGCCGTCGGCGCGCGTGCGCGTCGCAATGGCCCCGCCCTCGAGGTTGAGGCCCTGCCCCAGTTCGAGCCGGCCGCGCGCGATACCGCTGATAACGTCCTGGTCGTTCTGCTTGCCCCAGCCGAACTGATGTTCATAGCGCACGCCCGCGGCCAGTTCGGCCCGACGCGTCGCCACCGATACGTCGACGCCGACCGCGGCGGACGTATAGGTCAGGACGTCGCCGCCATTCTTGAGGTCGGCGGTCAGCACCTGCCCGACTTCGAGATAGGGATTGACGTCGACGCGGCGTTCGGTGCGCCGCTTTTCGGGCTTGCCCTTCTTTTCGGTCGAGGCGCCCGATGCGGACGCACCCGATGCCGACGCGTCGCTCGCGCCCGGGTCGCCCGAGAATTGCGCATGTGCGCTCGTCGCGGTCCCGGCGAGCAGCAGGGCAGCAAGCGCCGCCCCACGGCGCAGGCTGACGTTGGTGCGCATCATGACGCGCCTCCTTGTCCATAGTAGGTGCCGAAGCGGCGGCCGCCCGGCGAGAATTTCACCCCGTTGAGGAGCAACTGGATATGCGGACACGCGCCCATCAGGCCGATCGCGTCGCGCAACGAGCTTTCCATCGTCTGGTCCGCCCGTACGACCATGATCAGCTGACCGACATGCCCGGCGAGCACTGCGGCCGGCGATGCCGCGAGCACCGGCGGCGAATCAAGAATCAGGATACGGCCGGGTGCGCCCGCTTCGAGCTGGCCGAGCAGCGTTTCGGTGCGCGCCGAGGCGAGCAGCTCGGTATCGTGCATATGCTGCGTACCGGCGGGCATGACCTTCAGGCCGGGGATATCGGTCTGGATCAGGCAGTCGCCGAGCGGCAGATGCGGATCGGCCAGCGCATCCATCAGGCCGGGGCCGTTTTCGAGGCCCAGCGTATCAAGCACGCTCGGCTTCGCGATGTCGGCGTCGATCAGCAGCACGTCGTGATCGGCCTCGACCGCGAGGCTGAGCGCCAGATTGACCGCGGAGAAGGTCTTGCCCTCGCCCGGATTGGCCGACGCGATCAGCACACGATGACCGCGCGGCACGACCGGGCGGTTCGCGGTACCCGCAAAGTTGCGGATGATCTCGCGCTTCACGATGCGATATTCTTCCGAAATGCCGGTCACCGGCGCACCGGGGACGATCATTCCGGTCGCGGCGAGACGCGCGCGGTCGATCGTGCCCTGACGGCTCGGGACGACGGCGGGGGCAGCCTTGGCGATATCCTTGCGCGGCGACGGCTTCGGCGCGGCGGCGGCTTCGACCGCGGGCGCTGCCTCGACCACCGGCGGTTCGGGCGGCAGGACTTCGGCCTGCGGCGCGCGCGGCGCTTCCGCGGCGGGGACATCCTTCGCCTTCCGCCGCTTCCTTTCGGGTTCGGGCGGCAATTTCGAGACGTCGATCGTCGCCGCGTCCTTGGCGGGATCGAGGCCGAACATGTCGGCGGCGCGTTCGAGCAGCGACGGCGGGCGCTTTACGGGGCGTTGGTCGTTCATGTCATCTTCCCCGTTCACGCGACCATGCCGCGCTGGACGAATTCGGCGATCAGCAGCAGCGCATAGAGGCCGACAAGCGCCGCTCCCCCGCCGGCCAGCCAGACGAGCCGCTTGCGCCGTTCGACGTGCCGTTCGGGCGTCACCACTTCGGTAATCGATCCGATCACCGGCAGGCCGCTCGCGCGTTCGAGCTTTGCCGCAGTCGCGTAGCTGGTCCGCACCTGGCTGAGACCGAACGCTGCCGCCACGCCGCCGCCGAGACCGGCGACCAGCACGAGCGTCAGGAACAACGGACGGTTGGGCGCCGCGGGGCTGGTCGGCTTCGACGGCGGATCGAGCAGTTCGACCTTGATCGCGTCGGTTTCGGTCTGCACCTCGCCGCGCAGGCGAACCTGCTCGCGCTGGCCGAGCAACTTGTCATACTGCGCCTTCAGCGCGGTATATTCGCCGTTGATCCGGTCATATTCGGCGGCGATACCGGGGTTCTGGATCTGCTGCGAAGTGATCTTCGCGATGTCGCCGAGGAGCTGCGATTTCCGGGCGCCCAGCGCGCTGACCGTCGCCTGGCGCTCGGCGCGCATTGCGGCGAGCGACGCATAGGCCGGGTTCTGCACCCCGCCACCACCGCCGCCACCGCTGCCTTCGCGATCGGCGATCGCCTTCAGCGAGGCGATCTGGCTCTTGAGCGCGATGACATCGGGATGCGCATCGGTCAGGCCGCGTGCGTGCATCGAGGCAAGTTCGCTCTGCGCGCCGGCGAGTTGCTGGCGGGCGACGCCGCCGCCGACCCCGCCGCCGCCCGCGATCGTCGCGGGGGTCGATGCGAGCTGGCCGTTGGCCGCCGAAAGCTGCGCCTGCGCCGAAATGAGCTGCGAATCGATCTGGCTGAGCTCGGCGCGCGCTGCATCGACGCGCTGCGCCGGCGAACCCGAGCCGCCGGGGATCAGGCCGATATTCTGCGCCTCGAACTGCGCGCGGCGCGCCTCGATCTCGCGCAATGCCTTTTCGCGATCGGCAATCTGGGCATCGAGAAACTTCAGGCCTTCGCGCGCGTCCATGCGACCACCGCGCAGCTGGTCGTCGCGAAATACGGTGATCAGGCTGTCGAGCACGCCCGACGCGAGCTTCGCATTGTCGGCGTCGGACAGGCTGCCGACGGCGACCGAGGCGGTGATCTCGAAAATATTCTGCTGCTGCGGGACGACCTTGATGTTCTTCTGCAGCATCGCGACCGCGCCGGCTTTCTCGCGCTCGCCGGCGTCGGGGCCGATCAGGCCCGTCGTCGCCGCCACTTTTTCGAGGTTGCGCGCGCTGGTCAGCGTCTCGCGAATCTGGTCGAGCTGCTGTCCGCCGCCCCCGCCGCCCGCATCGTCGGGCAGGATCTGGTTGACGTCGACCAGCAGGCGCGCGCGGCTGTCATAACGGTTCGGGATCGACGCCACGGCCAGCCAGCCCGCGATACAGATCGCCCAAGCGACCGCGAGCACAAGCCAACGGCGCGTCCAGACACTGTGCAGTGCCACCCGGAATTCGTCGTAGAGGCCGTTCATCGTTTCAGGTCAGTCCTTGGCAAGGGGTCGGGTGCATCGGCGGAAGCCCGCGTCAGAACATGCTTTCGGGAATGATGATCACATCGCCCGGCTGCAGCCGGACGTTCGCCTTGATGTCGCCGCGCTTGATCAGGTCGTTGAGGCGCAGGCCGAATTCCTGCTGCTTGCCGGTGCCCTTGTCGAAGCGGACGAGCCGCGCCTTGTTGCCGGCGGCATATTCGCCGAGCCCGCCGACCGCGATCATCGCGTCGAGCACGGTCATGTTGGCGCGGAACGGGATCGACGCCGGCTTTTCGGTGGCACCGACGATCCGCACCTGCTGCGAGAAGGTGCTGTTGAAGCTGGTGACGATCACGCTGACGATCGGATCGGTGATATACTGGCTGAGCTGCAGCTTGATGTCCTGCTGCAGCATCGTCGGCGTCTTGCCGACCGCGGGCATGTCGGTGATCAGCGGGGTCGTGATACGGCCGTCGGGGCGCACCTGTACCTTGCCGCCAAGCTCGGGATTGCGCCACACGAAGATCTGGAGCTCGTCGAGCGGGCCGATGATATATTCCTCGCCCGGCCCTTCCTGATTCTGCACGAACGTCGCGCTCGGCAGGCGCGGAGCGGGGGCTCCCCCGCTGCCGACGCAACCCGTCAGCGCGGTCGCGGCAATGCCCGAAACAAGGGCGGCCTTTGCGGCACGAAGCGAGGGGGAGGACGTCATCATCAAATCACCTTTCGAGCGGCCGGACGCCCGCCGGGTTCCGGAAACCCCGCAGGACAGCCATTGCGTCAGTGTCAGCCATTGCTCGAAAAGGGTGAACATACCGTTAGTATTGGGATAAGTTCGCGCCACGCTTGTCGCAACTTGTGCCGAACCGGCACAGAATTTAACCCTGTTCGTCAAGACTCAGACGAGCATCTCTCCGGCCGGTCCCTGCCCGAGGAAGGCTGACGGACTCGCGGTGGCTCCATAAGCCCCCGCCTGGAAAATCGCAACAAGATCACCGACATCGCCGCGAGGCAGCGCGACCTGGTCGCCCAGCCGGTCGAGCGGGGTACAAAGGCAGCCGACGACCGACACAGTTTCGGCCGGCTCGGCGCCAAAGCGGCTCGCGATCGCGATCGGGTAGTTGCGGCGGATCACCGTGCCGAAATTGCCGCTCGCGGCGAGCTGGTGATGAAGCCCGCCATCGGTCACGAGGAAAGTCTCGCCATGGCTGGTCTTGCGGTCGACGACGCGGGTCAGATAGACGCCGGCCCCGGCGACGAGCCAGCGACCAAGTTCCATCGCGAAGCTGCTGGAACCGAGGACCGGATCGCGCGCCGCGAGCGTCTCGCCGAGTGCGGCGCCGACCGCCGCAACGTCTACCGCCATATCGCCGGGAAAATAGGGCACGCCCATCCCGCCGCCCAGATTGACGAGCGGCGGTGTGGCGCCGATCTCGTTCGCCAACCGCGCGGCGAGCGCGACCGTCTGCGCCTGCGTGTCGGAGATGGCGTCGGCATCAAGCGCCTGCGATCCCGCAAAAATATGGAAGCCCTGCCAGTCGGCACCCATCGCGAGCAGGCGGCGGACGAGGGCGGGGACTTCGGCGGCATCGACCCCGAAGGGCTTGGCACCGCCGCCCATCTTCATCCCCGACCCCTTGAGGTCGAAGTCGGGATTGACGCGCACCGCGAGCCGCGGCGCGATACCGAGCCGCTCTCCGATCGCAAGCGCACGTCCCGCTTCACCCGCAGATTCCAGGTTGAGCGTCGCTCCCGCCTCGATCGCGGCCTCGATCTCGCGGTCGCGTTTGCCGGGTCCGGCGAAGCTGATGTGCGCCGCGGCCATACCGCTGCCCAGCGCCATCGCAAGCTCGCCGCCCGACGCGACGTCGAGCCCGTCGACCAGCGCCGCCATATGCGCGAGCAACGGCGCATAGGGGTTTGCTTTCATGGCATAATGAAGTTGTACCTCGGCCGGCATCGCAGCACGCCATGCGGCAACGCGCGCCGTGAGCATCGCGCCGTCATAGACAAACAGCGGCGTGTCTCCGGCGATATCGGCCAGTTCGTCGGCGCGCTGCCCCCCGATCAGCAGCATGCCGTCGGCGTCGGCGGCAAAGCCCGGCGGAATGGGACCGTGCGGCTTCATGCCGCCACCTTCCAGCCGGCGGCGATCGCGACGCGGTCGAGCTTGCCGTTCGGATTGCGCGGCAGTTCATCGCGCCATTCGATCGCCTGCGGCTGCATGAAATTGGGCAGATTCTGCTTGAGGTACGCGCCAAGCGCGTCGGGGTCCGCATCAACCCTTCCCCGCACGATCAGCACGATAGCCGCGCCGAGCCGCCGATCGGGAACGCCGAACGCGACCGCTTCATAGACCAGCCCCGACGCCACGGCGACATCCTCGACCTCGGTCGGGCTGACGCGGTTACCCGCGGTCTTGATCATCGCATCGTCGCGGCCGACGAAAAAAAGCAGTCCGTCCTTGTCGCGCCGTACCGTATCGCCCGACCAGACAGCGATGCCGCCATAGCGCGACGTGGCGGGCGCGGGTTTGAAACGCTGCGCGGTGCGTTCGCTATCCTGCCAATAACCCTTGGCGACCAGCGGACCGGCGTGGACGAGCTCGCCCGGTTCATCGTCGTCGGTCACGCTGCCGTCGGGGCGGCAGACAAGGATTTCGGCGTGCGGGATCGCACGGCCCATCGAGGTCGGGTGCCCGGCGACGAGCGCGGGATCGAGATAGGTCGAGCGAAAGGCCTCGGTCAGCCCGTACATCGGATAGATGTCGGCCCGCGGGAAGGTTGCGCGCATCGCGTCGATCAGCGAGGGCGTCAGCGCACCGCCGCTGTTGGTCAGGCGTCGCAGCAGCGCCGCCGTGTCTGCGGGCCATTCGCTTTCGACGAGTTGCACCCACAGCGGCGGAACGCCAGCGAGCGTCGTGATGCCGTGCCGCGCGACCGCCTTCACGACGTCGCGCGGGGTCAGATAATCGAGCGGCGCGACTGCTGCCCCCGCATGCCAGGTCGAAAAGAGCTGGTTCTGCCCATAGTCGAAGCTGAGCGGCAGCACCGCGAGTACACGATCCGCGGGTGCCAGCTTCAGATAGGACGCCACGCTCTCCGCACCGAGCCACAGGTTCGCATGGCTGAGCATCACGCCCTTCGGCCGTCCGGTCGAGCCGCTGGTGTAGAGGATCGCGGCGAGATCGTCGGGCTCGGCGATCGAGGGCGGCAGACCCTGCCCGCCCGAATCAATCACTTCCTCGACGATCTTCAGATCCTGAAGCGCACATTCGTCCGGCAATCCGTCACCGAGTGCGTCTGCGCGCGCGGCGTTGGTGACGAGCAGCTTCGCGCCGCTGTCGGCAAGGATGTGCGCGACCTGCGGCCCTTTCAGCAGCGGGTTGACCGGCACATGGATCAGCCCCGCGCGCGCCGCTGCCAGCGGCATCAGGCATGCCGCGCGCGTCTTCGCGCTCCAGCTCGCGACGCGTTCGCCGGGACCGCCGATCTGGTCGAGCAGCCATGAAGCCAGTCGCCCGACGCCGGCATCCAGCCCGGCAAAGGTCGTTACCCTGTCGCCGATCAGCAAGGCAGCCGCATCCGCCGCCCCAAAATGGACGAGATGGTCGATCGGACGCGACGGCGGATTTTCTAAAGTGGTCATCGGCTGTTAGGAGCTTGGTGATAGAGCGCACGACCATGCAAGGGAACGGTGAAGATCACGCTAATGATGATGCGGCGAAGGCCGCAGGCTTCGCCTCGCCCTTCGACCGCACCGGATGGTTCGACCTTCTGGCAGCGCACGGCTTCGCCGGCGAGGGCCGGGTCGACGCACGCGGCAAGGCGGGCAGGACAACCGCGCTGCTGCCGCTCCGGATCGAAAGGCCCGGCCATCTTGCGGGCCTGACCAACTGGTACAGCTTTGCGATCCGCCCGCTCTATGCCGGTCCGGACCACGGCGCGGCGCTGAACGACCTGCTCCTGAAGCTGCGCTCGCACGCCACCGGCATTTCGCTCTATCCCGTCCGCGACGAGGACCGGCAGGCCATCGTCGCAGCCTTCCGTGCCGCCGGCTGGTGGACAAAGGCCGCACCGGCCGGTGACCGCCACTGGCTCGATCTTTCCGGTATGGACCATGACGGCTGGTGGGCGAGCCGGCCCGGCGCGCTGCGCAGCACGGTGCAGCGCAAGGCGAAGAAGGGCATCGTCGACATCCAGCTGCTCACCGCCTTCGACCCCGGAAGCTGGGCAGCCTATGAACAGATATACGCCGCAAGCTGGAAGCCCGAGGAAGGCGACCCCGCCCTGCTGCGCGCCTTCGCCGAGGCCGAGAGTTTTCGCGGTACCTTTCGCATGGGGATCGCGCGGATAGATGGCGTCCCGGTCGCCGCACAATTCTGGACCGTCGAGGACGGCACCGCCTTCATCCACAAGCTGGCGCATGTCGAGGACAGCCTGAAGGCTTCGCCCGGCACCTTGCTATCGGCGGCATTGTTCCGCCATGTCATCGAAGTCGATCGCGTAAAACGCATCGATTTCGGTACCGGCAACGATGCGTACAAGCGCGACTGGATGAACCGGCACGAGCCGCTGTGGCGCATCGAGGCTTTCAATCCGTCGCGGCTCGCGGCATGGGGTCCGGCGTTGAAGACCTTTGCCCGCTCGCTGCTCAGGAAAGACTCATGACCGAAGCCCATAATGTCGACGCCACCCTTCGCGCCCTCCTCGCCGACGTGCTCGGCCTTGGAGAGGAACGCGCGGCTGCGCTGACCGGCGACAGCGGCCTGTTCGGCGAGCTGCCCGAGTTCGATTCGATGGCGGTCGCGACGGTGCTGACCGAGATGGAAGATCGCCTGGGCATCGTCATCGACGATGACGAGATCGACGGCGAAATCTTTGAAACCTACGGCAACCTGCTCGCCTTCTCGCAGCGCAAGGTGAAGGGCTGAGTCCCGTCGATGCGACCATGACCGAGCATCTGCTGCGCATCGAACCCGCGGGCGCACCGCGCGCCACCGTCCTGATCCTCCCGCCGCTGTTCGACGAGGCGAACCGCCTTCGCCGCACCCTCGTGCTGGCGATGCGGGCGCTGGCGGCCGACGGATTTGCTGCGGTGCTGCCCGACCTGCCGGGACAGAATGAAAGCCTCGTCGCGCCGGACGCGGTCGATCTGACGCAATGGCAGGATGCGCTGGCCGATGTCGCGGCCAGCCTCGATGGCCCGGTCGTCGTCGCCTCCGTCCGCGGCGGCGCCCTCATCGACCATCGCGCCAAAGCCGTCGCGTGGTGGCGCCTCGCACCCGTCGGCGGCGCCTCGCTGCTCCGCACGATGATGCGCGCGCGGGTCGCTGCCGACCGCGAGGCGGGGATCGAATCGTCGCTCGACAGTCTGCAGGAGGCGGCGAAGACCGCGCCGCTGCTGCTCGCAGGCAATGCGCTGTCGCCG
>Ga0209257_1002389_pt1 | contig 18811 bp, 14 predicted proteins | sample AraplaCvi_mCL_r2_FD_184277 | JGI IMG/M metagenome (GOLD analysis project Ga0209257, IMG submission 184277) | Arabidopsis root microbial communities from North Carolina, USA - plate scrape MF_Cvi_mCL_r2 (SPAdes) (version 2) | ecosystem: Host-associated > Plants > Roots > Endosphere | place: USA...
CTTCACCAAGCTGGGTTCGGTCGGCGACGCCATGACCAAGCGCTACGCCGGCAAGAACTTCCCGGTCTACGAGATCTGGGGCTGGTACAAGCGCGAGGTGACGGCGGCCACCGACCCGTCGATCCCCGAGCGGTGGTGGGCTTTCGCCGCCTATGACGACGGGCGGCCCATCGCCAAGACCGAGCGCGTGCTCTATCGCGAACGCGCCGACCTGCAGGCGGCGTTCCCCAACCCCTTCGCCTCCGGGCGCGGCAGCTTCCAAGAATGGCTCGAACACGAAGGCGCGTGACGCCGGCCGAGGCCGCGTCGCAGACCGCCCCCACCGTCCAGGCCGCCCACGGGGCGATGCTCGACAAGGCCCGCGCCGTGACGGCGAAGGTGGGCCGGCTCGGCCGCGACTTTGCCGGCGCCCACCGGCTCGCGCAGCAGGCGCAGGTGCGCGAGGCCCTGACCCGCACCGAACTGACCCTGGCGCTCACCGAATCGCTAGCGGCCCGCGCCGAGCTCGAGGCGCGTCTGCGCGACCAAGCCGTGGCGGCGCTCCGAGCGCGCGGAGCCGGCCGGCTGCGTCGCCACAACCGGCTGAGCCGGCTGCTGGACCGCCTGTTGGCCCGGCTGGGCTGGGTGGGCCAGGCGCTGGTCATCGCCCGCAGCGGCGTCTGGGACGGCGCGGACCGACCGTTCCACGACCTGGACCGGATGGCGTCCTATGCGCGGCGGCGTGTCGAGCCGGGCGCGACGCCACGCGCGCTGCTGGATCAGGCCTGGTATCTGGCGACTAACCCGGACGTGGCCCGGGCGCGGGTGTCCCCGCTCGCGCACTACCTGATGACCGGCGGCCGCGAAGGCCGCAGCCCCGGCCCGTTGTTCGACGGCGCCTGGTATGGGGCCGCCAACGCCGCGGAGCTCGGGGCCACCGGCCTGACTCCGCTCGAGCACTATGCACGGGCAGGCGGCGCACGGGGGCTGTCGCCGCATCCGGCGTTCGACGTCGGCCACTACCTGGCCCAGGCGCCGCCGCTCGCGCCCGGCGACACGCCGCTGGCGCACTATCTGCGCGACGGTTGGCGCGTGGGGCTGAGCCCGCACCCGCTGTTCGATCCAGCCTGGTACGTGGAGCAGGCGCCTGACGCCGCCGGAGAGCCGCCGCTGGTCCACTACCTGTCGACGGGCTGGAAGGCCGGCGTGTCGCCGCATCCGCTGTTCGACCCGCGCTGGTATCTGGACCAGCACGCCGGCGCCGCCGAGGCGGGCGTGGAGCCGCTCACCCACTTCCTCGTCCACGGCGGCTTCGAGGGCGCGAGCCCCAGTCCCTGGTTCGACCTGCCGGCCTATGTGGAGGCGCGAGGGGCCGACCTGCCGGCGGGGGTGAATCCCCTGGTCGACTACCTGCAGGGCGGCGCCTGGGCGGTGGCCGAAGCGCGGCCGGGCTTCCCGACCGCCGCCTACCTCGCTGCCCGTCCGGGCCTCGTGCGTCGCGGGGTCACGCCGCTGGAGCACTGGGCTCGCCGGGGCGGCCGCTGAACGCGCTCCCCAGGCCCAGGGCGGTGAGCTGCCGGCGCACCTCGTCGTAGTACTCGGGCACGTAGTGGAAGGGGCTCAGCCCCCAGCGGTGCGCGGAATCGGCCAGCCGGTAGGCGTCGGCGTCGATCCGCGCCATCGGCAGCAGCGCCTCGAAGGCCGTTTCCTGCCGGATGAGCAGGGCGTTGTAGTCGGCGATCACCGCCGCCTGGCCGGTGACGATCTCGACGTCCGCGATGGGCTCGACGCGGCCGTCGGGCCGGCGTTGGCGGTCGGCCCAGCGCGCGCTGTGCAGAATGAGCTGGGCCCGCGCCAGCGGCGTCGCCCGCACCAGCGCGGCGAACTCGCCCGCCGCCTCCAGCCAGAGCCGCTCGGCGGCGTCGGACAGCCGCGGGATCGTCCGCGCCGCCGCGAGGGCCGCCTGCGTCCGATAGCCGCTCCGCACCATCTCACCACTGTTCGCAGCCAGGGCGGAGCCCATGGCGAGGAGGTCGAATCGCTCGTCGATGAAGTCGAAGATGATGTGGGTCGGCCGGTAGGCGACGAGGGTGGAGAGCGCCGTCTTCCGGAGGTCTGCGACGAGGGCCTTGTGCTCGTGCTGGTGCAGGTCCGCGGGGGGCTGGTCGCCAGGGCTGAAGCCTTCGATCGGGGCCGACAGAAGACCCGGAAGGCTGGTCCTCGAAACATAAAGCAAAGCTTCCGCGCCGCCGCCACGGATTGGCCACAGATCGCGGGTTATGCAGCTGCCGACGATGGCGATCCGCGGCATCGAGGGCTCCTGGGGGCGCGGGGTCCGTTCAGCGGTTCTTAGCATGGGCGGGCGAATGTGTGGCGGCATTGACAAGGCGATACCGCCTGCGCATCTACGCGCGCTTCGGCGATACGCGGCCATGATGGGCGCGAACGCGCTACCTTCGAGCGCGTTCACCCTTTTCCACGCGGTTTGGTGTATCAGGCCGTAAGGTCTTCCGGCACGGCTTAGGCGACATGAAATTCCTGACGTTCCTCACGGACCTGCCCGACAACGTGCTCGGGCGTGCGCTGCGCGAGGGCTATAAGCCCGCCGCCGTGGCCTTCGGGTTCAGCCTGGTCTCGAACCTGCTGTACCTGGCCCTGCCGCTCTACACCTACCAGGTCTACGGCCGCGTTATGGTCAGCCAGAACCAGGCGACGCTCTGGATGCTGACGCTGGTGACGCTGTTCGTCTTCTTCGTCTCCAGCGCCATCGACGACCTGCGGGCGCGCATCCTGATCAACTACGGCGTGGCGCTGGACCAGCGGGTCTCGGGCCGGGTGTTCACCAGCCTGTTCGACGCGGCGGTCCGCGGGAACTGGGGCGCGCGGGCGCAGGCGCTGCGCGACCTCGACCAGTTCCGCCAGACCCTGACCGGCGTGGCGGCGGCGGCCTTCATGGACGTTCCGTGGATGCCGGTCTTCATGATCGTGCTCTTCGTCATTGACCCGCTGGTGGGCGTCATCACGGTGATCGGCGCAGGCATCCTGCTGGCCCTCGCGGTCGCCCAGGCGCGCGGCACGCAGTCGGCGCTCAAGGACGCGAACGATGCGGCGCTCCGGAGCTATGGTTTCACGGACGCGGCCCTGCGGAACGGCGAGGTCGTCCGCGCCATGGGCATGCTGCCCACCATCGGCCAGGCCTGGGCGCGGCACCGCGCCGTCACCATCGAGCGCGGCGCGGCCGCGGCGGAGGCGTCGAACCTGTACGCCGACCTGATCAAGGCGGTCCGCATGGGCATCCAGGTGCTGATCATCGCGGTCGGCGCCTACCTGATCCTCAAGGGCAAGATCCACTCGGGCATGCTGTTCGCCAACATGATCCTGGCCAGCCGCGCCCTGCAGCCGATCGAGAAGATCGTCGGAGCCTGGGATCCTCTGAACAACATGTACCGGGCCTACGAGCGGCTGAATACGCTGCTCGCCGGCGCCGAGCCCCCGGCCATCGCCACGGCGCTGCCGCGGCCGCTGGGCAAGCTGTCGGTCGAGGCGGTCAACTTCGCCCCGTTCGGCGCCCAGAAACTGGTCCTCAGCAACGTCAACTTTTCGGTCGACCCCAACGAGGTGCTGGGCGTCATCGGGCCGTCCGGCGCCGGCAAGTCGACCCTGGCCCGCCTGTTGGTGGGCATCTGGAAGCCCATGAACGGCGTCGTGCGCCTGGACGGCGCGGACGTGTTCACCTGGGACCGCGCCGACTTCGGCCGGCACGTAGGCTACCTGCCGCAGGACACCGAGCTGTTCGGCGGCAGCGTCCGCAACAACATCGCCCGCTTCCGCGAAGGCGTCACCGACGAGGAAGTGGTGGCCGCCGCCCAGCTCGCGGGCGTCCACGAGCTGATCCTGCGCATGCCCAAGGGCTACGACAGCGAAGTGGGCGAGGGGGGCGTCGTGCTCTCCGCCGGCCAGCGGCAGCGGGTAGGCTTGGCGCGGACCTTGCTGGGCAATCCGGCCTTCGTGGTCCTGGACGAGCCGAACGCCAACCTCGACGCCGAGGGCGAGGAAGCGCTGATGCGCGCCATCGATGCCATGAAGGCCAACGGCGCCACCGTGGTGATCATCTCGCACAAGCCGGGCGTGTTCCGCGCGGCCGACAAGATGCTGGTGCTCCGGGAAGGGCGCGTCGAGCTGTTCGGGCCGCGCGACCAGGTCATGGCGCGCCTCGTCAAGCCAGCGCAGCCGCCTGAAGTGCGCGCGGTGGAGGGTGGTCGATGAAGCTGGACCTGACGCCGGTCCGCCGGAACTACGTCGCCCCCACCTTCGGGAACGACGAGCAGGAGACGATGCCCACCGAGCTGCAGCAGCGGCTGCGGCGGCCGATGCTGGTGGGCGCGGGCGTGATCGGCGCCTGCGTGCTGGGTCTTGGCCTCTGGGCCTCCGTCAGCCAGCTCAGCACCGGCATCACGGCCATGGCCGAGGTCCGCGCCGACTCGATGCGCAAGACCCTGCGCCACAAGGAGGTCGGGGTCGTGAAGCAGATCCTGGTCACCGAAGGCCAGCACGTGCGCGCCGGTCAGCCCCTGCTGCTGTTCAACGACGTCGAGGCGCGCGCCGCCGTCAGCGTCATGCAGAACCAGTACGACACGCTGCTGGCGCAGAGTTCGCGGTTCACTGCCGAGGCGATGGGCAAGACCAGTTACGAACCGCCGGCGGAGCTGACCGCGCGGATGGCCGACCCCGCGGTCGCGACCCTGGTCCGTGACCAGCAGTTCCTGTTCACGACCCGCCAGCAGCTGTTCCAGAGCCAGTCCGCCGTGCTCATGCAGCGCATCGAGCAGCAGCAGACGCAGGTGCAGGGCCAGCAGGCCCAGCTGGAGTCGATCAACGAACAGAAGCGGCTGACCGACGAAGAACTCGCGGGCTACCGCAAGCTCAACGAGCAGGGATTCGCGCCTAAGACCCTGATCCTGCGCTACGAGCGCACGCTGGCCGAACTCGCCGGCCGCAAGGGCCAGCTCCTCTCGGAGATCGCGCGCCTTCGGCAGCAGATGGGCGAGACGCGCCTGCAGCTCAATTCGATCCGTGACGAGCGCCAGAGCCAGGCCGCCGAGGGCCTGCGCGACAGCCAGACGAAACTGGCGGACGTCATCCCACGGCTGACCACGGCGCGCCAGACGCTGGACTCGACCGTCGTGCGCTCGCCGGTCGACGGCTACGTCTTCAACCTGACCCAGTTCACCGTCGGCGGCGTGGTCGGCGGCGGCGAGCCGATGATGGACGTGGTGCCGTCCGGCACGCCGCTCACCGTCACCGCGATGATCAAGCCCGAGGACGTGGACGAGGTCCACAAGGGCATGAAGGCCCGGGTGAAGCTGACCGGGCTGAATCAGCGGTTTACCGATTCGCTCGACGCCACGGTCGACGTGGTCTCGGCCGACCGGATGACCAATGAGAAGAGCGGAGCCGCGTTCTATCGGGTCGATCTGCGCATCGCCCCGACCGAGCTCAAGAAGCTCAAGAAGGGCGTTCAGCTGACCCCCGGCATGCCTGCGATGGCGATGATCGTGACCGGCGAACGGTCGGTCATGGGCTTCCTGATTTCGCCAATTACGCAGACCCTGGAAGACGCGTTCCGCGAGGAGTAGAGGCGTCCGTGCAACACCCTGCGGCGGGACGTTTCGGGGGGCTTTTTGATATTGCCTAATTGGCGGGCTTCCGATACGTCTCCCCTTGGGCTCGTCTAACCTGCGCCGCAGCCATGCTATGGCGCTTGGGGTAATGGACCGCTGGGACTGCTCCATCGGGGATGGGGGTCAAGCGTTCCAGGGGTCCGTGTGACACAGACTGGAGAGATCTATGGCGACTTATTTCTTTGAGACTATCACCGACGCGCAGGCTGCGTCGTTCAACCAGGTCAGCGACAACCTGGTGTTCGGTCAGACCGGCGAGCGTGCGAACATCACGACCGTCCGCTTCAATGCTGCGACCGCGACCGCGGGCGCGACGATCTCGCTCATCTCGGGCCTGACCGGCAAGACGGTGACCTTCACCGCCGCGAACTTCGTGGGCGAAAGCCCGATCTTCCCGGACAGCTCGACCCTGTTCGTCGGCAGCGCCGGTGGTGACACCACCACGAGCGCCGGTGGCGGCGATGGCCTCTACGGCGGCGCTGGTGGCGACATTCTCGACGCTGCCGGTGGCGCGGACCTGATCCAGGGCAACCAGGGCGACGACACGCTGACCGGCGGTTCGGGCAACGACACCGTCTACGGCGGTCAGGACGACGACCAGATCAACGTCGGCGTCGGTGTCAACTTCGCCCAGGGCAACCTCGGCAGCGACACCATCACGGCCGACACCACGTCGACCGACGCCAACACCCTGCTCGGCGGTAAGGACAACGACGTCATCACCGGCGGTTCGGGCGCTGACTTCCTGAACGGCAACTCGGGCGACGACGTCATCACGACGGGCGTGGGCGCCGACCAGGCGTTCGGCGAAGGCGGCAACGACACGATCGGGTCGACGTCGGGCAACGACACCATCGACGGCGCCGACGGCAGCGACAGCATCACGGCGTCGGGTTCGGCGACCGGTGCGGTCTCGATCCTCGGCGGCGACGGCAACGACACGATCACGACGACGACGATCGGCGGCTTCATCCACGGCAACGCGGGCAACGACTCGATCAGCGCGACCGGCAAGGTCACGATGTTCGGCGGCGCGGGTAACGACACCCTCGCGGCCACGGGCGTCGCCGGCAACATCGTCAGCGGCGATGCGGGCAACGACTTCATCACCGGTGGTGATGACTCGTCCGATACGTCGGCGGCGCACGACAGCCTGTCGGGTGGTGACGGCAACGACACCATCAGCGGCCTCGGCGGCAACGACACGCTCGTGGGCGGCATCGGCGACGACAGCCTCTCGAGCGGCCAGAACGCCGACAGCGTCTCGGCTGGCGACGGCGACGACAGCGTCCTGAACGCTGGCGGCAACGACGTCATCGATACGGGCGCTGGCGACGACGTGGTCACCGGTGGTGCGAACGTCGACAACATCACCCTCGGTGATGGCGCCGACAGCGCCGACGCGGGCGACGGCAACGACATCCTCCAGGGTGGCGCTGGCGACGACACGCTCACGGCCGGCCTCGGCAACGACTCGGTCAACGGCGGCGAAGGCAACGACGTCATCGACACCGGCGCGGGCACCGACAAGGTGGATGCGGCCGGCGGCGACGACGCCATCACCGGCGGCGCGGGCAAGAGCACGATCCTCGCGGGTGACGGCAACGACACCATCGACGGCGACGGCAGCACCGACATCATGACCGGTGGTAACGGCAACGACGTGTTCGTCATCAACTCGGGTGACTCCGGCACTGTCGCCGGTACGCTCGACCAAGTGCTGGACTGGCAGGCGACCGACGTGCTCGACTTCGCACGCGCGGCCGGCGCCACCGGCACGGCCGTCGAGAACGTCAACTACCTCGAGCTGACGGCTTCGACCTACGACGCGGCTCTCACGCTCGCGACGACGCAGATCGACGGCGGTGTCGTCGACTACGTGGTGGTGCAAGTCGGCGCCGACGTGGTGGTGTTTGTCGACAACAACAACAACGACACTGCGCCGAACGACGCGGTGACGCTGGTTGGCCGCACGCTGGCCGACATCAGCGCCGGGAACCTCATCTAAAAGGTCTCGGACTTCGATCTGAGGAGGGCCGCCCTTCGGGGCGGCCCTTTTTCTTTGCGCGCTTTCGCTCCGTCACGCTAAGAGGCGCGACCCATGACGAACGCGGCGATCTACTTCCACACCGACGGTTTCGACACCTCGGGCAAACGGCTCCTCGGCCGCCATTCGGCAGGCGAAAGCTTCCTCCGCGGCTTCCTTCGCTACGCCGACGTGGACCAGTTCCACCTGTGGAACGTCAGCAACAAGCCCACCGGCGACTTAGACGCCCTGATCCATCGGATCGAGCCGCCGACCAAGCCCGTGCGCTGGATCCCGCAACACGGCCGCCACCAGCTCGGCGAACCCGGGGTGCTGAACCTGCCGACGCCAAGCCTGGCGCCTGAAGCCTGGCTCCGCCGTGTGAGCGGCGCGCGCTACGCCATGTGCGGCATCACCCACACGACCGCGACCGACCGGGTGATGCGGGTCGTCGGCGACATGCTGGTGGCGCCGGTGGACGGTTACGACGCCCTGATCTGCACCTCGACCGCTGTGCGGGGGGCCGTGGATGCCCAGCTCGACCTGATGCGCGACTACATGCGCAGCGAATATGGCGAACGCCGTCGCGCCGAGCCGCAGCGCGTCACCATTCCCCTGGGCGTGAACGCCGCCGACTTCTCCACCTCGCCCGAGCATCGCCGCGCGTGGCGCGCACGCCTCGACATCCCGGAGGACGCGATCGTCGCGCTCTATGTGGGCCGGTTCAACGTCAAGGCGAAGATGAACCCCGCCCTGATGGCCATGGCGCTGGAGCGCGCGGCGCGCGCCTCCGGCCGCCCCATATACTGGGTCAATTCCGGCTGGGCCGAGAGCGAGGCCGCCGGCAAGGTCTTCCACAGCGAGACCGCCAAACTCTGCCCCTCGGTGCAGTATCGCGAGGTCGACGGTCGCGCACCCGACACCCGCTTCACGATCTGGTCGGTCGCCGACTTCTTCATCAGCTTCTCCGACAACATCCAGGAGACCTTCGGCCTCACGCCGATCGAGGCCATGGCTGCGGGCCTTCCCTCGGTGGTCAGCGACTGGGACGGCTACAAGGACACGGTGCGGCACGGAGTCGACGGTTTCCGCGTGCCGACGATCGCGCCGGCTCCCGGGCTCGGCGGCGACCTTGCCTACTGGTACGCCAATGCCTGGTTCCCCTATGACAACTACATCGGCGCGGTCGGCCAGTTCGCGGCGATCGACCTCGGCGCGGCCGAGGCCGCCATCCTGGCCCTAATCAACGACCCCGACCTGCGACGCCGTCAGGGCGAGAAAGCGCGGCTTCGCGCTCGCGAGACCTTCGACTGGTCGGTGATCATCCCGCAGTACCAGGCGCTGTGGGCCGAACAAGCCGCTCGTCGGCGGGCCGCCGTCGAGACGCCGTCGCCCCGCACCAACCCCTACGCGCCCGACCCGTTCACACTCTTCGCCGCCTACCCGACCCGCCACCTCGCCAAGGACGACGTGATCGCCCTGAGCCCGGGGATGACGCCTGCCGCGGCCTCCGCTCGGCTGGAGGCGCCGCTGGCGGTCTACAGCCGGCTCAACCGCCCCAGCCCCGCCGACGTCGGCCGGCTGTTGGAGCATCTGGCGGAGCATGGCCCGACCCCGGTGGCTGTGCTGCGGGATCTGTTCGGGGCGCCCCGCCGCGACCTCATCGAGCGCGGCCTCGTCTGGCTGGCGCGCTACGACGTGGTGGCCATCGCCCGGGCCGACTGAGCGCGCCTTCCAAAACGCGAACGGCCGGGCAGCGGGATCTCACGATCCGCTACCCGGCCAAAGCGACACAGCCATGGAGAGCTAGGCTGACGTCGGGACCCTAGCGCAAAGCTCCAACCCCGAGAAGAGTCGCCCAGATCACGACTCGTTCAACTGCACCGTAGGGCCGCAAGCGGGCTCTCGCAACGCGGACGCCAGGTCTGCGAGCACCCCCGCCCAGTCGCCGGGCGAGCGCTGGCGCACCAGCCGGGCCGACGGATACCAGCGGGTCCGGTCGTCCTTCCAATTGGCGTACCAGTCCACCGCGGGGCGCGACATCAGGATGTGGCAGGGCTTACCGAGCGCGCCGGCGAGATGGGCCACCGAGGTGTCCACGCTGACCACCCGCTCCAGCCCGGCGATCCGGGCGGCGGTGTCCGCGAAGTCGCGCGCGCCGCTGGCTTCCGGTTCCAGGGGGACGAAGGACGCCAGCCCGCGGATGGCCTTGGCGATCGGCGGCCCGGGCACCCGGCTGGGGTTCGGATTGAGGCCGCCGCCCTGCAGCATGAGGCCCACTCCCGACGGCGGGCGGTCCGGCGCGGTCGCATGCAGGGTCGGCGCGGGCGCGTCGTCGGGCCCGGCGCCCAGCCAGCGCGGCACCGAGCCCAGCGAGGCCCAGACGTCGACTTTCTCATCCTCGAAGCTCTGGGCGTTGAAGACGTGCACGGGAAGCTGGCCGAAGAGGCGCACCAGCGGCCGCGCGACCGCCAGGCGCACCTCGCCCGCCTGCCGGGCCAACAGCGGGATGAACCGCGACCACAGGATCTGATCCCCCAGGCCTTGCTCGGCGAGGACCAGGATCCGCTTCCCAGCGAGGGACTCGCCCTGCCATTCGGGGAAGGGCGCGGTGGGCCGGGGCAGCAGCTGGTGCCGCGCTTCGTAGTACGCCCACCCCTCGGCATATTTGCCGAGCTGCAGCAGGGTCATCCCGAGGGTATGGCGCGGCTGCGGGTTGGCCGGTTCCAGCGCCGTCGCCTTGCGCAGTACGGCCTCCGCCTCCTCGAGCCGGCCGGTGATCCGGTAGATCACGCCGAGGTTCCCGAGAACCCATGAGGGCTTCCAGGCCATCGCCTCGCGGTAGCAGGCTTCGGCCTCCTCGAATCTGCCGGCCTTCTGGTGCGCGACGCCCTGGTGGAACATGGACTCCATGGCCGCAGTCCTACGGACACGCCCGCCGGCTGTCACCACCCTGGGCTACAGGCGCAGCTCGACCCTGCGGCTGACCGCGACCTTGCCGGCGCGCCAGACCTTGTAGTCAGCGACATAGAGGCCGCGGGGCCAGCCGCCGGGCGGCTTGCGCTTGCCGACGTAGGTCAGGTCCTGGGCGCGCCACTTCTTCAGGGGCTCGGCGCGGTGGCGCGCCAGGCTGGCGCCATCCGGGCCCTTCAGGTCCAGCTCCACGGAGTCGCCCGGCAGCAGGGCGATCGCCCGAAAATAGGCCACCAGCAGCGGCGCGTCGGCGGTCATGGGGCGCAGGCCGCCGGCCTCCAGCTGCTCCATGGTGATCTGGCCGTCGGTGAAGCCGGCGTTCAGCACCAGGCCCGGCCGATAGCTCATCGCGGCCTGCGCCTGGGGGGACCACAGCCCAGCCTGGGCGCCGCAGGCCTGCGGCCGCGTCATGTCCGGTGCGAAGGGGTCCACGACCTGGCCCGCATGTCGGACGGTCATGTGCAGGTGCGGGAACTCGGTGTTGCCGGACAGGCCGACCCGGCCGAGCGGCGTTCCGGCCGTCACCGCGTCGCCCACCTTCACCGAGATGGAGCCCCGGGCCAGGTGGCAGTACTGGGTCTCCCAGCCGTTCCCGTGGTCGACGACGACCCCGTTGCCGCATTCCTGGTTGGCGACCGAGGGTGCGCCGGGCGCCCGGATCGAGATATCGGGCACGCCGTCGCGCAACCGGGCCACGCGGCCCGCGGCCGCCGACAGAACGGCGACGCCGCGCCGCTGGGCCGCCATGTCCGGGAGCCGGATGTCGATGCCGCTATGGGTGTCATAGGTCTGCAGGCCGCAGCGATAGTCGCGTGTGCCGGGGCCGGGGTCGCGATCGACGTAGTGCTGGATCTCGCACGTCCGGCCCAGCTGGCAGGCAAGCGGGAAGGACAGGCTGGGCTGGCCGGGCGCGCTCGCGGCCGCCGGCGCCAGGGCCACGGCCAAACCGATCGCGGCCAGCGCAGGAAGGACTGGAAGCTTCATGGCCGCAACCTGGCCGGGTCGCGGGGCGAAACCATGGCCTTAGCCGAAGCGGATTCCGGAGAGGGCCGCCAGCCGTTCGGCGTCCGGCGCGTAGACCCGGCGGAGATGCTCGACGTCGGCGGGCGTGAGCTCCGAGGGATAGTCCATCTCCCGGCCCACATGGACCTCGCGGGCCGCCGGCGCGGGCGCCGGCGGCAGGCCGAGGAACCGCCGCACCTCGGCCAGCGCCGAGGCAGGGTCCGTGCGCAGGCCGCCCGAGGTGAGGACCAGCACCTGCGATCGGGGGAACAGGCCGTAGAGGCGTTCGAGCTGCTCGCCGTAGAAGCCCCGCTCGACGTAGGAGAACTCGCGGTGATGACCCCAGGGATCGGCGTCGAACAGGCGCTGGCGGCCCTGCCGGACGCACCAGGCGAAGGGGTGGGTCTCGACCCCTCGGGCGTACTCCATCCGCCAGTGCGACCAGGCCCGCTGGACGGGGTCGCGCAGCACGACGATCAGCTTCATGGCCGGATTGTAGGCGCGGACCCGCTCCAGGCTGCCCGGCCAATAGGTGTAGATAGGCGTGGCCTCGCCGCACGGCCGGCCGGCCGGCGCGGGGAGGCGGGCGTGGTAGTCGCCGTAATCGGGCCGGTCCCAGTCACGCCGGTCGTCGTCGAAGAAGTGGAGTTCCTTGAACTCGGGCAGGGCGATGTCGGGGTAGTCGCGCAGGTAGTCGAACAGCGCCGTGGTGCCGCCCTTCTGGACGCCGGCGATGAGGAAGTTGACGAGGGGCGTCTGCGCCATGCCCTCACTTCCCGCGACCCGGCGTTCCGCGCAAGCGGCTTCGGAATCGGCCCGTTAGCCGCTAAGACGGCCTCCAAGGCGCGGACGCCGCGCGAGAAGGCAAGGCATGAAGACGGTAATCCTGGCGGGCGGCCTGGGCACGCGCATCTCCGAAGAGAGCCACCTGAAGCCCAAGACGATGATCGAGATCGGCGGCCGGCCGATCCTCTGGCACATCATGAAGCTCTATTCGCACTACGGCTTCAACGAGTTCATCGTCTGCCTTGGGTACAAGGGCTACGTGATCAAGGAGTACTTCGCCAACTACGTGCTCCACCACGCGGACCTGACCGTTGATCTCGCCAGCGGCTCGATGGAGTTCCACGCCACCAACCATGAGCCGTGGAAGGTGACCCTTGTCGACACGGGCGCCGAGACCATGACCGGCGGGCGCCTGAAACGCGTGGCCAAGTACCTGAACCCGGACGAGCCGTTCTTCCTGACCTACAGCGACGGCGTGGCCGACCTGGACCTGCGGGCGCTCGCCGACTTCCACCGCCAGCACGGGCGCGAGGCGACCGTGACGGCCGTGGCCCCGCCCGGGCGGTTCGGGGCGCTGGAGATCGTGGACGGCCAGGTCGAGCGCTTCATGGAAAAGCCGCCGGGGGACAACGGCCTGATCAACGGCGGCTTCTTCGTGCTGCATCCCAACGTCGTCGACCGTGTGGCTGGCGACGCGACGGTCTGGGAGCAGGAGCCGCTGATGGGCTTGGCGGCCGACGGCGAGTTGATGGCCTACCGCCACGACGGCTTCTGGGCGCCCATGGACACCTTGCGCGACAAGAACCAGCTCGAGGCGCTCTGGGCGTCCGGCGGGGCGCCGTGGCGGCGGTGAACGCGGCCTTTTGGGCCGGCAAGCGGGTCCTGCTGACCGGTCACACGGGGTTCAAGGGCTCGTGGGCCGCGATCTGGCTCAGCCGGATGGGCGCCGACGTGACCGGCCTGGCCCTGCCGCCGGACCAGACGCCGGCGCTGTTCACCCTGGCCGGGGTCGAGCGCCGTATCGCCTCACGGCTCGTCGACCTGCGCAACCCCGACGCCGTGGCCGTGGCGGTCGCCGCGCACGCCTTCGACCTGGTGCTGCACATGGCCGCCCAGCCGATCGTGCGGACCTCGGTCGAGGATCCGATCGGCACCTTCGAGACCAACATCATGGGCACGGCGCACCTGCTGCAGGCGTTGCGCAGCCAGGCCGGCCTGCAGGGCGTGCTGGCGATCACCTCGGACAAGGTCTACGCCAACAACGACGCCGGCCGCGCCTTCGTCGAGGGCGATTGCCTGGGCGGCAAGGATCCCTATTCGGCATCCAAGGCCGCCACCGAGATCGTCGTCCACAGCTTCGCCAAGAGCTATTTCCAGACTGTCCCGGTGGGGACGGCGCGGGGCGGAAACGTGATCGGCGGCGGGGACTTCTCGCGCGACCGGCTGGTGGCCGACATCGTGCGCGCGGCTCGCGGCGGGGCCCAGGTGGTGCTGCGCCACCCGGAGGCCACCCGGCCCTGGCAGCACGTGCTGGACTGCCTGGCCGGCTATTTCCGACACCTTGAGGCGCTGGCCACCGATCCAGGGAGCCCGCGGGCCTTGAACTTCGGCCCCCGGCCCGGCGGGCCCGAGGTCAGCGTGGGCGAGCTCGCCACGCTGGGCGTCGAGGCGCTGGGCGGCCAGCCGTGGCGGCACGAGCCCGATCCGACCTCGCTCGAAGCGAAGACCCTGGCCATCGACGCCAGCCTGGCGCGCAAGACCCTGGGGTTCGAGAGCCGGCTGGACGCGCCGGAGGCCGTGGCCCTGACCATGGAGTGGTATCGGCGCCAGGCCGCCGGCGAGGACGCGCTCGCCTTGTGCCTGGAGCAGATCGAGGGCTACGAAGGCCGGCCATGAGTCTCTGCCGCTTCTGCCGCTCGCCGCTCACCCGCACCTTCCTGGACCTCGGCCTGCAGCCGCTGGCCAACAGCTACCTCACGCCTGAGCAGCTCGCGGCTGGGAACGAGCCGGTCTTCCCGCTGCACACCATGGTCTGCGACGCCTGCTTCCTGGTGCAGGCGGACCACGACGTGCCGGCCGAGGCGATCTTCGACGAGGGCTATGCCTATTTCTCGTCGTTCTCGCCGGGCTGGGTGGAGCATGCGCGGCGCTATGCCGAGGCGATGACCGAACGCTTCGGCCTGGGCCCCGACTCCCTGGTGGTCGAGGTGGCCAGCAACGACGGCTACCTGCTGAAGCATTTCCTGGCCAAGGACATCCCGGTGCTGGGCGTCGAGCCCACGGCCAACACCGCCGAGGCCGCCCGCGCCATCGGCGTGCGCACCGACGTGGTGTTCTTCAACGCCGAGACGGGCCGGAACCTGGCGGCGCGCGGCGACCGCGCCGACCTGATGGCCGCCAACAATGTGCTCGCTCACGTGCCGGACCTGAACGCCTTCGTCGCCGGGTTTCCCCACGTATTGAAGCCGCAGGGCGTGCTGACTTTCGAGTTCCCGCACCTCTTGAACCTGATCGAGCTGGTGCAGTTCGACACGATCTACCACGAGCACTATTCGTACCTGTCGCTGCTGGCGGTGGAGCAGGTGCTGGGCGCCCATGGCCTGCGGGTCTTCGACGTCGAGCAGCTGCCGACCCACGGCGGGTCGCTCAGGCTGTTCTGCTGCCACCAGGCGGCGGGGCACGAGGAGACCGACGGCCTGCGCGCCGCGCGCGCTGCGGAAGCGGCCGCCGGCCTGAACCGAGCCGAGACCTACGACGGCTTCACCGCCCGGGTGGAGGCCGTCCGCGACAGCTTCCAGGCGTTCCTGACGGCGGCGAAGGACGAGGGCAAGGTGATCGCCGCCTACGGCGCGGCGGCCAAGGGCAACACCTTCCTGAACTACTGCGGGACGACCGCCGACGACCTCCTCGAGGCCTATGACGCCAACCCGGCGAAGCAGGGCCGCTACCTGCCGGGCAGCCACGTGCCGATCCGGGCGCCCGACGCGGTGAAGGTTTCGCGGCCGGACTACGTCCTGATCCTGCCCTGGAACCTGAAGGACGAGATCACCCGTCAGCTGGCCTTCATCGCCGACTGGGGCGGCCGCTTCGTGGTGGCCTCGCCGGCCACCCGGGTGCTGGACTGATGCGCTTCACGCCCACGGAGATCGCGGGCGTGGTCCGCGTCGAGGCCGAACCGCATCGCGACGACCGCGGCCTGTTCGCGCGACTGCATTGCCCGGACGAGTTCGCGGCGGCGGGCGTTCCGTTCGCGCCGGCGCAGACCAGCGTCTCGCGCAATCCGCACCGCCACACCCTGCGCGGCCTGCACTACCAGCCGGCGCCGCACGCGGAGACCAAGCTGGTGCGGGTGACGCGGGGCCGCGTGTTCGACGTCGCCGTGGACCTGCGGCCCGCCAGCCCCACCTACCGCCGTTGGACCGCCGCCGAGCTGTCGGCCGAGAACCTGCTGGCGCTGTTCATCCCCGAGGGCGTGGCCCACGGGTTCCTGACGCTGGAGCCCGACACCGACGTGATCTACCAGATCGCGCCCGCCTTCCGGCCGGGGCACGAGGCCGGCGTCCGCTGGGACGATCCGGCGTTCGGGATCGCCTGGCCTGCGCCGCCGGCCCTGATCTCGCCGCGGGACGCCGCCTATCCGGACCACGGCTAGGCCATGGCGGCCCGGGTCCTGCTGACCGGCGCAAGCTCGTTCACCGGCGTGTGGATCGCCGAGGCGCTGGCCGCCGCCGGCTTCGAGGTGACGGCCCCCTTGCTGCGCGAACGGGCGGCCTATGAGGGCGTGCGACTGGATCGGGTTGCGCGGCTGGAGCGCTGTGCGCGGGTGACCTTCGGGCGGGCGTTCGGGTCCGATGCCCTGCTGGGCGATATCCGCCAGGCGCGGCCCGAGGTGCTGGCCCACCACGGCGCGCACATCACCGGCTACCGCGATCCGGGCTTCGACGCCGTCGACGCCCTGGCCCGCAACACGGCGGGTGCGCCGGCGATGCTGGAGACCCTGCGCGTGTCAGGTGGACGGCTCGTGGTGTTGACCGGCAGTGTGTTCGAGGCGGGCGAGGGCGGCGGGGACGAACCCGGCGCGGTCACGCCCTATGGCCTGTCGAAGACGCTCACCAGCGCGGCGTTCGCCTACTGGACCCGGGCCGCGGGCCTGGACTTCGGTCGCTTCGTCATCCCCAGCCCCTACGGCGCGCTCGAGGAGCGGCGCTTCGGCTGGCACCTGTTCCGCACCTGGTTCGCGGGCCAGACGCCGACCGTGCGGACGCCGCGCTATGTGCGCGACCACCTGGCCGCGCCGCAGCTGGCCAAGGCCTATGCCGAATACCTGTCCGCGCGTCTGGCCGGCGACGACGCGCCGTCCGTTTGCCGTCCGTCGGGGTGGATCGCGCCGCAAGGCGAATTCGCCCTGCGCGTCGCCTCGGAAGCCGGCCGCCGCCTGGGGCTGGCGTGCGACGTCGAGCTGGCCGATCAGCCGGAGCTGGAAGAACCGCTCGCGCGCGTGAACGACCAGCCGCAGTGGGGCGCCGGCTGGGACGAGGCCGCGTTCTGGGACGACTACGTGGCCTGGTACGCCGACCTGCGCCGCCGGGGCATGCTGGACTGACTGCGGCGCCTAGCCGTTGCGGACCGCGGCCTCGACGGCGTCGTAGAAGTCCGCGGCCCACTGCGTGCTGTGGCCGAGCGGGCTGTTGCGCATCCGCTCGCGCATGGTCGCCCGCAGGTCGGCGATCCGCGCCGGATCGCTGCCGAGGGCGACGGCGGTGTCGATGTAGCCTTCCAGCGTGTCGGCGCAGAGGTCCGCGAGCCCGACGTTGCTCAGCACCGAATAGCTCAGCCGCTCGTAGGGCGCGGGCCCTTTGAGGCTCACGCAGGGCGCGCCCATCCACATGGACTCGCAGGTCGTGGTGCCGCCGGTCTGGGGGAAGGTGTCCAGGCTGATGTCGATGCGGTTGTAGTGCGGCAGGTGGGCGCCGCGCACGGCTTCGAACTCGATCCGCTCGGCCTCGACCCCCTCGGCCTCGAAGGCGTTCTGGATGTTGGACTGGAACGAGGGCGAGGTGCCTTCCGGCCGGATGAACAGGAAGCGGGAGTCCGGGCAGCGGGCCATGATGCGCGCCCAGGCCTGCAGGCCCTCGCGGGTGTATTTATGCGGCTGGTTGGCCGTGCCGAAGGTGACGTAGCCGTTGCGCGCGATCGGCGGCTCGGGGTTCGCCGCCGGCTGCTCGCGGAAGGCCGAGGCGCTCAGCGGGTACCACGCGTGTTTGAGCATCAGCGGCTTCTCGATCAGCAGGCGCGGATCGGGCGGCGCGATGTAGGGGTCGCAGACGAAATAGTCGATGGTCTCGAGACCGGCCGAGTGCGGATAGCCCAGCCAGCTCGCCTGCAGCGGGGCGGGCTTGTATGCCATGACCTCCAGCTTGTTCATGTGCGTGGAGCCGCCCAGCTCGATCAGCATGTCCAGCTGGTCGTCGGCGATCTTCTGCGCGGCGTCGGCGACCGTGATCTCGGGCCACCAGCGGTAGGCGCTGACCTTCGACGTGATGAAGCGCTGGGCCCCGTCCGGCTCGGCGGCGTTGTAGTACGAGTAGACGAAGACCTCGAACCGATCGGTGTCGATGTGCTCGAACAGCGGCAGGGCGAAGTAGCCCACCGGGTGCTGCCGCAGGTCGGAGGACATGAAGCCCAGCCGGATCTTGCCGCCCGGCGGCCGGGCCGGCGGGCGCTTGATCGGCCGGCGCGCGGCCGCTTCTTCGGTCAGGCGGCCCCAGGTGCGGTGCTGGTCGACCAGCTCCAGCCGGTCCTCGTCGTTGCGCACCTGCGCCAGCTGCTTCATCAGCGCGGTGTGGCGGTTGGTTTCGGCCCAGCCGCGGCCCAGCTCGCGGAGGCCGCCGACCTGGTCCCGGGCGTCGAAGTCGCAGACGCGGCCCAGGGTCTCCCAGACGATCTTGTTGGACGCAGGACCGAACTCGGCCTTCCGCCCGACGATCCCTCGGGCCAGCTGATAGGCCCGCTCGATGTTGCTGCCCTCGTTGCCGGACCGGTTGCGCTCATGGCCCTCGATCAGGGCGGTGACATACTCCAGGCGCTGCGGGTCGAGCCGGACGGCGTTCTCCAGGTGCTCGATGGACCGGTTGCGGTCGCGGTCGGCGTACATGACGCCCAGCTGGTGCTGCAGCCAGGCGGCCTCCGGATGGCTGGGCAAGAGGGACTGCAGGAACGCCTCAGCGCGGGCCGCGTCGCCCGCGCGACGCAATACGGCGGCCTTGGCCTCCAGGAGGCGCTGCTGGCCCGGATTGGCGGCCAGGGCTTTGTCGACGGCCGCTTCGGCCTCGACGCTACGAAACTCCTCGTTGAGGGTGCCGAC
>Ga0209257_1002390_pt1 | contig 18802 bp, 19 predicted proteins | sample AraplaCvi_mCL_r2_FD_184277 | JGI IMG/M metagenome (GOLD analysis project Ga0209257, IMG submission 184277) | Arabidopsis root microbial communities from North Carolina, USA - plate scrape MF_Cvi_mCL_r2 (SPAdes) (version 2) | ecosystem: Host-associated > Plants > Roots > Endosphere | place: USA...
CAATGCCTGCCGCGCTTCGCCTTCCCGCCTACCGCGTCATCGCACAATACACGCAGCGACGAATTTCGTTGCGGCAGCCGCCCGCCTCAACCTTCCGGCCGTGTCAGCCCCCCCATCGACGCGGCGGGCCGGTTCAAGATCGACGGACCCGATGGCAACGCCGGCCTGCCCGGCTACAAGATCGTCGTCGACACCCATGGCGTCAGCTCGCGAGGCTGCCGCGCACTCGGTATCGCACGCGCGCGGCTGGGCGCCCAGGAACCAAACAGCCTCTGCATAAGTGCCAGCTTACACCTCCCTGCGTGAAGAACTCGAACACGCCATGTGCGTGCGGCGGAGCGAAAACGTTTCACGAGACAGCGTCGCTGGCCGCACCGAGCATGGACTGGACAGGGCACATTGTAATGACGCCATCTAATAGAGGGTCTTCCAAACACTTGGAACAATGCCGCTTTTCATATGTTGAGCCACTGGGCCCCGCGGTCTCGGTGCGCCAGCGCATGCGGGGTCCACATTTTCTGGGACGCCAAGCTTGCAAAAAAGGGTGCGCGTGACGTGCCGATGTTTGGCTTTCGACTGATCATTCTTTGACTGCAAAATCACGAACGAGGGTCAGCACGCCACAGCGCATCCGAAGGAATGCGTGACGACCGCGAAAGATGCTTCGTGCCTTATCCATGGATAGGCTCGCGGGCAGAATCAGACCTTCCATCGTTCATAACAGAGCACGCGCGAGCCGCCTCAGACGACGATGATCCCAAGCGGAGCATCACCCTGATCTTCGCCAAGGGCTTAACTCTAATTTTCACTGCCATCCAAAATCTCCGCTCGGTCCGCGGATCGGCGTCGAGGACACTTCCAGCCCCGCCGAGATCCCACAGCTCGGGGTTTTGGTGTCAGCCGAGCAGGTACCGGATTGCAGCGATGAGGCCCGCCACAAAGGATCCAGCTACAAACAAGGTCGCCAACCAAAATTCGGCTGCGACGGCGCGGGCGTTCCAACGGGGTTCTTCGGACATACAGAAGCCTCCCACAATCCCGCCTTGTAGGACAGAGCTACCGCGCCCTATTTTGCTTGGAACTTGCGGCGCCCGGCCGCGTTCATCTTCCGAGCCCCGCCCCTCAAATCGGTCCCCCCATATAGCGGGGCTCAAACCCTCGGCATCCTCTCAAAAATAAGGCCTGCCCCATGGCTGGCTTGACAGCCGCCTTTTCACGTATCCGCACAAGCGGACAGCTGTGGCTTTTAACCGATCGAAAACGGACGGGATAAGAGACAGAGGCGCCTCGCTGCCGCGAATGAGAAATTCCGTTCCTTGCGCGGGTATGCATGGTTCATTGCATTTGCATAGTTTCGCACCTGCTCCATCATTTCACCTCCCGTCAGACCGATCGTGTGTTTTTTTAGCGTCATGTCACAGCTGGCGGCGTTCGCTCGTCAAGCATGCGATGCCGCTGTTGGCATGCAGAAGGATGGTCTTACAGATGAAGCGCTTGAATTGGTCCGAGATCGCTCCTGCCGGAGCCAAGGCACTCTATGGGGTGCACCATTATGTCACCAGCCAAACGGCCCTCTCGCCGGAGCTGATCCACCTAGTGTTTCTCCGGGTTTCACAAATCAACGGATGCGCTCATTGCATCGACCTGCACACGCGCGACCTCCTCAACACCATGCCAATCGACAAGATCGCCTTGGTGCCTGTCTGGGAAGAAGTTCCACATCTCTTCTCCGACCAGTACCGCGCGGCTCTGGCATGGGCAGAGGAAGTTACGCGAGTAAGTGAGACTCATGCATCCGACGAGGCATATGCCGCCGCTTCAGAAGCCTTCGCTCCGAAAGATCTTGTTGACCTGACGATCGCGATTGCGGCGATGAACGCTTTCAACAGGTTGGGCGCGCCCTTCCGATTGCCGGTCGTGGCAAAACCCTGACTTGGAGATGAAAGCAAGCCTGACCGGCGCGCAATCGCCGTCTCGATCTGCGCGGCGCGCCAGCCCCCCCGTGCGCCCGAGTATCTAACATAGGTTGTGGAAGAGCTGCGGGATTCACCTGAAGAAGAAGGCCTGACACCTTCGAGCGACCCCGGAGGTGAAGGGGCACCTAATGCTTTGCAACAGGTGGAAGGGCTCTGTCGGGAGGCGGAGCCCTTCTCTTTGGTCAGGAACCTTTGCGCGCGCCGTGCGATTAATCCATAGGCTCGCCCGATCCCCCCCCCCCGCTGGCGGGCGAGCCCCCTTCCTTTCCCGACGCTGAACTCCTGACAGCCCCAGCAAACGGTTGGGTCCGGGGGAAGGCGGCGTTTCCGGCATTGCGGTCCCCCCGACCAGAGCTGTCATTGTTCAACTGCGACCTAGCCAAATAGCATTCGTTGGGACTTGGGTGACCGATCCGGACGGGAAAGGCGGTGCGAAAAGTTACATGCACGCCAATGGCTGGTTGGATCGCTCCGAGCCTCCAAAAGAAAGATCGCTCCGCTTGCTTCATGGACTCAAGCGGCCAGCTTAGCGCCCGCTTAACCCGGAGCCCACAGGACTGCTAGAGGATGGGGCACCGCCTGCTCGCAGGTAATAACCGCAGACGCTTGCTAGCGAGGTTCAGCTTTGACTGAGCTTAGCAAAGTGGAATCTCTTTATCGTGACCATCCCGAGGCTCGCGCTGCACGTTCGACCTTCGCGTCAAACGGATCGCCCGCCATCATCACCGCCGCCGCGGCGGCAAGTTCACCTGACGACGCCTGTCGGTATTCGGCGCCTGTCCGGCCGTGCAGCGTTCGCTCCAGCCTCCAGCGACCCGCATCGCGGTAACCGATGCCGGCAAGGCTATCGCTTTCGAAGCTGCGGCAGAAGCGGCTTTCCTTGTCAGCGAAGCTGAGGCCGATCCGCACGTCGGCGCTTGCCGGCTGGTGCGACGCGAGCTGCGTGTCGAGCGCTTCGCCCAGCGAAGCCCGAAGCAATCAGCGCGCGCAACCGCTCGGGTACCGGCTCCTCGGCGGTGGGAGCGAATGGGCCGAATGATGCGACCGCAGCGCGCGGTGCCGGGCGATCTCGGCGGCGAGCGCCGCATCGACATGGCCGCGTGCTCGATCCCACGCGGTCAGGCCGTCATGCTCACCATCGACATAGGCGGCGAAAGTATCAAGGTCGAAACTCATGCCGCCTCTCCCAAAAAATGCATTAATGTCTCGTGGCCTCGTGCGAGCCGCGAGTTACCTCCGGCCGAAGAGAGCTCACCACAACTAGCTGAAATAGTTTTTCTGATCGCAACGATTTACCGTCCGCTGCATTCAACTTGCTGTGTCTCATTACCGATCGCGATTGCGACCCGTGATCGGCAAAGGGACCAGCATGAAAATGCCGGAAAGGCCGCGTTTGCTATGGCGCGGCCTTTTTGCCGTCACTGGGGGATGCGAGAACGTAACGGACAGCTCTTAGGCGAGGCGGTAATTCATTTTGGTCCGGCGGCGGGAACGCATTGCGCCCCCGACCGCACCAAAGCCGAACAGCATCATGGCCCAAGTCGCGGGCTCCGGAACGGCTGCAGTTACGTCTGACTGCCAGAAACTGATATGTGACACTTCGGGTTGGTTGCCGCCCTTATTGAGCAGCCCCGACGTGGAAAATATGCCTGAATTTGCGCCCATACCCGCAAGTTCATAGAGCGCGAAGCTGTTGGCTGCCTTCACGGTCACATATTTGATGTTGACGCCGTTGTTGATGACATCCCAAGTACCTGACGTGCCTGCCGGCGACACGCCGGTGAAGGTGAAGAGGCTCGGGTTCTTGTCACTCTTGCCGTAGAGCGAGAGATTTACGGGCGCGACCCCGGTTGCTGCAAAGATCGCGGCATTCACGGCGGCCAAGTCATCACCGCCGCCAGAATTCTCAAAAATCCCGTCGCCTCCGCCGGGATAGCCCGGCGCTTCGCCCGACACGCAGCCGTTCGCGACAAGGTCGATGCCCGGGCCGCTACTGCAGTAATAAATTACCGCGGCCGAAGCCGACGGGGCAACCGAGCAAAGGCCTAGAGCCAAGACCGAGATAGTTAGCTTGCGAATCATGCTTCGCTCCATGCGACGAGCGCCCATGACGAGTTAATATAGATTTACATAGCCAGTTACATGGGTTCCGCCTTTGTCTCATACTGATACAGGCAACAGCTAGCGTTTGGAGCTGAACCGCCTCCGCTGAGCGAAGCGGGCGCTCGGACCTTAATGCAAATGCCGCCAGCTTGACCGAGCCGTATCGCTTTTGAAGGATCCGAAACTCTGTGCATTGAGTTAGACCGATCCCTTAAGCGGACGCGTCATCCCGCGCATCGCGCGCAAGACGACCGTCGCTCACCCACCGCCCACCACTATTCTGTATCATTATGAGACAAAAATTCGTTTAACGCTGTCCCGGCTATTTGCTACTCAGGCCGAGTCGTTTCTGGTCTAGATGGGGTATTCCGATGAAATTCGCATTGACTGCGCTTTCACTAGCAGCGCTCGCTACCGTTGCCGCTGCACCCGCCAACGCGGCCACTGTCGTCAACCTCGACGGCGTGACAAACGCCTCGCTTAACGGCTCCAATGGCTTCACGCTGAATCTAGCGGCCGGAACCTATAATCTCTCTTTTGTGCAGGATGCCTATACCGCCTTCACTCGCTTCAGTTCGGCAAGCGGCTGCGATGGCGCAGGCAAGAACTGCGTCCAAGGTTGGGAAAACAGCTTCCGCTATATCATTGGCAATTCGACCTCGCTTTTCGGTGACGGTGCAGCCTCCGGCGGACTTGGTCCGCTCGGCATCGGTGAGGGTTACTACAGCACGGAAGCACAGTCGTTTGCGAATTCGGGCGGCTATACCGGTTCCTTCACCCTTAACAGCGATAGCCCTGTGACTTTCTTCATCTACGACGATAACCTTGGCGATAACTCGGGTGGCGTGTCGATTTCGGTTGCCGCGGTGCCTGAACCGGCAGCGTGGATGATGATGATCGTCGGCCTTGGAGCGGTTGGCGGGCTTATGCGCCGGCGGCGCCTGTCGACGTCCGTTCGTTACGCATGACTTGAGCGATACGTGGTTCGACCAGCAGGTCGGGACCGCGTAACGCGGACGTAGGCGATTTCTTCAAGACGCCCTGCTCTGCGCCGCCATCCTGGCTCGGCGGACGAACCTTGCTGTTAGCGAGCGAGACTTCTGGGTGCCGAGGCGTCCCGCACGGATGGGCGCTTAAGACATTTTAGGAACAATTAACAAAGCTTGCGTCCGGCGCTCGCATTGGGTAGCTCTTCCTATCTTCAGATGGGGGCCAGCATGTTTAAAAAGAGCTTGAGCGTCGTTGCGTCGGCAATATTGTTTTTCAGCGCCACCAGCGCGCACGCGGCCAGCTTGCTCGGCAAGACTGTCACGGTCGAGCTTTCCGCGGCAGGAAATAGCTACGGATCCCAGAGCGTCCTGGTCGGTGCCGGAAATGACGGAAGCTATTTTGCCAACACCTTCTTCGATCTGAACGGCGGCGCGAATGGCGACCAGTTCGTCTACTCTTCGGGTGGGTCATTCTGCGGGATAGCCTGCGAAGGCGGCGACGTCGTGTGGACCCTTTCGAACCTTGACTTCGGCAAGCCGCTCAAGGGTTTCAACATCCTTCAGCAGGATGTCGGAGCGATCACGATCGACGCGATCACTGCTACTTCGATCTCGTTCCGTTACAAGGACGGCTCGATCCACCCCGGGGTGAATGTGATCGGCCAGTTCGTGACCGACAGCGCAGTCCCTGAGCCGGCTACCTGGGCCATGATGCTGATGGGCTTCGGCCTGATGGGCGTCGCAATGCGCTCGGCGAAACAGCGGAAGACTGCTGCCCTCGCATTTGGGTGAGAAGTCCGCTGACAGATGCAAGGCGCCGCCGGTGGTAACACTGGCGGCGTTTTGCTTTGCGGGACATCGGCGGCGCTTCACGCCACCGACATCGGGCGTCCGAGCGCAGCAGGAGCCTCGAGAAGCGGAGATATCTGCGGCGCGGGGTCCTTTAACGGCGAGAGAAGGGCTGCGCATCTTCATCTGCCCCCTTCTTTTCTCGCCGCGGCTTGGAACGAGCCTTGTGCACAGCGCGAGCGAGCGCGGGACTGACTGGCGATGACGACTGCCCCTGCAACTGACCGCAACACCGTGATCGACGGATGGCGGGGCATCAGCGTTCTCATGGTCATCGCCGGGCATATGTTCAATTTCCGTCTGAAAGGGGCGATGCCCTTCAACGGACTGGATGCGTTTGGCTTACCTTTCGGCAGCAAGATTCAGACGATCCTCGCGTCTCTCGGCACGCTGGGTGTCTGCTTCTTTTTCATGATCAGCGGCTACCTCATCACTTCGCTGCTAATAGCCGAGAGTCGCGATAGCGGTCGCATCAGCCTCAAGGCATTCTACGTCAGACGCATTTTCCGTATAATGCCTGCATTCTACGCCTATGTGTTCGCCGTTTATCTGCTCGGGAGAGCGGGCTTGATCTTGGTCAACGATGAGGCCGTGATCCGAAGCTCACTCTATTTGTGCAATTTCTCGGGCTTCGCCTGTTCCTGGTGGCTTGCGCACAGCTGGAGCCTCGCGGTCGAGGAGCAATTCTATCTTCTGTGGCCAATGATCTTTGCATTCGCGCCCCTGCTGCACCGAAAGATCGCAGCCGTGCTTCTGCTGGGCCTCTTTCTGGGCTCGCTCTGGTTCGAGGCGCTCGGGAGCTTTGTCTACATTATGACGGGCGTGATATTCGCGATCGAAGGACGTTTGCGAGATAGCGCCAGGGGTCTCGCGCCGCGCACCATCTGGTTTGCTTTCGCATTCCTGATCGCGCTTCCGGCTATTCCGGCTGCTGTCATGCCTTTGGTCAAACCGGCCCAGCCTTTTTTGGTCGCTATCGTTCTGTTCGGAACGATTTTCGGATCGCCACACGACCTCTGCCAAAGATTCCTCGGAATTTCGACCCTCTCGAAAATCGGGCTGATTTCTTACAGCCTTTATCTCTGGCAACAATTATCTCTGGCACCGCTCTCGTGGGCGGGAGCGCCGACGGGGGCCAGCAATCTGTATCGCCATTGGGATGTTGTCCTCGGGTTTGCGTTCATCCCGCTAGCTGTCGTTTCATATCTCCTGATCGAGCGACCGCTTATCGCCGCCGGCCATCGCCTCTCGAAAAGGATCAAGGCCAACGCTGCAACGGACGTGGCCCGGGCAGAGCGCCGACAAGGCTGATTCGCAAACGCTCCATCTTACCGGGCGAGCACAAGCGTCGCAGTCGGCTCACCGAATTCGGCGGTGGCAGCCTTTCAGGTCTGTCAGCCTGTTGCACGCCGAAAATTAACATTCGGCGGTTCTGAATTAACCGCGCCTAAGCGATTCATAATGAATTTGTCCGGACACGGGACAAAAATGCGCTAGCCACATAAAATTGTTCTAAGAAATGTAAATTTGCGCTAATGCGGCCGGATGGAATGGGTCATCACGCATATGCGCCCGGGGCGAAAGTGGGTTGCGGCACTTTGTGCGTTTGCCCTTCTTGCATCTTTTTCGGTTGCGCTGCCCATTCTCTCCGGTGACGGAGCATCGGCCTTTGCGCAAGGAACAGAAGCGCTTAAGCGGCTTATCGATCGTTCGCCTGGAGAGCGTGGAGAGACCGACCTCATTAAAACCAAGAATCGCAAAGGCGATTCGGTGATCGACAAATTGGTCGAACGAATGCTCGGGAAGCGGGTTCAGCCGGAAGAGCGTGCGCTCGGCAAGATCTTCGACACGCCACCCGATATTGCGCTCGGTGAATTGGCCGACAATCCTCTCGGCCCGCTCGCGGCGTCCGAGGCCGCGCCGAATCTTTTGCCGATTGGGGATATCGGCAGGGTGCCCGGTAGCGGACCTTCGGGTCCCGGCTTCCCCGGCGGCATAAGCACGGTTGTGCCCTCGACGCCCGGCGGAAATCCGGGTCCGACCGATCCAACCGACCCGACCGATCCCACCGACCCCACTGATCCGAATACGCCGCCCGTGGGCGCGGTGCCGGAGCCGGCGACGTGGGCGTTGATGCTGGTCGGCCTCGGTTTTTGCGCCGCGAGTCTCAGGCGCCGCGGCAGGAAGGCGAATATCGGCGTCGCCGTCGCGCGCTGATGCGCGCCGCTCTCATTGCCGTCCCTCTTGCTGCTTTCGCCATTGCAGCCTTTGCTTCGACGGGCCGTGAGTCCGGTGAGCCCGCCCCCCCGTCCCTCGTCGACAACGGGACCTCGATCGGAATGCCCGGCCGCGAGACGCTAACTATCGCAGAAGCCGAAGAAGGCCGTGCCGCGAAGCTTCTCCCTTCCGGCGCCAAATCGCTGCTGCGGGTAGAGGGGCAATTGCGTCACGGCGAATATCGATGGGATGATACGGGGATCGGACCCGGCAAGCTGGTGATCTGGATCGACCTTCGCTCGCAAATCATCTCCGCATATCGCAACGGGCATGAAATCGGGACTTCGGCTGTCGTGTATGGCGCGAAGGACATGGAAACGCCGTTAGGCCGCTTTCCCATTCTGTCGAAACAGAAGGACTATCACTCACGCGCCTACGATGCGCCCATGCCGTATTCGCTGTTCATCACAAACACGGGCGTGGCGCTTCATGGTAGCAAAATGTCCGCCAGACACGCGACGCATGGCTGCGTCGGCCTCCCCGTGGACTTTGCCCGCCAGCTGTTTGCTGCGGCCAAAACAGGAGACGAAGTCGTAATCGTCCGATCAGATGCGGCGATCGTGGAAAAGGTTGCGCGCCCCAAAAGTTAAAACGTTGTTAGCCTTAACTTCGAACGCGTCCTTAGTAGCCCCTCGCATAATGTTTCCCGGTAATTCGGGGAAAATGCGATGCTGGGTTTCGACGGCCGTATCTTCAAGATTGCCCTGCTGGCAGGTTCGGCGACCCTTCTGGTCGGCGCGCAATCGCGCCTGGGCGGCCTAGATCAGCGCATCCTCGATTCTCATAACCGCGAACGCCTGTTGATGGGCATGCCGGCGCTCCAGTGGAATGACGAGCTCGCTGAAGGCGCACAGGCTTGGGCAGATCACCTTTCCGAAACCGGCAAATTCGAACATTCCCCCAACCTTCCGGGTCGCCCGCTGGAAGGTGAAAATATCTGGGGCGGGACCCCGGGAGCTTTCCGCCCGGAATCGATGGTCGATCTCTGGGTGTCGGAAAAGAAGGATTTCACCCCCGGGACGTTTCCGGCGAACAGCCGCACGGGACGCGTCGAAGATGTATCGCATTACACCCAGCTCATCTGGGGGCGCTCGCAGGCCGTGGGGTGCGGTCTCAGCAGCAGGGGCGGTGAGGAAATCCTCGTCTGCCGCTACTCGGAGCCAGGCAATGTCGTGGGACGCAACCCCTTCGCCCTACCGGCCCCGCGCATCGCCAAGCCGGCTGTCAGGATGGCTCACTCGCCCTTCAACGCGCCAGCTGCCTGGTCGGCTGCAGGCTTGGCGAGCTTCTCGTCGGCCTTTATCCCGCTCTCGCGGCCCACAGCCGGGGATCCGACCAGATCGGATAGCGTCCCGACCTTTTCATCGGCGAGCAGCCGAGGACCCGCGACCGAAGCTTCGGACCGCGAGTTCAAATCGGCCTGGTCCATGCTGATGTCGGGAAGAGCTTCGACCTGTGACTGGTCTTCGAGCGGCTGTTCCTGGCTCACCGATTGAGTGAAGGCGGCGCGACGGCCCCATCCGCCCTGCCAGCGGTAGAATATATGATGGTCGATCTGCACCGTTTTGGACAGCGACCGCGCCCAGTAAGGGACGACATAGTCGGCATGATAATGGGTCGCCATCCCGACTTCCGGTTCCACCCCGCCGGACAGCGCTCCGATGGCAACCATACGGGCCGCCTCCCAGCCAGCCCTTGAAGGCCGGCGCGCCAGACTGCCGTCGCACGTGAAAGTGAATTGGCAGCCGGTCTTGCGCTCGGAGCCTTGGTAGACCACCCCGCAAATCGTGTTCGGAAAGGCCGGATGGCGTGCCCGATTCAGGATGACCTGCGCAACACCGCGCTTGCCGCGTGCGGACTCGTTCCCCGCTTCGTAGTATATGGCCGCCGTCAGGCAATCGATCGCCGACCGCCGCCCAACCGCTGCTGCTTGGGAAATCGGTAGAATCAGCGGCGGAGCGCGTTCGATCGGCGCCGTGGAAAGCGGGATGGCGGCATTTTCGGCGAGAGCATCCTCGGCACTGATCGGCTTATAGAGCTGCGGCGCCACCGATGGCGGCATATCATTCGCCGATCTGTCGGCATCGGCGGCAGACGAACGTCCCTTTCCGTCCGGAGCGAGGAGCCAGATGCTTCCCGCCAAAACCCCGCAAGCCCCGACGACCAGAAGGACGGCAAGCACGCGCTCGAGCAACCGCCGCTTTTGGCTTCGAGACCGGTCGCTTTCCATACCCACTCCTCCCATGCGGCTGGTATTCGATAGCTGCGCTGCGGTCCACTGCGCTGAGTGTCTCATCCTGACGCGGGTAGCATCCCGCGACATGACAGAAGCATTGGCAGAGAAGCCGGATTGCTCTATCTCCCGGGAACGAGGGCGAGGGAACCGAGTTGTTGATGGCTACGGCTGCTGATTCACACATCGATCCAAAAGGATCTGGCTTCCGTATTGCAGATATCGACGTCGGAACGGTTTTGCTCGCCATTGGCGCGCTCGCGCTCGCTATTCCCACCATGATTTTCGTCGTGAACCAGTCGTGGACCGGCGAAGAAGGCGCGCATGGCCCCATCGTGCTCGTAACGGGCTTGTGGCTGTTACACCGTCGCTGGCGCGAAATTGCAGAATATAGAACGGTTCCGCGGACGCTCCCGGTGGCCACACTCCTAGCTATTCTGCTTCCGCTGCTGGTTTTTGCGCGGATTACGCAGATCGTCGAGATCGAAGGCTATTTGATGTACGCCGTTCTTCTCGTCATCCTGTACAGCTTGGTGGGGCTTGAGGCTACAAAGCGGATGTGGTTTCCACTGTTTTATCTCGCCTTCATTTTCCCTCCGCCTGAGACGGTCATCGCAGCTGTGACGGTCCCGATGAAGATCTGGCTGTCGAAGGCCGCTATCGCTACGCTCGATATTGCAGGATATCCAATCGGCGGCGAAGGTGTTCGCATTTACATAGGGCAGTATGAGTTGCTGGTCGCCGCGGCATGCTCGGGAATCAACTCGATCGTGTCGCTTGCGGCAATCTCGCTGTTCTACATCTACATCCGTCACCAAGCCGATTGGAAGTATGCGTTCTTCCTGGTGCTTTTCATCGTGCCAGTGGCATTGATCGCGAATTTCTTCCGGGTTATCATTCTGATCCTCCTCACTTACCATGCCGGCGAAGCCTCCGCGCAGGGCTTCCTGCACAATTTCGCAGGTATCCTGATGTTCGGTATCGCATTGCTGGCGATTTTCGGGCTCGACCTAATATTCAAACCTCTGTGGGACCGATACGTAGAACCAAAAGCGAAAGGCTCGATCGATGGATGAGGAGCCGCGCGGCGAGTTGCCTGCAAGTACTGGGCTCTCGCGTCGCAATGCGCTGATCGGCCTGACTTTGGCCTGTGCGTCTGGCGTGGCCTTCGCCCGAAGGCCCGTTGTGAGCAACAAGCCGGTCCGGGAAAAGACTTTCGAAAGCTGGATCCCATCGAATTTCGCTAGCTGGCAGGGCGTTTCCCAGAGCGGCGTCGTTCTCCCGCCGCCCGATGCCCTTCGCGATCGCCTTTACGACAATCTCGTGACCCGTGTTTTCGTTGCCGACGACCAACCCCCCGTCATGCTGCTTGTCGCCTACAACAACATGCAAGACGGGGTTTTGCAGGTCCATCGGCCCGAAGTCTGCTATCCCGTCGGCGGCTTCAAACTGAGCGAGACCCGTCAAATCATGTTGTCGGCTGAGGGTACCTCGATCCCAGCCAATATTTTCACGGCCACCGGCCCGAACCGGGTGGAGCAGGTCGCCTATTTTACCAGGCTCGGTGCCAGCTTCCCGCGAACCTGGGCAGAGCAGCGCATGGCCGTTATCCGCGCCAACCTGGCGGGAGAGATCCCCGACGGCATCATGATGCGCGTCTCCGCACTCGGAATTGACCAGCGTCAGGCGGAGACGCTTTTGCAGCGCTTTTCGAGTGACTTTATCGATCACGTCAATCCACAACTGCGACGCCTTCTTCTCGGCGGCAGCGCCTCAAAGGACTAGTGTATGAAAAAACAGCAACTGGCCGTCGTTATGCTGAGCGCTCTGGCCTTGGCGGGCTGCGGCAAGGAGGCAACCGGGCAAGTCGCGGCCGTCGTGAACGGCGACGAGATCACGCTCCAGGAAATCAATGCCGAGATGGGTAATACCCCGGTCCCCGAGGGTGTCGACAAGAAGCTCGTCCAGCAGGCAGCACTTCAACGAATTCTCGAGCGACGCCTGCTTGCGCAAGCGGCGAAGAGCGACGGCCTCGACAGCTCGCCGGATTATCTCCTGCGCGAAAGGCAGCTGCGCGACGCGCTGCTGGTCCAGCTGCTTGGCCAAAAGACAGAGCGTAGCCTGAAGGTTCCAAGCGAGCAGGAAATCGACAAGTTTATCGCCGACAACCCGATCCTCTTCGGCGGCCGGAAGATATTCACCCTCGACAGGATTCAGTTTGCGTTGCCCAAGGATCTGGGGTCGATCAAGGCCCTCGAGAATGATCACTCGATGGCGGCCGTAGCCACGCGCCTTGACCAGTTGGGCATCAAATACCGCCGGGATGCGGCGCAGATGGACTCGGCGCAAATCGGGGCGGAACGACTCAAACAGATTCAGGCTCTTCCAGCAGGCGAACCCTTTGTCGTTCCCGAAAATGGAGTGGTTACGGTGGGCATTATCACCGGCGAACGCTCCGAGCCGGTCGCGGCCACGGACGCCCGTCCGATGGCGGTCCAGGCGATCCGTAGCAAGCAGCTCACCGAATCTCTCCAGCAGCGCCTGAAGCAGGCGCGGTCAGAGGCCGATATCAAATATCAGTCGGGTTTCACGCCGCCTGCGCCCGACAAGCAAGGCGTCGCCAAGAAATAGGCGCGCATCCTCTCTCCGACATTGGGCAGCCTCCGGCTAAGCCGGGTGCTTGCTCGGGTGCTGCGCAAGACTCGCCCCTGCCATCGCGACCGCAGGATAGAAGAGGAAGCTGTTTAGAAGGGCGTCTAGCGAGCAGACGAGGAGGAGCACGATACCCAGACGCGCGGCGTCGTAACCCCGACGCGTCGCAGCCAGAAGGCGCGACAGCGCGGTCAAGTAGGCGGCAACTAGGGCGCCAAGACCGACTATGCCGAACTGACCGAGGATCAGAAACGGCAATCCCCACGGACGCGTGCCAGCCGGTCTGAACCAATCCCAGTCCGGCGCCCCTGCGATCACGTTTCTTTTGACCAATGCTATTGTCTTTAGATCCTGGCTTACACGCCATGCTAGGGATTGGCGCCCGGTTTCACGCAGCGCGGCCAATGCGGCCCGGCCGATCGCGGTCTCCTTCGCAAGCGAGCGCAACGGGACAATGCCGCTGACGTGAAGAGTCCCTACCGCCGCAGCGATCCCCACGGCGAGAGCCACGGCCCAAACGGGAGTACGCCATGCCCGGCGAACGGCAAGCAGCGGCAAGCCGGCGAGCATGAGCAAGATCGCTCCGACCGACTGCGAAGCGAGCGTCTGGAAGACCAACGCCGCAGCGATGCAGGACCACCATCGAATTGCCCCGCCTTCGGCGCGGGCCTGCTGCCCGCGCCAGACTGCCGCCAGGGCCGCGCCAGCGCACCAGATCCCGTACTGGTTGCCGTTTTCGAACAGGAGCTGCGGCCGATAGCCTACATAGCGGTCGATGCCGTCGAAAGCGTAGGGGTGCGCCCCCCCCAAGAGAGACTGAAAGCGAAAGCTGGAAACGCCTTCAACAAGAGCGAAGGGCAAGGTCATGGCGGTTGCTGCGGCCAACACACTGGCGAATGCGCGAAAATCTTCGCTGCTACGCAAATGAAGGCGGCCCAGAAGCCAAGGCACGCCCCAAACGCCAAAGAGATACAGGGAAGATAGCGCTCCCGACGGATTGGTCGTGCCCTCGATGGCAAGGCGCAGGGTCGGCCATGTACAAAATAGAAGGATCGGTGCGTCCGCCAGGCCGAGCCTCACCCCTTGCCATCGCTCCCGTTCGAAAACCATCGACGCAAGCAAGGCGGCGGAAGGAGCTACCCAGGCTTTGGTGACCAATATGTCTGAAGGAAGGGCTCCCCCGATGATCCAATAGGGAAAGACCGATGCATCTCCCGGAGCGGCGTATCGTGCGGGCGGAAGAATGAGCAACCCCGCGACCAGGACGATCCAAATTGCGCCGGGCCGCGGGAAGGACCGATAGAAGAGCAAAACGGCGGCGGCCCAAAGAATATAGGTTATCAGCAGCATGAAAACCTCTTAGCTCGCTTGCCCGATGGAGGAAAAGTGTGGGTATGACGGCAATAGAGGCGACACAATGGACCGGCTGCGCGATTTTCGGCCTGGCGGCACTGGCCTGCGCGGTCGGCCGGTCCTCCCCCTACCCTGTTCCGGCAATTGCCAACGGCCTGTTTGCGCTCGAATGCTATGTGGGCCTGCGCCATCGACTTCGCGGCCTGCTGGTGCCGGAAATGGGCTCCTACTATGCAGGCCGGGGACCGGTTCAGATCGCGCTGCTCTTCCTCGCCCTCGCTGCGCTGCTTCTGATCCTTGGTGCCTTCAGGCGCATGGCGAAAAGCAGCGGCGCGAACCGGCCGGCGGGCATCGCCGGACCCTGCACAATAGTGACGGCCTTTCTTTTTCTTGTGGAAACGATTTCGCTCCATAGCGTCGACCATATCCTCTATCGGCCGCTCGGCGATGTTCTTGCGATTGGATGGCTTTGGATATGCTTGGGAGGATTGACGGTGCTCGACGCGGCAGGCGATATCAGACGGTGACAAATCCGGACAAATTGAGGCTGGCGTTCGCGCTTCCGGGATTTCACCGGTTCGATCGCGGAGCGGAAGTTGCCCTCCTCGCAATCGCATCGGAGCTCGCCAGAGGCGGCGACGAGGTGACGGTTTTTGGCTCGGGCGACGACCGCCCCGATGCACCTTATGTATTCCGGCGGGTTTCGTCGATCCGGCGGGAAAGGTTCGAGAGTTTTCCTTCCTTTCCCCCGTTTCGCAGCGAGACAGCCTGGGAAGACGCAACATTCGTGCCCGGTCTGCTGGCATCGTTCGATCCTGGCGCTTTTGATGCAGCGATCACCTGTTCTTTTCCGTTCACACATTGGGCGCTACGGCGACCCTCGCGATCGCGACCGCTCAACATATTCGTAACGCAGAATGGGGACTGGCCCGCGATCGCGGCGAATTCGGAATATCGCAGCTTCGCCTGCGACGGTCTTGTCTGCACCAATCCGGACTATTTCGAACGCAATCGGGAGCGCTGGGAATGCGAACTGATACCGAATGGCGTCGACCTTGAACGTTTCTATGCCGGACCGGACGAGCGAAAGCGTTTCGGCATTCCTGAGAACCGCCCGGTGGTCCTCATGGTTAGCGCCTTCATCGAGACGAAGCGCGTGCTGGACGGCATCCGCGCGGTCGCCGAGCTGGACGACGTATTTCTGGTGGTAGCGGGCGATGGGCCCCTTCGCGACGAAGGACAGGCGCTGGCAGACCGCCTGCTGCCGGAACGATTCCTGCGCTTGTCCCTGGCCGCAAGCGATATGCCGGCGCTTTACCGGTCGGCAGACGCTTTCCTCCACTTGTCCCTTCTGGAATCTTTCGGAAATGTCTTCATCGAAGCCTGGGCAAGCGGATTGCCGGTTATTGGTCACGATACCGAACGCCTACGCTGGATACTCGGTGACAACACTGACTATCTTTGCGACACAGAAGACCGCCCGGCCCTGGTTGCAACCATCGCCCGTGCCGTGGCGGCGGGCAGAAAGAGCGAAGGTGCTGTCGCCGGTATCGAGCGGTTCGCCTGGCCCACCATCGCAGCGCAGTACCGCCGTTTCATAAACCAGCTCGCCGGCTCTGCTAGCCGATAAGCTGCTTGAAATAGGCGATCGTCTCGACGAGACCGTCCCGCAGCGCGACCTTTGGTTCCCAGTCGATTTTGGAGCGAGCAAGCGTGATGTCCGGTCGGCGCTGCGTAGGATCGTCCGATGGCAAGGGTCGCTGCACAAGTCTGGAGCCCGAGTCCGTGAGCTCGATTACGAGCTCGGCGAGCTCCCTGATCGTGAACTCGACGGGATTTCCGAGATTCATCGGGCCTGCAAATCCGGAGGGCAAGTCCATGAAGCGAAGCAGCGCCTCGACGAGATCATCAACGTAGCAGAAGCTTCGCGTCTGCATACCGTCGCCGAAGATCGTAATGTCCTCGCCGCGCAGCGCCTGCATCACGAAATTTGAGACGACGCGGCCGTCCGCCGGATGCATGCGCGGACCGTAGGTGTTGAAAATCCTTGCGACTTTCACGTCTAGTCCGTGTTGGCGACGATAGTCGAAGAACAGGGTTTCCGCGCAGCGCTTGCCCTCGTCATAGCAGCTGCGCAGGCCAATCGGGTTGACGTTACCCCAATAGGCTTCGGTCTGGGGATGCTGGGTCGGATCGCCGTAGACCTCGCTCGTCGAGGCCTGCAGAATCGGGACCTTGATGCGCTTCGCCAGACCCAGCATGTTGATCGAGCCGATCACGGACACCTTCGTCGTCTGCACCGGGTCATGCTGGTAGTGGATCGGCGATGCCGGACAGGCGAGATTGAAAATCGCATCCACCTCAACAAAGAGGGGGATGCAGATGTCGTGCCGCATGAATTCGAAGCGCGGATGTCCGAGGAAACGGGCAATATTGGCCTTGTCCCCGGTGAAAAGATTATCGACGCAGAGAACCTCGTCACCGGCTGCGATCAGCCGCTCGACCAGATGCGATCCGACGAAGCCGGCCCCGCCCGTGACCAATACCCGGCGAGCGGAAAAATATTGTCGTGCCATTCTGGTAACAATCCCCTGTTCTCACCTGCTAGTAGGCAGCCATTTAGCCGTTGCAAAGCGCTGATTGCCCCGAGTAGCAGTTTGGTACAGCCGACGACGCCCTTGTTGCGATGATCCGGCGGGTAAGGACTTCGATGATTTTTCTTTCCTTGGCCTGGATCATCGCCGCGCTGCTGGCCGCCACCTTGTGTTATCTCGCCCTGGAGATCCTGCTTGGACTAGTTCCGCTTATCCCGGCGAGCCCCGCCGCCGATAAAGGTATCGGACCCACCGCGAGCGGCAACGGTTCCGCCGTCGCGGTCATCATCCCTGCGCATGACGAAGCCTCGGGCATAGCCGGGACGGTCGCGGCTCTTGCAGCAACAGCCCCCGAGGCCCGCATTCTGGTCGTGGCCGACAATTGCAGCGACACGACTGCAAGTCTGGCACGCGACGCGGGCGCCGAGGTCATCGAGCGAAACGATCCCGAACGACGCGGCAAGGGGTTCGCGCTAGCTTATGCGCGCGATCATCTTGCGACCTCGCCGCCTTCCGCGGTTATCGTTCTCGATGCCGATTGCCGGATCGGCAACCGAGGCGTTTCGCAGTTGGCTCGCCGCACGCTAATGTCCCAGCGGCCGGTTCAAGCCTCCAACGTCCTCACCGCGGCGCTTGACGCTTCGCCGCTGGTCCAGATTTCGAATTTCGCAATGCTGGTGAAGAACCTCGTGCGAGCACGCGGGTTGTCAAGGATCGGTGGCGGGGCGATGCTGTTCGGCACGGGCATGAGTTTCCCATGGCCGCTATTTTCGCGCCTGCCGCTTGCGACGGCCGATGCGGTGGAGGATCTGCAGCTCGGATTGTGGCTCGCTCGCCGAGGCATCGCGGTCGAACTCATCGACAATGTCCAGGTCACCAGCCCGGCGGCGTCGGTCGCAAACAGTCGCAGTCAGCGCAGCCGGTGGGAACATGGCTTCCTCGACACGGCTCGGCGGGAAGCGTTACCCCTCTTGCTTTCCGGATTGCAGCAACGCTCGCGCCACCTCGCAGCTCTCGGAGCCCATCTCCTGGTGCCGCCCCTTGCGTTGCTGATGCTCGTAGCGTTTCCGATCTTCGCCGTCTTGGGCGTCCTTTCCGTTCTCGCCAGCGAGTGGCTGCCATTTTCGATTGCCGCCGCAGCCTTCGCAGCGGCGTCGTTGTCGATCCTGCTTGCATGGTTCAGGGCAGGCCGTGAATGCCTCACTCTCACGGCCCTTGCCAGAGCCCCTCTGTACGCGCTCTGGAAGATTCCTATCTACCTTGGATTTTTCAACCGCCGCCAAACGGCGTGGAACCGGACCGATCGCGACGCACCGTAGCGGAACCCGACCGCCAGCGACGCCAGATGCCGAAGATGCGGGGTCCGTCGACAAGATAGCGGCGCCACAGTCGCCTCGGTTCACTCAGCAGACGGTGCAGCCATTCAAGGCTCAGTCTTTGCATCCATTCGGGCGCGCGCCGCTTCGCCCCGGTCAAGAATTCGAGCGAGGCTCCGATGCAAAGGGCCACGCCGACCGCTTTCTGCCGCGCGAGAATTTCGGCACAGCAAAGCTCGCTCTGGGGAGCGCCGACGGCAAACAAGATGAGGTCGGCATCCCCTCTTTCTACGAACTCGGCAACAGCGAGGCGCGCATCCAGATTTTCGCGAAGCCTCATCGGAGGAGCGAGGAAGCGCCATGTACACTGCGGATAGAGTCGCTCGAGCGCCGCATGCAGCCCCGTACTGCCCCCGATTACGGTGATGCGGGTCTCGGGGGGCGCGTCCTCGATCAACCT
>Ga0209257_1002394_pt1 | contig 18771 bp, 19 predicted proteins | sample AraplaCvi_mCL_r2_FD_184277 | JGI IMG/M metagenome (GOLD analysis project Ga0209257, IMG submission 184277) | Arabidopsis root microbial communities from North Carolina, USA - plate scrape MF_Cvi_mCL_r2 (SPAdes) (version 2) | ecosystem: Host-associated > Plants > Roots > Endosphere | place: USA...
CGAGGCCTACGCTCGATCTCGAACCCTCCGACCGGCTCTCGATCCTCGCCAACGGGCCCGAAAGCTTCAAGGGCCGCAAGCTCGGCATATTGCTCACGGACGGAAGCGATGCCGACCTGTTCCAGGCGCTTGTCAGCGCGGCAGAAAGGGCCGGAGCTACGATCGAAGTCATTGCGCCGCGGATCGGTGGCGTGGTGCTCGACAAGGGTTCTCAGATCCCTGCGGACCAGAAGATTGATGGCGGTCCCTCCGTGCTCTATGACGCAGTGGCCGTCTTGCCGTCGGAGGACGGCGCCGCGTTGCTCGCGGGTGATGCGCCTTCGAAGGATTTCGTGTCCGACGCCTTCGCCCATTGCAAATTCATCGCTCATTCCTCCGCCGCCGGTGCGCTATTCGACGAAGCGCGAATTCCGGCGGAGAAGGACGCGGGTTTCGTCCTCCTGAGGACTGCGAAGGATGCAAAAGCCTTCATCGAAACTTGCGCGGCGCTTCGCTTTTGGTCGCGCGAGCTGACGGTCGATCTCGACGCCAACGCGGCGGATTAATTATCCGGCGCGGGGTTGTTCGGGCCAATCGAGCAACCTCGACCAACCTAGATCAATCGAGGCTCAAATATCGGTCGGCCGAGCTTGCTGCACTGCAACCGAAGCAAGTTGGCGGCGTTGGTCGATCGATAATTATAATCTCTTGGGAGAGCCATTCATGCCCCGCGCCACCTTGGGCGCGAGACAGGATCATGCGCGCCCCGTTTTCGACAGATGAGGACAGATGATGAAATTCGATCGCGAAGACCATTTCTTTCCCGGCCATTTTGATGCCCAGCTTTCTTCGCAAAACGAGGGCGGGGTTTTCCAGTTTCCTGCGAGCGGCAAACCCGCGCGTCTGGCCCTTATTGGGTGCTTTCGCCCGCGCCAGTGTGGCATCGCGACTTTCACCGCCGATGTCTTCGACCATTTGACGGCCCACTCGCCCGATCTGAAGGTCGATGTCTATGCGATGCGAAGCCACCCCGATCAGCCGGTTGGGTCCGAGGTTCGTCAAGCCATCGATGAGCGGAATGCCGAAAGCTATCGCACCGCGGCCGAGGCCATCAACGCCAGCGGAACTGATGCCGTTTGGCTGCAGCACGAGTTCGGCATTTTCGGCGGCCCGGCGGGCGACCTGGTTCTGGAACTGGTCGACAGGGTCGCAGCGCCGCTCATCGTGACGCTCCACACCGTTCTCTCGGAGCCCAGCGACGCGCAGCGTCGCGTAATGAACCGGCTCGTCGCGCGCGCAAGCAAGCTTGTCGTCATGAGCGACTATGGCCGTACGACGCTAACAGAAGTCTACGGCGCCGCGCCTGATCAGGTGGCATTGATCGAGCATGGGACGCCCGACCGCCCCTTTGAGGAGGTGAGCGCGCTTCGCCGCAAGCTGGGCCTTTCCGAGCGACCCGTGCTTTCGACCTTCGGCCTGATCGGTCCGGGCAAGGGACTTGAGACCGCAATCCGGGCCCTTCCTGCGGTCGTCGCCCAATATCCGGACATTCTGTACCGAATCGTTGGGGCCACACACCCAAATCTCGTTGCTGCCGAGGGCGAAGCTTATCGCGAGAGCCTTGAGCAACTCGCCAGCAATCTGGGCGTGTCAGCCAATATCGCATGGGAAAATCGCTTTCTCGACACCGAAGAATTGCTCGATCAGATCGAGCTTTGCGACATTTATCTCGCGCCTTACCCCAACCTTCAGCAAATCACGTCGGGAACCCTTGCTTATGCGGTTGCGCTGGGGCGCGCGGTCATTTCAACCCCCTTCGTGCACGCCCGCGAGCTTCTTTCGAACGACGTTGGCATCTTGCTTCCTGGCGCCGATAGCGACGCGATCAGCGAAGCGCTGCTCATGTTGCTCGCGGTGCCGGAAGAGCGCCGCGCGCTTCAGCGGCGCGCTTATGACCGCGGCCGGTTGACGGCTTGGGGCGTCATTGCACAGCAATGTGCCGCACTCATCGACGACGTGTCCATCGCCGCCCGGTACGATGCAACCAGCCAACGAGCACCAGCGCTCGCCGGCGTTTGGGCCATGTGCGACGACACAGGCATGTTCCAGCATGCGGTGCATCTTCTACCCGACCGCGCGCACGGCTATTGCATCGACGACAACGCACGCGCCTTGATGCTCGTTCACAGCCTGCCGGCGAACATGCAGGACGAGGCCGCGACCCGCGCCCGCGCGTTCGCGAGTTTCATCCAGCACGGCTGGAACGAAAGCGCGGGCCTGTTCCGCAACTTCATGGGATATGATCGGCGCTGGCTCGAAGAGAGCGGATCCGAAGACAGCAACGGACGGACGCTCTGGGCGCTCGGACACGCCACATCCTGCGCAAGTGATCCGCACATGCGCGAGTGGGCGGCGCGCCTGTTCGATCATTGCGCGCCGATGGCGCAAGCGTTCAAGAGCCCGCGCGCCATCGCCTTCGCTATGCTCGGCGCCGACGAACGTCTCGAACGCGACCCCGGCAATGTGCGCGCACGACAAATCATCGAGCGCGGCGGCGCATTCCTTTGCGCGCTGTGGAAATCCGGGCGTCGCTCCGGCTGGGACTGGTTCGAGGCCGGTCTTGCCTACGACAATGCGCGGCTTGCCGAGGCGCTCATCCGGGCCGGGCGCCGGTTGCCCTCGCTTCACCATGAGGAGGCGGGCCTATCCGCGCTAGATTGGCTCGTGACGTTCCAGACCGCGAGCCAAGGTCATTTTCGCGCGGTCGGCTCGGAGAGTTTTGACAATGAGGGCGAGGCGCTTCCATTCGACCAGCAGCCTCTCGAAGCTTGGGCGACGGTCGCTGCGTGCGCGGCCGCCTACAGACTGACCGGAAAGGCTGTCTGGCGCGACCACGCAGAAACAGCCTATGCTTGGTTCCTGGGCCGCAACGATCGGGGCCTTGCGCTCGGCGATCTGAGGTCCGGGCGCTGTCTCGATGGCCTTACCCCGCGCGGCGTCAATCGCAACAGCGGCGCGGAGTCCATCCTTGCCTTCCACCTCGCACATCGTTCAATGGCAGAGATAGTCTGGCGCAGCCGCGCTCAAGCGAATGCCGACAGCCCGTCCAAGAACTCTGTCCCAGCTTTGGCGAGCTAAGGGAAAATGCTGGCGGCACCTGTCCAGCCGGTGATCCTCTGCGGAGGCGCCGGCACGCGTCTGTGGCCCGCGTCACGCGGCGCCCGCGCCAAGCAGTTCCTAGCGCTCGAAAGCGAGAGGAGCCTGTTCGCGCGGACGCTCGATCGCGTTGCCGGGGCAGGTTTTCTTTCCCCGCTCGTTCTTTGCGGCGTCGACCATGTGGACATTGTGCGCAGCCATCCCGAGGCGGTGGGTGCGCGACTGATCGTCGAGCCGATCGCGCGCAACACCGCGGCCGCTGTTGCTCTTGCGGTGGCGACGAGCGAGCCGGAACAATTGCTGCTGGTCGTGCCGAGCGACCATATCATCGCCGATATTCCCGCATTTCACGCTGCCGTCGGCGCAGCCGCCGCCCTTGCCCGGGCTGATTGGCTCGTGACATTCGGAATTGCGCCAGAGCGGCCCGAGACCGGATATGGGTATATCGCCAGCGGCGCACCTCTTGGCGACGGGGCATATGAGGTCGACCGGTTTATTGAAAAGCCTTCGTTCGAGGTCGCTCGCCAGCTACTCGACGACGGCGGGCATAGCTGGAACGCCGGCATATTTTTGTTCGGCGCAGGAGCGATGCGAAGCGCCATGCTGACCCATTGCCCGGACATATATCGGGCCGCGGAGGCCGCTGTCGCGCACGGCGTCACTGACGGGTCTTCGCTCTATGCCGACAATAGCGACTTCGCTCGCGCACCGTCGGATTCGATCGACTATGCCATCATGGAAAAGCACGACCGGGTCGCGGTTGTCCCGGTGTCGATGGGCTGGTCGGATGTGGGTAGCTGGCAGGCTGTGCACGGGTTGGCCGCGCGCGACGAAGCTGGCAACGCGTGTGCGGGCGACGTCTTTCTGCACGACAGCCGAGGATGCCTGGTGCGGCCCGAACGCAAGCGGGTTTCGCTCGTCGGGGTTGAGAATCTCGCGGTCATCGTCGATGGCGACGATATTCTCGTCATGTCACTCGACCGCTCGCAGGATGTTCGCGCCGCCGCAAGCGCGCGTCAATGACGCCGAAGAAAGCGGCAGCGTCACAGCCCGAAAATTGCCTTGGGAATATGCGTTATCCGACAGGCGAGATCCGCCTCCCCCGAAGCGATGATGAAATGGTCGCCGCCATCGGCGATGCCGGTGGTGAAGACGACGTCGCGCACATACATCTTGTCCTCGATATCCCGCGTGAGCTGGGGATTTGCTTCAAGAAGCGGCCGATGGTCGCTGCTGACGACACGCGACGGGTCCGTCTGGTCGAGGAGCGACCAGTAGGTCCGGTAGATGCCGACGATTTCTTTCGGCTCGACCCCGTGCCAGAGCGTCAGCCAGCCGCGCTCGGTGAGAATCGGAGGGGTGCCGCCGCCCATTCGTGCGGTGGCAACGGTGTCGGCGTGGGGCCGAAGGCCGGGCTCGCGGCGCGGTTTCCAATGCAGCGCGTCCGGCGAGGATGCGAGATTGATCGACGGGCCCGCGCGCCAGGGACTGCCCGGCGGATAGGTAAAATAAAGCGCCCCCAGCGGACGCGTTTGCGCCCAGTAATGTCCATCGATGGTGCCCTCGAAGATCAGCATGTCCTTGTTCTGATGATCAAGGACGATATCTTCGAAGCGCCAGTCGAGGCCGTTGTCGGAGCTGTAAAGCGTCGTCGAGTGCCGCTCGGGGCTAACCGAGCAGCTCGTCATGAGCCAACGGCCATCTACCCGGCTGATGCGCGCATCTTCGACACCATAGCATTGAAACGGGGCGTGCGGGGCGATTGCCTTGTCATAATGGACTGTGATGATCTCAAGTCCGTCATGTGTCAGTTCGACCGGGAGCAGCCAGGACAGCGACGTGAGCGCCATGATTTGCCAGCTACCTCCACGAACGAGAAATTTGCGCGGATCGGCGGTGTCGCACAGCTCGAGCGGCCAGGCATCGCGAACATAGCGCCCCTCGTCCCAGCGAATGCTGTGAACATGCCCGTCCAGGATGGGCTCGCGAAGTGCCTCTGCGACGCGCACGAGCATCAGGAGATTTCCATTTTCAAGTCGCGCAAGACCGGGATTGAAGGCACCGAGCGTGAAGGTCTCGGCGTCCAGATGTCCAGAAAGCGGCGAACGCGAGAGATCGACGTCATCGGGTCCGAAGATCAGGCGGTCCACGTCGAAACCCATAGTGCATGCTCCTAAATGGGCGCGCCCGCGCCTCCTCTGATCAAGCCATGAGGTGGGCCGATGTTCCCACCCATCCTCGTTTCAGCCCATAGCAGCGGAGAGAATATCCAGATGAAGCAGTTGATTGCATTCGACCTCGACGGCACGCTGGCGGAGAGCAAGCAGCCGCTGACGGCGGAAATGGCCGCGGCGCTCGCCGACCTTCTAGTCGTCGCCGATGTTGCGGTGATTTCGGGCGGTGATTGGCCCCAGTTCGACAAGCAGGTCGCAAGCCGTCTCCCGGCGCATGCCGACCTGTTCCGTTTGTGGCTCATGCCGACAACCGGGACCAAGCTCTTCACGCACAGGGATGGCGCATGGCAGACGGTCTATGCCGAGCTCTTCGACGATGAGCAGAAGACGGAGATATTTAGAGCGTTCGATGCATCTCTTGAAGCGACTGGCTTCGTCCCGGAGGAGACGTGGGGCGAGAGAATCGAGGATCGCGGGAGCCAGATTACCTTCTCGGCGCTTGGTCAGCAGGCGCCCATCCATGCGAAGGAGATTTGGGATCCGGACTTCGCTAAGCGCAAGATCATTCAGGCTGACCTCAGAACGCGTCTGCCCGGACTTTCAATAAACATGGGCGGCGCAACCTCGATCGACATCACCCGCGAAGGCGTGGACAAGGGCTATGGTCTGAGGAAGCTTGCAGAGGCGAGCGGCTTTCCGCTCGATGCGATGCTGTTCATCGGAGATGCGATCTTCCCGGGCGGCAACGACTATCCGGCGAAGGAGATCGGTATGGATACGGTGCAGGTCCGCGACCCCGACGAGACAATGGCCGTGATCGCCGCGATCGTGGCCTGCCAGAAGCCGGCATCGTCATGATACTTGTCAGCCCTTGTCGGCCATCACGTGGCCGTCGACGTCGCGAAGCCAGTTGTGGAGGCGGGTCGCTGCCATCGCGCCCTGTCCCACGGCGACGCTGATCTGATCGAGGCCTTCCACGACATCGCCCGCAGCGTAGACACCCGGTAGCAGCCCGTCCGAAAAGGCGTCGAACGGCAGGCAGTCCTTTGCATCAGTGATAGCCCCCAGTGTGCGCGCGAGCTCGCTGCGTGGCGTCGACCCGAAAGCGGGATAGAGTATGTCAAAACGGCGCGGCGATGGCTCGCCGCGAATGGTTACCTCGATCTGATCGGCGGTCGCAGCCAGCCGGTGCACCTGTCCCTCGACGACTAGAATATCGCTGGCGGCGAGTTGCCGTCGCTGCTCCGCGCTCAGCGCGACCTGCCACTTCGGGATGAGCGTTACCTGATGTGAGAATTGTCTCAAAAACATCGCTTCGGCCGCGCCGTGAATATCCGAACCGAGCACCGCAATCCGTTCCTCGCGATGCTCGAACCCGTCGCAGATGGGGCAGTAGCGCAGCACTCCGTCGCGGACCGCGGTCGCATGGTCGCCTTCATCGAGCTTTGCCAGATGCGTTTCCACTCCTGTCGCGAGAATGAGGCCGCGGGCAGCAATCGTGTCGCCGTCGGCCAACACTGCGCGGACATAGTCGCCCTCGCGCACACAGGAGACGACATGACCGGAGCCGATTTCGGCGCCATAGCGGCTCGCATGATCCTCCATGCGGGAGATCAACGTCTTACCGTTGATACCATCGGGAAAGCCTGGAACGTTGCGCGTATTCGGGATCCACAGTGCCCGCGAGAGGCCGTCGTGAACAACACGCACCCGCCGCTTGAAACGCGCAAGATACATGGCAGCAGTAAGCCCCGCCGGCCCCGCGCCGATCACCAACGCGTCGGTCTGCGGGACTATCATCAGTCGCCCGTCTGACTGTGCGGCGCCGCAACAGGCTTGGATTCAGGCGACTCGCGTTGCCTAAGATAGATGGAGAGTACGACGAGCACTGCGGTCGACAGGAACTCGCTCTGCCAGTTTTGGAAGGACTCGAACCAGAGCTGGGGATCGGCAAGATAACCAAGGAGTGTCGGCGCGGTCTCCCCATGCTCGAGCGCTTCCTGCGCGGCGGCCTTGGCGCTTTGTGTCCAGTGAAGCAGGAAGGATGCCAAGAAGAGAAATGCGACTGCGATCCCGAGCGAACGGGCGTAAAGCGCGCGGACAAGAACTCCACCGCGAAGTGCCGCGGGCGCCCCCGGCTTCGCGGCCTGCGCGGCAAGATCGGCGTCGCGCGGCGGATCGTCGGGGTTTTTGGATTCCGCCGACCCGCGCTGGACGAGGACCGCGGTGAGAATGACGTAGGCCGACATCTGCAGAAACTCGCTTTCCCAATTCTCGAACACGCTTGAGAGAAACTCGGGTGAACGCGTGTAGGAGAGTAGCGTCATCCCGGATTGGCCGTGCCGCGCGGCATCCTCAAGCGCGACGTGCCATCCGGCGAGCCACTGGCCGGCGATACTACCTGCGAAGAGCAGCAGCAGAACGATGGTCAGGCCATTATTTCTGATGACGGTGCGCATGGCCGTCCTTTCGATCGAAATGAAAATCTGCTGCCAAGCGCAGCATGGCCAGGGCCTCCAAAACGGCTCGGTCGAGCACCGCCCTCCGCCCGATGTCACCAAAGTGGCACACGCGGCTTTCAAGCCGAGCGCCGCGCCGGGCGCAGGCGAGATATACGAGACCGACCTCTTCATTTTCCTGGCGCGGGCCGCAAAAGCCGGTAATCGCGATAGCGATATCGGCCCTGCTCCTGCCGAGTGCGGCGTTCGCCAACGCGTCCGTTACGGCGTCGCTCACTCCTTGGGCGCGTTCGGCGAGGTCACGTTCGATGCCGAGCATCTCACACTTCGCATCGATCGAGTAGACGACAAAGCCGCGTTCAAGATGCGATCCCAGCGTCTCATCTCCGGCCAAGGCCGCCGCGAGCTGCCCGCCTGTGCAGCTTTCGGCGGTTACAAAGCGAATGGTCCGCCCGGACACGCACGCGGCCAGTTCGGCCAAGCGCGTGTCCAACCGGTTCGCATTCATTTCACATTGTCACAAGTTCGGCGGGCGGTAGGCCGGAGGTTTCGGCGAGCTCTTTCAACTCCGCCTTGCGTGCTAGCATCTGCTCACCAAGAATGTCGAGGTCGACATCTGCGGCGCGCGCCTGCTGGAACATATTGTCGTGCTGCTTTTCCTCTTCCTTCACATGATGCTTGATCTCCTCGGAGAGCACCGTGACCTTGGCTTCGAAAAATTCGTCATCCGGCCCCGAGGCGAGAATATCGTTGATGAGCACCTTCGCGCCGTCATGCTCGACATAGGCCTCTTTCAAAAGGTCGTCATCGATCTTGCCCTTGAGCGCCGGGTAGAAGATCTCTTCTTCGATCTGAGCGTGGATCTTGAGTTCGGTGCAAATCTGCTCGGCGATCTTCGCCTTCCGGTCGGTGCCGCCAGCCTTCTCAAATTCCTCGAACAAGGCTTCAACCGCGCGGTGATCGGCGGCCAGGATATGCGTAGCGTCGGTGTCATTCTGCATGAGGCTCTCCATCGAAAGATGATTGCGCCCGTCAAACGTCCCGTCAGCCGCTGAAGTTGCTCCGGCCAGAGCTTCGCGCAGCAGTTTCCGCCGCCTTGTTAACATGGAGCAAGAGGCGCAGCCGAGGCTCCGATCGCGAACTTAGACCATCGATCGAAGCAGGTCGGGCACCGTTGTCGTCGCAAAGCCGATGGCGCTGTCAGAAATGCCATAAGGAATGAAAAGCTCATGACCGATGGCAAGGGCGCCGCAGGTATAGACGACGTTTGGCACATAGCCTTCGCGGTCGCTTTCCGCAGCTGACAGGATGGGACACGGCGTGCGGCCAAGAATTTTCGAAGGATCGTCCTTGTCGAGCAGGGCCGCACCGAGACTATATTTCCGCATCGGCCCTACGCCATGCGTCAGCAATATCCAGCCCTCGTCGCATTCGATCGGGCTACCGCAATTGCCCATTTGCACGAATTCCCAAGGGAAAGCAGGGCTCAACAGTGGCCGTCCTTCATCATCCCAGTTGGTGAGGTTGGTCGACGCGAGCAGCGTGATATTCTTGCCGTCCTGCCGCCCGACCATGAGATAGCGGTCGCCCACCTTGCGCGGAAACAGGCCCATGCCCTTGTTGCGCGCGGCGCGCCCCGAGAGCGGTTCGAGGCAGAAGCTCGCAAAGTCATTCGTGCGGAGCAGTTCCGAGCGGATCGAACGGCCCGAATAGGCGGTATAGGTCCCGAGATATTCGGTTCGCCCATCCTCATGCGTAAAGCGGACCAGCCGCAGATCTTCGAGCCCGTTGCGTTGCGCCTCGGTGACGGGAAACAGCACGCTGTTCGAGATGGGGCTGTCGGGCTGGCGGTGCACGGTCACGGCGTCGTCCGGCCCGAGATGATGGCGATCGTCGACGACCGCGGCCATGGCGGGGCCCGACTGCGGCCAGAGCCGAAACTCACCTTCGTGCCCCACGATCCCTTCTCGAAACGCGATCGAACTGATGTGCCCCTCACCAACCGCGCGCATCGACATGACGAACCGCAACTGTTCGTCGCCGAGACCGCTCTGGTCCGGATGCAGTACGATACTGGGATTCATCAGGGCCGCAGCGGCATAGCTATATTCATGACAGAAGAAGGCACCGATCAGCCGGCGCTTGACCGGAGAGATCGTACCTTCTTCCAAACCGAGGTCTTCGGCGATTTCGGAGAAACGCTCGTCGAATATCCGCCCGATCTGCCAGTGGCGCTCCGAGAAATCCTTCCAGACCAAACCGAGTTCCAGTTCGGCCTGCTCCTCGTCCAGCCGCAGAATGTCCGTGACAAGTTGCTCAGACCTGGAGGGTTCCGAGACGTTCGATTGCCACGCAAGATGAAAAGGCCGCAGCACGACCCGCGACGGGTCGGCCGTGAGCTTTTCACGCAAGATGCGGAGCGGAGTCTGGTCGGGTCGGCAATTGAGCATGGGCGCCTGCAAATTCCTTATCTGGCCCCTCGCGGCCAGAATGTTTTGCCCGGGCGTGATAAGCAAGCCCTAACCGGACCGGCTGGCGCAATAAGGGGGCGATGCCGGCTATTCGGGGGAACGCCCCGACCCCGGCTCCGCCTGCTTGCGGTGCATGCGAGCGGTCGCCGCTTCACTGAGCACCCCCGATGCGAGCACCTGCGCCTTGTTCTTGAGACCGTGAACGACTGCATGCTCGCCCGCCTTCATGGCCTCCCACCCGGTTATCGCCACATCCGCAGGATCGTCTTTCTTTGCCTGCCCGATCTTCGTGTCGAGCATCCCGGCGCGCTCGAAGAACCGCGTGTCGGTTGCCCCCGGCTTGAGACAGGTAATGGTGACGCCGCTGTCCTTGAGTTCCTCGCCGATCGCCGCGGCAAAGCTGTCGATGAAGGCCTTTGTGCCATTATAAACGGCCTGGAAGGAGCCGGCGAGGTGACCCGCGATTGAGCCGGTGATGAGCACCCTCCCCTTGCCCCGTGCGACCATCCGCTTGAGAACCGGCTGAAGCAGAAGCAGGGTACCGGTAATATTGGTGTCGATCACATGGCGCCAGTCCGCAACCTCCTGGTCGAGAAAGCCGTGGCCCAAGCCATGACCGGCGTTGGCGACCAGCACATCGATGTCGCGGTCTCCCGCCGCAGCCAGCAAGGCCTCGACGCCGACCCGCGTTGCGAGATCGGCCTCGACAGTCTCGACCAAGGTATCGCGGGGAAGACCTGCCGCCGCATCGACGAACGGCTCGTCGGCAGCCATGACAAGATCATAGCCTTCGGATGCTGCAAGCATGGCGATTTCCCGCCCGATCCCGCTCGATGCACCGGTAATGATGGCAAGTTTGTGTTCAGGCACGTTCCATCTCCTGCATTGCCTGGACCCCTCCTTTCTCAAGTCCGGGTCGAAGCACGATCTTGGTGTATCGGTCCTGTTCGCTATGCCAGTGGCGGTACATTTCGGCGGCATCCTCGAGCGGCGCATGGTGCGAGATCAGCGACACCGTATCGAATTTGCCATCGCGGATCATGTCGAGCAAATCGCCGGTGTAGCGCTGGACATGAGTTTGCCCGCTCTTCACGGTCAGCCCCTTCTCCATCAGCTGGCCGAGCGGGAATTTGTCGGCGAAGCCCCCATAGACGCCGGGGATCGAGAGCCGGCCGCCCTTGCGGCACGCAAGGATCGCCTGACGCAGCGCGTGTGGCCGCTCGGTGGCGAGGTAGAATTTGGCCTTCACCTGATCGAGAACATTATCGACGGTGAAGCCGTGGCTTTCCATGCCGACACAGTCGATGCAGGCATCGGGTCCGATGCCGCCCGTCATCTCGTCGAGCGCTTCGCGGACATCGACCTCGCCATAATCGAGGATCTCGGCGCCATATTTCCTCGCGAGTGCAAGCCGGGTCGGGAAATGGTCGATCGCGATCACGCGCGCGGCCCCGAGCAGGAGCGCCGACTGAATCGTGAACAGCCCGACCGGACCGCAGCCCCAGACCGCGACGGTATCGCCGGGCTCGATGTCGGCGTTGACCGCGGCCTGCCAGCCGGTCGGAAGAATATCGGACAGGAAAAGCACATCGTCATCCGGCATGCCGTCGGGAATGACGACGGGACCGACGTCGGAATAGGGCACGCGCACATATTCGGCCTGCCCGCCGGCATAGCCGCCCGTCAGATGGGCATAGCCGAAGGCGCCGCCCATCGCATGGCCCATCATCAGTTCGGAAGCGTCGCGCGTTTCGGAAGGATTGCTGTTGTCGCAGGCGCTATATTGCTGCCGTTCGCAAAAGAAGCACTGACCGCAGCTAATCGTGAAAGGCACTACGACCCGCTGGTCTTTCTTCAGCGTCGAACTCGCCCCGACTTCGACGACCTCGCCCATGAATTCATGACCGACGACATCGCCGGCGCGCATCCCGGGAATATGGCCGTCATAAAGATGCAGATCAGATCCGCAGATCGCAGTCGATGTCACGCGCAGGATCGCATCGCGCGGATTGACGATTTCGGGATCTGGCACCGTTTCGACGCTGATCTTGTGGCGTCCTTGCCAGGTTACGGCGCGCATGGCCTTCTCCTTAGATATGGGGTTCGGTGGGACGTTCGGAGGACCGCGCCGAAGGGGACGCGTTGCTGGTCACCTCGCCGGTTTCCATGAGTTGCTTGAACCGGTGAAGGTCGCGCCGAGCCTGCACTTCAGGTTCTCGCTGCAGCAGCTTTGCCGCGAGGCCGCCGAGCTTTCCGCCCGGCGGATCATAGGCGAGGATCAAACTGACATAGGTACCGCGACCGCCCGGCGCATCGGCGAATTTCACTTCGCCGCTGTTCGCCACGTCGGAAGCAGACGTGCTTTGCCAATAAATTGCCTCGCCCTCGATCACCTCGGTCACCTGATTCACGAGTGTGACCTCATGTCCCGCGGGCGCCTTGACCGTCCATTTCGAGATATTGTCGCCGAGGTCCTCGACCGCGGCGACATTTTCCATGAATTCGGGAAAGCGGTCCACATTCCAGGCAGCGAAAAGCTCGTCACGCGGACGATTGATCAGAAGCGACTTACCGAAGAGGGCGCGATCCGATGACCTCGCCTTGGTCCAGTTCGGCGCGGCTGATGACAATGAATTGCTGTCCGCGCTGCGGCTGCGCTTCCAGAGAGCGAGCCCCACGCCCGCCGCAGCCAGTCCGACGCCAGCGGCAGCGAGCAGAACCGGATCGGATTTTGAACTCTTATAGAAATGGGACATGATTAGTCTCCCGTCCCGGGACGTGCCCGGGCCTAGCAAAGATAGTCAGCGCGAGCTCCGCAGCGGCCTAGCGGCTGCCACCCACTGGCCCGTCGGCCCCCGTCTTTGGCCCCCTATCATCCGGCGTCTGGCCCCTGCCGCCTCCACCTTGCGGATCATTGTCATAATCCTCGGGATTGCCCTTGCCTCCTGCTCCGGCTCCGCTCCCCGTCACGGGACCGCTTCCCTTACCGGCTCTACGGCCACGGTTGGCGGCCGCATCGTCCAGACGGGCGCGCTGATCCGCGGGATAATCCTCGGGCTGGACTGTGCCGACATTCTCCCTGTCCTCGACCTTTTCCGGTTTCAACGACCCGGGCGTCGGCGCTACGGCCTCGCGAAGAGCGTCTGGCCGAGCGTCCCCGAGCGGCCCTCGGGGCGTAGGGTCAGCGGGCACCGGCCGCCTCCGATCGATCAAGTTTCCGAAGCTCCGCGATATGGGCTTCTACGATCGGAGCGATCTCGCTTGCTGCCTTTTTCAGGCTCTCGGTATCGCCGTTCGTCGCGTAGGCGCGATGAAGCGCCAGCGCTGCATCATGCGCTGCCATCTGATGGCGGAGATATATCGCGTCGATTGTGTTAGCATCCGCGTTCTTGATTTCATCGAGCATCCGTTGCTGGTCGGGCGCGAGCTTCGGCGGCGCGACGTCAATCGAGGCGGCACCGGCGGCAGCCTTGACCTTCTCGGTCGACTTCCCGTGGTTATCGATCATCATTTGCGCAAAGGCTTTGACGTCGTCGCGCTTTGACTTGGCGAGCAGCGCCCTCGAAGATTCGATCTCCCACATGTCACCGGCGCCAGCCTTGGCAACATAGTCGGCTGCATTGGTCGATGCGCCCGGCGTCGCGGCGGGCGCCGGCGCCTCCATCGGCATGTCAGCGCTCGCGCTGTCGGTCGCAGCCGGAGCGGTGTCATTCTGAGGCGAGCCGCAGGACGCCAGGAGGGCGGTTGCGGTCAGAAGAATATATTTTTTCAACGAACTTCTCCCATTGTCCCCGCCCGCTCGGTCAAGCAACGAGGCCTCATGTGCATGGTTCCGTGCCGTCTTCGTGGACCCACCTCAAATAATGGCGAGGCCAACATAGATCAGGATTTAGCTCATTTTTTCTGGCTGCGGGTGCCTGCGCGTCGTCGGCCGGCCAGGAGTAGATGTCGGTAAGTTACGTGCGGCCGAGCGAAATGCGCGAGCGCGAAGTCGCGTTATGAAGCGCCCGTATCAGTGATTTCGCCCAGCCGCACACGGACTGCGCCGATAGATCCCCAGGGCAGGGATTCAACAGAGCGTATACCGTCGATCTCGGTTTCGAACGTCGCTCCTTGCGGATCGACGCCGAGGAGTTTGCCGATGCGCCACACCGGTTCGTTTTCTGCCTTGCTCAAATAGGCGACGGGCGGCGGCTTGTCGCGAGCGGCGGAAAGCAAGCGTCCGAGATATTGCAGCATCGAGAGTCTCCGCGCGGCTCCGCGCTGTTGGCCGGTCAGGGATGTTCGAGGCGTGTCTCGACGCGCATCAGCGAGATTGCGGTGCGGCGCGGCTGGGCGAGCATGAAGTGCGTTGCCGCGGCTATGTCTTCGGCGCGCAGCATCTTGTGGGCATGGATAAGTTCGCGCTGCTTTTCAGGCGGAAACTCCGGATACTGGAAATCCGCACCGGTAAAACCGGGCTCGATCAGCCCGACCTTTATATCTTCCTTGGCAAGTTCCTGCCGGAAGGACGGAACAAAGCCCTGTATCGCGGCCTTCGCCGCGACGTAAATCGAACTACCAGGCTTTTTCGAGACGGCGGACATCGATCCGATAAAAATGATGTCGCTCCCTGCCGTCATGCGCCGCGCAGCTTCCTGCGCACAGACAAGGTAGGCGGTGAGATCGGTGTCGAGTTGATAGCGCATCTCGCTCTCGCCACTGTCGGCGAGCGCAGCGGCCGGGATCGCAGCATTGATAATCGCGATATCGATCTCGCCAAGCGACGCTTCGGCCGCCTCGAAGAAGCGGTCGACATCTTCGGCGATCGAAAGATCGACAGCGATGCCATCTCCTTCGCCCACTTCGTCGATCCGCTTCAATGCATCATCGAGATGTTCAGGAGTCCGCCCGCAGATGAAGACCCGAACTCCATAACTTGCCAGAAGCACAGCAATCGCGCGCCCGATTCCGGTGGTTCCGCCCGTGATGATAGCCCTGCGGCCGTCGAGATCGGGTTGCTCGGTGTGCGCGTCCTGTTCATTGATCATATCGGGCTCCATTGTCGCGCGCTGCGCGGAGGATCCCCCCAAGTAGCCGAAGCGACGAGCGAAACCTGTCGAAGTTCCGACGCGCGCAGCGGCGAGCCGCCTTTTTGGCGGACTTGCTAATGCAGGTTATGAAACCGACTTGAAACTGGTCCGCAGGTCGCGAGGCGCCTTTTCAGATCGCGACGGCGGACGAAGGCATCGATTGTTCGTCCGCTTTGCCGGCACCCCGGGTCGTCGGAAGGAGCTTCCAGATATTGGCGCCAGATTTCGTCATTCGGGCAAGGAGCGTCGATCCCTCCCATAATTCGACGTGGACACCATCTGCCTCGTTCCGGGCAATTTGAAAGGCATGATCGGGGCCATCGGCATGGAAGTCGATCCGGCGCGGCGCTTCGCCGCCCTCATAGCTAAGGATCAGGTGAAACGGTCGCATGGCACATCTCCTCTCAGTCGGGAGCGGGCACTGCCAAGCTCTCGGCGTCTTTCGACCGGCTGACCGTAACAACGGAGACTGCGGATAATGCCGAAACCACGAAAGCCGATCACAGTGGATCGCAGCCGTCGAGACCAATGGTAGAGAGTATTTGGCGGAGCGCCCTGATCTGTATCAGGATGGCGGAAGAAAAAATGTCGCGATCGGCGGAGCATCAGCCCCCGTCTAGAGAAGCGACGAGAATGGCTCGGTCACGCGGACCGGTTCGCGCCCAATATGTTCGGCGAGCGCGGCTGGATCGTAGAGGCGGACACGGCCGCCGGTGATTTCCAGCTGGCCTGCCCGCCGCGCATCCTGGAGCATCCTGTTGATGTGGACCGCTGTCAGCCCGAGGGCGTCGCCAAGCATTTCCTGGGTAAGCGGCATATCAAATCCGGTGTCTGAGACGAGGCCCGCGCGCGCCAGGCGCTCGTGCAGTTCGAGGAACAGGCTGTAGATGCGTTCCATCGCGGTCATGCGGCCGAGCCGCGTGATCTGCTCGAGAAGATAAGCCTCGTCGAACGCCGCGCTGACGGCATAGGCGCCGTCAAGGGCCGCAGTCTGAGGTACCGGGCAGACTTCGACTTCCGTCAATGTGGTAATCGTCGCGGCAGCCAGAGGCGCGGGTTGACGACAATAGCCGACAAGATCGCCCGGAAGCAGGAAACTTAGAAACTGCCGCCGCCCATCAGCTAGGATGCGGACGCGCGCCGCCCAGCCGCCGACGAGCAGTTGCCGCGCCGCAATCGGCTTGCCTTCCGCCAGAAGATCGCGTCGCCGGCGGATTTTCTGTGCTTTGGCCAGCGCGGCTTCGATCGCCTCGAACGACCATGTGTCGAGAGGTGCAAGCGAGGCCAAACGTCGCAATGCCGGCGAGGCGCCCGCCAGATGATGTCGCTCGCTCATGCGGCAGTCGGGCACCCGGGTCCCGGTGCCGCCGCGATTGGAAAGCAACCCGACGAGCGACAGGCGATTCCCCGCCGACTGACGAGCTGCGCGGCCGACCAATTGAAAGGGCAACCGAACGTAAACCCGAACACACTCGTTGCGCCGAAATGCTTTAGCGGCGCCGTTTCGCATTTTTTCATTTTCACGCCTTGACGGATCGGGCGATCCGCGTTGGCGGCGCTCCCTCTTCCGGTCATCTAGGATGAAGGCGGTGCCGGTCTCCATAAACCAGGTTAGCCGTCGAGAGCAGCCGACGATTCATTCCAATTGCGGACGCTGCGCGCGGCATCCGAACGAAGAACGCCGGGTTGCATTGCGCATGGTCGTGCCGACGTCATGCTTTGTCGCTGCTCGACATCAGACAGGTCAAAACAGCTGGAATTGGTCAGGGACAGGCTGTGAATGATGTGAGCCGCGAGCAACGATCTGACCGCGCTTCCAAAAGTGCGATGCAACTCGGCCGGCGTTGTTAGCGTTTGCGGGTCATGACACCGCGCTGGCCCTCAACGCTCTGGATCGTCCGGCACGGGCAAAGCGCCGGCAACGTCGCGCGCGATGCTGCAGACGCGGCCGGCGCACACCGCATCCAGCTTGATCACCGGGACGTCGACGTTCCACTATCGTCTCTGGGGCGCGAGCAGGCGCGCGCTCTAGGCGAATGGTTTGCCGATGGGAGGGAGGACGGGCGGCCCAAGATCATGCTTGCCTCGCCTTATGCGAGGGCGGTGCAGACAGCAGAAATATTCCGCGCCGCAGGGGGGTGCGCCAGCGATGAGAAGATTTGCATCGACGAGCGGCTGCGAGAGAAGGAGTTTGGTATACTCGACGGCCTGACCCGATATGGAATCGAAGCGACGCATCCCGAGCAGGCGGAGTTCAGGAAGTTGCTGGGCAAATTCTATCATCGGCCGCCGGGCGGCGAAAGTTGGTGCGACGTTATCCTCCGCCTTCGCTCGCTCCTCGATACGGTCTCGCTTCACTATGGCGGGCAGCGCGTCATGATCGTCGCGCATCAAGTCGTCGTTCTATGCTTGCGCACGGTCATCGAAAATCTTGGTGAGGCCGACATTCTGGCAATCGATCGAGAAGGTGACATCGCAAATTGCGCCATCACCGAATATCGTTTCGATCCAGACGCCGGCAGCGGCGGCAATCTCCGTCTCGCGCGTTACAATGTTACGGCCCCGATGAAGGATGACGTTCCGGTCACACGCGAACCCGATGCTATGGTGGCCGCCCGTGGCTGAAGCCGTTGCGCTCGACACCGGATGGTTGAAGAGGCACCCCCTCCCCGACCATGGGGATGACGTCGACAAGAACGGGCGCGGGCGGGTATTGGTGATCGGAGGATGCCGCCGGGTCCCCGGCGGGATGTTGTTGACCGCGGAGGCTGCCTTTCGAGCCGGTGCAGGCAAGGTGACAATTGCAACGATCGCGTCGGCCGCCATTCCGATAGGAATTGCATTTCCCGCTTGCGCGGTCGTTGCGCTTCCAGAAACCCCTAGCGGCGAGATTGCGCCCGAGTGTGCGGACGCGATACTTGGCGAGATCGCCAATTATGACGCTGTCATATTGGGGCCCGCCATGATCGACGAGGAACTTGTGGGCGAGCTCCTCGCGGCTCTTCTGCCCAAATTGCCTGACGACATGTTTCTGTTGCTCGATGCGTTCGCCCTGCGCGCCGCCGCTGCCCACGTCGACGCGATCCGCGCGCGGAGCGACCATGTGGTGCTCACACCGCACCAAGGCGAGCTTGCTGCTCTGCTCGGCGTCGATCGGAATGAGGTCGCAAGCGATCCCTCCGGCGCGCTCGCTATAGCAGCGGAGCGTTTCGGCTGTGCCGTTATGGTCAAGGGTGCGACAAGCCATCTCATGATGGGCGACGCCTGTCTGAGTTACGCCGGGGGCGGGCTCGGCCTCGCGGTCAGCGGCTCGGGCGATATACTCGCCGGGTTGATCGCGTCACTCGGCGCACAAGGCCTTCCGCCTCTGGAAGCGGCCGCATGGGGCATTTGGCTGCACGGCGAGGCGGGACGACGACTGTCCGAGACGGTGGGTCCGATCGGTTATCTCGCGCGCGAA
>Ga0209257_1002396_pt1 | contig 18759 bp, 36 predicted proteins | sample AraplaCvi_mCL_r2_FD_184277 | JGI IMG/M metagenome (GOLD analysis project Ga0209257, IMG submission 184277) | Arabidopsis root microbial communities from North Carolina, USA - plate scrape MF_Cvi_mCL_r2 (SPAdes) (version 2) | ecosystem: Host-associated > Plants > Roots > Endosphere | place: USA...
CGTCCGCGCCACCCTGCGACAGGGCCACCACGTGGTCGAGCTCGAAGCCATGCGGGTACGCCACCAGACGGCCACACTTCGCGCAGTGCGGATCCTTCGACCAGATGCGCAGCCTGCGGCTCTGTAGAGTGCGTCCGGTGATACGACGATCGCTGGCGGTGGGCACGCTCTGCACCCTGCTGCCCAGCACCGCAACCTTCGGGCGCAGCGTGGTGAGCTTCACCGGATCACCGCCTTGACGCCCTTGGCCAGCACCGCATCGACCTTCGCCATGTCGGGCTCCAACCCGGTGACCTTCGACACGAACCGCACGCCGGCGACGTAGGCCCACACCCACCACGCCACACGCACGCTGATGCGTGCCGTCACCTTGCCCTTCACCGGATGGCTCCGGTCTTGGCCTTGCCACGCACACAGGTGCGCTCGCCCTGCCACTCCTCCCGGTCGGCCTTGATCAAGCCCAGGTGATCCGAGGCCCACGCCCACATCCGCTTCGCCCACTCGTCCGTCAGCGGATCGGGCGGCATTGGCGGGTTGGTCACCTGCCCAGCCGGGACGGCCAGGCAGTCAGTCACCAGCGGCGGCGTTGGCTTGATCGACGGCGGCATCGAGGGGCGGCAGGCCGACAGGACGACGGCAGTCACCAGCAACAGGGATGCGGTCGATCGCTTCAGCACGTGCACGGGTCTGCTCCTGCGTCTTGGCCACCGCCTTTCGGGCGTCGGCCTTGGTGTTCGTCGTGACCTGGTCGAGCTTCTGGTCCCGCTTCGTCTCGTCCCGGCGTACTTCGGCGTTCGCCTTGCCGGTCTCCGTCGCCTGTTCGCTGTTGCACCGCGCACCGGCGCTGGCCAGTTGCCAACCGAGGAACAGCGAGATCGCCAGCAGCAGCACGTTGGCGACGATCGAGATCTGGATCAGCGACAGCTTCATCGGCGCCTCCGCGGCCATGGCGAGGAAGCGGACTGGCACGCCTGGAGTTCCTGGCGCGCTTCGATCGCTGCCGTCGCGTACAGGTCGCGCAGGCCTGCCGCCGCGCCGACGCGCCAGTCCACCACCAGGTAGCAGGCCACGACGCCAGCGAGCACGCCGAGCAGGAAGCTCTTACCGCGGCGCATCGGGCTCGGCCTTGGTGACGAACGTGTCGCCGACATTGCCGGCCATGTAGAGCCCGAGCAGCCACTTCGTGTACTCGAGCAGCTGGTCGCTGGTGATCTGGCCGAACGCGAACGCGGTGGCGGCCATGAAGATCAACACGCAGGTCAGGATGAACTTCCGGCTGGCGTAGCGTGCGTCCATCACTCAGCTCCCATGCACAGCGTGTATTCCGCCTGCCGGCGATTCGCCAGCCCGCGGACGAAGCGGTATTCCCACGAGCCATCTGGTAGGCGGCGACCGGTCTTCACGTAGCTCCACACCGGACGGCCGGCGTCCGACCGGTACAGGCGCTGGCAACCCAGCTGCCACTCGCCGGCGTTCCACGCGCGCATCGCCGAGCTGCCGCACGTCGCCGACACGCCGAAGTTCCAGGCATGCGACGTCGCGGCGTCGAACACCGCCTGCGATGGGTTGCGGCTGAAGCAGCGCAGCAGGTTCGTCTGCACGGCGACGATCGCGCGCCGCTCTTCCGCCTCGCACTTCGCGGCCGACCAGGTCTCGCCGACGATGATCGGCGTGCGCGTCACGTGCTTCGTGAGCCCGCGACACACCGTAGGCAGTCCCTGCGCCAGCTTGTCGGCGTACACCGTCAGCTGCGTCCCGTCTTCCCAGCGTCCGAGGAACGCGTAGACCACCGCCGAGCACAGCACAAGGCCCGCACCAATGCCGGTGCCGACCTTGGCGCCGTTTCCGCTCATGCGGCGCGCGCCTCGCGCAGCTTGCGGATGAAGCGCCAGACCTTCTCGCCGATGAGGATCAGCGAGTAGACGGCGGCCAGGAAGGCCGCGATCGTCGGCCAGTTGAAGCCGGCTAAGTACGAAGCGACGAAGCCGACAGCGGCCGTTCCGTTCGCAGTGTCGATCGCGCTTCCCCGCACTGGCCTTCCCCTTGGTGGTTCGAATGAATCCGACCAGCGCCGCGCACGCCGACTCCCCCGAATCGACGGGCAGCGCTGGCCGGAAGAGGTGCCCGGCGACCCCGCAAGCGGAGCGCAACAACGGCGACGAGGAGCCGCGGCCGGGCGTAGAAAGACGAAGCCCCGCACGTGGCGGGGCTCTGTGGGCAATCTTCGATTGTGGGCAATCTACTCAGAAAGTGCGGGAGCATCACTCCCGCACTACGCAGCGCCTTGCATGTCATCACGACGCAGCGCCGCAGCGAACTGGCACGCGGCCTTGTGCTCTTCGTCTGCCACTTGGCGGAACAACCATTCATACAACCCTTTCCAACTCGCGCGATAGCTGGACTCGTCGCGGCCGATCTTCGCCGCACGCGTCCTGTCGCTCACCGGTAGGATCCTCGCCCCCTTGCAACCGCCGCAGATCACGACCAGGTTGTCGCGCATCGTGGTGCCGCGGCCGCCGCACTGGTCGCACAGGTTCGGGCGCGCGATCTCGTCGAGAATCGCTTCGCGGATCGCGACGTGCATTTCGGGTTGGTACGGCCATACCTGCAGCTTTAGGTGGCTGACACGCATCTGCAGGCTGCGAAGCGTGCGCCGCTCGAAGTCGGTGGAAACGCGACGACTCAGCGCGTCCTCCTCAGCGATGTGCAGTTCGATGCGAGCCTTCTGGAGCCGGTTGTGGCGTCGCGCCGCTTCGGCGTGCACGAGATTACTGATCGTGCGCCCGAGCTCGCGCGGGCTGAGTCGCGCACCATCGGGCCACCACAGGCGCGCGAACACCTCCCGGCCGAGACCAGGCTTCACGAATGCGAGCGCCGCCGCGATGTCCTGCGCCGTGAGGTCAGGCGCGCCGCCGCCCTTCCCCGTGTCGTAGCGAATGTTTGTGGGGTTTAGGCGCCCCAGCATTTCGCGAATGTCAGGCACCGATGACCTCCCCTACCTTCTCGTCGTCGAGCTCAAACCGCGGCCTTCGGCCCTTGGTGCACAGCGGGAATGCTTGGCCGTGGCTACAACCGAACGCCCCCCATCCTTCCACGCGCTGGGTGCAGTATTCGCATCCGCCAGAACTGACCAGCAGCGCCATGATGCGTCGCCTATCGCGCTTCTCGACGTAGCCTTCCGGTCTGGTGAGTGCGTCTGGGTTGATCAAGCGGCCTTCCTCGCGACCTGCTCCGTCAGCTCCGACCACAACGCGATCAGCAGCGCGTCTGCGCGGCCCACGTCCTTCTTCCTGCGCAGCTGGTCCGCGATCTCCGGATAGCGCTGCAGCACCAGCGTGCGCGCCGCGTCCTTGTCGCATCCGGTGAGGCGCAGGTACTTCTTCCACGTCTGCGGCGGCACTTCGATGAAGGGAACGCCCAGCGCGCCGATGACGCCGCGCGCCATGCCGTCCGCCTGGCCGAATCGGAAGCCCGAGGTCACGCCCTGCTTCGGCAGCGCGTTCACCTGCTCGAACACGGCGATGACGTAAGCGCCCGGGTGCTGCGCGATCAGCTCTCGCACCTGTTTCCCGAGCGAGAAAGGGTCGATCTGCTCGCCGCCGGCCTTGCGGGTCATGGTCGGCATGTCGATGAAGCCGGCGGGCCTGCCATCGGCTAGTGCGGCGACGGCGCCGGTTTGGCCGGGATCGATGCCGAGGGTGAGTCGAAGGGTCATTGGAGCTTCCTCAGTTCGAGCAGGGCCGGACCTTCGAGGTCGCGCAAGGCGCTTTCCAGCCATCCGCGGATGTATTCGTCGCCGAACTTGGCGCGCATGAAGTGCACCGACGCGCAGCCGAGCATTTCGAGGTAGTTGCGCCCTTCTTCGGCGCCCATCTTGTTCACCCGAGAAACGGCGTCGACCGCCTCCCGAACACCCGGGTCTTCATGGTTCATGCTGCTTTCCTCAGTCGAAGTTGTGCGTCCTGCCACTGCTGCCAGACCTCCGTGCCGATGCCGCTGAACTCGGGAAGCACATCGGCGGTCCAGATGCGGAAGTCGCGCGCGTGGTGTTTGAAGCTGGGGCCGTACACGGCGCGCATCTGATCGCGCGACCGTCCCGGGAGTTGATCGCCGTCGTGATGCCAGGCGCCCATCGAAACAACGGAGTCGTGCCCGAGCTGGCGCTGGCCATGCAAGTCGCCGAGGTTGCGGTGATGGATCTGCGTGCCGCCGCACTGGCCAGCCCACGCCGGCTGCATTCCCATGCGGATGCGGAAGCGGCACACCACGCAGCCGAGCGAACGCGCCGCGTCCTGGTACGCCTGCTGAGCCCGGGTCGGGCTGCCGATCGCACGCTTCAGCATCAGTGAGCACTCCCGTTGGTGCCGGCCATGTCCCAGAATTCCCCGCGAACCTCATCGAGCATCACGTGCGCGTACTTGGCGCCGATGTGCTCGGTGATGCCGCTGAATAGCTTCTCGAACTCGTCATGTTCCATTTCGTCGAACGCGAGGCTCTGTGCCTGCATCGCGAGCAGCTTCCCCATGCCGGGGATGTCGATCTCGATCTCGTCGCAGCAGACACCTGATTCGCGCTGCAGGCGCTTCACCGCGTCGTGGCTCCCGAGCTGCTCCCACCCTTCGACGTTGTCGACCATCAGCTGGCCGATCTTGTGGATCAGGCGATGCTTCCACGCTTCGCGCGGAGCCTTGAGTTCGGCGCGCACCTCGCGACCGACGAAGAAGCGCCGCTCCTTCAGCAGGCGTGCATCGACTTCGTTCGCCGGGCGAAGTGCGCCGACCAGCTCGCCGGTAGATGGATCGACCAAGCGACAGACGGTGAAGTACACCGGCCGGCGAGCGCGCTTTGCGCGGATCTTCTTCTGGGCGGGCGTCATCTTCATTCGTCACCCGCCGCAGCTGCGCGTCCCTTGCCCGAACCGAACTTCGACCGGCGAGCGCGCGGCGCTTCGGCCAGGTCGTAGACGGGACGCCCACCTTCCCATTCCCCGAAGCGATAGCAGGGCAACTCGTGCTTCACGTACGCCGTTCCAGTCGCACCGCTGCGCTGCTTCCCGATGATCACCTCGAGGCAACCCGGCGCGTTGCTCGCCTCGTTGTAGTAGTCGTCGCGGTACAGGAACAGGATCAGGTCGGCGTCCTGCTCAATGGCACCGGACTCGCGCAGGTCGGCCATCGTCGGGCGCTTGTTCGTGCGGGTCTCGAGCGATCGATTGAGCTGCGACAGCGCGACAACCGGACACTTCAGTTCCTTCGCCATCAGCTTGAGTCCGCGCGAGATCTCCGAGATCTCGTCGTGTCGCTTCTCGCCCTTCCCCGAGCCTTGCAGCAGCTGCAGGTAGTCGACTACGACGCAGCGCAAGCCGCGGCCGCCGTTCTTCATGTACTCCCGGTGCATGCGCCGAGCCCGATGACGCACCTGGTGGATGGTCAGGTCCGGGCTGTCATCCACTGCGATCGGTAGTGCGCGTATTTCCTCGAATGCGGCAGTGACTTTGTCCCACTCGTGGTCCTCGATGCCGCCCTCCTGCATCAGGCGGTCCATCGGGATGCCGGTGCGCGACGAGACGCGACGCATGATCAGTTGCTGCCGCGACATTTCCGGCGAATACATCGCCACAGGGCCTTCGTTCTTCGCGACGTCGAACGCGATTTCCTGACCGCCGACGCTCTTACCCATACCCGGGCGACCCGCAAGGATGATCAGGTCCGTATCGCCCATGCCGCGAACGAACTTGCGAACGGCGCCCCATGGCAGCGGGATACCCGGCGCTCTGGTGCCGTTGTAGAACCCAAGCAAGTCGTTGTAGGCGTCCTTCAGCCCCGCGCGCATCAGCACCAAGCCGCCGCGATCGCGATCGGCGGTGCTGGCCAGCTGGGTGACGTTCCGCTGCGCCTCGGTGAGGATCTCGGCCGTGTCGCGCCCGTTCGGCTGGAAGCCGTCGTTGACGATGCCGGTGCCCACGTCGATCAACTGCCGCAGGATCGCCTTGTCGCGGACGATTTCGGCGTATGCGGTGATGTTCGCGGCCGACGGCGTGTTGCTCGCCAGTTCGATCAGGTACGCGCCGCCGGCGACTTCCTCGCTCAGCCCCTGCGATTCAAACCACTCGCCCAGCGTCACCGCATCGAACGGCCGGCTCTTCTCGGCCAGCTCACGGATGGCGCGGAAGATCAGCGCATGGTCGCGGCGGTAGAAGTCGTTGTCGCTGAGCTGGTCGGCGATGTTCTCCCACGAATCTGGTGCGAGCATCAGTCCGCCAAGCACGGCCTGCTCCGCCTCGATCGACTGCGGAGGCAGGCGCAACTGAGCGACACGTGTGTCGTTCGCCGGGTCTTGCGCGCGATCGCGCGGCGCGTACAGAGCGCCCAGGCGTTCGACTTCGGCCTGCGCATCCATCACGCGGCTTCCTCATCAGCGGCGGCGCGGTCGTAGATCTTGAGCATCGTCTTGCGACGGGTCAGCAGTTCGAAGTCGGGCGTCCAGTTCTCGTGCCCTTTCCCGCCACCTTGGCGGCCGGAGTAGAAGTCGTCCTCGAGCACGGCTAGGAAGTACTGCTCCCAGAACTCCGGCGTCACCGTCGGGGTGCCGTTGTCCTCCAGGCAGATCTCGCGCGCGACGCTCAGGCAGCGCTCGACTTCCTTCTGGCGCACGTCCTTGCCGACGCTGAGCCGAACTGTCGGCATGCGCCCGCCGTTGGGCTTGACCAGCTTCGACGCGTTGAAGGCCTCGATGGCTTCCCTCGTGACCTGCGCGAGGCGTTGGGCACGCGTGGCGCCCAAGTCGGTCGGCTTTGCGGCAGGAGACGCCGACGATGCAGCACCGCCCTGCAGGTCCAGTTGATCAGGACGGACGGCGGTCGCCGGCGCAGCCGGGGACGAAGGAAGGGTTGGTTCCTCTCTGGGTTGGGTTCTCTCTGGGTTGGGTTCTGGTTGGCATACGGTTTGGGGAACCGTTTGGCATACCGTTTCCAGATGGGCCCGATCGTCGCCGGTGAGAAACCCGCAGAACGTAAGCATGGCGCGGGCTGCGTGCGCCTTCGCCTCGCCATTCGGGAGGGCGTTGAACTCGCCCATCCGCGCCTTCGCGACGTTGCCGTTGGCGATCTTGTTCCAGGCGAGGAATTTGGGGATCACAACAACCCCTTTGAAACGGTATGCGAAACCCTTTCCGAACAGTTCCGCAAACCCTTCCGAAACCCTTTCCGCAGACCAGCCGAGATCCTCCATCACGTACCCGTCCGGGCAGCGATAGCAGCCGATGCCGTTGGAATGCGGCCCGGTCAGCAGGTAGGCGGCGAGCAGTTTGCCGGCGTCGGTAAACGCCTGGGCATCTTCGGATTGCCAGAAGCCGCACTGGATCTGCCCGTACTCACGCATGCGGAGCCTCCAGCGGCAGTTCCGAGGTAGCGAGTTCCGGGCGCCGGCGCAGCCATGCCGCGCGATCCTGCGCCGCTTGCTGCGAATGGAACTCGGCCTTCTCATCGGGCGACATGTCGCCGCGCGCGAGAGCTTCGCGCTGGCGCTGCACCACGGCCTCCCTGTGTGCGCGGCTGTGCATCGTCACGCCCTCAGCTTCGTGACGTTGCTGGGTTCGGCCTGCGCCTCGATCACCACGCTGGTGAGGCGGCCGTGCAGCTGCAATCCCGCGGCGAGCAGTTCGCCCAGCTGCTGGAGAGCCGGACCGATGTGCGGGAGGTCGGCGCGGTCGACGCGGCCGTCAGCGAAGATCGGCGCCAGCGCAGCCGCCGACTCCCCCACTTCACGAAGCAGCAGCGCCAGGTCGGCGGTCTGCTCGGCGGGGGAATCGGCGGCGCGGGGATCGCGGACCGGGACGAGGCCGCGGCGCGCGGCAAGGTCCTGCTCGCACCGCTCCCGGTGCTCGTCGGGCAGGCAGGCCACCCACGCGTCTTCGAGGTCGGCCGGGAAGGTTTTGACGTCGCCCTTGATCAGGCGGTTGATGCGCTGCCAGTTGTGCCGCTCGGCCGCCTGCATCGTCTCGGCGCTGTCGCCGAGCTCGCGCAGGTCGATGGCGCGCGCCGAGTACGGGACGTCTGCAAGGTAGCGCGCGGCGACAGCCTTCGAGAACGGGAGCACCGAGAGCGCCTTGCCGTCGATGGCCTGGCGCGTGTGGCGGAGCACCGTTGCCGAACGGGTTTCGCCGGGGGGAAGAAGATTATTCATGGCCGTGGCCGGTCTCATGCAGTGAGATGGCGCCATGAAGACGCCATCGCGATCGAAGGGGATTGGGGGGAGCGGCCCACGTCAGGCCGCTTGGTCCGTGGGCTGTTCGGCCGGCGGCGGGCCGAAGACGTCCGGGCGGAGCTCGTGCCGGCTGACGCCGCTGGCGGCCTCAATGGCGGCGCAGTGCTGGGCGGGAACCTGCCCTCGCAGGCGCCAGTTCCCGACAGTGTTGGACTTTTGACCGATGGCAGTGGCGAGCTTCGTCACCCCACCGGCCGCCTCTATCGCGCGGTCGATTGGCTTCTCCATGGCCGCGAATATCACAGATCGTGATCACCACGTCAACACGATGTGTGTTAGACCGGTATCACGGCCCGTGAACAATGGCGGTATGGACTTCCGCACCAACCTCCGCAGGCTCCGAAAGCACGAACAGCTCAGCCAGGAGCAGCTCGCGCACGCGTGCGGCTGGACGGGACAGAGCCGAATTTCGAACTACGAGTCGGGCGCACGCGAGCCAACGCTCGCGGACCTGTTCGTGCTCGCGAAAGCGCTCAAGGTTTCCGTGTCCGAACTCATTGGGGAGCGCGGCGAGGGATCCGCGTCTCAGTCCGGGCGACCGGACTTCGAGACGATGGGCGGAGCGGTCACGGTCCTGACCAAGTACATCGCGGTCACCGGCGATCCGCAGTCATTCCTCGAGGATCCGGAAATGCTGGAAACGGCCTACGAGGTGGTGCTCGATTTTGGACACCCGGTCACCGCGACCAATGTGGTCGATCTGGCCGCGCGACTAGGACAGTCTTTGAGGGGGCAAGGAACAGGGGATGAGCAGCAGCAACAAAGCACGGTTCGAGGAACTGGCGACGCGCTTGGCGAGGCGGGCGGCCGAACTTCGGGGAGAACTGCAAAGGCCCGAGCTTAAGCTCGTCACGGAGGCACCGGCTGCGGCGCCGCCGGAGCGAACTGCAGGCCGGCGACTCGATTTCGTTACGCGCGAATCGCACCTGCGCATGATCAGGCAGATGCGTCGCTTCTATCAGTCGCGGGGCATCGGCCTCGTCGTGGACCAGGCCCTTGAAGGCAAGGGCACGCTCGACGATCTGTCGGACGACGATCTCCTCAGCCTTCGCAAGGACATCGACGAAGCAATCGAGTGCATCAGGTGGGGGCAGGACTTCATCGAAGCCGGCCTGATTCGCTCGCGGTAACCACAAGGAACGGAGGGGACATGAAGAAGATCATCGCGTTGGCCGCAATCGCGGCTGCGACGTCGGGCTGTGCGACTGTGCTCAACGATTCGACTCAGCCGCTACGCGTCGACACGAAAGGCGCAGACGGCCAGCTGATCGCCGGCGCCGACTGCAACTGGACGAACGACAAGGGCAGCGGGAACTTCAAATCGGGCACGACCGTGAATGTCCGCCGCTCGTCAAAGGACCTGGATCTCACGTGCACGCTGCCAAGCGAAAAGCCGGCGCAGGGGCGCGCGATCTCGCGCGCGAATGGCGGGATGTGGGGCAACGTGCTGCTGGGCGGCGTGGTCGGCGCCGTCGTCGATCACAGCAAGGGAACCGCCTACACCTACCCGACGTGGGTGCAGCTCGCGTTCGGCCAGCTGCTCACGTTCGATCGCCACGACGAACACGGAGGGAAGCCGGTAGCAGCCGATGGCGCTGCGCCGATGCCAGCCACGCAGCCGGTCCTCCAGGCGACCGCTCAGCACCAGCAGCCGACGGCTGTCGCGGCCGCAGGCAACTCGCCGGCGGAACGCGCTCAGAGCGTCAGCAATCACCTGCAGTGCGGCGCGGTTAACGCACAGACCACGTCCTCGGGCAGATCCGTGTTCGTTGCCACCTGCCCTTCTGGCGGCACGGTGACAATCGACTGCAGCGGATTCGGGTGTAAAACCACCTCGATCCAGTGACACCGAGGCCGGCCCAGCGCCGGCCTTTTTTTGGTTCATCCGACAGGCGGCCGAACGCCTTATCGGGCTGATCCGAAAAAACATCACAGAACGTGTTGACAGCTAAATCACGATATGTGATGTTTAGCCCGTCGCCCCGGCATGGGGCAGTCCCAAGGACAGACGGGCATGAACCAGGTGATCCCCTACGTCATAACGCTCCCGACCGGGCGCGTGGTCGAGGTCAGCGCCGACACGGAAGAGAACGCGCTGGCCGCCGCGGCGCTTTGCATCGGCGTGGAAGGCCTCCCGGCCGGAACGACAGCCGAGCCGGAGGTCGCGATCCAGGCAGAGCGCTTGCTGAGCGAGGTCCGCGCGGCCGATAGCCGTGTAGCAAACGCAGCCGAGACGGCCAAGGCCCAAGGCTTCGTCCAGTGCGCCGCGCAGTTGCGCGAAGCAAACCAGCTGCTGATTGCCGCCTGCTGCGAGTTGCACGAGCACCGTCCCGGCAACGATCTCGACCGCCTGGTCCGCGGCATCGCGGTGAACGCATGAGCGCCGTTGTCGCCCTCCCTGTCCAGCAGCCGACGGCCGACCAGTTGCTCGCCGAAGCGCGCCGCGCGTACCGCAACAGGGCGTCGGCGAAGCGCAAGCTCGACCACTTGCGCACCTACCGCGGCCAGACCGCCGGCATGCGCTACGAGGCGGATCAAGCGCTGCGCACCCTCCGCGAATCCGAAGAGACGCTCGATCGCGTCTTGGGCGGTGGCGCGTGAACACCGCCGAACAGACCGTTGGCGCGTTGCTGGTGACGCCTTCGCTGGAAATCGCGCTGACCCAGCGCCTTGCTTCGGTGATGCCGTGGGTGTCGCCCGAGTCGCGCGCCGAGCTGGAACGCGTGCAGGAAGGCGTGCGCTCGCTCGTCATCGCCAACCGCCACCTGGCGCTGCGCCTCGCCGAAGCGCACGACGAGATCAACAGCCTGCGCGACGACGCGGAGGCGGCCGCATGAATCTCTGGGACGCCCTCGATCGCGGGTTCGAACGCGAGCTCGGCGCGCTGCCACGCCCGATCGCTCCCTGCCCTCTCCTCCCACCGCGCGACATCCCGGCCGACAGGTCTGACGAGTCGCGCGACGCCGCAAGCACCGGAGTCTGAGCCATGTGCAAGGTCATCCAGTTGTTCCAACCGAACCGCGCACCCGCGCCGGCTGGCGCCATCAAGCAGTGCGGCACGGTCATCCCGCTGATCCACACGAAGCAAGCGAAGGCGCAGGGCGTGTTCGCCGAGATCGTGATGGCGGCGGGCCGCATGGGCGTAAAGGATCACCTTGCGGTGCAGTTCGCCCAGCGTGCGCGCGACGACTACAACCGCGGCGGCCGTAGCCCTGCGCGCGTGATTGCCGACTGGAAAGCGGCCCTGCGCGAAATCACCCGGAAGGTTCAGGCATGAACGCGCAGATGCCTCCACGCCCGATAGACGTCGAGGTGTTCGCCAACGAGCCGGCGTTCCCGTACTCGACGGCAACCGAGTCCTACCACCACGCCTTCGCGCACCACCGCGGCCTGACGCGCGGCGACCAAGTCTTCATCCGCGTGCTCGCTGGCTACATCGCGGCAGGCTCGAACGGGATGCCGTCGCCCGAAGAGCTGGTCGCGCGCGCCGACGAAACCACGGAACTCGCCCTTCGCGCCATGGCAGCGCGCCACGCGAGGACGGCCGAATGAACGCAATCGACGTGCTCTTCGGAATCGCCATCGTCGTGCTGCTCGTGATCGAAGGCGCGCATGCGTGCGCCTGGGCAGATCGCGCTGATGGGAGGGCCGACCAGTGAAGCGCCGCGCCCATCGCCCCATCGTCGATGCACTCCTCGAATCCATGGACGTCTGCGACGCGACGCGTTCGCACGAAGCGACGCCGCACCAGCGGGTCCGCGCGCGTCTCGCGGAGCGCCGTGCCTGGCGCTACCTCGTCGCCGCCTTCCTGGTCCTGTTCCTGCTCATCGGCGTGGCCGTTCGCGCGACCGTGCCTTCCCCCCAGCCGGCCGACGCCGGCATTCCCCTCCGCTAAGGAAACCGACATGCCTTTCGAGTTCGACGGCAAGGCCGAAATCAAGCACCTCAACATCCGCAAGGGCTCCAGCGACGACTCGCAGGTCAGCATCGACATCAAGCTGGCGTTCGAAGGCTTGCCGCTGGCCACCGCTGCGGCCGCGCTCGGCGTCGAGGATCCCGAAACGCTGAAGCGCGCTCTCTTCCGCAGCACCGCGGAGGACGCCGAAGAAACCGCGCGCTTCCTCGGTCTGCGCAGCCTGACGTCGAACGCCAGCTGGGAGGACAAGCACGCCGTCACGCTCGGCGGTTTCCGTCGCCTGCGTGCGCACAAGGTCGGAAAGATCGAGCTCGTGCCGCGCAACGCTGGCCGCTTCGACGGTTCGTTGCAGATCACGATCCAGCAGCCGCCGTCCGGCTTCGTCGAGATCCTGGCCGAGCAGTTGAACAGCGTGCTGAAGACGAAGCTCGAGCACGACGCGGAACTGCCGCTCGAAGGCGGCGAAGCGAAGCCGAAGGGCAAGCCGACGCAGACCTCGATGAAGCTCTCGCGCCACGACACGAAGATCGGGCGGAAGGACGCCGGCAAGGCGCTGCGCGGCAATTCGCGCCCGCGCGCCGGTGGACGCAAGTCGAAGGCCGCCTGACGAATACCTGCGCCGGCCAGGCCCCCAACGCCGGCAACCGTGACACCCCAGCGAGGAGAAGCCGCTGCCAACGCCAGTGAATCGGCACGAGCAGCCCCGGAGGCAACCGGGACTTATCCCCCTTCCAGAGAGAACGCCGTGCGCGCCATCGCCCTGCAGGACGTGCAGTCCTCCCAGATCCACAGCATCGGCCACGACGCCGAGACCAACACCCTCGCCATCCGCTTCAAGAGCTGGAAGGGCGAGCCGACGAGCCTCTACCACTACCAGAACGTCAGCGCGGCCGAGTTCGAAGCACTGCGCGACGCCGACTCGATCGGCCGCCACTTCGGCCAGCACATCAAGCCGCACGCCGACCGCTACCCGTACACCCGAATCGAAGGCGCGCCGGCGCTGCCGGCTGCGGCCTGATCCAACTTCCCCGGAGCCATCACCAGCCCATGAACGCGATCGCACGCATTCCCCAGCGCGAGGGCGCGCTGGTCACCGCGGACCAGGCAGACGCCATCCGCAACGCCCTGAAGACGAGCCTGTATCCGGGAGCCAGCGACGAGTCCGTCGACATGGTGCTGGCGTACTGCCAGGCGGCCGGCTACGACCCGATGAAGAAGCCGGTGCACATCGTGCCGATGAAGGTCAGCACCGGCCGGAAGGATGATCGCGGCTACGACATCAAGGAAACGCGCGACGTCGTGATGCCCGGCATCGGCCAGTACCGCATCGACGCTGTCCGCTCCGGCCAGTACGCCGGTTGTAGCGAGCCGGAATTCGGGCCGACGCGGACGCTGAAGTTCCAGCGTGAGCGCTGGGTCGATGGTTCCAATGGTCGTCGCCAGAAGACGTTCGTCGACGCCGCGATCGAGTACCCCGAATGGTGCCGCGTCACCATCACCAAGATCGTCGGCGGCGTCGAGCGCCAGTTCACCGCAAAAGAGTTCTGGCTGGAGAACTACGCCGAGAAGGGCGACGACGGCGCGCCGAACTCGATGTGGGAGAAACGCCCGTTCGCGCAGCTGGCGAAGTGCACCGAGGCGCAGGCGCTGCGCAAGGCCTTCCCTGAAACCGTCAGCGCTGCGCCGACGGCGGACGAGATGGAAGGGAAGACGATGGTCATCGAAGGCCAGGTAGTGCAGCAGCCGGCCGCTCCGGCGCTGGCGGCGCCGGCGGAACTGCCGCTGTACTCCGATGCCGACTTTGCCGAGAACCTCCCGAAATGGTGGGGTCTGATCGAGAGCGGCCGGAAGTCGGCGGACGACTTGATCGCGATGCTGCAGACGAAAGCTCGGTTCACGGCAGATCAGCTGGACCAGATCCGCAAGCCGCCGCGCGAGGAATATGACGAAGCAGGCGAAGGCGTCGGTGACGAGGGCTCGCAGGCATGAAGATCACCCAGCTGAAGCAAGGCAGCGCCGAGTGGCTGGCGCACCGCCGCACCATGCGCAACGCCAGCGACGCGTCCGTGATGATGGGCGCATGCCCCAGCTTCTCGCGCCGCGAGCTGGTCAGGCTGCGCGCGGTCGGCCTGGAACGTGAGCACAGCGATTACGTGCAGCGGTTCATCCTTGACCGCGGGCACGAGGTGGAACCCGCACTGCGCGCTGTCGCGGAGAGCATGCTCGCCGAGGAGCTCTACCCCGTAGTGGCGGTCAGCGACGATGGCTACCTCGGCGCCAGCTTCGACGGCATCACGATGGCCGAGGACGTGATCTTCGAGGCGAAGCAGACGAACGCGGAGAAGCGCGTTTCGATCGACGCTGGCGAGATCCCGCCATCCGATTACTGGCAGGTCGTGCAGCAGTTCGCCGTGTGCGAAAACGCCGAGCGCTGCATCTACCTGGTCGGCGACGGAACCGATGTCGGTACGGCGCGCCTGACGATCTGGCGCAAGGACATCGAGCACGACATCCCGAAGCTGCGCGCGGGCTGGGCGCAGTTCGACCAGGACGTCGCCGAGTACGTGCCAGAAGAGGCACCGACGTCCGTCGCCGTCGGCCGCGCGCCGGAATCGCTGCCGGCGCTCCGGGTCGAGGTGACCGGCATGGTCACCGCCTCCAACCTGGCCGACTTCAAGGCGCAGGCGCTGGCCGTGCTGGGCGGCATCAACCGCGATCTGCAAACCGATGAGGACTTCGCCAACGCAGAGCAGACGGTGAAATGGTGCAGGGGCGTGGAAGAGCGCCTGGCTGCCACGAAGGACGCGGTGCTTAGCCAGACCGCCGACATCGAAGCGGTGTTCCGAACCATGGACGAAGTGTCGGCCGAGACGCGCCGCATCCGCCTGGAGCTGGATAAGTTGGTCACGCGCGAGAAGGAAGCGCGGCGCACGGACATCGTGCAGGCCGGCGTCGCGGCGGTGCGCGAGCACTATGCCGCAATCAACGCCACGCTCGGCGCGCACGCGCTGAACCTGCCGGCCACGCTGACCGGCGACATGGGCGCGGCGATCAAGGGCAAGAAGTCGCTCACCAGCATGCGCGACGCGGTGGACGCCGCAGCTGCCACGGCGAAGATCGCCGCCAGCCAACAGGCCGACCGCGTTCGCGCGAACGTCGCGATCCTCGCTGAGCAGCCGGAGGTCGTGCAGATGCTGTTCGCCGATCGCGTGCAGCTGTGCGCGACGAAGGCGGCGGACGATCTGCGCAACCTCATCGCGGCGCGCGTCGCCGAGCACCAGCAGCGCGAACGCGATCGCCTGGAACGCGAGCGTCAGAAGCAGGAAGAAGCAGAACGGATCGAGCGCGAACGTGCGCAGCAAACCCCGGTGGCAGGAGTGCCCGCGGCGCAACAACCTCTGGACGGCACAGCAAACAATGCCGGTGTGGCAACCGGAAGCCGCAACGCGCCCCCAAGTGAAAGCGTGACCCGCGGAAGCCTGTCGCCGGCCTCTCTCCCCAGCAAGCGCATCAAGCTCGGCGACATCAACGGCTGGATCGCGCCGCTGTCGATCACCGCTGATGGACTGGCCAGCCTCGGCATCAAGCCGGTCGGCACCGAACGCGCAGCGAAGCTGTACGCCGCGAACGACCTGCCGAAGATCTGCCAGGCCTTGGCCAAGGTCATCGCCGACGCGCCCGCGCGCGCCGCCGAGAAGGCGGCCGCATGACGAGCAGGTCGCAGCAGATCCGGAACTGGCTCGCCACGCAGGACGGGCCGCGCACGCCTGGCGAGATCGATGCCGGCATCAGCGGCGGCCGCTCGCGCAAGGTCGCGCACACGATCCAGCAGATGTTCAAGGACGGCTACCTCATCCGCCACAAGGGCGAGACCTGCTGGCGCTACTCCCTCGGCAAGCCGCTGCTGCGCACGCGAAAGCTGTCCGCTGACGAGCTGCGCCGGCGGAAGAACCGGCGCGAGCGCGAACGCGCGCACGCAAGCGGGCGCAGGTCGTGGGCGGAGTTTCAGGCGGAGCTGGCCAAGCGCCGCGAGAAGCGCGAGGCCGATCGCGCAGCCGCTGCCGAGCAGCGCAGGCAGAAGCGCGCGCGACAGAAGCCGGTGCACGACAGCCGTCACCGCACGCGAGCAGTGCCCGCGCCGTTCTGCAGCGCGCCGGCGCCGCAACCGCAGGCGCCGGCGGAAACGGTCGAGCAGTGGATGGCGCGCACAGGCAAGAAACCGCAGGTCCTTCCCATTGGCGCCGTATCGCAGACGCTGGGCTCCACCAACTTCAACAATCGAGCCACTACGAGGAAAGCCGCATGAACGCACAGGACCAGTACGCAACCCTTCGCGCGGCGCAGGCCGCTGGCGCCCGCATCCAAGTGTGGCGCCTGCGCGGCTACACCGACAGCTCGGCGTCCGGCGAGTGGGTAACGCTGGCCGGCACCGCGCAGTTCACCTGCCCAGCGCACCTATATCGAGTACATCCGGATGATCAGCCGAGTGCTCAGATCTCTTCGGTCGACGCGTAAGCCGATCAGGATCCGCCAGCCCATGAGCGTTGTAGTCAAAACGCTTCACCCCGACGGCAGCAACTTCCATCGCGGCGTCGAGCCCCTCATACCAGTCTGCAAATACTCCGAGATCGATATGGCGATTGTCGTTGACAAACTGCAGGCTAAAGCGCCATGCCGAACTCTCCCTGCGGTCGGCTTCGACAACGTAGTCCGCGAACCCGTGGTGTGCCGACAGGCGGATGAGCCAGATGTCCGGGAACGCCGAGGGATCCATGATCAGTTCCCTCCCTTGGAAGGAATTGGATGCCCGGCTGGACGGGGCTTGTCTCCCCCGCGCTCGGGCATTACTGGAGCATGGGCGCGCGACCGGGAGCGGGGCGTGATGGAGGAAGCCGCATGATCCATGTCGGTGACTGTCTCGACGTCTTGCGCACCATGGCCGACGGCAGCGTGGACGCGATCGTCACGGATCCGCCGTACGGCCTGGCCTTCATGGGCAAGCGGTGGGACTACGACGTGCCGACGACTGAGGTGTGGGCCGAGTGCTTGCGCGTGCTCAAGCCGGGAGGCTACCTGCTGGCCTTCGCCGGAACGCGCACGCAGCACCGCATGGCCGTGCGCATCGAGGATGCCGGATTCGAGATCCGCGACATGATCGCGTGGCTGTACGGGTCGGGCTTCCCGAAATCGCACAACGGTGAATGGGGTGGCACCGCGCTCAAGCCGGCATTGGAGCCGATCACCGTCGCGCGGAAACCACTCGCGGGTACTGTCGCCGCGAACTGGCGCGAGCACGGCACTGGCGCGCTCAACATCGACACGTGCCGCATCGAGACGGCTGACGATCTGAACGGTGGCGCGTATTCCGAGAGTGGACGCCGTGCGACATCGCAGTCCCTGAGTCCGACAGGAATGAATCGCCCTGGCGCTTCCGCCGGCGACTTTGTGCAGCCGCAGGGCCGCTGGCCGGCAAACGTCGTCCACGATGGCAGCGATGAAGTGCTCGACGCCTTCCCGGAAGCACCTGGGCAAATGGCGGACGCAAGCACCAATAGCAGCGCGAGGAAGACGCAGAACGTCTACGGCTCGATGCGGCGCGGGCGCGGCGATGAGCCCAGCGCCAACAGCGAAAACGCAGGCGCCGTCGGCTTCAAAATGCGGCCCGGTGCACGTCGCCTTGATGCCGGAAGCGCAGCCCGGTTCTTCTACTGCGCGAAGGCGAGCAAGGCGGATCGCGATGCGGGCCTGGAGCATTTGCCGACCGTCACAGCTGATCCCTATGGTCAGCACCGCGGCCGGCGCATGGACGGCAACGACACGCGCATCGATGGCAAGGCGCCCGCCACCGGCAAGAACAATCACCCGACAGTGAAGCCGACTGAGCTGATGCGCTACCTGTGCCGCTTGGTCACTCCGGCCGGTGGCCTGGTGGTCGACCCGTTCGCGGGAAGCGGCAGCACCGGAAAGTCGGCCGTGATGGAAGGCTTCCAGTTCATCGGGATCGAGCTCGATCCGCAGTACGCAGCAATCGCCGAGGCGCGCATCCGTGCCGCGCAGCCCGGCCTACCCCTTGGAGAAGCAGCATGACGATCCCCGCATTCCCCCTGCAGTGGCCCGCCGGCTGGAAGCGCACGCACGGCGGCCCGCGCACTCGCGCGCGCTTCGTGACGAAGGAACGGCGCTACAGCCAGCACAGCGGCAACGCGTACCTGCACAGCAAGGAACTGAGCATCGCCGACGGAGTCGAGCGCGTGCGCGCCGAGCTGGGACGCATGGGCGTGCGCGATGACGACCTGGTCATCAGTAGCAATCTCGAACTGCGCCTCGATGGCTTCCCTCGCTCGAACCAGCGCGAGCCGGCCGACCCTGGCATCGCCGTGTACTGGCGCGACAAGGGCGAAACGCGCTGCATGGCGATCGACCGGTACGACCGCGTCGCCGACAACCTGGCGGCCGTCGCGGCGACGCTGGAAGCCATGCGCGCGATCGAGCGCCACGGCGGCGCGGAGATCCTCAACCGTGCGTTCACCGGCTTCACCGCACTGCCGGCGCCGGGCACGACCGAATGGTGGGCGGTGC
>Ga0209257_1002397_pt1 | contig 18745 bp, 11 predicted proteins | sample AraplaCvi_mCL_r2_FD_184277 | JGI IMG/M metagenome (GOLD analysis project Ga0209257, IMG submission 184277) | Arabidopsis root microbial communities from North Carolina, USA - plate scrape MF_Cvi_mCL_r2 (SPAdes) (version 2) | ecosystem: Host-associated > Plants > Roots > Endosphere | place: USA...
TGGTCTTGCCGCTGCCGATCGGCAGCGGCAAGACCACCTTGCTGCGCGCGATTGCCGGATTCATCGAATTGGATTCCGGTCAGGTGCTGCTCGATGGCGAGGATATAGGCCCTATTCCGGTGCACAGGCGCGACATCGGCATGGTGTTCCAGAACTATGCGCTGTTCCCGCATATGACCGTATTCGACAACGTCGGCTTCGGCCTCTCGGTGCGAAAGATGCCGGCGGGCGAGATCAAGGCCCGGGTGGATGAGATCCTCGGTCTGGTGCGTCTCGCCGGCCTGCAGGAACGCAAGCCGAGACAGCTCTCCGGCGGCCAGCAGCAGCGCGTCGCCTTAGCGCGCGCGCTGGTGACCCGCCCGAAAGTGCTGCTGCTGGACGAGCCGTTGGGTGCGCTGGACAAGCACTTGCGCGAGGAGATGCAGGTCGAGCTGCGGCGGATCCAGCGCGAGGTTGGCATCACCACGATCTTCGTCACCCATGATCAAGAGGAGGCGATGACGCTCTCGGACCGCATCGCCATCATGAACCAGGGCCGGATCGAGCAGCTCGGCGCGCCGCTTGACGTCTATGAGCACCCGATCAACCGTTTCGCCGCCGGCTTCCTTGGTGTCGCGAACTTCCTGGAAGGCCGGGTCGGCGCCGTCTCCGCCGACGAGGCGCGGATCGATCTGAAGCTCGGCGGCCAGGCCGTGGCGCTCGCGGGCGGGTTCCGGCCGGGGGATGCCGCCTTGCTGGCGGTGCGCCCGGAGAAGATCGCCGTCGAGCCGGGGGAGGGCGCCATGGGCGTCAACCGGCTCAACGGGACCGTGATCAGCGCGGTCTTTTCCGGCAGCAGCACGACCTACCGCGTCGCGGTCGGGGAGCAGACTCTTGCCGTCTTTCAGCAGAACAGCGCAGCGCGCCGCTTCCAGCCCGATGACAAGGTGACCCTGCATTGGTCGCCGGAGCATAATGTGCCGGTCGCACCCTGATTCGAAAATCGAACAGGATGGTGGGAGGATGGGGAGATCGGGATGCGTGAACTCTCGCGCGCCATGCACATCGTCATCGACATGCAGCGCCTCTTCGCCGAGCATCCCGATTGGGCGGTCAAGGATATCGGTCGGATCCGCAAGGACGTGACCTGGCTCGCCGAGCACAAGCCCGGGCGCACGCTCTGGACCCGCTTTATTCCGGCGCAGAACGCCGAGGCGGCAAAAGGCTCCTGGCGCAAATACTATGAGCAATGGCCGGGCGCGACCCTCGACGGCGGCGGTGGCGCGTATGTGGATTTGCTGCCGGAGCATCGGACTCTCGCGGGCAAGGCGCAGATCTTCGACAAATCCACCTTCTCCGCCTTCGGCAATGAGAAATTCGGCGCGGCGCTCGAGGTCGCGCGCGTCGACACTTTGATCCTCTCCGGCGTCGAGACCGATGTCTGCATTTGGGCGACGGCCCTGGATGCGATCGATGCAGGATACTTCGTCGTGCTGGCGCGCGATGCGTTGACCAGCGGTGTCGTGGAGGCGCATGCGGCGATTCTCGATGCGATCGCGCCGCATTTCGCGCCGCAGATCACCATCATGAATCATGCAGAGTTGGAAGCGGCGTGGAAATAGAACCGGTCTGGAATACCTGGGACAGCGTTTATCCGGCGCAGATGACTTATCTGCCGCTGGGCCTCACCGTCACCCCTTGCGCCTATGCGGCGAGCACGGCGACCTTCACCACCTTTCCGGCGACCGCGAAAGGCCTCCAGCTCGGCGAACGCGAGGTCGACGGATCCTCAATGAAGCTGCACCTGGCGCTCTCGGGAACCGAGCTGGACTGGCACTATGAGAAGGCCAGTGCCACGCAGCTCAAAGGCGGCTGGGAGGCGAGGAAGTTCGGCGAATGGGGCCTGCGGGTCTGGGTGATGCTCGTGCTCCGGCTCGATCCCGGCCATGATGGCAACCTGGTCGGCTGGAGCTACGATCCCGACAGCGGAAGACTCTCGGCCCATACCCGCGGCACCGAGATCACGGTTGAAGGCGATGCCGCGCCGCTGATGGTCACCTTCCATGAATCGATCTCAGCGCTGGAGCAGGAGCTGAAGACCCACGGTTACTTCTACCTGGCGTCGCGTGGGACCGAAGGAGAGGTCGCGGTTCTGCGCTACAATCTCGAGGAGATGCCACGCTTCAGCTTCCGGGTCGACGTCGGCAAGCCAGGCAAACCCGCCGCACAGCTGAAATCGCGGCAATCCGGCTTTGAGGCGGCGCCGCTCGACGCTTTGCGCGACCTGGTCGGCTGGAACACGGTCTTCGATTCCATCAACCGGCGGCGCTACATGTCCTTGAGCCGCAATTGGGTGGCGCAGAAATTCGGCGGCTTCGGCGTCTGGCTCGACGATCTCTTCTACCACGCGCTGATGAGCGCCTTGTTCGATCCGGCGCTGGCGCGCGATTGCATCAAGGCGGTGCTCGCGACCGAAACACCGGAGGGTAATTTCGCCTGTCTCATCACCGGCAATGACCGCTGGGTCGACCGCTCGCAGCCGCCGATCTGCAGCTTCATCACCTGGAAGATCTGGCAGCATACCGGCGACGATACCCTGATCGATCTCACCTATGACCGGCTGTTGCAGAATCACGATTGGTGGTTCAGCCATCGCGACGGCAACAGCGATGGCTTGATGGCCTGGGGCACCTCGCCGGTCGGCGACGGCCTCTACAGACGCACCAAGCTCGGCGCTAAGAACGAGTCCAGCATGGACAATTCACCAATCCATGACGAGGCGCAATACGATCCGAAGAGCGGCTGCCTCGACCAGGCCGATGTCGGGTTGAACAGTCTGCTGGCGCTGGACGGCGAGGTGCTCGCAGTTTTCGCCCGCAAGCGCGGTGATGCCAAGACGGCAAAGCGTCTGGAGGAACGTGCAGCGGGTTTGCGCGCACGCATTCAGGAACGCCTCTGGGATCCGCAGCGCGGGATATTCGTCAACCGGCGCTGGAACGGCAATTTCATCCGCAGCCTGGCGCCGACCAGCTTCTATCCGATGCTGGCCGGCGCTGCGACGACCGAACAGCAGAACAGCCTGCTGCAATGGCTCGACGATCCCAAGGCCTTCGGCGGCGAACATCGGCTGCCTTCGGTGACCCGGGACGATCCGGCTTATCACGACAACGTCTATTGGCGCGGCCGGATCTGGCCTCCGCTCAACTATCTGACCTACGGCGGACTCAAGCGTTGCGGCCATGCCGCCGCGGCATCGAAACTGGCCGACGACAGCATGAAGCTCTTCGCCGCGGCCTGGGCCAAGCGGCAGATGCCGGAGAATTTCAGCGCCGAGACCGGCCTCGCCGACGATCAGCCGGACACCGATCTCTTCTACGGCTGGGGCGGGCTCATGCCGCTGATCGGCGTCAATGAAATCATCGATGTGACACCCTGGAATGGTTGGGAGATCAACCCGCGCCCGCACGGCGCGCCTGGCGATTGGCGGCTAGGGCCTCTGCTGGCCTTCGGACACATGACCGAATTGGTATCGGAGGACGGCTGGCTTACCGTGACGTTCGATGCGGAACCAGTGCTCCGCACGGACATTGTCACCCGCCTGTCGCGGATCGAGTTCCGGGCGGAGGGGATCGACCTCGAGACCCACGGCGGCGGCACGATTGCGCTTGCGAAAGGGGGACTGCGGTCGGCTAAGTTTGACGGGCGCGATGTGGCCATCACCGTGCACCAGGGCCAGGCGGCCGTGACCTTGGCGGCCCTCGATGGACCGCACCGGCTGGAGTTGCGCTGGACATAGAACAGGCCCGCCCAGGGGAGGGGATCATGATCGTCGTGTTCGGCTCGTTGAATGTCGATCTGCTGATTCCGGTCGACCGGCTGCCGAATCACGGCGAAACCGTGATCGGTCCCAGCTACAGCTTCGCCGCCGGCGGGAAGGGGGCCAACCAGGCGCTGGCCGCGGCGCGGGCCGGCGCGCAGGTCCGGATGGTCGGCCGGGTCGGCACTGACGATCTTTCGGCGATCGCGCTCAACGATCTCAACCTGCAGGACGTCGATCTCTCGCTGGTGGCGAAGGACGAGAAGCCGACCGGTCTCGCGGCGATCTGCATCGAAAAACGAGGCGAGAATATCATCGTCGTCGCGGCCGGCGCCAACAGCAATGCCCGCGCCGATCAGGTGCCGGACCATCTGCTGACTCCCGAAACCATGGTCCTGCTGCAGATGGAAGTGCCGCTGGAGGAAAATTGGACGCTGGTGCGGCGTGCCAAGGCGCGCGGCGCGCGGGTAATGTTGAATGTGGCCCCCGCGGCGCCGGTGCCGACCGACATCGTGCGAATGCTCGACTGGCTGATCGTCAACGAGACCGAGGCGATGATCGTCGCGGACTCTCTCGGCCGCCACCGCGACAATCCCCGCGCCGCCGCCTCGGCGGTCGCGGAAGCGGCGCAGACCACGGTGATCGTGACCCTGGGCGGCGAGGGGGCCAGCGGTTTTTCCGGCGACAAGATCTATGACGTGAATGCGCTCTTGATCACGCCAGTCGACACGGTGGGTGCTGGCGACGCCTTCGTCGGCGCTTTCGCTGCGGCGATCGACAGCGGTGGCGACCTCACGCGGGGGCTTGCTTACGGCTCCGTCGCCGGCGCGCTCGCCTGTCTGACACCGGGCGCGCAGCCTAGCCTGCCGCTGAAAGCGGCGATCGACAAACGGCTGAAGGACCTGCCGCCGATCAAGGTGCACTAAACGCAGGCGCGGACTTGATCCGCGCATCTCGCGCCAGCAAATCTCAGCGCGCCGCCACACCCGCGCCGCGTTCGCGTTCCTTCTGGCGCCATTTCTCCAGGAAGGCAGTGGCCTCCGCCGCCGGCAGCGGCTTGCTGTAGACATAGCCTTGCACGAACTCGACGCCAAGCTCGCGGAGCGTCGTGACCGCGGTCTGGTCCTCGACGCCTTCGGCCACCACGTCGCGGTCCAGCACCTTCGCCATGCTGGCGATGACGCGCACGATCTCGAAGCCTTCGCGGGAATCCGCCATCCGCACGATGAAGGAGCGGTCGATCTTCAGCGTGTTGAACGGGAAGCGGTGCAGATGCGAGAGCGATGAATAGCCGGTCCCGAAATCGTCGATCGAGACCTTGCAGCCGATCGCCATGATCCGCTTCAGGAGATCGACCGTGCGCTCCGGATTGTCCATGACCAGGCTCTCGGTCACTTCGAGCTTCAGGCAGCCGGGCGGAATCTCGGTGATGCGGAGCGCATTCTCGATGTCGTCGAGCAGGCCCTCGGCGGCGAACTGCCGGCCCGAGACATTGACCGCGACCTGGGGCGGCTTGCCCCCGTCGGGCGGAGTCCAGGCCGCGATCTGGCGCGCCGCTTCCAGGATCGAGCGGCGGCCGATCTCGACGATGAGGCCGGTATCTTCGGCCAGCGGGATGAAGTCGATCGGCGAGACCAGGCCGCGGGTCGGATGGCGCCAACGCAGCAGCGCTTCGTAGCCGTGCATGCGGTCGTTCTGGATGTCGATGATCGGCTGATAGAAGAGCTCCAGCTCGCCACCCTTGGCGATGGCGCGGCGGAGATCGGCTTCGAGGTCGAAGCGCTTGACCGCGGTCGCATGCATCGCCGCCTCGAACGGCTCGGCCTTGTTGCGCCCCGTGGTTTTGGCCTTGTAGAGCGCGAGATTGGCGTCGCGCAGCAGCTCGTCACCGCCTTCGCCGGCCGATTGCGACGCCAGCACATAGCCGATGCTGGCCGTCATCTCGAAGGCACGCCCCTCGATCTCGACCGGATGGGCCAGGACCCGATAGAGCCCGCCCAGCAGCTGCTCCAGCTGGCTCTGCACGTCGCCCGCGGCGAAACGCAGGACGGCGAACTCGTCTTCGCCGAGATGCGCCAGCGTGTCGTCGGGACGGAGCGCCGGCTCGAGGTTGCGGGCGAGCGAGATCAGCACCTGGTCGCCGATGGCCTGGCCCAAGGTCTCGTTGATGTTGCGGAAGTGGTCGAGATCGAGGATCAGCACGATTACATCGCTCTCGCTGCCGCGCTGCCAGAGCTGGGTCGCCTGGTTGACGCGGTCGATCAGCAGCGCCCGATTCGGCAGTCCGGTCAAGCGGGAGTGGAAGGCATCGAACAGCAGCTGGCGTTCGGCGAGCTTGCGATCGGTGATGTCCGTCATCGAGCCGGCGAAGCGGTAGGGCTTGCCGAGCTTGTCCACTACCGCGAGACCCCGGGCCTGCATCCAGCGATCGCTCTGATCGGCGTGGCGCATGCGAAATTCTTGCTCGAAATGCGCCGACTGGCCGGCAAGATGCGCGTCCAAGGCCGCGCGGAGGGTCGTCACGTCCTCGGCATTGGTGCGGTTGAACCAGTCCTCCGGCGTGCTGCGCACTTCCTCCGCGGCGATGCCCAGCATCTGATGCCAGCGCGGCGAGGTGTAGAAGCGGCTGGTGGCGAGATCCCAATCCCAGAGTCCGTCATTGGCGCCGCGCGCCGCCAGCGCATAGCGCTCCTCGCTGACGCGGAGGTCGCGCTCCGCGGCGCGGCGCTGCTGTTCCTCGCGCACGATGCGGAGCACGGCCATTGCGATGAAGTTCACCAGGATCGCCGAGGCGGGATAGACGAAATTCAGCCGTATGCCGCCCGGGAACAAGGCGAGCTGTCCGACGCCCCACCAGACCGCGATCATCACGATCGCGCCGATGATCCCACCGCTGGCCGGCAGGCGGATGGTGAATGCCGCGGTCAAAAGGCCGAGCACGACCAGCGCAATGCGGTTGATGAGCTCGGCGTAATCCGGCTCCACCAGGGACGGGCCTTCCAGGATGCGCTCGGTGATCGTCGCATGGCGCTCGACGCCGGGAATGTTGAGGTCGAACGCGGACTTGAAGAGATCCTGCACCGCCGTCAGCGTGACGCCGATGAAGACGATCTTGTCCGTGAAGGTGCCGGGCTCGAATTTGCCTTCGACCACGTCGAGCATCGAATAGGTCGGGAAGGTCTGACGCGGGCCGTAATAGTTCACCAGCCCCTTTGCCTGTGAATCGATCGGCACGCTGCGATCGCCGACTCTGACGCTGCCTTTCTCCATCTCCGAGCCGAGGCTGAGCGTGAGATCGAGCGGCGAAACACCCAGATAGGCCGCCGCCGCTGCGAGCGAAAGCGGCGGATAGGTCTCGCCGTCGAACTGCCGCGCGAAACTTTCCGAGCGCGGCGCTTGGTCGATGTCCTTGTCTACGTTGACAACACCTCCGACCATGGCTGCTTGGCCGAGCTGATCGACGGGCGGCTGAACGCCAATCGCCTGCAGCTTCACGGTACTGCTACCGTCGGGCCGTGCGTTGACACGTCCGTATGCCCAATCCTCGACATAGGCCGGCGCTTCCGCCAGCCCGGGCACTTCGGCATCCCCATGGTCCAGGGCAAATCCAAGCACGACATTCCCTGCGGCCTTCATCGACTGCGCCATGGCATCATCGGGGCTCGGGGCGTCGAGCACAGCCTGAAGGTCCTTGGCTTGTGCCGAATTTGCGGGCATCGACCGCGCGATCTCGGAAAGTCTCGACCGCACATCTTCGGAGAAGGTCAGTTCTGCCTGGGGAAAGATGACGTCAAAGGCGATGACTTTTGCGCCATCGGCCTTCAGGCGGTCGATGGCTGCGGCAAAATAACGGTGCGAAAACGGCCACCGGCCGAAAGCTGCCGCGGCCTTTTCATCCGCTGCGACGACAACGGTTTCTGGTCCCGGCCGCTCGGCGCCGCGAACCCGGAACCTGAGATCGAAGTTTTCGCCCTCCATGCGATCCAGCAGCACTGGCTGAAGGGGCTGGTAGACCATCGGGACCAGTACAGCCAGGGTCACGCCGATCGCGAGGGCAACCGCCGTCCAGCGTGTTCCGATTGCGCTGCCGATACCCGCCATCCCCCAAACCCAGTTCTTGCCCGGCCATGCCGGGCCGCCGTTCCGCCGATTCCCCGACTTCCCTGGAACTATAGTCAGTTAACGCCCGTTTGTCGTCCGCGGGCGCGGCGCGGGCCCCAATGCGCTTCGGCCCCGCCGCCGGACCAGGTTCGGCCTGAGTGTCAGGCGCTAACGTCTTGAAATCGTAAGCCGTCTGGCGAGTAGTTTGCGCCGATCACACCCACCCGGTGCGATCTTTGGCGGATTACCTGGCTTTCGCTTAACATTTAATTAGAGTTCTGCTGGCATTTTATGTACATGTTACACATTGGGTGGGTGCCGCAGTGAGGGATGGGTTGATGGACGGGAAACACGAGGTCCCGGCCTTGACCGGGGATGTTGGTCAAGAATTTGCCGGCCAGGGCCAGGAAATGGACCTGACTGTCAAGCTCGCGCTCTCCGATCTGTTGCCGGATGCAAACGGCGAGATTGTCGTCATGAACGAAGGCGACGATCCGCAGGTGAGCATTGAAACCGACCTGAGAGTCCTCGATTCCGGCGTCTCTCCGGCGCATATGACAGCCGGCGGCATCGAAGTCGGCGGTATGCAGTTCTGGGTTTTCGAAGACGGCACGCGGCTCTACTACTCGCCGGGTCTCTCGATCTCCGTGAGCCAGGACGCGATCTAGTCAATTCCGGTCTGTGTCGCTGGTGTCGCGCGCGACTCGCACTCGGCCGCGCGCGCCTTGCCTTCAGCTCAGGGCAGCAGGCCCTCGTCTTCCGAAGGGACCCCGAGCGCGTCCGTGATCGGGCTCAAAGATGACCGCAAACGCCTGCGCCGCATCAGTTTTTCCTGAGCGGCGGGCGGGAAGTCGGTGAGCGCCACGATGCGCTTGCCGATCAGGATATCGGTCAGATCCTCATAGACTCGGATCATCTCCAGATCGGATTTCAGCAGCTCGCCGCGCCCCTGGGAGCGTCTTTCGCCGATCGGCTGGAGAAAGCCGACGACGTCCGGATGATCCAAGGGAAGGTATTGAAGATCCTGGGAATCCTGCTCCCGGTGCAGGGATGTAACCCGGCCGGCCGCGTCGCGCTTCACGAATGGCATTGTGTTCCCCCGGCCGCTCCTTGCGGCAAAAGTTGTGTGAGTCTGCTGGAGGGTATATTAACCACTTCCACATTGTGCTAAACAGCGTTTTCGCACACGCTTGTGCGCTGGCCGTCAGAGACGATCGGAGGGGCCGATCGGGGGTGAGGCCGGAATTCAAGATGGGAGCTGCTCGGCCTTGTCGGACGCGACCGTTCAACGTCAGTCTTCGATAAAGCTCGCTTCGATCCCGGACCCGCGATTGATTCATCGCGTTGTCCAGTTCAAGGGGCGCCGCTATTCGCTGAAGCTGGATTACAGCTCTTGGAACGCTCTAGAGCAGGCGGCCGCGCGGCGCAACATGCGCCTCAATCAGCTGGTCGATGAACTCGCGGTCGCGACCAATCACGAAGGCAATTTCTCGGCCACCGTTCGCGCGCAATGCCTCGCCGAATTGAAGACCCAGATCGAAGAGCTTGAGAACAAAGTCCGCCTGCAGCAGATGTCGGGCGAAGGCATCTCCGCCGCCTTGCTCGCCGACGCTTCGCCGGCGCCGTGCTTCGTGGTCGACGGCCGCAACGCAGTGCAAAAGGCCAACGGTCCCGCACAGAAGTGGCTTGGCCTTGCGGAATCCGCCTTGGTTGGCCGTCCGGTCGACCAGTATTTCCAGGTGAAGTCCACGCAGACGCTGGCCCAGATCGTTGAACAATTCGGCCAGGGCAAATATCAGGTCTTTCCGGCGCGCATCGTCTGCCTGCGACCCGGCCGGCTGATCATGGCGAAAGCCACCATCTGCCCGGTCTTGCGCCGCTCTGACACGGATCTCATCTACATCATCATGATCGACGTCGGCTGAGCCTTGCGGGCGATCGCTTAGAACCGCGACGCCCCGGCCGCCGACGAACGTAACGATCAACAGGGGAGGGGGAGCGCATGGGCGCCGCAGCCGGCTGGTCGCAGGGCTATATCACCGACGTCAGCTACACCAACAGCTTCTTTCGCGAGCTCTCGCCGGCCTGGCTGAACCACGTGGCGATGGCGAACGGCGCGCATCCCCGCCTGATGGGCGAGAGCTTCAATCATATCGATCTCGGCTGCGGCCTGGGACAGTCGTCGAATGTGCTCGCGGCCTGCTTCCCGCGCGGCAATTTCTACGGCGTCGATTTCAACCCGGCGCATATCGACACCGCCCAGCAGCTTGCGAACCAGCTCGGCATCAACAATGTGCAATTCATCGAGCGCGCCTTCGAAGAATTGCTCGAGGTCGATCTCCCCGAGTTCGACTTCATCACCCTCCATGGCATCTACTCCTGGATCGGCGACGAGACGCGCAAGGCGGTGCAGCGCTTCATCTACAAGAAGCTGAAGCCGGGCGGTCTCGTCTATAATAGCTACAATTGCCTTCCGGGATGGACCAACGAGGCACCGATCCGGCGCCTGCTGCTGGAGTTCGGCCAGCTGCATCACGGCGATAGCGCCTTGCGGGTCGAGAAAGCCGCCAAGGATGCCGAGGAGATGGCGGAGCTGAAGCTCGGTTATTTCCGCGCCAATCCGAGCGCCGCGGAAAATGTCGGGAAGCTGACCAAGCGTGCCTCCAACTACCTTGCCCATGAATATCTCAATGCCAGCTGGACCACGTTCTATTCGGCCGACGTCGCCGATGAGATGGCGGCGGCGAAGCTGACCTATCTCGGATCCGCGACGCTGATGGAGAATCATCTGGAGCTCCTTCTGCCCGATCCGGCGGTCGCCTATTGCAAGAAGCAGCCGACCGATCGACTGCGCCAGCTCGCTCAGGATTTCCTGGTCGGCCAGCGCTTCCGCCGCGATGTCTATGTGCGCGGCCATCCGCACCTCCCGCGCAACGAAATCTCGCGCCACCTGAAGAATGCCTGTTTCGCCCTGCCGGGACCGGTGGACGATTTCACAGAGAAGACCAAGGTGCCGCGCGGCGAGATCAGTTTCGACCAGAAGTCGGCGCAGACCATCAAGGAAGCGCTGGCGAAAGGTTCGCTGTCGGTCGAGCAGATCGTCGAGACCACCGGCGCCAAGCGCAGCCTGCAGGAACTCGAGCGCACATTGTTGCTGATGGCTGCGGTCGGCAAGCTGGTCCCGGTCGGCTCACCGTTCCAGGCGGCCTCAATCCCGGCCAAGCCCGACCGGATCCGCATCGTGGACGGCATCAATCGCAAGCTGATCGAGCTCGGCCGGCAGGCGGTCGGGCGGCAGTACATGGTCGCGCCGGCCGTGGGCAGCGGTTTGGCCATCGATGCGCTCGATGCCGTCGCGCTCGCGCTGCTGGAAGAGGGCGTGGCGGTGCCAAAGCTCGCTGCCGCGGTCGGGGAGGAGCTGAAGCGCCGGGGCATTCGGGTGAATAAGGACGGCGCGCCCATCGCCGATGAGAAGGAAGCGGAAGCCAAGACCGGTGAGATCATCGGCCGGTTCGTGAGCCGGGCCCTGCCGACCTTGATGCGCTACGGCGTCGTGGAAGCCGTCTAGTCGCACTTTTTGCTGCGGCCCGCTTCGCTCCTGTCACGCTGAATAAACGATCCGGATTGCATAATGTGCCCCGTCATCATGTGCGGCGGGTCACGAACCGGATCACACGGACCGGCGACCTGAAAGTGAACCCTGAGGTAAACGCATTCAGGCACACGGAAATGTGTCGGATGTCATTTGTTAATCATTTGCCAAGGGTTTATATGATTAACGTCTATTCTGCTAAGGATAGACTGATCGGTAGGGGTTAAGCCGGTCCGTGGGAAAAGAGACGGGGTTTATGGGATTCAAATTCGGCAGCCGCCTCGATCCGAAAGCGGCTTCGGCGAAGGGGTCGGGTGACTCCGCCGCCGCTGAAGATACGCCGCTCAATCGGCTGCGCGCGGGATTGGGCTTGCAGCCTTCACCGGCAGCACAGGCAGCACCCGTCGAACTTCCGCCCGATCCGCCGCTCAAGCGTACGATCGAACCCGCGACCGAGGTTGCACGAGCCGCTGCCGTCGCGCCGCGCGATCCGAAACCTGTCGAACCCAGAATGGCCGAAGTGAGGCCTGCCGCCGCCAAACCAGCCGAGATCAAGCCGGCTGAGATCAAGCCGGCGGAACTGAAGGCCGTCGAATCCAAGCCTGTCGAAACCAAGGCACCAGAGCCAAGACAGCCAGAACCGCAACAGGCGGAGCCGAAGCTGACGGAACCGAAGCTGACGGAACCGAAGCCTGCCGAGGTCAGGATTGCCGAAACCAAAGCACCCGAACCGAAGCATGCGCCGACGATCGTGACCGCGCCGCGGCCTGCCGTTCCGCCGCAAGCGTCAGCACAGCCGCAGCGTCCTGCCGCGGGGGCGCAGCAGCCGCAATCGACCGCGAATTCGGTCTATCCGCAGACGGCGGAAAAGACTATGGATGCGCCGGGCCGGAGCGCGGGCAATACGGATCCGCGACAAACAAGCATGAGCGCATCTTCATCGGAAGCCGCCAAGACAGCCGCCGCTGCGCCGAATCCGGCGCCGGCCGCACCGCGTCCGGCTGCGCCGACATCTTCCTCCGCCGAGTCAGCTTCGTCCGCCGCAGCAAGCCGTGCGAGCGCGCCGGCAGCTCCGGGTGCAACACCGCCGGCTGGAGTGCCGCCGCGCACGCCTGCCGCGGCCACACCGCCGCTGCATGCCGCCGAGCTCGTGCGTACTGAAGCCGCTTCGGTGCCGATCGAGTATTCCGGTCCGACCACGCGCGAAGATCAGCTGCTCTCCTGTCTGGTCATCATGACCCGCATCTTCGGTTCGCCTAAATCGCCCGCGGCCTTGGCGACCGGTCTGCCGATCGGCGACGAAGGCCTGACGCCCGACCTCTTCATGCGCGCCGCCGATCGCTCGGGACTTTCCGCCTCCCAGGTCAAGCGCAAGCTGGACCAGGTCGACAAGATGAGTCTGCCGGCGGTCCTGCTGCTGAAGAATCGGAAAGCTTGCGTTCTGCTGTCGCCGCCGCGTGCCGGCATGGCGGAGATCGCGACGCCGGACAATCTCGATGGCAGCCATTCCTATCCGCTTGCCGAGCTGGAGGCCGTCTATACCGGATTTCAGATCGTGGTGCGGCCGAAGATCCGGCTCGACACCCGCTCGGCCGATCTCACCGAGGCGCGGCCGCGCAACTGGTTCTGGACCAATGTCGCGCGCTATACGCCGGTCTACGGCGAGGTGGTCGTCGCTGCGCTGCTGATCAACATCTTCACCATCGCCACTTCGATATTCTCGATGCAGGTCTATGACCGCGTCGTGCCGAACAAGGCGGAAGGGACGATGTGGGTGCTGGCCCTCGGCGCCATCACCATCTTCGTCTTCGACTTTCTCCTGCGGACGTTGCGCGCTTATTTCCTCGACAAGGCCGGCAAGTCGCTCGATCGCAAGGTCTCGTCTTCGCTGTTCGAGCACGTCTTGTCGATCCGCATGGCGTCTGGGCCGCAATCGGCCGGTGCTTTCGCCTCGAATATCCAGTCCTACGAAACGCTGCGCGACTTCTTCACCTCCGCGACTCTGTCGGCGGTGATCGATCTGCCGTTCGTGCTGGTCTTCCTGGTCATCATCTACATCATCGCCGGATCGGTGGCTTTGGTGCCGATGATCCTGGTGCCGCTGGTGATCGGCGTCAGCTTCTTCGTGCAGATACCGATGCAAAAGGCGGTCGAGCGGTCCTATCGCGAGATGGCCCAGAAGCACGCCATGCTGGTCGAGACCGTCAACGGCCTCGACACGATCAAGGCTGCCTCCGCCGAAGGCCAGATGCAGCGCGACTGGGACGGCTATGTCGCCGCTTCGTCCTCTTCAGCGATGGAATCCCGGTTCTGGTCCACGATCGCCATCAACTTCGTGGTCATGTCCTCGAACCTTGCCTTCGTCGGCGTGCTGATGGTCGGTTGCTATCAGATCTTCACCCACGACCCGACCAGTCCCTATCCGGCCCTGACCACCGGCGCCATGGTGGCGGCCTCGATGCTGACCAGCCGCGCGATGGCGCCCCTGGGCCAGATCGCCGCGCTGATCGTGCGCTTCCATCAGTCCTGGACCTCGCTCAAAGGCCTCAACCGCCTGATGGAGCTTCCGGTCGAGCGGCCACAGGGCAAGGTGTTCCTGCGTCGCCCGCGGATCGACGGCGCGATCGAGTTCCGCAACGTGGTCTTCAAGTATCCCAATGCCCAGACCCCGGCCCTGGACGGCGTCTCGTTCCGCATCGCCCCGGGCGAGCGGGTCGGCATCGTCGGACGCATCGGGTCCGGCAAGACCACGATCGAGCGGCTGGTCATGGGCCTGTTCGAGCCGACCGATGGCGCCGTGCTGGTGGACGGCACCGATATCCGCCAGCTCGACCCGACCGATCTTCGCCAGTCGATCGGCTGCGTGCTGCAGGATCCGCATCTCTTCTTTGGCTCGGTCAAGGACAACATCACCTTGGGCGCGCCCTACGTGGACGAGGAATCCTTCATCCGCGCCGCGACGCTCGCCGGCGTCGATCAGTTCGTGCGCCAGCATCCGCTGGGTTACGACATGCCGACCGGCGAGAACGGCCGCTACCTGTCGGGCGGCCAGCGCCAATCGGTGGCGGTCGCGCGTGCGCTGCTCTTGAACCCGCCGATCCTGGTGCTCGACGAGCCCACCAGCTCGATGGACAACAGCACCGAAAACACGTTCAAGACCCGTCTCGGCGAGATCGTGCCGGGCAAGACCCTGCTCCTGGTCACGCACCGCAATTCGATGCTTTCCCTGGTCGATCGCCTGATCGTGCTCGACCGCGGCAAGGTCGTGGCCGACGGACCGAAGGCCGGCGTGCTCGACGCCCTCATGAAGGGCCGCATCCGGGCCAACGAAGGTTGAGGAGCCGAGCATGTCGCTGACCAACCGCGATCTTTGGATCGATCCTTCGGAAACCGAGCGCGAGAGCATCCAGCGCTTCGGGCATATCCTGCTCGGCGCCATCCTGGTGGTGGTGTTCAGCTTCCTGGTCTGGGCCTATTTCGCCAATCTCGACCAGATCACGCGCGGGGAGGGGAAGGTCATTCCCTCGAGCCAGACCCAGGTGATCCAGAGCTTGGACGGCGGCACGCTTCAGGAGATGCGGGTTCGCGAAGGCGACGTGGTCGAGAAGGACCAGGTGCTCCTGGTCATTGACAACACCACCGCGCAGTACAGCCTCTCGGAATTGAAGCAACGCTACTACATCGCCTCGGCCGCCATCGCTCGCCTGCAAGCGGAGATCGCCGGCAAGGACAGCCCCGACGACATCGCCTTTCCGGACGACGTGCTGAAGAACGCGCCCGAGAAGGTGGCGCAGGAGCGAAACCAGTTCATCATCAGCCAGGGCCAGCTCTCGGCGCAGCTCGGCACGCTCCGCGACCAGCTGGAGCAGCGCAAACAGGACATCAACGCGATCAGCACCAAGATCTCGTCGGCGGCGGCCGGCCTCGACGTGGCCGAGCAGCAGGTTGCCATCCTCGGGCCGGCGGTCGCGGCCGGTGCTGCGTCCAAGGTCGATCTTCTGAAGGCGAAACAGGAATCGCAGAACTATCGCTCCGAGCTCGCCAATGCCCGGGCTTCGATGCCGGGTGCCAAATCGGCGCTGGCCGAGGCGCAGAGCAAGCTCGGGGAGGCCGTCGCCACCCACAAAGCCGAGGCGGCCGGTGAGCTCGCCAAGCAGCAGAGCGACCTCGCGACGGTCTCGGAGTCGATGAAGGAAGCCAATGCCAAGGTCGGCCGAACGGAGCTCCGCTCGCCGGTCAAGGGCACGGTCAAGGAGATCAAGACCCGGACCACCGGCGGCGTCATCCAGCCGGCCCAGGATATTATGGAAATTGTCCCGATCGAGGACACCCTGCTGATCGAGGCGCAGATCCGGCCGCAGGACCGCGGTTTTATCGCCCCCAATCAGAAGGCAAAGGTTAAGATCACCGCTTATGACTACAGCATCTACGGCGGTCTGGATGCCACGCTGGAACAGATCAGCGCGGATGCGATCGAGAATGAGAAGAAGGAGTTGTTCTTCCGGGTCCGGCTCCGGACGGACAAGAACTTCCTGGTGGGAAAACAGGGTGAGCAGCTGCCCATCATCCCGGGCATGACTGCGACCGTGGACATCCTGACAGGAAACAAGACTGTGCTTGAATACCTTCTGAAGCCGATCCTGAAGGCCCGCGAGACCGCGCTTACCGAACGGTGAAAACGCGTTAATAAGTGTGCGCAACGGTTGGAAAAAGAAGATGCGTGTCTTTTCGGAAACTGGTAAAAACCTTTCGGGTGGAATCGAAAGCCTTTTCAGTTAAATGGTTGATTTCCTAGGATCCGCAGGGCCGTTTGGATGGACGCTCGGTGCTGGTCCGGTCAGGTGTGGGGAGTTTTTTAGATGAAGACTGTGGTATTGAAGCAACACTCGCGGAGCGCGTTGTTGCTGGGTGCTGCGCTCGGGGTCGTTCTCGGCGTCAGCGGTTCTGCACAAGCGATGTCGTTGAAGGACGCCATTCAGCTTGTGCTCACCACCAACCCGGAAGTGGGCGTGGTCGCGAAGGACCGGCGCGCGGTCGACCAGGAATTGCGCCAGGCCTGGGGCCTGTACTTCCCGCAGATCGATGTGCGGATCGACGGCGGTCCGGAATTCACCGAGAGCGGCAGCGTGGACAACCCGCCGCAAACGCTCGACCAGGGGCCGCACGATAACGGCCGCTGGCTGGTCCGCACCGATGCGCAGATCACCCTGCAGCAGCGGTTGTTCGACGGCTTCGAAGCCGCGTCGGAAGTGCAGCGCCAGAAGGCCCGGGTGAATTCCGCGGCCGAGCGCGTGCAGGACCAGGCGGAAGTCTCGGCCCTCGATGCGACCCAGCAGTATCTGAACGTGCTGCGCGATCAGATGCGTCTCAAGAACGCCGAAGAGAACATCAAGAAGCACGAGGAGACCTTGGGCCTCGTGCAGAAGCGCGCCGAGCTCGGCGGCGGCAACGTGGCCGACGTCAGCCAGGCGGAAGCCCGCCTGCAGACTGCGCGTTCGACCTACACCGACATCCAGGGCCAGCTGCGTGAGACGCAGACCCTGTTCCTGCAGGTGATCGGCGTGCCGGCGACGGATCTTCAGGACGTGACGGATGCCGACTTCACCCGTCTCTCCGAGAATGTCGATCTCTCGGTGCAGAAGGGCCTGGAGAACAACCCGAAGGTCCGGCTCGCCAAGCATGACGTGGAACGCGCCGAGGCCGAGGTTCGCCAGCAGAACGCGGTCCTCTATCCGCAGCTGAACTTCGAAGCCGTGGGCTCGGTCAACCGCTACAACAGCGGCCTCGAGGAGAAGGACCACAACGCGCAGTTCCTGCTCGTGCTCCGCTACAACATCTATCGCGGTGGCGCCGACATTGCCCGCATCAAGGAGTTCAAGGAGCGTCGTTCCGAGAGCCTTGAGCAGCTGCGCGTCCGCGAACGCGAAGTGGAACAGGACGTCCGCAGCTCCTGGGCCGCGCGTCAGACCCAGCAGGATCGCATCCAGCTCCTGCAGAAGCAGGTTGCGGCCAACCAGCAGACCTACGAAGGCTATGTCCAGCAGTTCGACATCGGCCAGCGCGGCCTGCTCGACGTGCTCGACGCCGCCAACGAGCTCTTCATCTCCAACGACCAGCTGATCCAGGCCCAGACCGAGGAGCAGTTTGCGAACTTCCGCATCCTCGCGTCCCAGGGCCAGCTCGTGGAATCCGCGGGTCTCACCTATCCGGTGGAAGGCACCGTCGGGCCGATCACCGAGGCCAACAACGAAGACAAGAAGACCAACTGATTTCCAGTCTTCGACTGCTCAAGGCCGTCGCCCAAAAGGCGGCGGCCTTTTGCTTTGGGCGCGGAATTACCGCCGCTGAAGAAGGGCCTGTTGCCGAGTGGCCGGCCTAACCGAGTGAGCGCGCTGCCAGTGCTCTTCTCTCACCTTCAGGGGGAGTAAGAGAGGGGCACATGCAGCCTGAGCGCTTGCCGGCATCGCTCCACCGGATGATCCAGCGCCAGGTTCAGTTACTTCGGAAGGGAAGCGATGGAGGCCCGGGCCGGAATCGAACCGACATCAAAGGATTTGCAGTCCTCTGCATAACCACTCTGCCACCGGGCCGGTGGGAGGCGGCACGTATAAGGCCCCCCCGCCTTTGAATCAAGCCGCCTCGGGTCGGGGCAGGTTCCCAATCCGACCCGGTTCCACTTGTTGTCTGGGGCTGAGCCACCGATTATAACCACTTGAATCGATTTAGGGCCTGACCGCCCGCCGCCAATCGCCGAGGGTTTCCATGGACTACGCCGCCGCCCGGCAGCACATGATCGACAGCCAGATCCGAACCAACAAGGTTACGGACCCCAGCATCATCGAAGCTCTGGCCGCGTTGCCGCGGGAGACCTTCGTGGCCGAAGCGCAGAAGAAGCTCGCCTATATCGATCGCCCGGTCGCGATCGGTGCGGGCCGCCGGATGACCGAGCCGATGGTCCTTGCCCGCCTGCTGCAGGCTGCCCATCTGAAGAACGGCGAGACTGCTCTGGTGGTAGGGGCGGGGACCGGCTACAGCGCCGCCATCCTCTCGCGCCTGGTGAAGAAGGTCGTCGCCTTGGAATCGGCGCCCGAGCTTGCCGAGCGCGCGAAGGCAATCCTGGGCCAGCTCGGCATCGGCAATGTTTCGGTGGTCAGCGGCGATCTCGCCGCAGGACGGCCGGCGGATGGCCCGTATGACTTCATCCTGGTGGATGGCGCAGCGGAGGTGGTTCCCGATGCGCTGACCGCGCAGCTTGC
>Ga0209257_1002398_pt1 | contig 18740 bp, 18 predicted proteins | sample AraplaCvi_mCL_r2_FD_184277 | JGI IMG/M metagenome (GOLD analysis project Ga0209257, IMG submission 184277) | Arabidopsis root microbial communities from North Carolina, USA - plate scrape MF_Cvi_mCL_r2 (SPAdes) (version 2) | ecosystem: Host-associated > Plants > Roots > Endosphere | place: USA...
GTCGGTGGATTTCTTGGTTTTGTCAGCGGCTGCGGCCACGAGGGGAAGCTCCATAGGATTGCTTCCTGGCTACATGCAAACGCTGTGCCGAACCCCGACGGTTTTTCGTTGCCGGGATTTTGACGGGCTTCGAAGGCGCCTTGATCGTTCTGGAGGAGAAGTCCCCTGAGTCAGGGGGCGGCCGCGAAGCGGCGGGGGTGTGGGTGCTGATGAGAAGGGGCCCGCGGTTTGCGCAGCAAAGCGTGGGAGCGGCAGCGCGAATGCGATGACGCGTACCTCACACCCCCGCAAACCGGCCCCGACCCACCTTTGACGGTGTCCCATTGACGGCGGGAAAAACCAATGCAAAACCGTTGCGCTCCCGGGCGCCCGATATTGGCCTGTCTTTCGGCTTTACGCGTATGCGTCGACCAACCCTCGCTGGCGCATCAATTGCGATGGGGAAATCGTTGTTTCGACCAGTGCCGCGTCTCCGTCTCCGGTTCCGTGGCCTGCCTGGCCGCCGTTTGCCTTGCCGTCCTGCGCGGTCTGCTGGTGGCCAACGTCGGCATTGCCCAGCTGGAATCCCTGGTCGTTCAGCATTTCACGCAGGCGCGGGATGCTGGATTCGAGGGCGTGGCGGACGTCGGCGTGGGCGCTGCTGAAGCTGGCGTGGACCTTGTCGCCGTCCATCTGGAGGCGGACTTCGATCTGGCCGAGGTCGTGCGGGGTGACTTTGATGGTGGCGTGGCCGATTTTCTGGTCGGCCAGCCAGCCGATGCGGGCGCTCATGGCGTCGTCGAAGTCGTCGCCGCCGACGTGCGGGGTGGCGGTGGGGTCGCCCTGGAACGGGGTGCTGGCGGTGGCGGCGGCCTTGAGTTCGGCGGCGGCGTGCAGGGCGTGCAGGAGCGGGGTGGTGGGGGCGTCGGTGTCGCTGCCGGCGTTGGCGATGGCGTCTTTCAGCGAATCGGGCAGGGCGACGTCTTCAGTGACCTGGGCGTCGGCCGGCAGGGCGATGGGCGCTGCGCTGCTGGCAATGGCGGCGGGGGCGAGGCCGGGCAGCGCGGGTGCGGGCAGTGCGCTGGTGGGGGTGGTGGGCGTGGTGGGGAGTGCCGGGTCGGCCTTGGCCAGGGCGGTGTCGGCATTGGCGGCCGGGGCGGCCATGACGCTGACGGCTTCGACGCCGGCCAAGGCCAGGCCAGCGAGGCCGAGCGGCGGCCATGGAGCGGTGTCGGCGTCGTCGGTGGCGTCGCTGGCGGTCGGCGTGTCGCTGGCGGCAGTCGTGGGGGCGGTGGCCGGGTCGGTGGCCTCGGCTGGCGCTTCCGCGCCGGGGCGGCCGGGGGCGTCGCCCGTGCTGCTGCCGCCGGCGTCGGCGGTCGTGGGTTTGTCTTTGCTGGCCTTGGCGGGCGCGTCTTTAGGGCCGCCGTCGGCTTTCAGCATGGCGTCAAAGTCCCGACGGTCGCTGCTGCCGCTGGCGGTGCTGCGCGCGCTGGGGCTGGTGGGGGTGGCGCTGCTGCTGGCGGTGGGGCCGGCGCTGCTGCCGAGCAGGCTGGGGGGCATCACGGGGTGTCTCCGCTGTCGGTGTCTTCGGCGCGGGCCAGGCGGCTGCGGCGTGCGCCGAGGTCGTCCATTTCGCGCTGGTCGCGGCGGTCGACCAGGACTTTTTCCTGGGCGCGGTAGCTGGCGGCGAGCTGTTCGAGCACGGCTTTGTCGCGGCTGGCCAGGATCAGGCGGGCGCGTTCGGCTTCGACCTTTTCGCGGTTGCTGTCGACGGTCTGGCGCTGCTGGGCGACGGCGGTGTCGAGGCGGTCGAGGAAGGCGCGGCGGTTGAGCAGCTGGGCCGGGCTGGTGGCGGCCATCTGTGCGTTCGCGTACTCCTCGGCATAGCGCCGCAGCTCTTCCAGGCGTGAGAGGTGGGTGTCGAGCACGCGCTGGCGTTCGGCGAGATCGCGGGCGACTTCGTCTTCGTGGTCCTGGGCCCGCTTGAGCAGGGGATCGATGCGCTTGGATTGCATGGGTTAGCCCTCAGGTTCCACCAGGCGCTTGAGCGCGGCCTGGCTGTGCGGCAGGTCGGCGGCTTTGCCGACGTCCTGGCCGAGGAAATCGACGATGTCCGACCAGCGTTCCAGTGCTTCGTCGGTGGCCGGATCGTTGCCGCGCTGGTAGGCGCCGATGGCGATCAGGTCGCGGTTGCTGGAGTAGGCGGAGACCAGGCGCTTGAGCTTGCGGATGCGCAGGCGCCAGGGTTCGTCGGCGATTTCAGTGACGACGCGGCTGACCGACGATTCGACGTCGATGGCCGGGTAAAGGCCGCTGTCGGCCACGCGGCGGGAGAGCAGGATGTGGCCGTCGAGGATGGCGCGGGCGGCGTCGGCGATGGGGTCCTGGGGGTCGTCGCCTTCGGTCAGCACGGTGTAGAACGCGGTGATGGAGCCGCGGCCCTTGGCGCCGTTGCCGGCGCGTTCGACCAGCGCGGGCAGTTTGGCGAACACCGAGGGCGGGTAGCCGCGGGTGGTCGGCGGTTCGCCGACGGACAGGCCGATTTCGCGCTGGGCCTGAGCGAAGCGGGTCAGCGAGTCCATCAGCAGCAGCACGTTCAGGCCCTGGTCGCGGAACCATTCGGCAATGGCGGTGGCGCGGTAGGCGCCGTGCAGGCGGGCCAACGGAGGGCGATCGGCGGGGCTGGCCACCACCACGGCGCGGCGCAGGCCTTCTTCGCCGAGGGTGCTTTCGACGAAGTCGCGCACTTCGCGGCCACGTTCGCCGATCAGGCCGACCACGATCACATCGGCGGCGGTGTAGCGGGTCATCATGCCCAGCAGGGTGGACTTGCCGACGCCGGAACCGGCGAACAGGCCCACGCGCTGGCCACGGCCGATCGGCAGCAGGGCGTTGATGGCGCGCACGCCGACATCGAGCGGCTGGGTGATCGGTTCGCGGGCGAGCGGGTTGATCGAGACGCCGGCCATGCCGACGGTGCCTTCGGCGCGGATCGGGCCCTTGCCGTCCAGGGGCACGCCGTCGCTGTCGATGACGCGGCCGAGCAGGCCTTCGCCGACTTCCACGCCGCCACGGCCCAGCGAGGGCACCACGCGGGCATTGGGCAGCAGCCCGTGCAGCTCGGCGCTGGGCATGAGGTAGGTGCGTTCGCCGGCGAAGCCGACCACTTCGGCATCGACCCAGCCGCCATCGGCCACTTCGACCTTGCAGCTGGCGCCCATCGGCGATTCGCAGCCGACCGCTTCCAGGGTCAGGCCGACCGCGCGGCGCAGCACGCCTTCGCGGATCAGGCCGCGACCATGTGCGCCGTCGGGTTTGATGCCGTCCAGGCGCGCGGCCAGGCGCAGGTTGCGCGCGGCGGACCAGTCCGCGGCGGGCGGGGGCAAGGGATCGGGGGTCATGCGCTGGCTCCGGATTTGCGCAGCACCGCATCCAGCGCGCCGCGCAGACGCGCCTCGAGGGTGCCGTCGATGCGCACGGCTTCGGCGTGCACGCGCAGGTCGCCGCGGCTCAGGGTGAGGTCGGCGGTGAGGCGCTGGGTGGGCGAGAGCTGCAGCAGGGGGGCGAGTGCGGCGATGTCGTCGGGGTGCAGGCGCACTTCGACGTCGCGATTGGCACCGCCCACCGCGTCGACTGCTTCGCCAACCAGCTGCGCGAGCAGGGCGGGGTCGGCCTCGTAGGCGCGGCCGACCAGGGTGCCGGCAATGCGCACGGCCAGTTCGCCGAGCGCGGCCACCACTTCGTTTTCGAGTCGTGCCAGTGGACGGCCGAAGTTGTCCAGGATGCCTTCGATCTGCGCGACCAGGCGGCGCACTTCGGCCTGGCCCTGGGCCTGGCCGTCGGCGTGGCCCTGTTCGAAACCGTCTTTTTCCGCAGCGTCCTGGATCGCCTGGATTTCTTCCAGGGTCGGCAGCTGCAGCAGCGGTTCGGGCTCGTGTTCGGCAACCGGTTCGTCGAGGTCGTAATGATCGTCCTGCGGGGCGGCAGGGGCCGCCAGCAGGTCCGGGGCAAGCCAGCGCACGGCGTGGTTCACAGCATCGCCTCCGCGTTGCCGCCGAGGGTGACGGTGCCTTCATCGGCCATGCGCTTGACGATGGCCAGGATCTCGCGCTGCGCGGCTTCCACGTCCGACAGGCGCACCGGACCACGTGCTTCCATGTCTTCAAGCAGGATTTCGGCAGCACGCTGGGACATGTTGCGGGTGATCTTGTCGCGCACCTTGATGTCGGCGCCGCGCAGGGCCAGGCCCAGGCGCTCGCCACTGACTTCGCGCAGCACCAGCTGCAGTTCGCGGTCTTCCAGGTCGATCAGGTCGTCGAACACGAACATCTTTTCCTGGATGCGGGCGCTAAGCGGCGCATCGATGCGCGAGATCTCGCCGAGGATGGCCTGGTCCTGGCCACTGTCCATGAAGTTGAGGATGTTGGCAGCGCACTGCACGCCGCCGATGTTGGACGACTTCAGGTTCTGGTTGCCGGCGAACTGGCGCTCCATGATCTCGTTCAGTTCGTTCAACGCGTTGGGCGGAATGCCGTCCAGGGTGGCGATGCGCAGCAGCACGTCCACGCGGGTGCGCTCGGGCAGCAGCTTGAGCGCATCGGCGGCCTGGTCGGTTTCCAGGTGGGCCATCACGATGGCGATGATCTGCGGGTGCTCGTTGCGCACCAGGTCGGCCACCGCACGCGGGTCCATCCACTTCAGCGCGTCCAGGCCGGTGGTGTTGCGGCCGAGCAGGATGCGGTCGATCAGGTTGCCGGCCTTCTCGCTGCCCAGGGCCTGTACCAGCATGTTGCGGATGTAGTCGTCCGAGCCGACGCCAAGCGAGGTCTTGGAGCCCAGTTCGGTGCTGAACTGGTCCATGACCCGCTCGACCTGCTCGCGGGTGATGTCGCTCATGGTCGCCATGGCGATGCCGATCTTCTGCACTTCCTTCGGTTCCATGTGGCGCAGCACGTCGGCCGCTTCCACTTCACCCAGGGACAGCAGCAGCACGGCGGCGCGCTGCACGCCGCTCAGCGGGGCAGGGGGGGCGGCGGGATCAATCATTGGCCACCCAGCCCTTGACCACCTGGGCCACGCGCTTGGAATCGGTCTTTACAGCTTCACGCGCCATGCGCAGTCGTTCCTCGTAGGAGTCCACGGGCAATGCCAGCGGCTCTTGGCCAGAAAGGTGTACCCGGTCCGAACCGAGCTGGGGCAGGCCTTCGCCGTCGTCCACCAGCTGCACGTCGGCGCTGTGCGGTTCGAGGCTGTCGTCCCGGCCGGGCTTCTTCGGGGTGCCGGTGATCGAGCGCAGCGCCGGGCGCAGTACGCCGAACACCAGCGCCAGCACCACGATGGCACCGAGCAGCAGGCGCAGGCCGTCCTGCACCTGCGGCAGTTCCCACCACTTCGGCCCTTCGACCGGGGTGACTTCACGCACGAACGGAGCGTTCATCACCGACACGGTGTCGCCACGCTCGGCGTTGAAGCCCACTGCCTGCTTGACCAGCGCTTCGACGCGGGTGAGTTCAGCGGCCGACAGCGGCTGCTCGGTGGTCTTGCCGTTGGCGCCCGGGCGCGGCACGTTGTCCAGCAGTACGGCTACGGAAACGCGCTTGATGCGGCCGGCCGGCTGGCGGCTGTGCTGCAGGGTGCGGTCCAGTTCGTAGTTGCGTGTGGCGTTGCGCGCGGTTTCGGTAGGCGTGGCAGCGGTGGCCGGTGCCGCAGCCGGACCCGGCGGCGTGTTGCTGGCCGCACCCGGTACGCCCTGCGGGCCCGGGGTGGTCGTGCTGTTTTCGCTGGTCTGTTCGCTGCGCAGCTTCTGCGGCTCGCCGTTATAGATCTCGCGGGCTTCTTCGGTGACCGAGAAGTCCATGTCCACGCTGACCTCGGGGTTGACCCGGCCCGGGCCGGTCATCGGCTCGAGCAGCTCGCGGATGCGCTGGTTGAACGAGGTTTCCTGGCGGCGCACCTGGTCGAACTGGGCGGCGTTGACTGCCGCTTCGCTGTTGGGGTCGGACACGCTGAGCATGCGCCCGCTCTGGTCGACCACGGTGACGCGCTCGGCGGCCAGGTCGGGAATGCTGGCGGCCACCATGTGCACGATGGCATCGATCTGGCCGCGTTCCAGCTGCTGGCCACCGCGCAGTTCCAGCACCACCGAGGCGCTGGCGACGTCGCGCTGGCGGGTGAAGGCGCTGGGTTTGGGAATGGCCAGGTGCACGCGCGAATCGCGCACCGGGCGCAGGGTGTTGATGGTGCGCGACAGCTCGGTTTCCAGCGAGTGCTGGTAGCGGGCATTTTCCATGAACTGGCTGACGCCGAAGCCGGGGTCGCGCTCCATCAGCTCGAACCCGAGCCGGCCGCTGTCGGTCAGGCCGGAGCCGGCCAGCTTCAGGCGCGCATCGTGCAGGTTCTTTTCCGGCACGGTGATGCCGCCGGTAGCGGCATCCAGTTCGAACGGAATCTGCGCCGCACGCAGCAGGTCGGTGGCTTCGGCGGTGGCCTTCTGGTCCAGGCCGGTGTACAGCGGCACCATCCCCGGCTTCTGCGACCAGAAGAACACGAACAGGCCTGCCGCAACGGCCACGGCGATCATCGCCATCAGGCCAAGCCGACGGGTGATCTGCAGGCTTTGCAGCCGGTCGAACCACTGGCCCGCCTTTTCGGCGTTCAGGGATTCCTTGGTGAGCGACAGGGCCATGCGTTTCTATCCTTACAGCGGCATGTTCATCACGTCCTGGTAAGCCTGGACGAGACGGTTGCGGACTTCCACGGTGGCGCGGAAGGCGATCTGGGACTGCTGCGAGGCGACCATCACCTTGGCCAGGTCGGCGCCGGGTTCACCCAGTTCGAAGGCGCGGGCAAGGGCGCCGGATTTCTGCTGCGCTTCGTTGACGCCGGCGATCGCGCCACGCAGGGTCTCGGTGAAGCTCGGGCCCTGCACGTCCTGCGGCGCCACCAGCCCCTGCAGCCCTTGCAGGGCGTTGGTCTGGGGGGTCTCAACAGACTGCCCGACCTGGGTCTGGTAGGTGCGGATCTGGGAAAGAATCGAGGTGACGGAGTGTGACATCTGGAACGTTCCGGCTGTTTGGGGGTTTCGAGTGATGACGTTGCAAGCCCCGTGCCGAAACGGCTGAGTGGTTCAGCGATGTCGTGATGGCGGGCTGCAGGGACCCGCGGCGCAACCGGTTACATGCCGGGCGTGGCGGAAAGCCGGTGCGTCAGCAGGTCGCAAAGGGGACGTCGGAACCCCGGCGTCGGGAAACCGACGCCTGACCCGTGACGGTGGCTGGACGTTGTTGCGCTGCGCATCGCCGGCCATGGCGTGGGCCGGCCAACGGCCGGCGCTACCGGAGACAAAGACGCCCGGGCTGGCCGGGCGTCGGAAACGTTGAAGCGGTGCGGCGCTACCAGCTCACGCCGGCGCCCACCCCCCAGGAACTTTCATCGCCGCTGCGCGCATAGCCTACCGACCCGGTGAAATGCTGGTTGAACTTCCGGCGGAAGGTGGCGGCGATGGCACGCTCGCCCTCTGACCCACCGACGCCGGCGCCCAGGTAGTTCTCACCGGGTTCCGGTGTGACGCTGCTCTGGGCCAGCGCGGCGGACATTGCCGCCTGCCGGCTGATCCGCCGGTCCATGGTGCGCAGCGCGTTATCCATGCCATCGAGCCGCGCGTTGACGTTGGCGAACTGGTCGCCGACCTGGGCGCGGAACTGTTCCAGCGCGGCTGCGGCACCGCTGGCCATTCCGCCGATCTGGTCTATCTGCTGGTCGGTGTAGGTATTGGCCGCCGTCAACGTATCGCCGGCCACCTGGTCGGCATACGTGTTGGCCTCGGTCAGGGTGGCATCGGCCTGTTCGTCGGTGTAGGCGTTGGCAGAGGCCAGGGTGGTCGCTGCCGACTCCTTGAGCTGGCTGACATTGACCCCATCCGTGTCCGCCACGCCGGCCGCCATGTTGGTGAGCTTGCGCTCGGCGCCGGCGGCGCCGATGGAGACGGTGTTGGCTTCATTGGCTACAGAACCAGCACCTAATGCGATGGCATTGGCGGCCGATGAGTTGGCGCCTTGGCCGATGGCGATGGAGTTCTGTTGACCGGCCTGGGTCCCCACGCCGAAAGCCATGCCGCCTTCGCCCACCGCACTGCTGTTGACGCCAATCACTACCGTATCGCGACCCGATGCGGTGTTGTTGTAGCCAATGGCCGTGGAGGCAAAGCCGCTTGCGTTCGCGTTGCGGCCGACGGCGGTTGCGAACTGATCACCTGCGCTTGAACCGCCGCCGACGGCGGTGGCATTGGCGCCAGCCGCGGTGGCACCGTCGCCGCAGGCGAATGCGGCGGCGCCCGTTGCAGTGGGTGCAGCGCCACCGGTCTGGGTGCAGACGGTCTGGGCTGACGCGGGTGAGGTCAGTGACAGGAATACGCCCAGCGCGGCGCCGAACGGGACAAGGGAACGAGCGAAGGGAACGCGCGAAACACCACGCAATGCAATGCGATACCAGGAACGATCCATGGCGGATATCCTCGGGTGGCAGCGCGCCCGCCGGGGCAATGCCGGTCAGACGATCTGCATGAATCCCCCGATTCCCCGTACGCGTCTCCCCCGCGTACGGCTGCTGGCGACGCTATGCCCGGTGCCGTCACGGCGGAGTGAAGGAAGAAGGTCCCTTGGTAATGACGATGCTCGCAGGCCCGGCCCGAAGGACGGGCCTGCGTGAACTGCGATGGACTAGAGCGACTTTTTCGTCAGATCCGGCGGAGGCGTAGCAGATGCGATGGGTGCCGCCTTTGCCGATGGCAGCTGCTGGGTGAACTCCAAGAGCAACTTCTTGTCGGCTTCTGACAGGTTTGCGAACGCCTGCGCAAACGCTTCTTCGGAGAGTTCCATGGTGATGTCCTGGTATGCAAGCGCGCATCGCGACGGTGCGAGACGGCATTGCTGATACCCCCGATTTCCCGCGCGAAGAAAGGGTGCGAAACGCCTCCGGCGAGCGCGGTGATTGTTGCGCCCGGCGCTGTTCGAGATGGGTGAAATACGCGACCAACGTATTTCAGCATCAGAACGGACAAGGCCCGGTTCGACCGGGCCTTGTCTGTTCCACGCATTGCTCCGGCATCAGCCCGCCAACTCAGCCTGGTCCCGCTCGATCCCATACTTGCGCAGCTTCTCCACCAGCGTGGTACGCCGCAGGCCAAGCAGCTGGGCAGCGTGGGCGACCACGCCCTGCGTGCGCTCCAGCGCCTCGTTGATCAGGGTCAGCTCGATGTTGGCCATGTGGTTGCGCAGGTCCAGGCCGGCGTCGGGCAGGGCCGGGGACTTGTCGGCCGGGGCGGCGCCGTTCGCTGCCGCCGCACCCGTCGCCGGGGCGTGGAACGAGAAGCTGCGCAGGTCCAGGCGGTCCTCACCAGCCGGTGCCGGCACCGCTGCTGCAACCGGCGCTGCCACCGCGAAATCACCGCGATACCGTGCCGGCAGGTCCTGCACCCGAACGTTGCCGCCCGGGTGCAACACGGCCAGGCGCTCCACGAGGTTGGTCAGCTCGCGCACGTTGCCCGGCCATTCGTAGGCGGCCAGGGCCTGCAGCGCTTCCGGGCTGAAACGCACTTCGCCGCGGCCGGTGCGGGCCAGCTGGCCGGCAATGGTGGTGACCAGTGCGGGCAGGTCTTCGCTACGGTCGCGCAGCGCCGGCACTTCAATCGGGAACACATTGAGCCGGTAGAACAGATCCTCGCGGAACTTGCCATCGGCAATGCGCGATTCCAGGTCACGATGGGTTGCGGCGATCACCCGTACGTTGCAGCGGATGGTCTGGTTACCGCCCACGCGCTCGAAGCTGCGTTCCTGCAGCACGCGCAGCAGCTTCACCTGCATCGGCAGGCTCATGTCGCCGATTTCGTCCAGCAGCAGGGTGCCGCCTTCGGCCATTTCGAAACGGCCCTTGCGTGCGCTGAGTGCGCCGGTGAATGCACCCTTTTCGTGACCGAACAGTTCGCTTTCCAGCAGGTCGGCCGGAATCGCGCCGCAGTTGATCGCCACGAACGGGCCATCGCGGCGCGGCGAGCGCTGGTGGATCGAACGCGACACCACCTCCTTGCCGGTACCCGATTCGCCCAGCACCAGCACGGTGGTGTCGAAGGCGGCCACCTGCTCGATCATCTGGCGCAGCGCGCTCACCGCCGCACCGTCGCCGGTGGGACCCTGGTCCTGGCTGGCGCCGGCCTGGTGTTCGGCATCGAGCCGCTTCAGGCTGGCACGGCGCAGCAGGGCTTCCATCTGCGCATGGCGCAGCGGGGCTTCCAGCGGCCACACATTGGCCTCATGCAGGCCGTGGCGCTGGGCAAATGCGGCAGCATCGCCGTCAATCAGCATCACCGGCGGCGGCAGGGCGCCCTGGCCGGCCCACGCGAACAGCGCTTCACTGCGCGCGCCCGGCTCCAGGCCGCCGATGATCACGGCCATCCAGTCGGTTGCACGGTGGCGGGTGGTATCGAAATCGGCCGCGTCGGCAATCCAGCGCGGGTTGAAGTCCATGAATTCCAGCAGGCCAACGGTGCGCTCGGCGCGCACGGCGTCGTTATCCAGCACCAGGATGCGCGACTCGCTCATGGCGTCGGCTCCTTCAAGCCCTCCAGGATCGGCATGACCTCCTGGATGTAGGACAGCTTGCTGACGAAATTGTCGGCACCGGCACGCAGGGCGTGCTCGCGGTGTTCGACGTCGTCGAAGTGGCTGGCGATGACGATGTACGGTGCATCGTCCTGGGTCTTGATCAGGCGGGTGGCCTGCAGCCCGCCCATTTCCGGCATGGCCAGGTCCATCAGCACCACCTGCGGGCGCAGCGACTCGGAGCGCTCGATGGCTTCCAGGCCATTGCCGGCGCTGCCGACCACATCGAGCCAGTCGACCTTGCGGAAGTGGCGCATGGCGGCGTTGATGAAGCCCTCGTGGTCATCGACCAGCAGGACGGTGAGCTTGTTCATGTCGTGTACTTCCTTCAGCCCACCCGGGCCAGTAGCGGGGTGCGGGCATTGTGCCGGCGGCGTTCCCGGGCCGGGGCGATGTCCAGTTGTTCGCGGTATTTTGCAACGGTTCGGCGGGCAATGTTCACGCCCTGACGTGACAGAAGTCCCGCAATGGCCTCATCAGCCAGTGGACGACCGGCCGGTTCGGCATCGATCAGGCGCCGGACCATGGCCTTCACGGCCTGGCCGGAGACGCTGGCGCCTTCCAGGCGCACGGCGAAGAAGTGCTTCAGCTCAAGGGTGCCGCGCGGGGTCTGCAGGTACTTGCCGGTGGTGATGCGCGAGACGGTGGACTCGTGCATGCCGATGGCATCGGCCACTTCCTTCAGGGTCAGCGGGGCCATGGCCTCTTCGCCGCGGGTGAGGAAGCCGGCCTGGCGTTCGATGATGACGCGGGTGGTGCGCAGCAGGGTGTCGTAGCGCATGGACAGGCCACGGGTCAGCCAGCGGGCTTCCTGCAGCATGTCGCGCAACGGCTGGGCACTGTCGCCGGCATCGGCCAGGGCACTTTCGTAGGTGGGGTTGATGCTCAGGCGGCGGCTGGTGGCCGGGTTGAGCGCCACGCGCCACTGGCCATCGGCGTGCCAGGCCACCACGTCCGGGATGACCGCGCCGGAGGTATCCGGCAACAGGCTGTCGCCCGGGCGCGGCTGCAGCGAGAGGATCAGGCGCACCGCTTCGTGGATGTCGGCGACTTCCGCATCCAGCTGGCGGGCTAGGGCGGGGTAGTCGTGCGCGGCCAGGGCGTCCAGGCCGTGGTCCAGCACCCGCAGGGCCAGGTGGCGGGCCGGCACGCGACCGTGCAGGGCGCGCAGCTGGACCGAGAGGCATTCGTGCAGGTCGCGGGCGGCCAGGCCGGCCGGGTCGCCGTGCAGGATCTGCTGGCGCACCGCTTCCACACCGGCGGCGTCCACATCGCAGTGGGCGCTGGCCAGCAGGGTCAGCTGCTCCAGCGGCGCGTCCAGGTAGCCGGCATCGTCGCAGTGCTCCAGCCAGAAGCGGGCCACGGTCAGTTCGCGTGCATCCAGTTCCAGCGACAGGCGCTGCAGGGCGCGCAGCTGCGGGTCGCTGGATTCGTCGGCGGCAATGCGCTGCAGGCGGTCGTCGTCGCCGTCGTGCCAGCTGGCCCCGGCCACGTCCCACATCGCAGGCTCTGGCAGTTCGTCGAAGGCGGCCACTTCCACGGTGGTGCCGGCTTCGCCGGTCTCGGCGGTGTCGGGCGCGGGCGCTTCTTCCAGCTCCAGCAGCGGGTTGGTGTCCAGTGCGCGGCGGATTTCCAGCTCCAGCTGCATGCCGTCCAGCTGCAGCAATCGGATCGACTGCAGCAATTGCGGCGTGAGGTGCAGCTGCTGACCCATCTGGGTCGACATCATCGGCTTCATGTGGTGTATCCCCGTCGCCCCGAGCCCCCGGTGCGTTATGGAACACATCTTGCTTGTGATCCCGTGGGGGCGAAATCAGGGGGTTCCCTAGCGGGGTCGTCAGGTTCCCGACAGCGTGTGGGGAGATTCCTGACGGTATGTCTGGTTATTTGACGCTGGGCGCGGCGGGGATCGCTGTTTCCGCGGTGTCTTCGGCTGCGTCCCGATCAAAAACCCGTCGCTCGTGGCCGCTGTGGCAGGCAGATGTCGGGGAATCGACGCCGGTTATTCCAGTTCGTGCTGGTGACGCGCGGCCAGCAACAGCAGATCGTTGGCGCGGCGGCAGCCCAGCGATTCCATCATGCGCGCGCGGTGGGTTTCCACCGTCTTGACGCTGATGCCCAGGTCGGCGGCGATTTCCTTGTTGCTTTCACCCTTGCCGATCTGGCGCAGGATCTCGCGCTGGCGCGGCGAGAGCGCGGCAATGCCGACCGGCTTTTCCCTGCCCAGCATGGGCGCCAGCATCTTGGCCGAGATCTGCGGGCTCAGGAACACCTGGCCGGCATGGGCGGCGCGCAGGGCCAGGTCGAGCTCCTGGGGGGCGGCGTCCTTGACCACAAAGCCCACCGCACCGCGGTCCAGTGCATCGCGCACGTGCACGGCGTCGTCGTGCATGGTCATCATCACCACGCGGGTGCCCGGCGCGCGGACCAGGATGTCGCTCAGGGCTTCCAGCCCGGTACGACCGGGCAGGGACAGGTCCATCAGGATCACATCGGGCGAATGCAGCAGGGCCATTTCAAGCGCCTCCTTTGCATTGCTGGCCTCTGCGGCGACCTCGACGTCGGCAAAGCCCTGGAGCAGGCGGCTTAGGCCGGCGCGGACCAGGGTGTGATCGTCGACGATGAGAACGCGCACGGGCAGAGGAGATGTGAAGAAAAGAAGTTCTTCACATTATCCTAGCGCGGCTCTTTATTAAAGACCGCGCCGCCGGGAATCCGCCACCTGCCGCCGGTGCAGCCGGAACAGGTGCCGCTCCAGCGCCATTTCCAGCCCGTCGCTCATGGGCGCGAAGCGCAGCCAGAGGAAACAGGAGCCGGCACCGGTGGCCGCTTCGGCCAGCACGGTGACGGGCAGGTCGATGTGGTCGGGCAGCCAGTCGCAGGGCTGCAGGCGGATCACCCCCAGGCTGCCGGCCGCGGCACCGGTGCGGGCGCCCAGTTCCAGGCGGATGCCCCGGCGCGACCAGCGCAGCGGGCGCAGGTCCAGATCCTGGGCGCTCTGCCGCACCAGACGGCCGAGCAGCACCATGGTCAGGTCCAGCTTGGCTTCCAGGCGCTGCAGCTGGGTGCTGGACTCGCCACGGTCGTCATGGCCATCATCGCCCCGGGAATCCTCGACCAGGGCAACGCTGCGCAGCAGGGTTTCGGCGCTGCCGGGGCGGATCACGCTGCTGCCCAGGCGGAATTCGGCGGGCAGGGCGACATCGCAGCTCAGCGTTTCATCGAACAGCTCGCTTTCGGCCGGATGATGGATGTCGCTGGGGCGAAGTTCGCTCATGTCAGGGATTCTGCCCGGAGGTAGGCGAGGGACGCGCGAACGGCGCGTCGGTCGGCGGTGAGGTGGCTGCCCGCTTCGTCGCGGCGGGCCGCCATGCGGATGCTGACCTGCTGCTGGCGCGCGATCAGCCCGCGCAGCGAGCCGGCGTCGATGCGGGCCTCGTGTTCGTCCAGGTACGCACGTACCTGCTGGTCGTAGGCGTCCATCAGGCGCTGGGTCAGGTCGTGGTCATCAGCTTCAACCGCGCCCGACAGCCTGTCCAGCGCATCATGCAGGAGGTGAAGGACGTCGGGGGCGAGTGAGGCGTGCATCAGGCGCCTGCCACAGCGGGCTGGCGCTGGTCGTGCGGGATGGCATTCCACGCAGAATCGATCTCGGTCAGCAGCTGCAGGGCTTCCTGCAGGGCAGCGCCGTCGTTGTGCAGGTTGGCATCGGTCAGGCGCTGCATGACGTAGTCGTACAGGGCCGACAGGTTGCCGGCGATGTCGCCGCCGGCCTCGTGGTCGAGCGAGCCATTGAGGTGGCCGACGATGGCGCAGGCCTCGCCGATGGCCTTGCCCTTGCGGGCCTGGTCGTTGCGCTCCAGGCAGGCCTCGGCCAGGCGGATGCGCTCGCAGGCGCCGGTCAGCAGCATGGCGACCAGTTTATGCGGGTCGGCATCGTTGACGGCGCTGGAAACGCCGACCTTGCGGTACTGCTCTGCGTACTGACGGCTGGAACCGTACATTGGAACTTCTCCTCTGGGACCCACGCCAGACATCAGGTGGTGGGTGCTGCCATGAATATCGGCGGTGCGGTGCGGAAACTTGAGCGTTGCCGCGCGGCGGGTCAGCTGCTGGTCTTCTTGGCCAGTGCCTGGGTCAGGCTGTCGCTGGTGGTCTGCATCTGGGTAACCAGGGTCTCCATGGCGGTGAACTGCTTGGTGTAGCGGTCGGAAACCTTTTCCATGCGCGCGTCGAGCGCGTCCAGGCGGCTTTCCAGGTCCTTGATCTGCTTGTTCAGCGAATTGGTGCGCTGGGTGAGGGTGCCGGTTTCCTTGTCCAGGTTGCTCTTGATGAGCGTGTCCATGGGCTTGCCGATGGCGCCGTCCTTGCCGAACAGGCGGGACACGGCATCGGGGTCCTTGCCGATGGCGGTCTCCATCTTGCCGCTGTCCAGGGTCAGGCTGCCGTCGGCCGCCATGGTGACGCCCATGTCCTTGAGGCCGTTGATGTTGCTGCTGAACTGGCTGCGCAGCTGCTGCTGCAGGCCGCGCACCATGGCGTCGCCGGTGAGTGCGGCGGCGGTCTTGCTGGTGGCGTTGTAGGCGCTGGTGGACTTCAGCGCGCTGTTCATGGCGTTGTAGGCGGCCACGAACGCGGCCATGTCGGTCTTGACCGCGGTGTTGTCGCGGGTAATCGTCAGGGTCTGGGTCTTGCCCGCTTCAGTGCCGGCCTTGGTCAGGGTCAGGTTCACCCCGGGCACGATGTCGCTGATCGTGTTGGAGCTGGAGGTTCGGGTGAACCCGTCGACGACGACCACGGCATCCTTGGGCTCGACGGTCTGGGTCATCGGGGAGCCGGCGGTGCCGTCGTAGGTCAGGGCCGCCAGGCCGCCGTTGCCGCCGCTGGCGGTGATCTTGACGGCACCCGACAGGCCGGTATCGACGGCACTGAGCATCAGATGCTGGCCATCGTCGGCGGTGATGACACTGGCGCTGACCACTTTGCCGCCGGCTGCCTTGTTGATCGCCGCGGCGATGTCGCTGAGCTTGCTGTCGGCGTTGATGGTGACGTCGAGGGTCTTGTCGCCATAGGCGATGGTCAGGGTGCCGTCGCCGATGACGGTGTCCTTGGCGAAGGCGCCGGAGCTGAGCTTCTGGCCCTGGGCCAGGGATTTGACTTCCACCTGGTGGGTGCCGGCAGAGGCGGAGGCGGCGCCTTCGCTGGTGTCGATGCTGGCGGTGAAGTTGGAGTCGGTGATGGTGCTGGCTTTGAAGGACGGCTTGTCGGCGTTCTTGATCAGGCTGGCCAGGGTGGTCTGCAGGTTGGTCATGCCACTGGTCAGGGTGGCCAGCGCCGACAATTTGGCACTGGCGGCGGTACCGGCGGAATTGATCTGGTTTTCCTGCGGTTCGCGCTCCTTGGCGACCAGCTGGGCCACCAGGGTGGGAATATCGAGGCCGGTACCAATGGTGCCAATCGCCATGTCTGCAGTCCTGTCTTGAAATGTGGGCACGCAACCGCCTGCGCTTCCTGCAGGTGGTATCGGCCCGGAACGGGGAGGCTTGAGGCCCGCCCACCGGGTGGTGGGCGCGCTGCTGCCAAAGCAGGTGCAAGCGCCATGCCAGAGTGGCGCCGTGGCCAACAAAAAACCCCGCCGGAGCGGGGTTCCCTGTTTCGCAACGCCAATGACGCTTAGCCGTTCAGCAGGCTCATGACGCTCGAGGGCGACTGGTTGGCCTGGGCCAGCATCGCGGTGCCGGCCTGCTGCAGGATCTGCGTGCGGGTCAGCTCGGCGGTTTCCTTGGCGTAGTCGGTGTCGCGGATACGGCTGCGCGAGGCCGACAGGTTTTCCGAGGTGGTGTTGAGGTTGGCGATGGTCGAGGTGAAGCGGTTCTGGATCGCACCCATGTCGGCGCGCGAGGAGTTCACCGCGGTCAGCGCCTTGTCGACGATCGACAGGGCCTGCTGGGCGCCGGCGACCGAGGAGATGTCCAGGTCGCTGGCGAACTTGTTGGCCAGGGCGGCGCCGGCAGCGGCAGTGGTGGCGGTGTACGCGGCCGGGGCGGTGGCGCCACCGGTGTAGGTGCCGGCGGTCAGGCCGATCGCGTTGAAGGTGCCGTCCGAGCCCACGCTGTTCTGCACGGAGGTCAGGTTGACCTTGCCGGCGGCGCCGTCGACCGAGGCGTACACGCCGGTCTGGTCCATCTTTTCGTTGATCGCGGCGGTCACCGCGGCCACGGTGGCCTTCTGGGTGGCAGCCGAGTCGACGCCGGCCTTCACGTTGATGTCGGACAGGGTGTACGACTTGCCGTCGGCGCCGGTGATGGCCATGCCGGTGATCTTGACGTCGGCGTTGGCAGCCGCAGCGACCGCGCCGACAGTGAAGCTGTTGCTGTCGAACTTGGCGCCGCCCAGCGCGTTGGCGCTGGCGTTGACGATGCTGTTGATGCCGATGGTCTGGCCCGAATCCGCACCGACCTGGAACAGCGCACCGGAGAAGGAACCGTCCAGCAGCTTGGTGCCGTTGAAGTTGGTCTGGCGGGAAACGCGGTCGATTTCCGAGGTCAGCTGCTTCACTTCGGCGTTCAGCGCTTCACGGTCGCTGTCGGAGTTGGTGGCGTTGGCCGACTGCACCGACAGTTCGCGGATGCGCTGCAGGTTGTTGCCGATTTCGACCATCGCGCCTTCGGCGGTCTGGGCCAGTGAGATGCCGTCGTTGGCGTTGCGAACCGCAACGTCCAGGCCACGGATCTGGGTGCTGAAGCGCTCGGAAATCGCGAGGCCGGCGGCGTCGTCCTTGGCGCTGTTGATGCGCAGGCCCGAGGACAGGCGCTGGATCGTCGTGGCCAGGCTGGAGCCGCTGGTCGACAGGTTGCGCTGGGCGTTGAGCGACATCACGTTGGTGTTGATGACTTGTGCCATTTTCTTGCTCCTGGTGGCGATGATGTCGCCGGGTGATAGAGGTGTTTCTCCCGTGTGGGAGCGCCAAGCGATGTCGATCTGCCGTGGCTGAAATCAATAACGACCCAATGTCAAGAAGCTTTAATCAATGGGGTAAAAAAAACGCTGAATCCGTCACGTTTCATGAACGCCGATGCAAACAAAAAACCCCGCTTTCGCGGGGCTTTTCGTTACACATCCTTCGCAGGCATCAACCCTGCAGCAGGCTCATCACGCTCGAGGGCGACTGGTTGGCCTGGGCCAGCATCGCGGTGCCGGCCTGCTGCAGGATCTGCGTGCGGGTCAGCTCGGCGGTTTCCTTGGCGTAGTCGGTGTCGCGGATACGGCTGCGCGAGGCCGACAGGTTTTCCGAGGTGGTGCCGAGGTTGGCGATGGTGGAGGTGAAGCGGTTCTGGATCGCACCCATGTCGGCTCGCGAGGAGTTCACCGCGGTCAGCGCCTTGTCCACGATCGACAGGGCCTGCTGCGCACCGGTGAAGGTGGAGATGTTCAGGTTGCTGGCGAACTGCGCGGTCAGGCCGGTGGCGTCGGCGGTCGGGGTCGGCGCGGTCGGTGCGGTGGCGCCGGTCCAGGTGCCCATGGTCACGGCGATGGCATTGAAGGTGCCGTCGTCGGCGACGTTGTTCTGCACCGAGGTCAGGTCCAGCTTGCCGGCGGTGGCGGCATCGACCGAGGCATAGACGCCGGTCTGGTCCATCTTGGCGTTGATTGCGGCGGCGATGGCGGAGGCGGTGGCCTTCTGGGTGGCGGCGGCGTCGACGCCGGCCTTCACTTCGATGTCGTCCAGCTTGTACGACTTGCCATCGGCGCCCTTGATTTCCATGCCCTTGATGGTGGCGGCGGCATTGGTGCCCGGGGCGGCGACGGTGAAGGTGTTCTTGTCGAACTTGGCGCCGCCCAGTGCGCTGGCGCTGGCGTTGACGATGCTGTTGATGCCGATGGTCTGGCCCGAATCCGCACCGACCTGGAACAGGGCGCCGGAGAACGAACCGTCCAGCAGCTTGGTGCCGTTGAAGTTGGTCTGGCGGGAAACGCGGTCGATTTCCGAGGTCAGCTGCTTCACTTCCGCGTTCAGCGCTTCACGGTCGCTGTCGGAGTTGGTGGCGTTGGCCGACTGCACCGACAGTTCGCGGATACGCTGCAGGTTGTTGCCGATTTCGACCA
>Ga0209257_1002399_pt1 | contig 18738 bp, 15 predicted proteins | sample AraplaCvi_mCL_r2_FD_184277 | JGI IMG/M metagenome (GOLD analysis project Ga0209257, IMG submission 184277) | Arabidopsis root microbial communities from North Carolina, USA - plate scrape MF_Cvi_mCL_r2 (SPAdes) (version 2) | ecosystem: Host-associated > Plants > Roots > Endosphere | place: USA...
GTGGGGCGAGTGTGGGGCCGCCGTGCCCTTGTGGGCGAATTAAAAGGAGGAAGGGGGCGGCCGCAGGCCGACGCCGGGGGAAATTCGCCCACAAGGGTGCGGCGGCCCCGCACTCGCCCCACCGGCAGCCGCGTCTGGTTCATGGCGCAGCCACGCAGGGCGTTGCGCTACGCCTTGGGTTTGAGGGAAGCTGCGAGTTCTGTCTTGAACTGCTCGAAGTCCATGCCGTCAGCCTTGGCCTCGGCATGCGCGGCGTCCTTCAGCGCGTCCGAATACACCAGGCGTACCGGCGTGCCCTGGCGCTCGTGCAGTTCGGCGGCCTGCATGATCAGGGCCAGCACGCGCGCGGCACTGGGGGTCTGCCCGGCAATGCGGCCGTCCATGCCCAGCACCCATTCGCCGTCGCGACGGACCACGCCCGCCAGCAGCGTGCGCTGCTGGTCGCGCAGTTCGGCATGCGGCTCGACCGGCGAGGCATGGGCCTTTTCGCGGTTGGCTTCTTCGATTTCGCGGCGCCGGCGCAGGTCACGGCGCAGTTTGGAGGTGGTCGACATCAGGGGGACTTCCGTACCGCAACAATAGGAGAAGAATAGCGCACGGGGGCTCAGGCCAGGCCAGCCGCCGCCTCGCGACGGCGTTCACAGCGACGCTCCCAGAACCAGAAGCTGGCGCCAATGGCGAAGAACCCGGCATAGCCCAGCGCCAGGTGCAGCGGGGTGCTGCTGAGCAGCGGCGAGATCACCCCGGCCACCACGGTGTTGATCATCAACTGGATGAACATCTGCATCGACGAAGCCAGGCCGCGCTGGTGCGGGTACATGTCCAGCACTGCCAGTGCCAGGATCGGGAAGATCAGCGCCATGCCGACGCCACCGACGAAGATCGGCAGCACCGCCCATGGCAGCGCGATCTGCCCCACCGCCAGGACATAGGCCAGGTTGACCAGCGCCGACACCGCGCACAGGCCAAAGCCGATCGCCACCTGCCGCTGCGCGGTGATCCGCCCGGCCATCCGCCCGGACAGGAACGACCCCATCGTCATGCCGCCGATGGTGGGAATGAACAACCAGGCAAAGCCGCCCTCGCCCAGCTTCAGGTGCTGCATCACGAACACCGGCGCCGAGGCGATGTACAGGAAGATGCCGGAGAAGTTGAAGGCGCCCGCCGCCGCCAGGCGCAGCAGGCGCGGGTTGCTGCCCATCTGCAGGTAGCTGCGCAGCAGCGCGCCGGCCGACAGCGGCGTGCGCGCTTCGACCGGATGGGTTTCAGGCAGCCACTTGCCCGAGGCCACCAGCAGCACCAGCGCAAACAGCACCAGGAACCAGAAGATCAGCGGCCAGTCGCCGCCACCGAGCAGGATCCAGCCGCCGATGATCGGCGCGATTGCCGGGGCGATGCCGAAGATCATCGACACCTGGCTCATCAGCCGCTGCGCATCGGCGCCATGGTAGAGGTCGCGGATCACCGCGCGGCCGACGATCACCCCCACGCCGGCGGTCACGCCCTGCAGCGCGCGGAACACCAGCAGCGTGGTCAGGTCGCGTGACAGCGCGCAGCCGATCGAGGCGGCGATGAACAGCACCAGCCCGCCCAGGATCACCCGGCGGCGGCCGAACGCGTCCGACAGCGGGCCGTGCGCCAGGCTCATCAGCCCGTAGAACAGCAGGTACACGCTCACCGTCTGCTGCACGGCCACCTGGTCGACCTGCATGCGCTCGCCCAGCAGCAGGAACGCCGGGAAAATGGTGTCGATCGAGAACGGACCGAACATGGCCAGGCCGGCAAGCAGCAGGGCCAGGCGGCGGTTCGAAGGGGCGGCGGGCGTCATCGGGGGCTTCCGTCAGCGACCGTGCGTGAACGCACGGAAGGCGCCGGCCCGGAGCGGGTGGCGCCTGATGAATACGAGGATCTCCCCATGATAGGCCGTTGGGGCCCCCAGTTCCATGCCGCATACGACATCCAGGTATGGAACACGGTGCACGTTCATCTGCCGGACGGCGGCTGTACAGCGGGGCCCTGGGATATAATCGGCAGGCAACATGGTGGGAGAAGCGGCGTCGTGTGTTCACGTGCCGCTGCCGAAGGCGCAACGCCCGTAATCGCTCAGGCCCGATACCACCCGCAGCAAAACTCTGGAGAGACCGGCCAGTGCCGGCGCCGAAGGGGCACGAAGCACGCCGCCGCGTGCTTCCAAACTCTCAGGCAAAAGGACAGAGGGGCACCCAGGAAGACCGCAGGGTCCGGTGGATCGTTGTCGCCCGCGACACGCCCCGTCCGCGCTTCCGACCGTGCGTGCCCACTCTTTTGGATGCCAGCCATGTCCCAGACCCGCCCCTCAACGGCCGCCGCTTCCCTGCGCGAGCTTGAACACAGCCACGCGTTCGTCGAACGCCATATCGGCCCCAACGACGCCGAAATCGCGCAGATGCTCGAGGTGGTCGGCCACGCCTCGCTGGACGCGTTGACCGACGCCATCGTGCCGGCCTCGATCAAGTCGCCGGCGCCGCTGGCACTGCCCGTGTCGATGACCGAGGTGGACGCGCTGGCCAAGATCCGCGCCATTGCCGACAAGAACCAGGTGTTCCGCACCTTCATCGGCCAGGGCTACTACGGCACGCTGACCCCGAACGTGATCCTGCGCAACGTGCTGGAAAACCCGGCCTGGTACACCGCCTACACCCCGTACCAGGCGGAAATCTCGCAGGGCCGCATGGAAGCGCTGATCAACTTCCAGACCCTGTGTGCCGACCTCACCGGCATGGAGATCGCCAACGCCTCGCTGCTGGACGAAGCCACCGCCGCGGCTGAAGCGATGACCCTGGCCAAGCGTTCGGCCAAATCGAAGTCCGACACGTTCTTCGTGCACGACGCCGTGCACCCGCAGACGCTGGAACTGCTGCGCACCCGCGCCGAGCCGATGGGCATCGTGCTGCGCGTGGGCACGCCGGCCGAAGCGCTGGAAGCAGACAGCTACGGCGTGCTGCTGCAGTACCCGGACACCTTCGGCCATATCGGCGACTACCAGGCGCTGGCCGATGCCGTGCACGCGCGCGGCGGCCTGGTGGCCGTGGCCACCGACCTGCTGGCGCTGACCCTGATCGCCGCCCCCGGCGAATGGGGCGCGGACATCGTGGTCGGCAACTCGCAGCGCTTCGGCGTGCCGTTCGGCTTCGGCGGCCCGCACGCCGCGTTCATGGCCTGCCGCGATGCCTACAAGCGCTCGATGCCGGGCCGCCTGATCGGCGTGTCGGTCGACGCCCAGGGCAATGCCGCCTACCGCCTGACCCTGCAGACCCGCGAACAGCACATCCGCCGCGAGAAGGCCACGTCCAACATCTGCACCGCACAGGTGCTGCTGGCGGTGATGGCCTCGATGTATGCGGTGTACCACGGTCCGGAAGGCCTGACCCGCATCGCCCGGCGCACCCACCGCCTGGCCGCGATCCTGGCTGCTGCCCTGCGCGGCGCCGGCATCAATGTCGGCGAGCACTTCTTCGACACCCTGCACGTCAAGGCGATCGACGCCAAGGCGATCCACGCCAAGGCCGCGGCTGCGCGCATCAACCTGCGTGCGATCGACAGCGAAGCGGTCGGCATCAGCCTGGACGAAACCACCACCCGCGCCGACATCGTCGCGCTGGGCCAGCTGTTCGGCGTGAGCGTCGACGTGGACGCGCTGGACGCGGCCACCGCCGACGCGCTGCCGCCCGCCCAGGTGCGCACCAGCGCCTTCCTGACCCACCCGGTGTTCAACACCCACCACAGCGAACACGAACTGCTGCGCTACCTGCGTTCGCTGGCGGACAAGGACCTGGCCATGGATCGCACCATGATCCCGCTGGGCAGCTGCACCATGAAGCTCAACGCCACCGCCGAGATGATCCCGGTGACCTGGCCGGAGTTCGCCAACATCCATCCGCTGGCCCCGGCCGACCAGGCCACCGGCTACAAGGAACTGATCGACGGGCTGGAAGCGATGCTGGTGGAATGCACCGGCTACGACGCGGTGAGCCTGCAGCCGAACTCCGGCGCGCAGGGCGAATACGCCGGCCTGCTGGCGATCCGTGCCTACCACCGCTCGCGCGGCGAAGGCCACCGCGACGTCTGCCTGATCCCGGATTCGGCGCACGGCACCAATCCGGCGTCGGCGCAGATGTGCGGCATGAAGGTGGTGGTGACCAAGACCGACGCCAACGGCAACGTCGACGTGGAAGACATCCGCGTCAACGCGGAGAAGTACAGCGACCGCCTGGCCGCGCTGATGATCACCTACCCCTCCACGCACGGCGTGTTCGAGGAAGAAGTGGTCGAGATCTGCGAGATCATCCACAAGCATGGCGGCCAGGTGTACACCGACGGCGCCAACATGAACGCGCTGGTCGGCGTGGCCAAGCCCGGCAAGTGGGGCTCGGACGTGTCGCACCTGAACCTGCACAAGACCTTCTGCATCCCGCACGGTGGCGGTGGCCCGGGCGTGGGCCCGTGCGCGGTCAAGTCGCACCTGGCGCCGTTCCTGCCAAAGGTGCTGGGCGGCGAAGGCGACGTGGGCATGGTCAGCGCGGCCAGCTTCGGCAGCGCCTCGATCCTGCCGATCAGCTGGATGTACATCACCCTGATGGGCACCGAAGGCCTGCGCAAGGCGACCCAGGTGGCACTGCTCAACGCCAACTACATCGCCAAGCGCCTGGCCCCGCACTTCAAGACGCTGTACACCGGCCGCAACGGGCTGGTGGCGCACGAATGCATCCTGGACGTGCGTCCGCTGGAGAAGACCTCCGGCGTGGTCGCCGAAGACGTGGCCAAGCGCCTGATCGACTTCGGCTTCCATGCGCCGACCCTGAGCTTCCCGGTTGCCGGCACGCTGATGGTGGAACCGACCGAAAGCGAATCGCTGCACGAGCTGGACCGCTTCATCAACGCGATGATCCAGATCCGCGAGGAAATCGCCGCGATCGAAGACGGCCGCCTGGACCGCGAGGACAACCCGCTCAAGCATGCCCCGCACACCGCCACCGCGGTGTCGGCCAGCGAGTGGGCGCACGCCTACCCGCGCGAACTGGCCGCCTTCCCGCTGGCCAGCCTGCGCCAGCAGAAGTACTGGCCGCCGGTGGCACGCGTGGACAACGTCTACGGCGACAAGAACGTGATGTGCGCCTGCATCCCGGTCGACGCGTACAAGGAAGACGAGGGCGTGGAGGTCTGATCCTCCCGCCTGGTTGAAACGAAGACGGCCCGCGATAGCGGGCCGTTTTCGTTTCCCGTGATGGCATTCTGGAAGCGGCATCAGCACGTCGCAGCTAACCTGCTCGCCCTCATCTGGAATGAAGCGTGGAGCACTGATGGTTCCGAAGCACCTTTCTTCCCCCTGCGTTGGCTGGAGCATTCCGCCGCAGGTAATGCGCATTGAACGGCCGCACGGATCACCGACGGTACCGGCGATACCGCACCCGGCCATGATCCACAACGCGTCGTACGGGTCACCCGCGATCACTGTGGACGCCGCATACCTCGAGCGGCTCGTCGGTGATGCTCCCTTGTTCAGGACCCAGTCCCAGTCAAGCGACCAGATCGCGAACAGACCGCTGCGCGACCTGGACCAAGGCGTTTACGCGCGCTTTGCCAGCAATCATCTGGACGGTCGTTACTGACGGCGAAGGTCAAGCGATTTGACGCATTGCGTCGCGGCGGCAAATGCGAAAGGCCCGCAGATGCGGGCCGTCCTTTTTTTGATCGTGGGTCGGCTGCGACGCGTGTGTCGACTGCTATGGGTCCATGCACCGCGTTGTCACTGCTGCGGAAGCTTGAGCCGCGCTGTGCGCGGTTGACACGCATGGCGTGTCACTACGCACCGTCCCGTGCGCAGGACGGGCCCCGGTAGGGTCGCATCCCGATCGACCGCCGATGAACCTGCTACACCCGGTAAGGCACGGACCCGGAACGAAGGCGTCTCTCCGGCGAAGGTCAGTTGCGGCGCACGCGGCGGGTGACTTCGCTGGTGATCGCGATGATCGCAGTCAGCGCGGCCATCGACAGGAACTGCACCCGGGTATGCGCTTCAGAGAGCAGCAGGCCGAAGATCAGCGCCAGCACGCCCAGGCCGAGCAGGGTCAGGTACGGGTAGCCGGTCATGCGGAACGGCAGCCGGGTGCCGTCGCGGTTGGCGCGGCGGCGCAGGATCAGCTGCGACAGCAGCGAAATCGTCCACACCAGCAGGCAGGTCGAGCCGACGATGTTCAACAGCACCGGCAGCACCTTGCCCGGGAACAGCAGCTCCATCACCGTTGCCGCGAACCCGAACAGCACGCTGGCCAGCACGGCGATGATCGGCACCTGCCGCGGGTCGGTCCAGCCCAGCACCGCCGGTGCCTCCTGGCGACGCGCCAGCGAGTACATCATGCGCGACGCGCCATACAGGTTGGCGTTGAGCGCCGACAACAGCGCGATCACCGCGATCAGGGTGATGGCAGTCGCGGCGCCGGGAATGTTGGCCACCTGCAGCACCGCCGCGAACGGCGAGGACAGGCTGTCGCTGGTCCACGGCACCACCGCGATGATCACGCTCAGCGAGCCGATGTAGAACACCAGGATGCGCCAGGCCACGGTGCGGATCGCACGGGCGATGCTGCGCTCGGGGTCTTCGGTTTCGGCCGCGGCCACCGCCACGATCTCGGTGCCGCCAAAGGCGAACACCACCACCAGCAGCGCCGCGCCGATCCCGGCCAGGCCCTTCGGTGCGAAGCCGCCGTGGTCGGTGAAGTTGCTCAGGCCCGGCGACTGCGCGTCCGGCAGCCAGCCCATCAGCAGGGCCACGCCGATCAGGATGAAGCCGATGATCGCCGCCACCTTGATGATGGCGAACCAGAATTCGAACTCACCGAAGTTCTTCACCCCGAGCAGATTGATCGCAGTGAAGAACAGCATGAAGGCCAATGCCGCCATCGGCACCGGGATGACCGGCCACACCGTAGCCAGCAGCCCGGCCGCGCCGACCGCTTCGGCGGCGATCACGATCACCAGCTGCACCCACCACAACCAGCCGACCGTCGCGCCGGCGGTGGCGCCCATGGCGTCGGCGGCATAAACAGAGAACGCACCGCTGGTCGGCTTGGCCGCTGCCATCTCGCCCAGCGCATTCATGACGATGATCACCAGCGCGCCCGCGACCAGGTAGGACAGCAACACGGCCGGCCCGGCGGCCTGTACGCCCACCCCGGAGCCCAGGAACAGGCCGGCGCCGATCGCGCTGCCCAGTCCCATCATGATCAGCTGGCGGGGCTTGAGCGCGTGGTCCAGGCGGGTGTTGGTGCGGGGTGCGGAGGGAGCCGGAGTCTGGGATGCGGGCATCGGAATCGAGTGGCGGGCAACAGGTGCGACACCATACCCTGTCCGGGCTGTCGCAGGCATCCCACTCAGGTCATGCCGGCTCAGGCGTCGACGCGCTCGCCGATCTGGGCGCGATAGGCCCGCGGCGACACGCCGACTTCAGCCTTGAACTTGCGGGTGAACGCGCTCTGGTCGGTGAAGCCGCAGGCCTGGCCGATGCTGGCGATGGTCTCGCTGCCATGCAGCAGGTGCACCGCCATCTGGATCCGCAGGCGGGTCAGTACCTGCTGTGGGGTCATCTGGAACACCTTGCGGAAGGTGCGCTCAAGTTTGGACAGCGAGAAGCCGGTGATGTCCAGCAGGGTCTGCATGCGCACGTTCTCGGCGTAATGCGCGTTCAGGTGTGCCAGCGCCAGCCGCAGCTGCTCGTACTGGGTGCCCAGGCTGTCCTTCTGGCCCAGGTCGCGCGAGATGCCGATCAGGCCACGGATCTGCCCGTCCACCAGCAGCGGCCGCTTGCAGGTCAGGCACCAGCCCGGCTCGCGGTTGGCGAACAGGTGCAGTTCCATCAGGTTCTCGATCACCTTGCCGGCCAGCACCTGGGCATCCTGGGTGGCGTAATCGGCACCCAGGCCGGTCGGGTAGATCTCGGCGGCGGTGCGTCCGATCACCTCCTTGCGCGACTTCAACCCCAACCTGCGCAGCATGGTCTGGTTGATGTGCGTATAGCGCCCGTCGCGGTCCTTCATGAAGAACAGCACGTCGGGAATCGCATCGAACAGGGCTTCGATGTCGGCAGGTTCAACACGCATGGGGTGGCGGAAGAAGGAGGGACACGCCACCAAGGATACCTGCCGCGCGCCCGTCAGGCGCCCCGACGTGAAGCGCAGGTGCAAGCCGGGCCGCGTTCTCCGACCCACGATTAACACGCGTGACGCCACTGTTGGGGATCGAATCCCCTCGCCAGCCCCGGAGTCGCCTGATGGCCACCAGCAAGCCCCGCACCAAACCCGCCGCCCAACCCGCCGAGGCACGTGGCCAGGGTGACGAACTGCACCAGCGCGCCGGCGGTGGCCATCCCGCGCTGACCACCAACCAGGGCATCCCGGTCGCCGACAACCAGAACTCGCTGCGCGACACCCCGCGCGGGCCGACCCTGCTGGAAGACTTCATCCTGCGCGAGAAGATCACCCACTTCGACCATGAGCGCATCCCCGAGCGCATCGTGCATGCCCGCGGCAGCGCGGCGCATGGCTACTTCGAGCTGACCCGTTCGCTGCAGGAATACACCCGCGCCCGCGTGCTGACCGAGGTCGGCGTGCGCACCCCCGTGTTCACCCGCTTCTCCACGGTCGCCGGTGGCGCCGGCTCGGTGGACACCCCGCGCGATGTGCGCGGCTTCGCGGTGAAGTTCTACACCCCCGAGGGCAACTGGGACCTGGTGGGCAACAACATCCCGGTGTTCTTCATCCAGGACGCGATCAAATTCCCCGACCTGATCCACGCGGTGAAGATGGAGCCGGACCGTGCCTTCCCGCAGGCGGCCAGCGCGCATGACACGTTCTGGGACTTCGTGTCGCTGATGCCCGAATCCATGCACATGATCATGTGGGCGATGAGCGACCGCACCATCCCGCGCTCCCTGCGCACCATCGAAGGCTTCGGCATCCACAGCTTCCGCCTGCTCAATGAACAGGGCGAATCGACCTTCGTGAAGTTCCATTGGCGGCCGAAGCTGGGCCTGCAGTCCACGGTGTGGGATGAAGCGGTGAAGCTGCAGGGGGCCGACAACGACTTCCACCGCCGCGACCTCTTCGAGGCGATCACCGGCGGCGACTTCCCCGAGTGGGAACTGGCCGTGCAGCTGTTCACCGAGGAACAGGCCGAGGCCTTCCCGTTCGACCACCTGGACTCGACCAAGATCATTCCCGAATCGCTGGTGCCCCTGACCGTCATCGGGCGTATGGTGCTGGACCGCTGGCCGGACAACTTCTTCGCCGAAACCGAGCAGGTCGCCTACTGCCCGGCCAACGTGCCGCCGGGCATCGACTTCAGCAACGATCCGCTGCTGCAGGGCCGCCTGTTCTCCTACCTGGACACCCAGCTCAGCCGCCTGGGGGGCCCGAACTTCCACCAGATCCCGGTCAACGCGCCGAAGTGCCCGTTCGCCAACCACCAGCGCGACGGCCACATGCAGATGGCCATTCCCAAGGGCCGCGTCGCCTACGACCCCAGTTCGCTGCAGGGCGACAGCCCGCGCGAGACCGCCAACGGCTTCCCCAGCCACGCCACCCCGGCCGACGACGGCCGCAAGGGCCGCGTGCGTGCGGAGAGCTTTGCCGACCACTACAGCCAGGCGCGCATGTTCTTCCGCAGCCTGGAAGCGCCGGAGCAGGCGCACCTGGCCTCGGCACTGGTGTTTGAACTGTCCAAGGTGGAAACGGTGGCCGTGCGCGAGCGCACCGTGAGCCACCTGCGCAACATTGACGAGTCGCTGGCCAAGCGCGTGGCCGACGGTCTGGCGATGCCCGCCCTGCCCGACCCCGCCCCCACCGCCACGCCCGCCCAGGACATGCCCAAGGCACCGGAAGTGCGCGTGATCGGCCGCACCAAGGACCTGCTCAAGGGCCGCTGCGTCGGCATCCTGTTCGACGAGGGTTCGGATGCGGGGATGATCGCCAACCTGCGCAAAGCCGCCGAGAAGGCCGGCGCCAAGGTCAAGCTGGTTGCCCCGAAGGTGGGTGGCGGGAAGCTGAGCGACGGCAGGCTGCAGCCGGCGGACGGCCAGCTCGCCGGCACCCCGTCGGTGGTGTTCGACGCAGTGGCCATCGTGCTCAGTGCCGACGCCGCCAAGCGCCTGTCGAAGGAATCGGCAGCGATCGATTTCGCGGCCGATGCGTGGGCGCATCTGAAGGCCATCGCCGCCGATGAAGGCTCCCAGCTGCTGCTGAAGACGGCGCGCGTGGGTAAGGACAACGGCGTGGTGGAAGCCGAAGACGCGAAGGGCTTCATCGCCGCCGCCGCCACCCGCCAGTGGGCGCGTGAACCCAAAGTGCGCACCCTGGCCTGACCCACCCCGGCAGCAGCGGACCGCTGGTCCGTTGCTGCCCCATGGAGGACGCAACCCATGCCCCGCGGAGACAAATCCAGCTACACCGACAAGCAGAAGCGCCAGGCCGAGCACATCGAGGAAAGCGAAAAAGCCGAAGGCCGCGGCGAAGAAGCGGCCGAGCGCATCGCCTGGGCTACCGTGAACAAGCAGGATGGCGGCGGCAGGAAGCAGCCAGCGAAGACGGCTGCGAAAAAGAAGTCGAGCGCAGCCAAGACAACCGCAAAGAAGGCGTCTTCAAAGAAAACGGCAACAAAGAAGCCCGCAACAAAAAAGGCCGCGAAGACCTCCCGGTAGGGTTGGTTCCCAAACAACCGCCGCTACCCGATCCACGCGCTTTAGCGCACGCACCAGAAGCCGAACCAGGCTCCCGCTTGAACCAACACGGGGTGTCGGCAACACCGGCACCCCGTCGTCGTTCCAAGCCCCCGCTACGCCGCCACGCCCAGCACCGCATTGGCCTTCCGCCGCATCGCCAGCGCATGCAATACCGTCCGCCGCGAAGCAAAGCGCGTTGCCGCGCCCACAGGTGCCCGAGCCAACGTCAGCACCACCCGGCCCGGCCCGATCGACACGACCACCCGGCTACCCACCTCCAACCCGGCTGCACTCATCCACATGCCGCGCAGCAGGAGCGCGGGAACGCCCAACTCCTCTCCCTTGGCGCCGGAGCGCCAGTCGTAAAGCGCGCGGATCTTCAGACTCACCGGTCTGATCCAATGCAGACCATGCCTACCGACGGCACCTGCCGGCACAACCACCTTGGAAACATGCATATGCCACCTCCAACAGAAGATGTCCCTCGCCGGAATGGCAAGGGAGTCGGGAGGCTGAAATCCGTACCAGAGAACGGAGTGGCGTGTTTCCCCCGGGGGTGTTGTATTTCGCCACCCTCCCGACGCAGAACGTCCAACTTTTCTTCTCTGGTAGGAGATTTCAGTCTCCAGGGCCCAGCATGGTTGATGCATTCAGCGATGACCAATCGAATGTTCCGAATGATATGCGAACTTCATTAGCCAGCATCTACGGTGCGACGTAATCAACACCATGCTGCAATCCAGCTGAAACTTCCTCCACCTTTCTGCGTGCCTCACCGATTCTCGGCGTGCACGCCGCAGGAATGACTATCGCTTCACCGCACACATCACACGCGCCTACCAACAGATCGCGAACTGCCCCGCGTCCGTCGCGGAAAAGCACGTCTATATGCTTGTAGGTTGCAGTCACCCTTCCATCCCGATGAGATAAGGCAGAAACGCTTTTGCCGAACGCAGGGGTCGCCATTGGCGAGCTCCAAAGTCCGATGACCGGCACCAGAACGGCTTGCCCTCCACGCACAACCTTGGAATGGGAAGTTCATTTCCCTTTCGATTGGCGACCCGTACCTCCAATAGGCGATACTCAGACTTCAGCGCAGGACATGTCCACCAGGGGAAACTGATTCATGAAATTCGCACGCACACTGGCCTTCGCGGCCCTGCTATCGCCGTTGTCGGTGCTGGCCCAAACGGCGCCGGCCAACGAACCGGGCAATACCCTGCCGGGAGCCTCTGCTACGCAGACAGATGAAGGCTTCTCCGCCTCGCTTGTCATCACCGCAGATCCAGACTGGCAGCAGAAATGGGAGAGCCCGCCCGAAGTGGCGCCCCGCTTCGACCTGGCCACCGAGGTCAAGGAAGGCGGTTCGCTCTACATTCTGTCGTTTCTGTCCAATCCCATGCTGGATGCGGCTGGCATGGCGCAGGTACGCTGCGACCTGCGCGTCAGCAAGCCAGATGGCAGCCTCAGCGGCGACGAGCATGACCTGCCCTGCTTCGTCACCGCGCTGGAAACCGACCCGAAGCTAGTCTATCTGTCGACCGTCGGCGTGAAGTTCACTGCTGAAGCCGGTGATCCAAAAGGTACGTGGACCGTGGCGATCACCGTGCGCGACACGCTGCGCAACGTGACTATTCCGCTGCAGTCTTCGTTCGAGATGCGCTGACCGGGAGGCGGTCAGGAATGGGCGCGCGGCCGGCCAAAGACGGCAGCGATGCGGCGGAACACGTCTAACATCTCCCGCGATCAGACCAAGGCCAGGCAGCTGTGCCAATGAAGCTGGCTCCGGCCTGGTGCGGAGCTGGAACGTCTCTGCGAACAATATACCGACGAGCGTCCTGCCCTAGCCTAGTATCACTCAAATGTTGCTCGGCGTGAAATTTCCCCCCGCCATGCGGTTTCCTCACAGGTACAATCCACTGCCGCAAATCGCAATCCGCTCCCATTACAAGCATCCCACTTCCCGAAGCAACAGCAAGCACAGATCGCGCATTTCCACTTGGTCCCCCGACAGCGCTCAGTGCCTCGACCATTTATCCCACAAGCTGAATCAGTACCCGGATGGCCAGCGCATAAATCTGCTCCGCCGCATCTTGCGATCAATGAGAGCTGCAACTGGTTCACCCCCAGTGAAACCAAGGGGCACGATCCGAATGAATCGCGCGAATGAAATCCTCAAATTTTTGATTCAATCACAGAAGAGATAGCACGGAACAGTACGCGATGGGAGTTCGCGATCTCCTGGGTCACATCGGTGGCTGTCGGACCGGTGTGAGCGATTCGGTTTCGCATTTTGGCGACAGCCTCCAGCTCCTGACGAAGAGCCTTCGCCACTTCGCGGGCCCCTCCTTTATCCAACTTCAACGCAGACTTGATTCCACGATCGGCAGAAATTCCGTCAAAGGTTAACGTCACACCCAAACAAGACATGCGATCAATAAAATTATCCAGCTTGATCAAACCGTCCACATTCGACAACGCTTGCGAGCTCAGCCTGACTTGCTTGGAACCGACCACGCAACTACCAATCTCCCTACACAAGTCATCGATGTTAACTGACAGGTAGTCTGGCAATGAATCAATGCGCGCAAGAAGGCGACCAGCCTCGCGAGCATGGGTGTTTCTAATCTCATCAAATAATTCGTCATACCCATTCTGCGCACTGGAGAACTTCTCAGCAACCCTCCGAATGCAAGACCTAAGGTACTCCTCAAAGCTAGACACCATGGTCAAATAAAGCGAGTTCAACAGGACTTGCTGCGTTGGAGCCACAGCATTGAGACGATCTGACACGAAAGTTCTATCATCCGCCTTGATTTGATTCCAATCCAAGCCCCCCTTCACGGCATCCTGGAATTTCTTTGCACCCTCAATCCAGTTCAACCACCGCTCGCTACCTTCCAACTGATCATCAAATACTGTCTTCGCCACAGACATGATCGCCGCGCTCATTTAATAGCGGCCTCAAAGCAATCTTCCATGACCTTGAAACGCTCACGCATCGAAGAAGCCGTATTGGCACGGCCAACCATCAGACCATAAATTTCGGGACGCGCAAGCTCCGCCTCAATACTCCGCTCCAATGCACGTGCTCTTCTAATCAATTTTGACTTGCTTTTGAAGTGCTTATCACACGCCACCATCACAGCATCGTAGTAGGGATGAGACACCACATAGTTTTCGCCCGCCTCGTCCAGCAGCTTGAAGGCATCCGGACCGAATAGTTGTTCCGCCATATCGACTCTAGACTTGAAGTCCGCTGACATCTGCGCAAGCTGGTCTGGCCCCACATCCCGGTTAATCTTCATCGAGCGATCTAGCATGGCCTTTACAGACCCCTTGACGTTTCGCCGATCTCTAAACGCAAAGAAGCGCAGCACCAACTCGCAATCCGTCATCCGCTTATAGAGTGTATTCTGAGCAAGAGCAGTTGAAGGCCTGCCATCAACAACGTTGTCTTCATACCGCGGAATATCGAACATGTCATTGAAAGTAGAATAACCAGCGAGCTCCACCAGTAGTCCAGCAAAGTCACTAGAGTAGAGGCAATTTCGCAGCTCCTGCGCGTTTAATTTCTGTCCACCGGTATTTAGCCGCTCGAACACAACACGCCTCAACTCCTCCGCACGGTCCGCATCAGACGAGGTTTGAAGTACCACGGCTGAAATGCGCCTTCGATCCAATCCTCTTTGCAGCTTGAGCGGAAGGTCCGAGTAGAATTTGCCATTTAGCTCGGTCCAATGCTCTAGACCAGTCAACTTCAACTTCCCTTCGTAGAAAGATACGATGGAAGAAAGCCTTTGCTGGCCGTCCATTACCTCATATCTGTTGTACTCGGGTTCGAACAGAAAAACCGGCGGCACTGGGAGATTCATCAAAAGCGACTCTAGAAACCGAGACTGCTTAGCTCGATCCCAGACCTGCCTGCGCTGATATTCAGGCTGCAGATTCATCCATTGGCGCCTTGTGACAAAGTCGATCACCTGAGGAAGAAGGAAGTCACTACGCTCTTGAGTGACACTCTGATCTTCATCAACGTAGCGATCTTCTATTTCCTTACTTGTCTTCTTGGCCATCTGCAACTCTCCTTGGATAGGGAGATACTATCAATCCGTCCACTCAATGCAATGGGCCCGTATGGACCATTGCGGAGCGTGCCCCATACGTTTATTTCAGTCTTCATCGGCTCGCCAGGAGGTTCCTCGGAGAAGGCTTCTCTGCCCTGCTAGTGATCACCGCCGACCCGGACTTGCAGACGAAATGGGAATCCCCACCCGACGTGGCGCCGCGCTTCGACCTGGCCACCGAGGTCAAGGAAGGCGGTTCGCTCTACATCCTGTCGTTCCTGTCCAATCCGATGCTGGACGCACAAGGCATGACACAGGTTCGCTGCGACCTGCGCATCAGCAAGCCCGACGGCAGCCTGAGCGGCGACGAGCATGACCTGCCCTGCTTCGTCACCGCGCTGGAAACAGATCCAAAGCTGGTCTACCTGTCGACCATCGGCGTGAAGTTCACCGCCGAAGCAGGCGACCCGAAAGGTGCGTGGACCGTGGCTATCACGGTGCGCGACACGCTGCGCAACGTCACTATTCCGCTGCAGTCTTCGTTCGAGATGCGCTGACCGACGGCGCCACCGCGACCTTTCCAGGCAGGACCACCGATTGCATGCGCTTGATGGCCGAAATGGGCACGGCCTCGGCGCGGCGCTGCTTCGGCCACCACAGGAACACGAACGCACTGCTGCTGCCCAGCAGTCGCGCCTCCTCCTTGAGCGGCGCCGGGTCTCCGGCCAGGTGCAGGGTCACCTTCGGGCCCTGCCCCGCATCACGGATGTTCTCGGCCTTGTCCAGGGAATGGATTGCCGCGCCCAGCGCCATGAAGCCGACCACGGCAATGCACAGGCCGGTAAGCGGGCGCAGGCCGGAGATATCCCAGCTGGTCAGCGGCGTGCGCGAGAACAGCAGCCGCCAGCCCCAATGCCGCGCCCGCAGCGCTTCCACCTTGGCGGGGTTTCGGCGACGCAGGGTATCGGGCCAGCCGACCAGGATGGCCAGCAGGATGCCGCCGGCAAGAATGCCGGCATAGGCCGGATCACGCAGGCCTGCCACCAGGAAATCGCTGATCTGCAGGTAGTCCAGGATCGACAGCTGGAAGCGCAGGTAGAAGAAGTAGCTGGACCAGAGCCCGAGCAGCGAAAGCAGCACGTACCCTGCGCTCACGATCAGGGCGGGTTCCTGCCGCAGCAGGCGCCACAGCACCATCACCACCGAGTCTTCGTTGCCCTGCACCACCGGCAGGGCCGACCAGTCGGTCGGCACGGCCCCCGCAGCCACGCTGGCCCCGCCGTTCAACGGCCCGGTCGCCGGAACATCACCTTTGGTGCGATCCCCTTCCCTGCTGTCCATGCCGCCCCCCTGTAATGGGACGAGCATCGCCGAAATCAGGCCGGGTGGGTAGCCAGGCTGGGCCGATCAAGCTTTCGGACGCAGACTTTCCACGACTTTGGCGATACGGCCGATCACATACACCACCACCCCGGCCGCAAACAGCCAGAAGGACAGCGGAAATTGCCCTCATGCCAATCGTGCAGTCATGTCCTTGATCGGCCCGTGGATGATCCCCCGCAGCAGGCGGGCTTCTCCGGGGTCCACCCCGCGCGCGGCGCCGTCTTCGTACTCCTGATAGAGCCTCCCTACGTGCGCCTGCACACGTTGCAGCAGGTAATCCAGTTCACGCTCGGCCGCACGGGCGTTGATTCCGATGGTTGAGCCGAACGCAACGGCATTTTCGCGGCGCCATTGTCGATAGGGCAGGCCTTCCGGTGACGTGACGGGGACATCGTCCCCCCACGCATTGCCCGGAGAATAGATGCTGGTACAGATCAGATCGTAGTGCGGCGCCAGTACCCATCCGTCTGTCCCGCCCAGGAAGCTGAGATTCTTCAGGTGCGCGTCGGAGTTGCCCGCGATCAGGTTGAACAGCCACCACCGGTATAATCGGGCGCGGGTATCGGCTTTATGTACGCAAAGTTCGATGAGCGCATTCAAGGCTGCGGACGTCGCTTCCCGGTACTTGAACACTGCGTCCAGAGAGAGCATCTGGCACGCGTCAAGCACCGGCAGGCGTTCGACCGGTGTGCGGAAGGTGCGATCAAAACGGCGGACCAGGTACACGGCTTCGGGAACGCGTCGAATGGACACTTCTGCGGCATCCATTCCTGCAGCAGATGCCAGCCGCATCACAAACCACTCGTTGATGGTGGTCTGCCAGTAATGGTCGGGCTGGGGATGGTCCGGCTTGAGTATGTGGGTGGAAGGCTCGGATCCGACGGGCTCGAAAATGCCTTCCTCCAGCACTGTCACGGCAAGCTTGTGTTGCGCGCCCGCCAGCGACATGCGTTTGGGCGCGTCATGACTCAGGGGAACGTGGGGCAGGCGTCGAATCCGCTCGGAGAGGGCGTCGTCTGTCAGCGGCTGGAGGCCGGCTGGTGAAAGCAGCTCGCCCTCGGGCAGCAATGTCAAGGCACCAGCGGATTCGCGGCCGTAGAACTGCAGCAATCCAAAGTTGTCGGCGGCATCCACGCGCGCATCCTGCGCGAGGAGGAGCTTCGCGCCTTCCTCCGGCAGCAGGTTGCTGAAAAACCACTGGACCGGTCGAAGCGATGCTCCGTCGATGATGGAACCTTGTGAGCGGCGAATGGCGGGCGACAGGTCGCCCCCTTCCCAAGCCGGTTCGTAGTCGAACCGCCAGATGTTCCCCTCTTCGGAGAGCCGACCTACCAACGCTGTATCCAGCCATACGCACAGCAGGCGCCGCGAGGATGCGTTCATTTGGCACCGGACCGCTTCGATCTGGGCTCCATCACTGCGTCCGGGACCTGCAGTGTGACTTTGACGCCCAGCTCGTCGAGCGCGCGCAGCACCCTTCCCAGTTGCACCGAGGGTTTTCCGCGCTCGGCGTCACGCATGAAGACATGGCTGGAGTCGATGTAGGCGGCCAGGTCGTCCTGCCGGATGCCTTGGTTACGGCGGACACGGCGGATGATTTCGCCGATGTCTTCGGGGGTTTTCACCTTGATGTCGATCATGGTCGTTGCCACCGAATCTAAGCAGTTGTTTCTATCATGCGACTTGATGTGGGGATTTGCAATAATTTCTAAACAGCTATTTCGAAATACGGGAAATTGGGCTGGAATCCTCCTAAACGAAACAATAGCTTCGAAATCTTAGTCATTACCCAGATTGGGTAGGTCCTTACCCTATGTGAGTATCTTCACGTGCGGGGCAGAAAGCAGAAGCCCCGCTTGCGCGGGGCTTCTCTTGCCGGGCAGAGCCCGGCTCTACCAGCGGCCGGGCAGAGCCCGGCGCTACGCCATCAGGCGAACGGGTCCTGCAGGACCATGGTGTGGTCGCGGTCCGGGCCGGTGGAGACGATGCTGATCGGGCAACCGGCCAGCTCTTCCAGCGCGCGCAGGTAGGCGCGGGCCGCGGCCGGCAGCTTGTCCCAGTCGGTGATGCCGTGGGTGTTCTCGTTCCAGCCCGGGAATTCCAGGTAGACGGGGGTGCACTCTTCCCAGCCCTGCGCGTCCAGCGGCGCGTACTCGGTGCGCTTGCCACGGTATTCGTAGGCGATGCAGACCTTGAGCTTTTCCATGCCGTCGAGCACGTCGAGCTTGGTGATGCACAGGCCGCTGATGCCGTTGATGGCCACGGCGCGCTTGAGCGCGACAATGTCCATCCAGCCGCAGCGACGCGGGCGGCCGGTCGAGGCGCCGTACTCGGCACCGCGGTCGCGGATGCCCTGGCCGATCTCGTCATCCAGTTCGGTCGGGAACGGGCCACCGCCGACGCGGGTGGCGTACGCCTTGGCGATGCCCAGCACGTAGTCGATCGCGTCGGCGCCCACGCCGGCACCGGCCAGCGCACCACCGACGGTGGTGTTGGAGCTGGTCACGTACGGGTAGGTGCCGTGGTCGATGTCCAGCA
>Ga0209257_1002405_pt1 | contig 18707 bp, 23 predicted proteins | sample AraplaCvi_mCL_r2_FD_184277 | JGI IMG/M metagenome (GOLD analysis project Ga0209257, IMG submission 184277) | Arabidopsis root microbial communities from North Carolina, USA - plate scrape MF_Cvi_mCL_r2 (SPAdes) (version 2) | ecosystem: Host-associated > Plants > Roots > Endosphere | place: USA...
GGGCCAGCGCCGCCGGCGCCCGGGAACGGGCGGCGTGGGCATCGCTTCACTCTGCCGACGCGGCGATCGTCACCGGCGCATTCGGCCACTGGCCGCGGATCGCGGGCGAGTACATCGCCTCGACGCGCGTCGGGGGCAGGGTGAATTTGCCCGAACCGTTGAGGCGCACGACATATTCGACCGCGTGAGTGCCCGCGGGCATCCAGCCGTAATAGCCGCGCCAGCTGTCCTTGCCGCGTTCGACGTAGGACGGCTGCCAGTTCGACCCGCCGGCCTGTGCGGCGAGCATTTCCGACTGGCCGCCGAGGTTGCCGACGATCGTTGCGCCGGGTGGGACCGGATCGTTGATCACGACCCACGTCCGGCCCGCGGCGGCGATCACCTCGATCCGCACCTTGATCACGTCGCCGCGCGTCAGCCGGCTCGGGTCGGCCGCCTTGACGACGCTGACCGAGCGCTTGATGCGGTAGCCGGCGTTGAGCGGCTCCTTCAATGGCACCGCGGCCTTGACGCTGACGGTCGCCCACGGCGCGCCGGTGCCCTGATGCTGGAGGCTCATCGTCGCGGCGTTGAGCGCGACGCGGAGCGGCGACGGCGTCTCGGCGGGAAGCGGCCAGCTCTGCGAGGCGGTGCCGCCCGCAAGGCTGATGTTGGTGACGCCGGTGATCGCGCTCGCCGGATACAGCTCGGCGAAACGGCGGACGGTGACCGCGCCCCAAGCGTTCGCCGGGGTGGTGTCCCAATGGCCCTTGCGCTGGCGCTGCGCGACGCCGACCATCAGCTTGCCTGCGTCATCCTCCCAGCCCTTGCGGCCGAGCACGGCTTCGAGCGCCTTGATCGCCATTTCGTCGCCGCTCGTCATCATCCACCACGGCGCATTGCCGTCGTCGACGAGGTCGAGGCGCGTGCCTTCATAGACGAGCCGCTTGCGAAGCTCGGCTTCGGCCGCAGTACGCAGCGCCGCGGCATTGCGGACGCCCGGGGTGCGTTCGATCGCGACGAGCCAGTCGGCGAGCGTGCCGGTCGCCATGTCGATCGGTTTGGTATCGATCGATGCGACGAGCGCGGGGCTCGACGCATTGTTGCGCGCGAGCGCCGCAAGCGCGGCGATACGGATCGGGCGGAGATCGTACGGACCATAGCCCTTGCGGGTCAGGCGCCCTTCGACGACCGCCTGCAGCGCCTTCGTCATCTTCGCCTTCGACGCGTCGGGGATCGCGAAGCCGTTCGCCGCGGTCACCGCCATGACATAGGCGGTCAGCTCGATCGAGCCGTCCATCCGTTCGTTCGGCCAGTAGCGGAGCAGGCCGTCCTTATCGAGATAGGTCGGCATCGCCCCCGCCAGCGCCTGCCAGCGGCCGAGATCGCCGAGCGCGATCGCGCGCGAGGTCGACTGTTCGAAGCAGTTGTACGGATAGATCGCCATATAGTCGCGGACGCCCGAGAGCGGCGGCGCGAGCGTCCCCGCGAGCGCGACGTCGACATAGCCGCCGGGCAGCGCGCCCGCCGGGATCGCGATCGGCAGCGTCGTGTTCGGCCCGACGCGGAACAGGCTGGCGGCCCAGGTCTCGACCGGGATCGCCGGCTCGACGACCTGATCGAAGACGAGGCGGTCGCGCGCCTTGCCGTCCTTCGACACGGCATCGACGGTCCACTGGATCGGCCCGGTCGCCTCGGGCGCCGTGACCTGCCAGCTGATCGGCACGGCGCCGCCCGCCGGGATCGTGACGGTGAGCGGCGGCGCGGTCGCGACCGCGGGCGACAGCGTCGGGGTCGCGGTGACCGTCATCGCCTTGTCGGTGCCGTTACGGAGCGTGAAGCGCGCGTCGAAGACGTCGCCGGTGCGGACCAGTTCGGGCAGCCCGGCAAAGACGCCGAGATCCTGCACGGTGCGGACGCTCGTCTCGCCGGTTCCGAAATATTGCGAACCGTCGGTGGCGATCGCAACGAGGCGGAAACCCGAGAGATTGTCGGACATCGGCACATCGACCGTCGCGCGACCCTTGCCGTCGAGCGGGACATGGCCCTGCCACAGCAGCACCGGGCGGAAATCCTCGCGGGTCAGCCCCGACAGGTCGCCGCCGCCACCTCCGCCGGGTTCGAGCGCCTTGCGGCCGTAATGGCGCTTGCCGACGACCTGCATCTGAGCGGTCGAGGTCAGGACGTCGAGTGTGCGCTCGCCCATCATCGCGTCGATCAGCTTCCAGCTTTCGTTGGGCGCGAGCTGGAGCAGCGCCTCGTCGACCGCGACGAAGGCGACGTCGGCGCCGCTGGCGGGCTTGCCCGACGGATTCTTGACCTCGATGCCGACCTTGGCGGTCTCGCGGATCGCATATTTGTCCTTGTCGGCCTTTACCTTGACGCCGAGCTGATGGCCTTCCCAGCCGACCTTGATCTTCGCAATGCCGAGGCGATAGCTCGGCTTGGCGAGATCGACCAAAGCCGTCGCAGGCGCACCCTCGCTATTCTCGATCTTGAAGCCGACCGCGCGTTTCATCTGGCGGAACCAGCTTTCGTTGCCGGTAACGCGCCCGCGGACCGCCATGACCGAGACATAGACGTCGGGCGCATAGGTGGCGGGCAGCTTGACCTGCACGACGGGGTTGGTGCCCTTCAGCGGCACGACGAAGCTGGACAGCACGCCTTCGCGCTCGACGGTGACGAGCGCGGTCGCCTCGCGGAAAGGCATACGGACCTGGAAGCGCGCGGTGTCGCCCGCGGCGTAGCGCGGCTTTTCGGCGATCACGTCCATGCGGTCGCCATTGTCGCCGCCGAACCACCAGTCGTTATCACCGGCGAGCCAGACCGAGCGGACGGCACGCGCTTCGTTGCCGTCGGCGTCGACCGTGGTCGCGACGACGGTGACTTCGCCCGAAACGCCGGGCGCCATCGCACAGCTCGCGCGGCCGAGCTTGTCGGTCGTCGCGTTGCACGTCGCGTCGAGCTTCGTCGTGCGCATCTGGTTGTCATAGGCGTAGAAGCCGCCGATCAGGCGGCGCCGCGCGGTGATGATCTCGCGGTTGTAGAGCGCGACCTGGACGCGCTGGCCCGCGATCGGGCGGCCGTCCAAATCGAGCGCGACGAAGTTGAGGCGCAGGTCGTTGTCGCGCATCAGCCAGCCGTCGGTCTTGACGCCAAGGCGCACGGCAGACGGGAAGAGCATGACGCGGCGGCTCGACGTCAGCGTCTCGCCATTCGCATCCTCATAATCCATTTCGACCGCCATCTGGGTCGGCTCGATGATGGGCTGGTCGACGGCGATACTGGTCGTGGCGCTGCCGTTCGCGTCGAGCTTGAGCGGGACCGAGCGCGCGAGCGGCAGGTCGGCCTCGGGCTCGTCGCCGCTGTCGTCGAGCTGGATCACGCCTTCCTTGACCGGCTGGCCGTCGAAATCCCAGTCCTGATAATCCTCGGGCGCGTTCCAGCTGGCGCGGAAATTGGTGCGGATCTCGACCGGCAGGTTCGGCGCGGGGCCGCCCGAGAGATAGCCGACAAAGAAGGACAGTGGCACCGCAGTCGGGCGGACAGGCGGCGCTTTCGGCCCGCTCACCGTCGCCTTCATCGTCGGCAGGCGATATTCGTCGACCTTCACCGACTGGTTCGACCAGATCGTCTTCTCCTCGCCATCCTTGTCCTTGGTGACGAAGACGAGCTCGTAATCGCCCATCGGTGCGGTCGCGGGGACGTTCCACACCGTCTCGCCGCTGCCGTTTGCGTCGATAGCGAACGGCATTTCGAACTCGGTGTCAGACCCGCGGTGGACGAGGCGGAGCTTGCCTGCGAGCGGCTTCGGCGTCGAAAAGCCGTTGGCGACCTGGCGGCGGAGGATATGCTTCATGTGCACCGTCTCGCCCGCCTTGACGAGCGAGCGGTCGAAGAGCGTGTGCAGGATGTCGTCGCGCTCCGACCAGCCATAGGGCAGGTCGAAGTCATAGGGACGGATGCCGTTGCCCCAGTCGGTGAGCGTGAAGCTGAAATCGTCGCCCGAGCGCGCGCTGACCATCAGCGCGTGGCCGTCGCTGCTGGCGGGATCGGGATCTTCCTCGCAGCTCGAATAGGTTTCGGGCTCGGGCAGGCCGTTCGGAAAGGCGAGGCGGCCGGCCTTGTCGGCGGTGCCACGCGCGAGCAGGCGGCCGGTGCAGCTGTCGGTGACGCGGATTTCGGCGCCCGCGACGGGCAGGCCGGTGTCGAGCGCGGTCACCCAAGCGAGCGAGCTCTCGCGGCCCCATTTGAAATGCACCGCCATGTTGGTGACGAGCGCGGCAGTCGCGACATAGCGCGTCGCCCTGCGACCGAGCAGCACCGCGCCGAGTTCGGGGCTGGCGATCTCGACGACGTGGAAGCCCTTTTCGGCCAAGGGAATGCCGACGACCTCGAACTCCTTGCCGCCCGCGGCGGGCGAAAGCTGCATGTCGCGGCGTTCGCCGCTCGCAGGTGCATCCTCGAACACCGATTTGGTCCCGGTGTAATTGACCGTGACGTCCTCGCCCTTCGCGTTCTTTTCCTCGCGATAGTCGGTGTCGTCGGCGTCGGCGACTCGCTTCAGCCACCGTGCGATCGCGGCATCGTCGTCGCCGACCTTCAGCGTCGTCGCGGGCATCTTGAGGTTCGACTGGACCATCGACGCCTCGACCCCGCGCACGGTAACGGGCAGGATGCCGCCCTCCGATGCCTCGAGAATCCCGAACTCGGCGGCGAATTTGACCAGCGGCGGGGCGCGGTCGATGTGGAATTTCAGCGGGAAGTTCGACTGGTTCTGCAGACGCCGGCCGCTCTGGTCGGTGATGTCGGCGGGCAGGACGAGCGTCGCGTCGACATTCTGCGACAGCGGGCCCGAGAAATGGACGCGCTCGAGATATTTGTCGTTCTTGTCGTCGTCGTCGAACTTCGCCGTGTAGCTCTTGCCGTCGGCGGTCTTGAGCGTCGCGGCGAGCGCGGTCTCACGCAGCACCGGCGCGGAGAAGATGACATTGACGTCCTTCAGCGGGTTGCAGCCCGCCTGCGGATTGACGCGGCTGCACGACATCTTCGCGGTAAACGCCGGGCGGACGTCATAGTCGAAGCGCTGGTCGCGGCCCGCGGTTCGGCTCGGCACCCCCGCCTGCGAAATGCGCGCGTCCCAGACGAGCGCCATCTCGCGGCCCGGCGGCAAGGGCCGGCGGCATTTGACCGGCACGACGCGTTCGAGCAGCTGGTCGCGGTCGGCGCCCGCGGCGGGCAGCCGCAGCGGCAGGCCGGCGTCATAGGCGAAGGATTGCGACGACCATTCGTTCGACATGCCGTCGAGGATCTCGACCGCGGTCTCGCGCTTCAGCACGTCGACCGGGATCTTCTCGCCGATGCCGTCGACCGCGCAATAGGCGAAGCGGCCGACCGAGGCGCGGTCCGCGGCGACGTTGGTCGCGACGAGGAAAATCTGGTCCTCCTCGACCCCGTCGTACGTGCCGCCCGCCATCACGGCGCGCACCGACGGGCCGCCGGTATCGATCTCGAACCGGTCGTTGCCGACGACGCTGACGCCGCGTGCGGTGGCAAGGCCCGAATTGAGCTGGACGTGGCAGCTGACGCCGCCGGGGAGCGACTTGTCGAATTCGAGGACCCAAGTGCGCGTGTCGACCCAACGGCTGGTCGCATCGACCTTGCAGTCGTGCGTCGCGGGGGCCTTGGCGCGGGGGTCGCCGAGCGGCACCATGTCCTCGGAGAAGCGGAGCGTGAAGCGGCTGATCGTGCCGTCGCCGGTGCCCGAAGATCCGGGGGTCGCGAGCGTGACCTGCGGGACGGTGTCGCCGCCGGCAGCGGCGAGCGCAAGGCCGAGGGGGACGACGAGGGCCAGCTTCACTTTGCCGGCGAGACCTTTCGCCAGCGCCTGCCATCCCTTTGCCATCGTCTCGTCTCCCCGGTGTCGAGCTGGTCCTATCCTGCTGGAAACAGGGAGCCAAGTCCACCCGTCGCCGCGCACCGCGCACGGTTAATCGCAATAGGCGAAAACGCTGTGACGCCCGTCACTGACAAGCGCGAAATCAGCGCGCGAGCATCGGTCCGAGTCGCTGCCCCGCGAAGATGTGGACGTGGAGGTGCGGAACCTCCTGATGGCTGTCGGGGCCGATGTTCGCGAGCAGGCGATAGCCCGGTTCGACGAGCCCCTGATCGCGCGCGACCTTGCCGACCGCGCGGACAAAACCCGCTATCTCTTCGTCGCGGCCACGCTCCGAAAAATCGTCCCAGCTCACATAAGGACCCTTGGGGATCACAAGGATATGCAAGGGCGCCTGCGGATTGATGTCGTGGAAGGCGAGGGCGAATTCGTCCTCGTAAACGGTCTTCGACGGCAGCTCGCCGCGCAGGATGCGCGCGAAGATATTGCTGTCGTCATAGGGAAGCGTCGCATCGATCGGCATGGTGGAGCTCCTATTGGGGGCGGCTGGCTTTTTCGGCGTGGCCCGAGGTGCCGTGGCGGCGATCAAGCTCGGCGGCGATGTCGGTCCACGACAGGCCGCGGTCGGCGAGCAGGATCGAGAGATGGAAGACGAGGTCGGCGACCTCGCCGGTTAGCGCAGCGTCGCTTTCGGTCAGCGCGGCGATGACGGTTTCGGTCGCTTCCTCGCCGACCTTTTGCGCGATCTTGCCGGTGCCCTTGGCGGCGAGGCTGGCGACATAGGAGGCATCTGCGTCGCCTGCGGCGAGCCGGTCCTTCACCACCGCCTCGAGCTGCATCAATGCTTCGCCGATCGCCATAGGATACGCCCCTTTCGTCGTCCGCGTGCCTAGCGGCGGGAAAGGCGCTGGACAAGCCGCGATCCCTCTGGTGAAGCGGCGGGCATGGCCGAGGTCAAATTGCATCCCGACTGGCTCGCCCGCATCGGCTGCGAGTTCGAGCAGCCCTATATGGCCGAGCTCAAAGCCTTCCTCGCCGACGAGCGCGGCAAGGGAAAGACGATCTATCCGCGCCCGCGCGACTGGTTCGCCGCGCTCGACGCGACGGCGCCGCAGGATGTGCGCGTCGTGATATTGGGGCAGGACCCGTATCACGGGCCGGGGCAGGCACACGGCCTCTGCTTCTCGGTCCAGCCCGGCGTCCGCACCCCGCCGAGCCTCGTCAATATCTACAAGGAAATGAAGGCCGACCTCGGCATTCCCCCCGCCCCGCACGGCTATCTGAAGCATTGGGCCGGGCAGGGCGTGCTGCTGCTCAACAACTGTCTGACGGTCGAGGCGGGGATGGCGGCGTCGCATCAGGGCAAGGGATGGGAGAAGTTCACCGACGCGGCGGTCGCCGCGGTCGCGGCCGATCCGGCGCCGAAGGTCTTCATCCTGTGGGGCAGCCATGCGCAGCGCAAGGCCGCGAACGTTCCGGGACTGGGCGCCGGCAGCCCGCACCTGATCCTGCGCGCCCCGCACCCGTCGCCGCTGTCGGCGCATAACGGCTTTTTCGGAACGAAACCCTTCAGTCAGGCGAATGCGTTTCTCGAGGCGCACGGGCGCGGTGCAATCGACTGGCGCCTGCCGGACGATCCCGAAGCATGAGCCTTTTGGCCGACCCGGCGACGCTGGCGATCCTGATCGCCGCGGTGATCCTGCTCGGTATGGCGAAGGGCGGGCTCGCGGGCGTCGGCGCGCTCGCGACTCCGCTCGCAGCGCTGGTGCTGCCGCCTGCGACCGCCGCCGCAATCCTGTTACCGATCCTGATCGTGCAGGACGTGATCAGCGTCTGGTCGTTCCGGCATACGTGGGACGGCTGGATCATCGGCTGGATGTTGCCCGGTGCGGCGGTGGGGATCGCCGCCGGCTGGTTCTATGCCGAGAAGGTCAACGAAGCGCAGCTGATGCTGGCATTGGGCGCGATCACCCTCGCGTTCGGCCTCTATCGCCTGTGGGTCGAGCGCGGCGGGCGGATCGTTGCGCCGTCGACCTCGCCCGGCTGGGTCGGGACGATCTTCGGCGGCCTGATGGGGCTGACGAGCCAGATCGCGCATGCCGGCGGGCCGCCGTTCCAGATGTGGGTGACGCCGCGCAAGCTGCCGCACCTGACCTTCATCGGGACGAGCGCGATCCTGTTCGCGATCGTCAACTGGATGAAGGTCCCCGCCTATCTCGCGCTCGGGGCCTTTCCGCACGAGGTCATCGTCGCGGCGCTGCTGCTGATGCCGCTCGCGATCGTCTCGACGCTGGTGACGGTGCGCTGGATGAAGCGGATGAATCCGGAGCGCTTCTATGTTCTCATCTATGTGCTGATGGTGCTCCTCGGCGCGAAGCTCGTCTGGGACGGGGTGCACGGATGAGCGTCACCATTCTGGTCGATGCCGATGCCTGTCCGGTGAAGGACGAGGTCTACAAGGTCGCGTGGCGGCACGAGATACCGGTAAAGGTCGTCAGCAACAGCCGGCTGCGCGTGCCCGAACATCCCTTGATCGAGCGGGTGGTGGTCTCCGACGGTTTCGACGCCGCCGACGACTGGATCGCCGAGGCCGCGGACGCGCGAAGCATCGTGATCACCGCCGACATATTGCTCGCCGACCGCGCGCTGAAGGCGGGCGCGACGGTGCTCGCGCCGACGGGCAAGCCCTTTACGGCGGCGTCGATCGGCCCTGCGATCGCGACGCGCGCGATCATGGCCGACCTGCGCGCCGGAATGAGCGACGGCATGGGCGGACCTCCGCCCTTTTCGAAGGCCGATCGTTCGCAATTCCTGCAGGCGCTCGACGGCGCCATCGTCCGGTTGAAGCGCGCGGGCTGAATTTTTTTGCGCAAGTGACGGCGATCACCGCGGCGCGCGCCCGCCTGCGGCACAAGATGATCAACGAAAGACGATTTCGTCCCGTGCCGGCCCACCACGCCGCTGCGGGATCAGCCCTCCCGCCACTCGCGACCCCGGCGGGAGGGCACGAATATCCGGCGGCGGTTCTCCGATCGGGGGACCGGATCGAACCGTCGGCGCCGCCCGGCCATCACCCGGTGACGGCCGGGCGGACCAGTTTCGGGACGTCAGTTTCCGGCGGCGCGATGGCGGAAGAAGGCGAGCACCAGCACGACCGAGATCACGCCGATCATCATCCCGGCGGTCGTGGTGATCATGTTGATCGATTCGGCCGGATTGTTCGAGTTCCACGCACCGCTCGTCGTGCGATCGATCATCCACCACGCCCCCGCGACGACGATCGCGTCGAGCAGTACGAGCCCCAGCAGGGCACGCATCGATTTCTTCATGTCACTCTCCCCCGTTTTCGATTTGCGCCGACCCTATCAGATTGGCGGGCGCGGTCCATTCCGTTTGACCGCGCGCCCGTCGCGGCGCATTCTTGCGCGATGGCGCGCCTCTATACGACCTTCGCCGACTTCTGGCCCTTCTACCTGCGCGAGCACAGCAAGGCGTCGACGCGGGCGTTGCATTATATCGGGACGAGCCTCGTCGTGGGGATCGCGATTGCCGCGGTGCTGACAGGTCGGTGGAGCTGGCTGATCGCGCTGCCGGTCGCGGGCTATTTCTTTGCGTGGGTCGCGCATTTCGGGGTCGAGAAGAACCGGCCAGCTACTTTCACCTATCCGCTGTGGAGTCTCGCGGCCGATTTCCGGATGTGGGCGTTGTGGCTCACCGGGCGACTGGGCCCCGAACTCGATCGCGCGGGGGTCGACCGCGCTTCGCGCTGAGAAATCGATCAGAGTGAGCGAAAGGCTGCACTGGCGATTGTTGCGAATCATTCTTAACTGAGGGTCTCGTACCGGAGACCCGCCATGCCGACCGATCTTATCAAGACGCTCACCTATCTGTCGCTCCACCTGACGATCGGGTTCAGCGTCGCCTATGTGATGACCGGATCGGTCGCGCTGGCGGGCGGGATCGCGATCGTCGAGCCCTGTATCAATGCCGTCGCTTTCTTTTTCCATGAAAAGGCGTGGAAGCGTGCCGGGGCCAAGCGTAAGCTGCTCGCGGCCTGAGCGTCCTTTCCCGAGTCCCGCCGTTGAAATCGAAGGAGATCCCGCATGACCGTCAATCGCGCATCTGCCCGCTACGAAGGCTTCGGCAAGGAGGGCAAGGGATCGATCACGACCAAATCCGGCGTGCTGAACGCACAGCCCTATGGCTTCGGCACGCGCTTCGAGGGGCAGCCGGGGACGAACCCCGAGGAACTGATCGCCGCGGCGCACGCTGCCTGCTTCACGATGGCGCTGTCGTTCGGGCTCGCGCGCGCCGGCTATAGCGGCGATACGCTCGAGACGAGTGCCGAGGTGACGCTCGATCAGGTCGATGGCGGGTTCGAAATCTCCAAATCTGCGCTGACGCTGACCGGCAAGGTGCCGGGCATCTCGGCCGAGGAATTCGCGGCGATCGCGAAAGAGGCCGAGATGAACTGCCCGGTGTCGAAGCTCCTCGATTGCGAGATCACGCTCGAACACCGCCTCGAAAGCTAGGCCGCATACCGCAGCGGCGGCGGCAGATCGTCTTCCATGAAAGCGAAGGCGCCCTGTGCCGGCGGAAGCAACGGCCAGCTTTGCAACACGCGATGGCGGCGGTGGCCGACGTGGCTTTCGATCAGGACGAGTTCGCGCGGCGTCCATCGCCACGCCGTCGGGACCGGTTCGAAGTGGCAGGTACCGTAGCCGAGCGTGATATGCGGCCGCAGCCCGGACTTTCGATGCATCGGCTCGATGCCTTGCGTCTCCAGCAGCGCAACGATGCCCTCATAGAGATGGCGAATGCCGCCGATGTTTCCGACGGTGGCGAGTTCGGCTCCGATCTCCCGACTCACGATACGGCCAAAGGGAATATGGCTGGCGGCCGGGAGGCCCGATGCAAACGCGGCCGCGACGCGCTGGCGCAGGAAGGGGTGCTGCGCCGTCGTTTCGGCGACCGTGCAAAGTGTCAGATGATAATTTTGCGGCTTGAGCCCCGCGAACAGGTCGCCCGAAACCGGCGGCAACTGGCGGGCGAGCCACCCCGCGCGATCGGCAGCAACCTGAAAGCCCAGAAAATAGCGGAACATCGGCGTCATCGGTCTTCCTCCGAATCGGATAATGTTCTCTTTATGTTCTCATTCAGCGCGAGAGTCGAATCGTCGTTTGCCGGCGGAGGCTATTGGCAGTTGCCGTCGCGCTTCTCTTCCTTGCCGCTGGCGAGGAACCACCGCGATTTCGCATTGTCGGCCGAATCGTCGAAATAGCAGACGTCGGTTGCGCCGGTGCGCGGGTCGATCAGCACCGACCACTGGTGCGACCCGCAATTATGCGCCTCGCACGCCCACGCCATGACCTTGCCGTCCTTCATCTCGATCGGAGCGGAAGGGCCCTCGGTCGTTGTAATGGCCTTCAGGACCGCAGCGTCCTTCACGCTGGCGGCGATCCCTGCCTTGACGAGGACATGGTCGTTCCACGCGACGCCGTCGACCTTGTCGAACGGATATTTGCCCACATAGGAGGCGAGCTTCGTGCCCGCGGTCGGCGGCAACGGCGAGGCCTCGGTCGGGCCGGTTTTGGTGCCGCTCGCGTCGGGCGGATTGCCGGTCGGCGCGGTTTTCGTCTCGCCGGCCTTCGGTGCCTCGGCGGCTGCCTTGTCGGCTTTGGCGCCGCACGCGGCGAGCGCCAGCGCCAGCGCAAGGAAGGGGAGGTGGCGAGCGGTCATGCGGCTTCTCCTGCTATCGCACCATCCTATCATGCCGTCTGTGCGAAGAACATCAGATAGACGAGGCGGCCGTCGTCGGGGCCGGTGCCGAACCCGGCGGCGCTGTTGTGGAACATCCACGGGCTGAACAGGATCAGCCGGTTGAAGCGCATCGGCGCGGTGAAGCTCTTTTCCCACGCCGAAGGCTTCATCGTGTCGCGGTTGACGACGTCGTCGACGAGGCGGTTGATGTCGGGATAGCCTGCGCCATGAATGCCCTCGGCGGTCGTCGGCACGCGGTCGAGCCCGGTACGGCGATGGCGGTAGAAGTCGGTGCCGCCGCGGCAATGGTCGGGCGGGGTCAGATAGAGGATGCCCGACCAGGCGGCGGGATCGATATGCACCCCGCTCCTCCCGCGGTCGGTCTTCAGCGTCAGCCGGCAATGCCCGTGGAGCGTTCCCGGCGCACCGGTAAGTTTAAGCCCGGTCAGGCGCGAGACATAATCGTCGATCCCCTTGATCGGCAGCGCGCGCGTCGACGTGATGCCGGGATAATTGGCGCCGGCGGGCTTGGGATCGTAGCCGAGCCCCAGCGCCTGCCGCCGGAGTTCGTGCGGGTTGGCGACGAAATCGTCGATCATGACGAAGCTTGGCGTCATATGGTCCCGTCGGGCGCTGGCGGCCCTTACCCCTTCGGCTGTGCGGATGCGGGCTCGTCTCCCTTGTCCGGTTCACCGATCTTTTCGATTTCGCGTCGGATATCCGACTTCTGCGACGGGGCGTAAAGATTGTTCGCGCCCGAATAAAGCCCCTTGAGGAAAGCGAAATCCCACTGGGTGAGCGTTACCGGCACCTCCTCATCCTCACCGGCGTCGAGCGCGCGCAGGATCGTCGCGGCCGAAGTCTTGTCGAGCCGGGCGACGTCGACCTTCGAAAAGCTGCGCATCAGCGCATAGTCGGCGACCTGCGTGATCGTCAGCCCCTCCAGCCCCTTGCTGTCGAACACGACGACCGCGCCGGCGATATAGGTACGGGCCGCCGCGGTAATACGCGATCCGGCATGCGTGGTCCGGTTGACCGGTATGCCTTGCGTCAGCATTACCGGATGTCCGTCGGCGTTGAGCATCCCCTCGACCTGCCAGGCGATTGCTGCGCCCGGCTGCGCGAGGATCCGGCGGACCTCGGCGGGCGACTGGTCGCCGAACATATAGGCGTGCTTGCGGCCGAGCGATTTGACGAAGGCGACCTTGTCGGGCGCCGCGACGATCAGCAGGTTGATCCGGCAGTCGGTCACATCGCCGACTTTCAGCCCGACGCCCGCCGCGACGAGGCGGATACGCTCTTCGAGTGCGAGGCGCTGGGATTCGGTGAAGCCGACCGCGCGCGGGCATATCTCGTTCTCGAACCGCGCCATCTGCGCGCGCGGCCCGGTGGGAGTCAGCGCGCCGATAAAGCTTTCGATCTGCTTCTCGATATCCTTTTGCCCCGTGACGATGATCGGCGCATCGGCCTGCGCCGCGGCCGGTGTGGCGGCAAGGGCGCCGAGAAGAAGAATTGCGGTCTGCGCGATGCGCATGAAGAGGCTCCCTGGTCCGGATACGGATGACGGAACATGGAAGGGCGCCTCGCGATCGCCCAGTGCGCTTCGACGCGAGGCGGGCACGCGTCGACGAGCGAAGGGGGACGAGTGGAGGAAAGGCAGCTCCCAACTTGTCATTTCCTTTCCGCTGGATATCCTGCCTGCAGGAGTCGAGCCATGACTAAAGACAGGCCCGCGGACGTCATCCTCCTGGCGGGCGGCAATCCGCAAATCGCAAATCGCGAAGGGCGACGGCGATGCGCCCGTGCAGGCCTATATTGCCGCGATGCCGGGATGGAAGTCGGCCGTATGGGCGCGGCTCGATGCGCTGATCGGCCGCGAGGTGCCGGGCGTGCGCAAGGCGGTGAAGTGGAACTCGCCGCTCTATGGCGCACCGGGCGACGCGCCGAACCACTGGTTTCTCAGCATCCATTGCTATGACCGCTATATCAAGGTCGCCTTCTTCCGCGGCGCCTTGCTCGATCCGGTGCCGCCGGTCGCGTCGAAAAGCGGCGACACGCGCTATTTCCATATCCATGAGCAGGATAGTGTCGACGAGGCGGCATTCGCCGACTGGATCCGGCAAGCGAGTGCGATCCCCGGGGAAAAATTGTGAGAGGACGGATATGCAGGACGAAGATGCTTCCGGGCTGATCGACGCGAAGCTCGCGTCGCTTGGTGACTGGCGCGGGGCGATGCTGACGAAGCTTCGTGCGCTGATCCGCGAGGCCGATCCCGAGGTCGAGGAGGCGGTCAAATGGCGCAAGCCGACCAATCCCGGCGGCGTTCCGACGTGGGAACATGCCGGGGTGCTGTGCACCGGCGAAACCTATAGGGACAAGGTCAAGCTGACCTTCGCCAAGGGGGCGTCGGTTCCCGATCCGAAGAAGCTGTTCAATTCGAGCCTCGACGGCAACGTCCGGCGTGCGATCGATTTCTTCGAGGGCGATGAGGTGGATGAGGCGGCGTTCAGAGCGCTGATCCGCGGGGCGGTCGAAGCCAATCTCGCGAAACCCGCGCGCACCAGAAAGGCATGAGCCGGGACTCTCCTGCGCTGGCGGTGGCGCTGCTCGACATGATCGAGGCCGAGAATCGCGGGCGCGAGGGCTGGCAGCCGGCGATCCCGCGCGAGAATGCGGCGGCGATCCTTGATGCCTTGCTCTGGCTCTACGGTGCGCGGGGCGGCTCGACGGCGAGCATTTACGCCGCCGATGCCCTGGGTAAGGCGGTCGATGCGGTGTGGCCGCGCCGCGCTTGACTCACCGGACGTCCGGGTCGCTAATGCGGGAAAGACGAGGAGAGGCCGTATGAACATTGCCGCAGCACAGCGCAGCTTCGAACGGCTGGCGGTTACCCCGCTGACTCCCGCGATCGGCGCCGAAATTTCCGGCATCGACCTGACGCAGGAACAAGACGATGCCGCGATCGCCGAAATCCGGGCGGCGCTTCTCGCGCACAAGGTGATCTTCTTTCGCGACCAGCATATCACACCGGCGCAGCATATCGCCTTCGCGCGCCGCTTCGGCCGCCTCGAAATCCACCCTGCGACCCCGAAGGACCAGCCCGATCCCGAGGTGCTGCATATTGCGCACGGGCCGGACTCGCGGGGCAAGGAAAACGCCTGGCATTCGGACGTCACATGGCGTGCCGAACCGTCGCTCGGGTCGATCCTGCGCGCGGTCGAGGTGCCCGCGGTCGGCGGCGACACGCTGTTCGCCGACATGGGGGCGGCGTTCCGCGGTCTGTCGCCGGCGATGCAGGACTGGTGCCGTGGGCTGAGCGCCGTGCACGACATCGCGCGCGTCTTTGCGGGACGGCTCGGCAAGCCCGTCGAGGAACTGCACAAACAATATCCGCCGCAGGTACACCCCGTCGTGCGCACCCATCCCGAGACGGGCGAGCAGGCACTCTACGTCAACACCGCCTTCACCAGCCATATCGAGGGGCTGTCAGCGAAAGAGAGCGACTGGTTGCTCGCGCACCTCTATGCGCAGGCTACCGTGCCCGAAATCCAGTGCCGCTTTCACTGGGAGCCGGGCTCGATCGCCTTCTGGGACAATCGCGCCGGGCAGCATTATGCTGCGTCCGACTATTTTCCCGCGGTGCGGCGGATGGAGCGGGTGACGATCGCGGGGGACCGGCCCTTCTATCGCGACGAACGCTGAGTCGGCCCTTCGCTTTATTGCGCCGGGCGACAGTCCTTCAGCCAGAGGACATGCTTGTATTCGTCGAAATCCTCGACGGTGCCGGTCAGCTTGATGCCCTTGTCGGGCTTGAGCTGCAAGGAATAGGCGGCCTGTCCGGGCGCCATATAGCAGACGATATCGGTCTTGAACGGCGCCTGATTGGGCAGGCGGATCGCCTGTTCATAAGGCTGCGGCACCTTGTAGCCGACGCGGAAGCTGCTGCCGTCCTTGGTCACATAGTCGACCGAGCCGTCGACGGTGAACTGCTTGCCCTTGTAGCGGGTGAGGACGCCCGCGGCGTTGCGCTCGGTATCCTTCGACACCTGCTGCGACAGGCCGAGCGCGCTGATCTTCACGGGTGCGGCGGCCACGGTGGTCGCGACCGCGCCCTTCTTCGCCGCGGCGGCGCCGGCCTTGCCGCCCTTGATCGCGTTCAGCATCCCGCACATCTCGGCCATCGCGAGCTCACTCTTGGTCGACTGGCCGGCGCGCAGCTTCGCCTCCATCACGACCGTGCCGATCCCGCCCGTCTGGGTCGCGGTGATCTGGATCGGAAAGGCGCGCGCGCTGCCCGTCATCGGCTGTTCGATCAGCATCGATCCATAGGCGGCCTCGTCGGCCATGATGTCATAGCCCTTGCCCGCGGCGATCCCGCGCATCTGGCCGATCGCGACCGCCGGCGGCAGGTCGGCGACGGTCACCGCGGCGGTAAAGCGCAGCCCGGTGATCGCATTGCCCTTCTTGACGAAAGCCTCCTCGCAGGTCGCGGCATGGGCGGGCGTGGCAAGAACGAAGATGGCGGGCGCGAGCGCAGCGCCGAGGCGGTAAGGATGCAGGGTGGACATGGAGGCTCCTGGACAGATTTAAGGTCTGCGACATTATGTTAGGCCAAGGGTCTGCCGCAGCTTGCGCTTGCCCGCAACGGCCAAGTTACGGGGATGATGATATTTTCCGGCCCATCACGTGGCGCTTGATCTCAACCGGGGTTGAGATTTCATAAGCGGGCGCAAGTGATTCGCGAGGAGCCTTTGCCGATGTTGCACGACAGCCTGCCGCCCTTTTCCGACGATGATGCGGCCGATGCCACGCCCGGGGGCGATCGCTTCCTCGAAAGCTATCTGGCGCGCATCGGACTGACGGCGGCGCCCGCGCCGACGCTCGACGGGCTCGCCGAACTGCAGGCGGCGCATATCGCGGCGATCCCGTTCGAGGCGCTCGACGCGCTCACCGGCGAGGGCGTCGACATCGACGCAGAGGCAATCGCCGCGAAGCTGATCGGGCGCCGCCGCGGGGGCTATTGCTTCGAGCAGAATGCGCTGTTCCTGCGCGCCCTGCGCCAGCTTGGTTTCCGGGCCGAGGGGCTGATCGGGCGGGTGCGCTGGATGCTGCCCGACGATGCCCCGCCGACGCCGCGCACGCATATGACGGTGCGCGTCTGGTTCGACGGCCGGCCGTGGCTCGCCGACACCGGCTTCGGCGCCGCGGTGCCGCCGCAGCCGCTGGCGATGGACCGCGAGGGCGTGGCCCAGCCGACGCGGCACGAGACCTATCGCCTGACCCGGCACGGCGAGGGGCACCACCGCGTCGAGGCCGATATCGCGGGCGAATGGCGCGTGCTCTACGACCTTGAGGATGCCGCGGCGCCGGCGATCGATTACGAACTCGGCAACTGGTACACCAGCCAGCATCCCGCCTCGCATTTCCGGCACCAGCTGATCGCGGCGCGGACGACGACGGAGGCGCGGCACGGCCTGCGCGACAACCGGCTGACGATCCGCCGCACCGACGGCACGGTCGAGCAGCGCTATCTGTCGGCCGACGGGATCGAGGCGGCGCTGCGCGACATCTTCCTGCTGACCCCCGAACCCGGCTGGCGCCGCGTCATCGAGCGCGCGGCGACCGCGGAGATCGCGGGCTAGTCGCCGCCGGGCTTCACCGCGCCGCCTCGCGCGGCTTCATGTGCCACATCGCGTTGACGATCACCCAGCGCTCGCCGAACCTGCCCATGTGGAAATAGTCGACGAACCACGGCGTTTCGACGCGCACCGCGGCGGCATCGCCCGCGACGTCGAGGATGCGGCACGAGCGATTCCACTCGGCCTTCGGCGTTTTGAGCGCGCCGCGCTTCGTCAGGTCGACCAGCTCCTCGCGGCTCATCCGCTGCAGGCCGAGCCGTTCGTCGGGGGTGTCGCCAAGGACGCGGCGCTTGGCAAGGTCGGGATGCAGCGCGCGCTTGACCCGCTCGGGATCGCCCTCGAGCTGGCCGTCGACATAGTCGAAGCACGTCGCCTCGATCGCCGCGAGATCGGAGGGTGAAGCCGCGGGCGCGGCGGGTGTTGCGGCTGCGGCGGCAAGGGTGAGCAGGGTCGTGAGCATTGCGGTTCCCGGTCAGGAGACAAGAGGATGTGCCGCAAGCGCTACATTTGTAGCGCCACCTTGGCAAGCCGTCAGTCGATGATCGGCGCGCCCTCGGCCTGCAACCGCGCCAGATTCGCCTTCATCGCGGCGAGCACGTCGGGCGCGTGCGGGGTCCAGCTTTCGACCTCGCCGATAATGCGCAGCGGCGATCGGCTGCGATAGCTGCGCGTCGGATTGCCGGGGAATTTCTTGTCGGTCAGGTTCGGGTCGTCGAACCAGTCGCCGGTCGGCTCGACGATATAGATACGCTCGCGCGCCTCGCCGGCAGCGAGCTCGCAGCCCCAGATCGCGGACTCCAGCGCGGCGGAGAAGTAAATCCACGACATCGGCGCCGCCTGATAATTGCTGCCCCATCCGGCGGCGAGCAGGTCGCCGACGGACAGGTCGGCGCGGGTGCCGTGGTAGAAAGTCGCGCCGGCGTCTGGTCCGATTGGGGAGGGACCGGTGGGGTCGGGGCCGCCGGTCATTCGACGTCGTCCGACGGGTCGAGCCGCACGACCCACTGCGGCTGGCCGGTGGGCGACAGCGAAATATCGTGGCTGGGGACCATATCGGCCCCGGTCTCGATCCAGCCGCGCCCGTCGCATTTGGGGCAGGGGACGCGGATCGAGCGGTGGCTGATCAGGTCGATCTGGCTGTTCCACTGGCCATGCCCCGCGCAGACCGGGCAGCGCTGGTCGAGGTCGCCGGTGCGGTGGCGCGGCGAAATGCCGTCAAGCGCATGCGGGTCTTGCGGGCCGCTGCAATGGACGATGGTCGAGGGGTGCGACATGAGGTGAGGGTAGGCCGCGGGGTGGGGGTTGGCAATGTGGGCAAAAGGCCCGGTGCCCTTTTCGGCCTTTCTACCACTCGTCACCCCGGACTTGATCCGGGGTCCATGACTTCAGCGCTACAGTGGATCCCGGATCAGGTCCGGGATGACGAGGCGGGG